>Ga0164290_1002126_pt1 | contig 16848 bp, 16 predicted proteins | sample Micstemetagenome_FD_108782 | JGI IMG/M metagenome (GOLD analysis project Ga0164290, IMG submission 108782) | Contaminated culture microbial community from soil near Moab, Utah, USA - Microcoleus steenstrupii SON62 (Illumina Assembly) | ecosystem: Environmental > Terrestrial > Soil > Soil crust... | reverse complement strand
GCCGCTCTAAAATTTTTTGTAAACCCTTACTAATATGCAACTGAAAGGTTTAGTGCGATTTTTTGCGATTGCCCTGATTTTAATCTGCCTCTACCAGTTATCTTTTACCTGGTTTGTTCGCAGTCATGAGAAAGCCATGGATCAAAAGGCCCAGGCCTGGATTTTACGCTTCCCTACTCCTGAAGCAAAATACCCAGGTAATAAAGAACTTCAGGCTATTTATGCCGATAGTTTGGCTGAGGTAAAGAAAGACCGTCTCCAGCGTTTACTGGATAGTACCAAAGACACCAAACTGGCTTTTGGTTTAACCACTTACCGCAGTGCCAAAGAAAAAGAGCTCATGCTCGGTCTTGATCTGCAGGGCGGTATGAGTGTAACCATGGAAGTAGGACTGGATGGTTTGATTAAATCGCTGGCCAACTACAGTAAGGATCCCGTATTCAATAAAGCCCTCGAAGCAGCCGTGGCTCGTAAGGCCAACAGTGGTGCAGACCTCATTACCCTGTTTCGAGAAGAATACAAAAAACTGAATCCTTCAGGTAACCTGGCTCCGTTTTTTGCTACACGTAGTAATGGTAAAGTAAAGTTTGATGCTTCTGACGATGCAGTAAGTAATTACCTGAAAGAGCAGGCTACTGCAGCTTTCAACAATACATTCCGTATCCTCCGCACCCGTATCGACCGTTTTGGTGTGGCATCTCCTACCATCAATCCTGATCCTGCCAAAGGCATTATCAATATTGAACTGGCAGGTGTTAATGATAAAGAACGCGTAAGGTCATATTTACAGTCAACTGCCAACCTGCAGTTCTTTGAAGTATATACTTTTGAGAGCCGCGATTTACAGGAAGGATTAGTGGCAGCTGATAAAGCGGTTCAGGATTACCTGAATGGTACACAACCAGCCGATACTACTACTAAAGCTGCAACAACAGCAACTGCAAATGAAGCAACTGATACCACCAAAACGGCTACACTTTCCGGTTTAAATAAAGGCACTACTACAACGGCTAAAACCAATGTACCGAAAGATAGTCTTAACCAAAACCCGATTGCCCGCCTGATTCAGTTTGCACAACCTTATGCTGACCAGGCTTCAGGAAGAACCATCTTCCCTGCTGCCTTAGGTTATATACAGTCGAAAGACACTGGTACATTAAATGATTACCTGAAACTGGATTTTGTAAAAGCCAAGTTCCCATCTAACCTGGTATTCATGTATGGTAAAACAGAATCTTCAGATGCCAGCATGAAAGATATTCTTGCATTCTATGCCATCAAGACCCTCGATAATGGTCAGGCAGAACTGGAAGGCGACCATATTTCAAGTGCAGCACAGGATTTTGATGAGCGTGGACGTATCGCCATCAAAATGAATATGGATAAAGTTGGTAGCAATATCTGGGCAAAAATGACTACCCGTAATGTGGGCAAACCCATTGCTATTGTACTTGATAATTTTGTTTATTCCGCACCGAATGTGAACGACCCGATTACAACCGGTAACTCACAAATCAGCGGTAGCTATACATTGAAAGAAGCACAGGATCTGTCTGAGATCCTTGAAAGTGGTAAACTTCCTGCTCCTGCTAAAATTGTACAGGAACAACAGGTAGGTCCAACCCTCGGTAGTGAATCTGTAAAAGGAGGTGCTTTATCTTTTGGTATTTCATTCTTAGTTATTTTCATCCTGATGCTGGTATACTTTAATACCGGTGGATGGGTTGCCAATATTGCCCTGATCCTGAACCTGCTGTTTACAGTAGGTATCCTGAGTGCCTTAGGATTTACCTTAACGGCTCCGGGTATTGCGGGTCTGGTACTCACCATTGGTATGGCCGTAGATACCAACGTAATCATCTTCGAACGTATCAAGGAAGAGTTAACAAAAGGCAAGGGCTATCAGGCTGCTGTTAATGATGGTTACAGACGTTCACTTGCACCTGTACTCGATGGACATATCACCACGCTGTTGACGGCCATTATCCTGGCTTATTTTGGTCTGGGTCCGGTGTTAGGTTTTGCCACTACACAGATTATAGGTATCCTCCTGTCATTGTTCTGCGGTATCCTGGTATCGCGCCTCATCACAGACTGGTACACCAATAAGAACCGTCACTTTGAATATTTCACCAAGCTGTCTAAGTCTATCTTCCAGAAAGCAGCATTCAAATTCATTGAATACCGGAAGTATGCTTATATGCTTTCTGCCGTGATTTTTGTATTGGGTATTTCTACTTTCTTTAATGGTTTTGATGAAGGGGTAGAATTTTCAGGCGGACGCAGTTACACCATTAAATTTGATAAACCCGTTAATGTAGAAGTAGTTCGTGAAGACCTGAAAGGAGCTTTTGGCGAATCACCAATTATTAAAACGGTGAACAGCAGCAGCCAGTTGAATATTACCACTTCATTTAAAATTGAAGAAACAGGTAATAATGTAGATTCACTCGTTGAACGCACCCTTTATACCGGTTTACAAAAACACCTGCCACAAGGCTTAAGCTTTAATGATTTTGAAACCAAATACAAACAAAGTTCACAAACGGTATTACCTACCATTTCAGATGACCTGAAAGCAGGTGCCACCAAAGCAACCATTTTTGCAGTGATTGCCATCTGTCTGTATATCTTCATGCGTTTCCGCGACTGGAGGTATTCATTGGGTACCATCTTCTCACTGATGCACGACGTATTTGTTACCTTGATTGTATTCAGCTACGCACGCACCATTGTTCCGTTCCCACTCGAAATTGACCAGCACTTTATTGCTGCGATATTAACGGTAATTGGTTTCTCCATGAACGATACGGTGATCGTATATGACCGTATCCGTGAAGACAGTGGTCTGCTGAAAGGCATGAACAATGCATCTATCATCAACAAAGCGATCAATGAAACATTGAGCCGTACCATTATGACATCACTCACCGTATTCCTCACCATCCTGATCCTGTTCCTGTTTGGTGGCGAAGTAACAAAAGGTTTTGCCTTTGCGATGATGATTGGTGTATTCACTGGTACTTACTCCTCAATTTTCGTAGCCGCACCCATACTGGTAGATTTTGCAAAAGACAAACCATTAGGTAAGCAGAATAAAGAAAAATAAGCTGATACTATGTATAAAAAAATCCCGTTCAATTGAACGGGATTTTTTTATACATAATAGTCAATCAATTAAACTGCAAAAGAAGTGCCGCAACCACAGGTTTTACTGGCATTGGGATTGGTAAAAGTAAAACCCCTGCTGTTGAGTCCGCCCTGCCAGTCTACTTCCATACCATAAAGGTATAACTGGTGGCTTTTATTCATGATACAGGGAATTCCTTCAATGGTAAAACGTTCATCTTCATCCGTCGGCTGGTCAAAACCCAGAATATAGGTCATACCGCTGCAACCACCACCTTTTACGCCTACACGCAACTGTTGCGACTGATCAAATCCTTCTTCGCCCATCAGTCTCCGAATCTCATTGATGGCACCTTCTGTTAAACTAACCGAGGTACTGGTTATTGTGCTCATATTATTGTTTTATCAGTACAAATTTACGAATGATTTGAATATAGGCTGTAGGAGACAGTTTCGATACCCGGAAAACAGCAAATCATCGGTTTTTCTGCCTGAAAATCAATACAACCCGGTTGTAAGAATCAATAATATCATTTCCACCCTTACCGGGATCACTGGCGACATGACTTGTTTCGTAAAATGTAAGTTCCCATCCCAACTGATGCAGATAATTAATGGCGCGGATGGGGGTGGCTAACTTTACAACATTTCCGGCACTGTCAACAAGTTGATCATGGTAAACATCATCTACCTCAATTTTAAATGCTGAATAAACACTTGTACCGTAAGTACCTCCTCTGGCTTCATCATACGATACGATGATATGATTATAGGCAGCTAATCCGGCAACAGAGATAGGTATTTTTGACTTTTGCTGACCATATGTATTGCCGGTTAAAAAGCACAAATAAACAAGGGCTGGTAAAAGATATTTCATGGTAATTTTTTCAGAAAATGTCACAAACTTTTCACCAAAACAACCGGTTTACTACTGAAGCAGGTTAAATACTTGTTAAACACAGTCCTATATCACGGAATAGGAGAAAGTATTTCTGCATTACATTTGTCAAAATATATATTGATGTTAGATACAACTATGTTGTTAACGGTGGTGATAGCTTTGATGATTGCCGGTTTTGCTGGTTATCTGTTTTATCTCCAGCGGAAAAATCAGCGGGAGGAAAAGCAGGATATAACCGGTTCTGTACAACTCCGGTTACAGGCCTACGAAAGACTCACTTTATTAACCGACCGCATTGCCTTACCAAATGTCATCAGCCGGTTGGGTAATCCGGAAGTATCTGCCAGTGAAATGCAGTTTTTACTAAGTAAGCATATCAAGGATGAATTCGATTATAACATATCACAACAGATATATGTATCTCCTGAAGTATGGAATGCTATCCGAAACCTGAAAGAACATAATTTGTCGATTATTCACCAGGTTGGGGCAACTGTATCCAGCCTCTCTCCTGCGTCCACACTCAACCGTGCCATTCTTGAGTACCTCATGAAAGATGCAAAATCAAACCTTCATGAAATAGTCAGTGAAGCATTGAGTTATGAAGCAAAAAAATTGATGAGGCAGTAGTGCGATGTCAATTGTCAATGGTGAATGGTGAATAAAGCAGTATCTATTTCACAATTGACAATTGACAATTCACCCCCTCCAACATAAATCTCCAGCCATGAAAAAAATAACCACCGACAGCGGAATAGAAATAAAAGAAGTATACCGTACAGCTGATGCACCAGTAGCTGCCGAAAACCCCGGAGAATTTCCCTATACCAGGGGTGTGCAACCTGATATGTATCGCGGGAAGTTGTGGACCATGAGACAATATGCCGGCTTTTCTACTGCCGAAGAAAGCAATAAACGATACCATTATTTACTGTCGCAGGGCGTAATGGGATTGAGTGTGGCTTTTGATTTACCTACTCAGATTGGTTACGACAGCGATCATGCACTTTCAGAAGGTGAAGTAGGGAAAGTTGGTGTAGCCATTGATAGCCTGGAAGACATGGAAACGCTTTTTAAAGGTATTCAATTAGAACAGGTAAGTACATCCATGACCATTAATGCCACCGGTTTTATACTCCTGGCTTTTTATGTGGCACTGGCCAAAAAACAGGGAGCCGATCTGAAGAAGATCACTGGTACTATTCAGAATGATATTTTAAAAGAGTATGCAGCGAGAGGTACATATATCTATCCACCCAAACCCTCTATGCGCATCATCACTGATATTTTTGAATGGTGCAGCTCAGCATTACCTAAATGGAATACCATTTCCATTTCAGGCTACCATATTCGTGAAGCAGGCAGCACAGCAGTACAGGAAATTGCTTTCACACTCAGCAACGGTAAAGCATATGTAAAAGCAGCCATTGACAAAGGACTCGATATTAATGTGTTTGGTAAACGTCTCTCCTTTTTCTTCAATGCCCATAATAACCTTTTTGAAGAAGTGGCCAAGTTTAGGGCCGCACGTCGAATGTGGGCGCAGATGATGAAAGAACTGGGAGCCACAGATGAAAAAGCCATGATGCTCCGGTTTCATACACAAACAGGCGGCGCCACACTTACGGCACAACAACCACTGAATAATATTTGCCGTGTAACCATACAAACATTGGCAGCTGTATTAGGTGGTACACAAAGTTTACATACCAATGGATACGATGAAGCATTGAGTCTGCCTACTGAAGAAGCAGCGCGAATAGCCCTGCGAACCCAACAAATAGTAGCTTTTGAAAGTGGGGCACCTGATACAGTTGACCCGCTTGCAGGAAGTTATTTTATAGAAAACCTGACCAGCGAAATAGAAGAAAAAGCCTGGCAGCTGGTACATAAAATAGATGCTATGGGTGGTAGTGTGAGTGCCATTGAAGAAGGATTTATGCAGGATGAAATTGCAAGAAGCGCTTATGAATACCAACGCAATATTGAAAGCGGAGAAAAAATCATTGTAGGCGTCAATAAATTTCAGGTGACAGAAAATAATTCTACACCCGTCTTTAAAATTGATGACAGCATTAGACAGGTACAATCAGATAAACTAAAAATACTCAGGGCCAAAAGAAACCAGGAAAAGGTTAATGCTGCACTGGCGGCTATTGGTAAAGCGGCAACTACGGGTGAGAACCTGATGCCACTGGTAATTGAAGCAGTGGAGCAATACGCTACACTGGGAGAAATTGCCGATACATTAAGAAAGGAGTTTGGTGAATATCAATAATAAACCATGTACCAGATTACACTTGTTGAGCATACAGAACAGCTCAAACAGATAGCCCATTTGTCTGCTGTTAATTTACGATCTGTTATAGATGAAACCACAAAAGCCGATCAGGGTTTTCTTACCTGGGAATACAAGACTGAATTATTAGAAGCCATGCACGCTTTTGCACCCAGCGTAATTGCTACTTATGAAGGTGTTGTAGTTGGCTATGCATTAGTGGCCACACATGCCATGTCGGGGGTTCACCAGGAAATGAAACTGATGCTCGATAACCTCTCCAACCTCACCTATCTTGGTAAACCCATGAATGATTACAGGTATTATATGATGGGGCAGATTTGTATTGACAAAGAACACAGGGGAAAAGGATTGTTTGAAAAACTATACCAGCATCACCGTACCGTATACAGTAAGCAATTCGATATTTTATTGACAGAAGTATCCACTTCCAATCACCGCTCTATGCGCGCGCATGAAAAAGTAGGCTTCAAAACCATCCACACCTATCACGATCATATGGATGAATGGAATGTAGTGGTTTGGGACTGGAAAGGAATTTGAAAATGAAGGCAGGTTCTTTTGCTGCGCAAAAGAAAGTCTTACTATTTAGAAATGAACTACCAATTACCAACTTCTTTCATTTTCAAATTAACACATTTCCAAATTTCCAAATTAACCAAACACCACAATCAACGCATAAATAACCCCCGGCAGCCAGAATAACAGGGTAAGCAGCAGGCTGAGCCAGAATTTACCGTTGATTTCACCCTGATGCAGTGCTACGGCTAATGGGGGAAGTATAACACAAAGAATGCCTAATAATACCTGGTTGGTGCTTACATCTCCACCAGCTTTTTTGGTTGCTTTGTATTCACGCAGCATTTTTTTTGCTTCTTTCATCCGGGTTTTACGTTCAGTGCGGGTCAGACTTTTGAATTCTCTGAGTGCATCTTCCACAATTACATCGTTTAATACGGGTGTCGTAACAACAGTGGTTGAAGAGTTACCGGTAGTAAGATCAGTAACCACACTGGCCTGAACGGAAAAGCTACAGAGTGCGGCCATAAAGAGGGTAATGATTTTTTTCATATGCAATTTGGATTTAACTCTGAATATAACCCTTTTTGTTCAAAGTAACTAAAGGTCATTTTCTCTCTGTATATTGCTGTTACCAAATCATTATTGATCAATTTAATCGTAAAGATTTCATGAGAACCCTTTTATTCACTACTGCCCTCGCACTGAGTAGCCTGTCGCAGGCACAGGATATGCCTGCTGCTTATACACAATTAGTAAAAGATATTACCCCAAAACTGGTAGAATGGCGCAGACATTTTCACCAGTATCCTGAATTGTCTAACCGTGAATTTAAAACCGGTGCCTATATCGCCGAATACCTGAAGTCGATTGGGTATGAAGTAAAAGCCAATGTGGCCAAAACAGGTGTGGTGGCCATATTAAAGGGTGGTAAACCGGGTCCTGTGGTGGCATTACGTGCCGATATTGATGCTTTACCCGTAACAGAAAGAGTGAATATCCCCTTTGCATCGAAAGTAACCACTGAGTTTAACGGACAGAACGTTGGTGTAATGCATGCCTGTGGTCATGATTCACATACTTCTATTTTGATGGGAACAGCTACTGTATTAAAAAAAATGCAACAGGAAGTACCCGGTACCGTTGTATTTCTTTTTCAGCCTGCAGAAGAAGGGGCACCCGAAAATGAAGAAGGTGGGGCTTCCTTAATGGTAAAAGAAGGGGTATTAAATAACCCGAAAGTAGAAGCTGTTTTTGGTATGCATATTAAATCTGAAGTGCCAGTTGGACAATTACAATACAAATCAGGTTCGTTTATGGCATCTTCCGACTGGTTCAGAATAAAAGTAAAGGGTAAAGGTGCACATGGCTCAAAACCCTGGACAGGTATTGATCCTATTGCAGCAGCTGCAAATATTATTGAGGGATTACAACAGATTGTAAGCCGGCAGATGGAACTCACCAAAGCCCCTGTTGTGATCAGTGTAGGTTCTGTTCATGCTGGTGTTAGAAACAATATCATTCCGGAAGAATGTGAAATGCTTGGAACCATCCGTACCCTTGACAGTAAAATGCAGAAAGAAGTGCATGAAAGAATCAGGAACACCGTTAAACATATAGCAGCCAGCTCAGGAGCCGAAGCAGATGTATTCATTGATACGAAAACACTGGTAACTTACAATGATCCGGCATTGGTAAAACTTACATTACCCTTCCTCGAAAAAGCAGCTGGAAAAGGTAATGTGCTGGAAAGAGACTGGGATACCGGTGCCGAAGATTTCTCTTACTATGGCGTAAATATTCCCAGCTTCTTCTTTTACCTGGGTGGCATGCCAAAAGGAATGGATCCGTCAAAAGCTTCATTACACCATACCCCTGATTTCTATATTGATGAAAGCGGATTCGACCTGGGCGTAAAAGCTTTTTGTCAGTTGGTGTTTGATTATGCGAAAGCTAAGACTAAATAGAGATTGATTGCCACTGAAAGCACAGAAATACACTGAAAAGTTTTGTGCTTTCAGTGGCAAATGCTCTACCCATACACCCTCGCTCCAAACAATAAACTTCCGATTCTTACCATGGTACTCCCCTCTTCGATGGCTATCTTATAATCGCCACTCATACCCATACTGAGAATGGCTGATGGCTGATGGCTGATGGCTGATTGCAGCAGCAACTGACGAAGTGTGCTGAACTCCTTACGTACTTTGCTTTCGTCATCACTGAAAGAAGCCATACCCATTAAGCCACAAACTTTCACATTCGGAAATGAAGACAGTTGCGTTATTGCTTCCTGCAATTCCTGTTCATCCATACCAAATTTGGTTTCTTCACTGGCGATATGAATCTGCAGTAAACAATGGATGATACGGTTATTTTTTGCGGCCTGTTTATCTATTTCCTTCAGCAACTTTAAACTATCAACCCCATGAATCAGGTGCACAAAGGGGGCGATATATTTAACCTTGTTGGATTGCAGGTGACCAATGAAATGCCATTCAATATCTCCAGGAAGTAAGGCTTGTTTATCTACCAGCTCCTGTACATAGTTTTCTCCAAATGCCCGTTGCCCAAGGGCGTATAAAGCTTCAATATCAGCTACAGGTTTGGTTTTGCTAACCGCAACCATTGTCACCTGTTGCTCCGCCAATTCCCGGCTGATCTGTTCATATACTTCACGATTGATGGCCATTTGCAAAATTTGGAGCGAAATTAAGGGATAGTGGTGAGTCGTGAATTGTCAATGGTGAATAGTGAATGGAATGCTGCTTTATTGACCATTCACCATTCACTACCTGCTCGTAAACATCGCTTTCACGAAATCCGATACTAAGTAACTGATCATTTTCCCTGTGGTATGACCACTGCGGCCATCGGATAACTGGATAGCGCCTTCACAGATATGGAGATAGGCTACTTTACTGTCTGTAGCAGTGAAATGGATGAACTGTCTGGCATGCGAAAGGCTAATACCTGCCGGACTTGAGGCACTGCTGATACTGTTTTCAATTACATCTAAGTCTATTTCAATACCACAATACGTATCTTCTGTAAAACCGGTAGCATGTGCCACTGCCTGTAAAAAAGTTCTTTTTTCATGCAGAAAAATATCTTCATAACTGATACAATCAATGAAAGGATTGTTCACCATATCCATCCATACATTCTGTGGTAAATAGTTTTCATGGTACCCGAGAACACAATATTTTTCTAAGTAGCCATCCGCTTCCGCATAAGAAAAACCATTGCCACTATGCCTGCCCTCCATGGGTCTGAAATCGGCATGTGCATCGAGGTTGATGGCATTGATCTGTGCAAGCGGTATTTGTCCGCATTTGTATAATCCCTTTGCCGCGCCTTTAATACAGGGATAAGCATTATTATGTCCGCCTCCGATTACAATAGGTATTTTCTGGTTTTGCGTGATCATATGAATCAACTGCTCTACTTCATCATCAATCATATTTACGGCATGACGATAAGCGGCCAGTTTTTCATCATAACTCTGGGCATTGCCTTCAATGAGTTGTTTGGCATCATTAAAATCGAAATGACCAATTAAAAGGATACTACTTCCTTCAAAAAAATCATTACTCTGTGTATTTAGAAAAGCCTGTAAAAAAGCGATCCATGCTGAATCGCATCCGCCGATTCCCTGGTTGGCCAATACACCAATATCTTCAGGTACTCCGAGTAAAACAAACGGTGCACTCGACTGCCGGATAGCAGATTCAAGGTCGGTACTTTGTTTCAGCACCTGTACACGCTCCCCTATTTTGGTTTCAAAACGGCGGATGCGGGTAACAGACAGGACATCCTGCTTATTGTATATTTTCAGATGTGGCAGTTGCAAAGCGGTAGATTTTTATGATTGAATATACGGAATTAGTGAGTAAAGCAGTATACTACTCACTACTCACTACTCACTATTCACAACTTCACTAACTCCTCCATTCCCTGCCATTAATCAACACCCTGTCAATCAGATTCGTGCCAAAGGCATAGGGAATATAGGCGACGGATGGTATGGGGCGGGTAATGATGAGGTTGGCCCTTTTACCGATGGTAATGCTGCCGACTTCTTTTTCAAGTCCCATCGCAAAAGCCCCATTCAGGGTGGCTGCATTAATGGCTTCTTCGGGCAGCATCTTCATCTGTATACAACTCATGGATACCACGGTGTTCATATTTCCGCTCGGACTTGAGCCTGGGTTAAAATCAGAAGCCAGTGCAATAGCTGCACCTGCTTCAATCAAAGCCCTTGCTGGCTGAAAGGGCATACGCAGAAAATAAGCTGCAGTGGGTAATAAGGTGCCGATGGTATTCGATGAAGCTAATGCTTCAATGGAATCGGCGTCCATTGTTTCCAGGTGGTCAACAGATAAAGCATTGAGTGCAATACCAGCCTGCACACCTCCGGATAAATGCAACTGGTTGGCATGAATTTTTGCCCTCAAACCATATCTTTTACCAGCTTCACAGATACGTATGGTTTCTTCCGGTCTAAAAAAACCTTCTTCACAAAAAACATCAATATAGTCTGCCAGTTGTTCTGCATCAATAGCCGGTAACATATCGTTAATGATAAGATCGATATAGGCTTCATGGTCTTCTTTAAAAATGGCGGGGTATGTGTGTGCACCCAAAAAACTGGCTTTAATGGGTATTGGCAATTGTTCGTTTAATCGTTTGATCACACGTAACATTTTAAGTTCGGCATCTAATGATAAGCCATACCCACTTTTAATTTCAATGGCACCGGTACCCAATGCCATCAGTTCCTGTATTCTTGTTTTGGCCTGTTCAAACAATACATCTTCGGTTGTGAGTGCCAGTTTTTGTGCTGAGTTTAAAATGCCACCTCCTTTAGCAGCTATTTCGGCATAACTGAGTCCTTTTAATTTATCAACAAACTCTTCTTCACGGCTGGCAGCAAATACAGTGTGTGTATGGCTGTCGCACCAGCAGGGCAAAACACTGGCGCCCTTGAGGTCTAATACTTCATTTGCATCGGGACAAAGATCCATCGAACCATGATCAGCAATACGACCATTGATGATCTGCAGCCATGCATGCTTCAGTATTGGTAATTCCTTCAATGCTTCACCTCTTAATAAAACAGGGTGTTTGCGAACATTAATGAGCTGATGAATGTTGGTAAGTAACAAACTGGTCATAACAGCAAATTAAGAAAAAAGGCTAATCTCCTCTGCGGAAACTCTTATATCTCATGTTCTCTGCGGTGGGGTTCCTAACGTCACACTGACGAAGGAAGTGACTGCAGAGAACAGGAGAACACGGAGTTTACGCTGGGTTAGTAGTATATTGGATGGATTTCTAACTTTTATTATTATCAATGATTGCCAGGTTAACAATTGTACGATATCCGCAATGGCTGGGCTGGGCTGGTTTTTTATCCATGGCTTTGTTTCGTTTGCCATTATGGGCAAGTCAATCATCGGGTTTCTGGAAACTGATGGGTTGTGGCAGAAACGGCAGCTTTGATAAAACTCCGGACTGGCGTCAATGGGCGTTGCTGCAGGTATGGGACGATGAAATACTACCTCACAGACACCCTCGCTCCATCGAAAAATGGTGGCGTTTTTTTGGTTGTGAAAAATGGACTTTGTTATTAAATCCCATTGAAGGTCATGGCACCTGGGATCATAAACAGGTTTTCGGAAAATTACCCCGACAAACAGCCTATGATGGAACCATTGCCATACTTACTAGGGCTACCATCCGTATCAGCAGACTCTCACATTTCTGGAAACAGGTAGACCGTGTAGCCAGTAAAATGAGTACCACACCTGGGTTTATTACTTCAGTAGGAATAGGTGAAGTGCCCTGGATTAAACAGGCTACATTCAGTATCTGGGAATCGAAAGAGGCTATGAAAAATTTTGCTTACCGCATGCAGGAACATACCGATGTGATCCGCAAAACACACCAGGAAAACTGGTATAGTGAAGAAATGTTTGTACGCTTCCAAATCATTGAAACTGAAGGTAGTTTAAGGGGAATTAACCCATTGAAAAGAAATCCTTAGTTTTGCTGCTTCATGCATCATTGCACAACCATATCATTGCTTACCGCCCATTTTGCATGGATGTACCGTGGTCTGAACTCCATGCCCGATCACTGAGTGTGGACAACTCCCCCATTAACACTTCGACCACTTTATTTATTTAATACAAATCTTGTATGAAACATACATTGCATGTTACCTCCGAAATAGGTACTTTGAAAAGATTATTGGTACACAGTCCGGATAGTGGACTGGGAAAAGTAGTACCCTCAAAAGCCCAGGACTGGTTATTTGAAGATATCGTTCATCTAGATACCATCAGAAAAGATGAATACGATTATTATACCAAGTTGTTGCTGTATTTCCTTGATCCTGAAAAGATCAAAGGGAAGCTGGCAGCCATTGATCAAAATGACCGTCAGTTTTTTAAACCCGATTCGCCTGATTTTTATCGCTCAGATAAAGTGGTTGAATTACAATGGTTGCTGGCAGAAGTGCTGGAGAATACCGATATCCGTTCGCAACTGATTGCCTCTGTATCTGCTATTGAAGGATGTACTTTCGAGATACAGCAGCAGTTATTTGATTATCCGGCCAATGAACTCTCTAAAACATTTATCTCAGGTACATCCAGGGAAAAAGAATTATTGTTTGCCCCTATTCCGAATTTTATTTTTACCAGGGATATTGGTATCACCATTAAAGATCATGTACTGCTCAATAAACCAGCGAAAAAAGCGCGTACCAGAGAAGCTTTGCTTTCCAAATACATTTTCTTTTATCATCCCATGTTTGCCCAATGGAAAAACAATATTATTGAGTTAACCAATTCGAACCAGAGTTTCCTGATGCCGGAAGAGGAAGAAGATGACCGTAAAACAACACTGGAAGGTGGCGATATTATGGTAGTTAGTCCGAATCACCTGCTGGTAGGTGTAAGTGAAAGAACCTCCGCTGAAGCTGCTGCCATGATTACCAATGTGATGTTTGAAAAGGGACTGATGGATAAGGTAACCATTGTGCGTATTCCTAAAAAGCGCGATTACATGCATATCGATACTGTATTTACACAGGTAAAAAGAGATGTATGGGTAATGCTGGGTAATTTTTCTCGCAAAGCAGTGAAACATGAAGACGATAATGCGGTAGAGCGGATTTTACAGGTCAAGAAAGAAGAGAAGATCAAGATTACACAGTTCCATAAGAAATGTCCGGATAACCCCGTTTATTTCGACAGCTTAGAAGATTTATTAGTTGATATCAGCGTGAATGATCTTCATTGTGAAAATGAAGTGCGTTTTATTTTCTCGGGTAATAATGAGTTTCCGTATAATGCACGTGAACAATGGACAGACTCCTGTAACCTGCTTGCGCTGAAAGAAGGTGTAGTATTGGGTTACGACAGAAACGATAAAACCACCGAAGCTTTCCGCAGGGCTGGTTTTACCATTATCCATGTAAAAGATTTATTACCCCAGCTCGAGTCCGGAACCATTTCACCAGAGACCATAACCGATACACTGATACTCATGCCATCCGCCGAATTATCCCGTGCCCGTGGCGGATTTCATTGTATGAGTATGCCTTTGTGGAGGGAAGAGATTTAGTGAGTAGTGAATTGTGAATTGTCAATGGTGAATGGGGCAGATTATATTCACCATTGACAATTCACAATTCACGCTTTACGTAGTATCATATAAAAAATCATTATGCAGCAACAAACCACATCCCACCTCCTCATGATAAAGCCCGTTCGTTTCGATTTTAATGCGGAAACGGCGGTCAATAATAGTTTTCAGCAGGCTTCTGATGATAAGGCTGTTGCTGAAAAAGCAACGCTTGAATTTGAACAGTTTGTAACGGTATTAACCAATGCTGGTATTGATGTGACTGTTGTGAACGATACCGCAGAACCACATACACCCGATTCTGTATTTCCCAATAACTGGATTTCTTTTCACCAGGACGGAACCGTTTTTCTGTATCCGATGTTTGCCGTTAACAGAAGACTGGAACGCAAACCGCATGTACTGGAAGCCATTGCTAAAAAGTTTGAAGTAAAACATACCATTGATCTCAGCGGTTATGAGCAGCAACAATTATTTCTGGAAGGAACGGGTAGTATGGTACTTGATCGTACCCATAAAATAGCTTATGCCTGTTTATCGCCCAGAACCGCTCTCGAAGTGCTGAACGACTGGGCCCTTAAAGCCGGGTTTACTATTGTTTCTTTTGTTTCAGTAGACAGCCAGGGTGCACCTATTTACCACACCAATGTAATGATGTGTGTGGCAGACAGGTACGCGGTTATTTGTCTGGATTCTATACCAGATGCAACTGAACGCGAAAATGTAATTCAACAGCTCTCCCGTTCCGGAAAAGCAATCATTACGATCAGCTTCGACCAGATGAACCGGTTTGCGGGTAATATGCTGCAGGTGCAGAATAAAGAGGGACAATCGTTTCTCGTAATGTCGAGTCAGGCATTTAATAGTTTAACCAAAGAACAGGTGGCAGCTATTGAAGCGTATAATCCTATTTTACATTCCGATATTAGAACCATTGAAACCAATGGTGGTGGGAGTGCCAGGTGTATGATGGCGGAGGTTTTTCTGCCACTGAAATAAGCAATACAGCGTTTTTTCTTTTTTGGGTGTCTGCAAAATAAACAACATGTCGAACGCGTCACTGAACCGATTGGTGTATGAAAAACTGGAGGAGCAGTTTGTTTCCATACAGGAACAAATAACCCGTCCTGTTTTTCAGCAATATGCCGACCTACTTAAGATGCACACGGAAGGAAGGGTGGTATTTTCAGATGATGATGGCATTGAAGAGCTGCTGGCAGAAAAAGCCAATGATATTGGAGCCCCCAATGAATATGCAGCTTTTATGGAAGCACATGTAGTAGATGAACCCACAGCTGTGGCTTATTTGAAAAATGAACTTCGCTCCTGTTTTAATGAAGAAGCCGCTAAACAGCAGTTCACCAAATCGGGTGCCATCTCTTTTTCATACGACTGGTATTTTCATTTCGATTCAGGGATTAATTTTTTCAAGGAACAGTTTACCTACCCTATTATCCTTGAACCGCGTTACCTGAACCATGAATTGCCACCTGATCATTATGACGCATTTGGTAAAGGCCCCGATTTCGCCGGCGTATGGCCCGATTGCAGCGACCTCATTGAAAAAGAAGATGAGGAAAATGACCTGCTGAATTTAGGAAGCCTTTTAATGATGTTTTATCAATACCAGTCGCGGCTATTTTTACACAAAGCCATCCGTGAAATGGATGAAGCCGGTGAACTGTTTTTTATTACCAGGTCTCCTTTTATCTTCTACATTTCAGAACATGATTCTGAAGAGATGACTTTGTATGTGAAATAACACTCCGATTTCAGTCATCAATTCACTAACTGCAAAGCCTTACACTCAGCCAGCAATCTAATTGATCGGTAGCCATATGCATGAGAAGTCCGATGGCAACCAAACGACATTTAGGAATGAATAATAGCAAAATGTATATTCCGATAGCCGGATAGCTGTGGAGTGGGTGAAAATTGATACTACATCTGCAGGCATCAAATAAAGGTGTAGCCAGCAGGTGGTCAAGATCAACCAGCATGGTAAGCCATAAAATAAGGGTTACTTTTTTCCAGTGAGGTTTGAAAAACCATAAAGCCACCAGCACCGGGAGGCCGAAATGACAGAAATAATGAAAGGCGGGTTGCAAACCATACATAATAAAGCAAGATTATGACAAAGAAAGGAATTTGCTATCCCAATAGGTGATACAAGGAAAATCAGTCATAACAGCCTGTTTATCTGCAGATATTACAAATCATGTTGAATATTTTTTGGTAGAAATATTTCAAACCTTACTTTTGCCGCGGAGAGATGGCAGAGCGGTCGAATGCGGCGGTCTTGAAAACCGTTGACTGTCAAAGGTCCGGGGGTTCGAATCCCTCT
>Ga0164290_1002125_pt1 | contig 16856 bp, 14 predicted proteins | sample Micstemetagenome_FD_108782 | JGI IMG/M metagenome (GOLD analysis project Ga0164290, IMG submission 108782) | Contaminated culture microbial community from soil near Moab, Utah, USA - Microcoleus steenstrupii SON62 (Illumina Assembly) | ecosystem: Environmental > Terrestrial > Soil > Soil crust... | reverse complement strand
TCAGCGAGCAACGCTGCGTTTTTTTGTAAGCTCCGGTACGATTTCCACCGCCAACATTGCGATGAAGATCAAAGCGCAGCCGAAGTACCCGAGAGGCGGGATCCGTTCGTGGAGAAACAACGCGCCAAAGAACGCGCCGAACAGGGATTCACTTGACAGAAAGATCGCGGCTTGCGGTGCCGTGGTCCAGCGCTGACCGACCACCTGCAAGGTGTAGGCGATGCCTGAAGAGACGACACCCGAGTATAGAATGTGCGGCCCTGCCTCCTTTAGGCCTTCCCAGGTGATCGGCTCTACGAACGCTGCGACGATCAAGCCGCCAACGCCTGTGATCAGGAACTGAATCGCTGAAAGCCCGAGCGGTCGATCACTGCCGGATATGAAAATCCCTACGAGAAGCACCTGCAAGCCGAAGCAGAACGCACAGAGAATTAGCCAGTAATCGCCGGTAGTCAGCCGGGACAGCTCGCCGCCGCTCAGGTAGAAAATACCCACAAGCGCCAGGGCCGCCGCCGGCCAGATAATCCAATGCGGCATCTTTCGCAAGACGAGCACGCTGAGCACCGGCACGATGATGACATAGAGGCCAGTCAGGAAGCTCGCATTGGTCACGGTGGCGGTCTGCATGCCGTACTGCTGGGTCACCGCTCCCGCGAGAAGTGCCACGCCGCAGAGCCCAAATGTCAGCCCGGTTTTCAGCGATAGCGGCTCTTCCGACCTGCGATCTTCGCGCAACGCAAAGGGAAGCACAACGAAGAAACCGATCATGAAGCGAATACCGACGAACCAGAGCGGACCCATGCTCTGCATTGCTTCTTTCTGGCTGACGAAGGCCGCACCCCAGATCGCAGCGGTGAGGAGGAGAGTAAGATTGGCCTGTATGCGCGTCATAGTATCGAGCTTCTCGGAAAGACGGGGTGATAGCAAAGGCATAGGCAGTTCGCCGCGCCTTGGCAATTGCCAAATTGCACGCTTGGAGAATTGGATAAAGCCGTGACCCGGAGGGCCTTGTTCGCCGCCATTTGCCTGACGCCATATCTGCCGGGGCCGACTCCCAAGCAGGCGTGGAGGGGCCAAGGATATCAACAAATGGGTCACGTTCTGTGCCAGCGGTCTGACATGCTCACCAGCTACTAGAATCCTTACCAGGGAGACCCTATGACGCTCCGCCGGCGCGGCTGATCCTGAGGATCCGCCCCTCGGGGTCGTCCGTCGTGACCAACAGCGCGCCATCCGGCGCCACAATAATGTCGCGCAGCCGGCCGAATTCGCCGTCGATGAAGCGTTCTTCAGTGCCGAACTTGCCGCCGGCATCGCGATCGAGTCGTGAGATCAGTCCGAATTTCAGCGAGGTGACGAACACGTCGTCCCGCCATTCAGGAAACATCTTGCCTTTATAGACGACGAGTGCGCCCGGAGCGATTGACGGATCCCAGTAATGGGCGGGCTGTTCGAGGCCAGGTGCGGAGACGCCGACGCCGATCTTGCGGCCATTGTAATTCTTGCCGTAGGTGATCTGCGCCCAGCCGTAATTGAGCCCGGCCTTAGGCAGGTTGATTTCGTCGCCGCCTTGCGCGCCGTGCTCGGCGGTGATCATGCCCGATGTCGTGGGATCGAAGACGAGGCCTTGTGCATTCCTATGGCCTTTGGAAAAGATTTCCGGCAGCGCCTTCGTGCCATTTGCAAAGGGATTGTCCGTGGGCACCGAGCCGTCGGTATTGATCCGCATGATGCTCGCGGCGTGATCGTAGAAATCCTGGCCCCGCTTCATGTCGCCACGATCACCGATCGCGAAATAGAGCGTGCCATCAGTGCCGAAAGCGATCCGGGAGCCGAAATGCCGGCCTGTCGTGCCAACCTTCTTCATCCGGAAGATTGTCTTCACGTCGGTGAGCGTGCGTTCGTCCTCGGACAGTGTGGCCCGGATCACGGCGGGGCCCGCTCCCCCGTCATAGGCCAATGCCGCAGTCAGGAAAATCGTCCGGTCCTGCGCGAATTTCGGGCTGAGAGCGACATCGAGCAGGCCGCCCTGGCCGCGGGCGGCGACCTCTGGTAGGCCCATAATCGGTTCTGAGAGCTCGCCGTCACGGACGATCCTCAGCCTTCCGGGCCGCTCGGTGACGATATAGGCGCCATCCGGCAACATTTCCACGGCCCAGGGGAATTCCAGCCCGGAGGCTACGACATCGACTTTGATCCTGACCTTTTCCGTTGCGAATTCCTCCGCTTGCACTGTGCCAGCGGTGAGGATCAAGGCAAGGGTCGGGAGAGCGAGTTTGAGAATTGCCGGCATCGTTCTTCTCCTGCTGTCACGCAAGAAGATTCCGGGCCAAGTGAGGCCAGAACATGTCAGGAATCCGCGCGAGCGAGCGGGAGGGCATCACCATACAAGCGATCGCGATCAACAATGCGTTATCGCCGCAGTGCTCTTGGTATCGTGATCAGCGCGTTCGTTTGCCGAAGGTGGCGGTGCGTTTCGGAGCTGCGGTATAGGCTATGGACGCTGGCTTCGGCATATGGAGCGAGGGATCGTATCGCTCCAGATCCACTTTGGGCCGGATATCCTCGCGCGGCAATTCGCCGGTCTCGGGGAAGTCGGCATTGAAATGGGTGGGGGCGAGTTCCGGCCTTGCCAGCGCATAGCCCTGCAGCAGCGGAACATCGAGATTATTGCAGATATCGACCTGGCGGATGTCCTCGAGACCCTCGAAGATGGCGAGGATGCCCTGTTCGCGGAACTGCTTGACCATGACGCGTAGCAGAGCAGCGCCTGCGGAATTTTCGAGGAATTCCTTCACCCAGTCGGCCTCGAACTTCACATAGTCGGGCTTCAGGAGATTGAGGCGGGCGATGTCACGTTCCTCGGCGCCATATTCGTCGATCGCGATGCGGAAGCCATGGTGGCGCAGCTCCTGCACGAAGCGGGACAGCATGTCCTGCGAATCGTTTTCTTTCTGGGTGATTTCGCAGACCACGCGGTCGGGACTCATGCCGGATTCCAGCGTCGCGAGCTTGATGTGCTCGACCTCGCGGCGGATATCGGCATTGGTGACGAAGACGCCGGGCTGGAAATTGAGAAAGAGCTTGGCGCGGCGGCGATTGAGCGCGCCGGTGTTGAAAATATGAAGCGAGCGGCACAAACTGTCGATCATAGCGCTGTCGGCTCTGGCCACGCTCGCAAAGAACTCGCCGGGGCGCACGAATTCGCCATTGCGCATCGGCCGGATCAGGCCTTCGAACGCCTGGAGCGTCAGCACGCCGTCGTGGTCCTGGCTGAAGATAGGCTGAAGCGCGGAATGCAGCGTGAATACGCCGTAGTCGGCGACCCAGGCGTCATTCTCGTCGCGCCGGAGATTGGAAAAGATGCTGCTCATGTGCCCTTCCGCAGACAAACTGCCAGAGCACAATCATAAGGGGTGAATCATTACTGTTGGCTTAAGCCGACATCAAGATTCTTCATGAAAGCGAGGGCGTTGACGGGCATTCCTTTCTTGATCGCGCCTGTCCCATCTCCTATAAAATCCTCGCCCACATAGACCTAATACCCTACAAGGAAAACTCTCGATGGCCTTTCTTGCCGATGCCCTTTCACGCGTGAAGCCCTCCGCAACCATTGCCGTTTCGCAGAAAGCGCGCGAACTGAAAGCCAAGGGCCGGGACGTCATCAGTCTGGGCGCCGGCGAGCCCGATTTCGACACACCCGATAATATCAAGAAGGCGGCGATCGACGCAATCCATCGCGGTCGGACAAAGTACACCGCTGTTGCCGGCATTGTCGAGTTGCGCGAGGCGATTGCCAAGAAATACAAGCGCGAGAACAATCTCGACTATAACGCAAACCAGGTGATTGTCGGGACCGGCGGCAAGCAGATCCTGTTTAACGCCTTCATGGCGACGCTCAATCCCGGCGATGAAGTCGTGATTCCGGCACCCTATTGGGTGTCCTATCCCGAGATGGTGGCGCTTTGCGGCGGAACGCCGGTTTTCGTGCCTACAACGATCGAAAACAAATTCAAGCTTCAGCCTGCCGACCTCGAAGCTGCGATCACGCCGAAAACCAAATGGTTCATGTTCAATTCGCCGTCCAACCCCTCGGGTGCTGCCTATTCGCGCGATGAATTGAAGGCGCTCACGGATGTGCTTATGAAGCATCCGCATGTCTGGGTTCTGACGGACGACATGTATGAGCACCTGACCTTCGACGACTTCAAGTTCGCCACGCCGGCCGAAGTCGAGCCCGGCCTTTACGACCGCACGCTGACAATGAACGGCGTGTCGAAAGCCTATGCGATGACCGGCTGGCGCATTGGCTATGCCGCAGGTCCCCTGCCGCTGATCAAGGCGATGGACATGATCCAGGGCCAGCAGACCTCGGGCACGAATTCGATCGCCCAGTGGGCAGCACTCGAAGCACTGGAAGGCCCGCAGGATTTTGTTGTCAGGAACAAGGCTATATTCCAAGGCCGGCGCGACCTGGTCGTTTCAATGCTCAACCAAGCCAAGGGCATCAAGTGCCCGACGCCGGAGGGGGCATTTTATGTGTATCCGTCCTGCGCCGAGTTGATCGGCAAGACGGCGCCGTCAGGCAAGGTCATGGAGACGGACGAAGATTTCGTCTCGGAGCTTCTGGAGACTGAGGGCGTGGCGGTGGTCCACGGATCGGCCTTCGGGCTTGGCCCGAATTTCCGCATTTCCTATGCGACATCAGAGGAGATGCTGGAAGAAGCCTGCCGGCGCATCCAGCGCTTCTGCGCCAGCTGCAAATAAGATGAGCCGGTGGAGGCCAAGCCTCCGCCTTACCCGGAGGGCGAGGCAGGTCTACCTTGCGGACAAAAAAAAGGGCCACGGCAAGTGCCGGGCCCTATAGTTTTGAAGGTGATTTAAACCTCCAGAGGGGAACAGCTGATGCGGCGGCACTGGGAGGAAAACCGCCATGTGCATCAACTGAGTGCGATATGGGTGTTTTTTGTGCAAGGCACAATGTACGCTGACGCATGACTGATATGCAATGAGTGCATGATCTTCTAATGTTCAACCTAAGCTCTTATAATACTTGAGGGTTTCGGAAGGCTTCGATATCCCAAATTGCCAAGTATCAATAATAGTACTGTTCCATTGACCGAATGAATGAGTTGATGGGGGAAAATCAGCGGAAATAAGCCTATTATTTCGCTACATTTTCGGATTTCTGACAGTGCTCAGAAATTCCAATTGCGCGCCTTGGCAACGATAAAATCGCGGAAGACCTTAAGCTTGGCGGCATTCTTCATTTCGGCAGGGTAGCAGAAATAGGTGTCGAAGGACGGTACGTCGGCATTGGTGACGAGCTGGACCAGACCCGGGTCGCGCCCGACAATGTAATCGGGCAGCATGGCGATGCCGATACCCAGCAGCGCGGCACGCTTGATGGACGTCAGGCTGTTGATCTGCAGGACCGGCACGCGCGGATCGTCGTCCGGCCGTCCGGCCGTTTCCAGCCAGTTGACATCGAGCAGGTAGTTGGGCGCGGGCTCGCCGAAGGAAATGATGCGGTGGTTGTCGAGTTCTTCCAGCGTGCTGGGTTCGCCATAGCGGCTGATATAGGAGGGCGCCGCATAGACATGCATATGCACGGTGAACAGCTTGCGCTGGATGAGGTCGGATTGCTGCGGCTCGCGCAGGCGGATGGCGCAATCGGCGTGGCGCATGTTGACGTCGATCTCCTCATTATCGAGGATCAACTGAATTTGCATTTCGGGATAGAGCGACAGGAACTCCTGAACCTTGTCGGTCAGCCAGCCCTGGCCGAGGCCTACCGTGGTGGTAATCCTCAAGCGGCCGGTGGGCTTCTCGGTCGTCTCTGTCAGCTGCATCTTGACCATTTCGAGCTTCATCAGCACGTCGTGGGCCGTGCGGTAGAGAAGCTCGCCCTGTTCGGTCAGGATCAGGCCGCGTGCATGGCGATGGAAAAGCTTGGTGTTGATGTCGGCCTCGAGCGCCGAGACCTGGCGGCTGATTGCCGACTGCGACAGATGCAGCTTGTCGGCTGCATGGGTGAAGGAGCCTGCCTCCGCGGCGGCGTGAAAAATACGCAGCTTGTCCCAGTCGAGCGCCATCCGGATCCCCCCATTATTTCCAGTGTCAGATCGCCGATTACTCGGCGGCCTGTGCAACATGCAAAACGCCGGCCAGGAAGCGCTCTGCCTCGAGCGCTGCCATGCAGCCCATGCCCGCAGCGGTGACCGCCTGGCGGAACGTGTCATCGGTGACATCGCCGGCTGCGAACACGCCTTCGATACTGGTCGCCGTCGAATCCGGTGCGGTCCAGAGATAGCCATTCGGCTTCATGCGGAGCTGGCTTGCGAAAAGCTCCGTGGCGGGTGCGTGGCCGATTGCGACGAAGATGCCATCGATCGGCCGTGCGGAGACTTCGCCCGTTTTGGTATTGCGGATCTTGACCGCGTTGACGGCTGCGGGAATCGGCGGGTAGAGCTGTTCGCCCGTGATCTCGGCAATCTCGCTGTTCCACTCGATCTTGACATTCTTCTTGGCGAAGAGACGTTCCTGCAGGATCTTTTCCGAACGGAATGCATCACGGCGGTGCACGACCGTCACCGATTTTGCGATATTGGAAAGGTAAAGCGCCTCCTCGACAGCCGAATTGCCGCCGCCGACGACGATCACGTCCTTGTTGCGGTAGAAGAAACCATCGCAGGTCGCACAGGCGGAAACACCGAAGCCCTGATAGGCCTTCTCGGATTCGATGCCGAGCCACTTGGCCTTGGCACCGGTGGCGATGATGACCGCATCGGCGATCCAGTCCTGGCCGGAATCGGTGCTGACATGGAAGGGGCGGCTGGACAGGTCGACATCGGTCACCAGGTCGCTGACGATCTCGGCGCCGACATGCTTGGCCTGGGCAAGCATCTGCTCCATAAGCCAGGGACCCTGGATGGGGTCGGCGTAGCCAGGATAATTCTCCACATCCGTGGTGATCATCAATTGCCCACCCTGTTCCATGCCTGCGATCAGCACGGGGTTGAGCATGGCACGTGCGGCATAAATCGCCGCCGTGTATCCTGCCGGCCCCGATCCGATGATCAGGACTTTGGTGTAACGAGCAGACATTTCGTAGATCCCTTGATTCCGGTCGCGCGAGCCATGCGCTTATGTGATGCTTATCTATGACCGGAGCGCATGGATATTCAAGTGCGGCACGGTTTCGTGAACTGTCAAGTGAGACCTTTTCCCCGGCTTACATCGAAATCCGCTACTTTTCATGCTGAACAATCTCATTTAAGGGTTTGCCGGAGCGAATAGATCGGTCACCATGCTTTTCCCAGAATGGATTCGAATGGTTGCGACGACCGCGCGTCAAACGGGAGGAATTGATATGGGCGGACTGCTATCGCTCAGCCGGGGCATTGATAGTCTTTCGACGATGTTTGGCAAGATTGCTGAATATGTGGTACTGCTCTGCGCGTTGATCTCCGCCTTCAACGCCATTTCCCGATATCTCTTCAATCTCAGCTCCAATGGCTGGCTCGAAATCCAGTGGTATCTCTTCGCCTATGTGGTTCTGCTTGGGGCGTCCTACACGCTGTTGAACAATGGTCACGTGCGCGTCGATCTCATTTATGGCAATGTCAGTCCCCGCAAGCGGTTGTGGATTGATGTATTCGGCCTGGTTTTTTTCCTGCTTCCCGTAACCGTCTTCATGACGTGGGCATGCTGGCCTTTCTTCTATCAATCCTATCTGTCGGGCGAAATGTCCTCCAACGCCAGCGGGCTGATCCGGTGGCCGGTCAAGCTCGTGCTCGTCGCGGGCTTTGCCCTGCTATTCCTGCAGGGTATATCCGAACTGATCAAGCGCATTGGCGCACTCATCGGCCGTACTCATGTCGATACCGAGTATGAAAAGCCGCTGCAATAAATAGAACAATACAGGGGATGCGTTGTGTTTGATTTCGGCATACTTCCGCCGCTGATGTTCCTGGGCATGATCATTTTCATGCTCTATGGCTTCCCGGTCACTTTCTCACTTGCTGCGGTTGGCCTGTTCTTCGGTGCTATCGGCATCGCTACGGGACATTTCGGCACAGTGTTTCTCGAATCCCTGCCGTTTCGCTTTTTCGGCATCATCTCGAACGAATTGCTGCTTGCCATTCCGTTCTTCACCCTGATGGGGGCGATCTTGGAACGATGCGGGCTTGCGGAAGACTTGCTGGAGGGCACTGGCAAGCTGTTCGGCGGTTTGCCTGGGGGCCTCGCCTATGCGGTCGTGTTGGTCGGTGCGATCCTAGGAGCGATCACCGGCACGGTCGCCGCATCGGTCATCACAATGGCGATGATATCGCTGCCGATCATGCAGCGCTACGGCTACAACATGCGTATGGCGACGGGTGTCATAGCGGCGTCGGGCACGATCGCCCAGCTCATCCCTCCATCGCTCGTTCTGGTCGTTCTGGCGGACCAGCTCGGCAAGTCGGTCGGTGACATGTACAAGGGCGCCGTGGGTCCTGCCATCATCCAGATCAGCGTCTTCCTGATCTTCATCGCCATGATGTCGTTCATCCGGCCGAGAAGCATGCCCCCTTTGCCCAAGGAGGCGCGTGGCGACCTCGATATCAGGCTGTTCGTAACAATCCTTAAGGGCATGGTGCCGGCGGCGGTTCTGATGTTCCTGGTTCTCGGCACCATTTTCATGGGATTGGCAACGCCGACGGAAGCAGGTGCGATGGGGGTCGTAGGCGCCATAGTTCTGGCCGCGATCAACCGCCGTCTGACCTGGCCTCTGCTGCGCCAGAGCATGGAAACGACGGCGCGTATCACCTCGATGGTGGTCTTCATCCTGATCGGCGCCACCGTATTCAGTCTGGTTTTCCAAGGTATGGACGGTGGCCGGTGGGTCGAACATTTGCTGACGGGGCTGCCGGGCGGCACGATCGGCTTCCTGATCTTCGTGAACGTCTTCGTCTTCGTTCTGGCATTCTTCCTCGATTTCTTCGAGATCGCGTTCATCGTGGTACCGATGCTGGTTCCCGTTGCCGCAGCGCTTGGCATCGATCTGGTCTGGTTCGGCGTCATGCTCTGCGTCAACATCCAGACGAGCTTCATGCATCCGCCATTCGGTTTTGCGTTATTCTACCTGCGCGGCACGGCCGATGCGTCCGTCAAGAGTTCCGACATTTATCTTGGCGCTCTTCCATGGGTTGGGCTTCAGCTTATCGTCGTTGCAGTCGTGATGTTCTGGCCGGAATCCGTCACCTACTGGCTCGACAGCGGGCCGAAGGTCGATCTGAACACGATCGATATCAAGATCGATCTGCCGACCCTTGGCGCCGATCCGAGTGGTGGACTGCCGGGGCTCACATTTCCGGAGCCTGCCAAGTAGCTCTCGTGACGGGGGAGCCTGCCCTTCCGTGGTCGGCCGGTCGCATTTTTTGGATGCAGGTTCGGGATAGATGCAGGTTCGAGATAAAGGCAGGCGCGTTGTCTCGTGACAATCTGAAGGCGAGGGTTGTTTATTTTGACTTCAGACCGGCCCTTTCGCCGTCAGGCGATAAAGCTCTTCGCGCGCGTCTTCCTTGGCAGCCGGCGGGCGCATTATCATTCGTGGCTGCCGTCGCTTGAGATAGAGGGACGGAGCGGAACCGATCCTGGAAAAGCGAATTTTCGTGGGATAGAATTTCCCTTGCGCAACATTGGCATTATGTCGGAACGCGCGGGCGATCGGATCATGATCATCGGTTCCGGTCCTTCAGTAAAAGGCGCGGACCTGTTTTCGCTGCCGGAGCGCTGCGCCCTACTGTTGAATGGCGCGATCAGCCTGATCGGCATGCAAATCCTTGAACCGCTCGCCGTCGCGATCGAAGACGAGCGCTTTGTCTGGCGTCATTTCAATCTAATGCGGGAGAGACTGGTGCACCGGGAGGTGCCGTTACTGCTGTCTCCCGGCGTGATCCGCGCGATCTGCGAACTTGACAGGAATTTTCTTCGCGACAGGCCGATCATCCTGATTGATGACGTCCGCAAGCCCTATGGCTTGCCTCTCCGCGACAAGACGGAGCTTGGGGACTTCGATTTCGTTTTGCTGGGAGGTGAGGCGGGGTTTTCGTATGATCCAGACCGAGGCGTTTTTCAAGGAGGCTCGGTCGCAATCTCGGCGCTGCAATTCGCGCTCGCGACGGGTGCCCGTGAGATCGGATTTCTCGGCGTTGATATCGCAAACGCCAATGCGCCGCGCTTCTACGAGAAGGAGGGCGACGTCGCCTATTCAGGGATCGCCGGTGCCGAAGCGCGCATCCTGGCCCATATCGCGGTGGCCCGCAATGTCGCCACCGAAAGGGGCGTGCGGCTTTCCAATCATTCGGCCATGTCGGCACTCGGGTCGATCGGTCTCGACTATCGACCGCTGGACCGGACCGCCTCATAGACATTCGAGAGAGCCTGGACTTCGTTGGCAATTGCAAACGTTTCGCGCGTATGTGCAAGCGCATTCGCGCCATGCGTGCGGACGAGGGAGGGGTCGGCGAGATAGAGTTCGATGGCGTTCTTGAACGCTTCCAGATCGCCGGTGGGGACGACTGCGCCGGTCTTGCCCTCCATGATCAATTCGGGATAGGCGCCAACGTCGCCGGCGATTGCCGGCACCCCGGAGGCCATCGCTTCGAGCGGGGTCAGCCCGAAACCCTCGCTGCGCGACGGCGCGACATAAAGGGCGAGCTGCCTATACCAGGCCGGCATGTCGTGGTTCTCGTCGGCGAGGATCAACCTTTCCGAAAGGCCAGCGGCTTTGATCCGATGCTTCAGGTCGTCGGCGAAGCTTTGATGTTCCGATGTCACCCGGCCCACCGAGACGCCCCGCCAATCAGGATATTTCGGCAGCAGCGCGATCAGGGCGTCTATGAACAGGTCAGTGCCCTTTTGGTGCCGGACCCGGCCAGCGCAACCGATCACCAGCGGTACTTTCAACGGATCGTCTGGTCCCGGATGAAATCTCTCGGTATCGATGCCGTGCATCACTACGGTATACGGAACATCGAGGTATGAACCGCCGCGTGTGCTGGTAGCGATGACATGATCCATTTTAGAGATCAGCCATTTCGTATAGCGCGTGTGGCGGCGCTGAGAGGCGGAGGTGAATATCAGTTTCAGCTTCATGCGCAGAATGTCGCGCAGCATGATGCCCGCCAGCATTTCGACATTGCGGCGGGCATGCCACAGTCGCGGCCGGCAGCCGGCAAGCGGCTTCCACAATCCGGCAAGCTGGCGATAGTTCATCTTCGGAAGACTGGCCGGCAGGCCGGGACCGAGCGTCGCGATCTTGACACCCGCTTCGATCTGCCGGGGGATGAGTTGGATGATCGTCGAGGTCACGCCCGACAGGCGTTGCTTGAAATGCGGAGCAATGACCTCGATGTCTTCTATTGCGGGCAAGGGCGATCAGCCCCAGTTAACTGCCACGATCTCATAGGCCTTGGAACCGCCGGGTGCATTGACCTCGACGGAATCGCCGGCTTCCTTGCCGATCAGCGCGCGCGCGATCGGCGAGGAAATCGAAATGCGGCCTTCCTTCACGTCGGCTTCCTGGTCGCCAACGATCTGATAGGTCTTTTCCTCTTCTGTATCCTCGTCGATCAGCTTGACGCGGGCGCCGAATTTGATCTTGGATCCCGACATCTTGGAGAGATCGATCACCTCTGCGCGCGCAATATAATCCTCGAGCTCGCCGACGCGGCCTTCATTGTGGCTCTGCGCCTCCTTTGCTGCGTGATATTCCGCATTTTCAGAGAGGTCGCCATGGGCACGGGCTTCGGAGATAGCCTCGATGATCCGCGGACGCTCTTCCTGCTGGCGCCACCGCAATTCCTCGTTCAGCTTCGCGAAGCCGCTCTGTGTCATCGGTACCTTTTCGACCATTTCATCCATCCTTGGCATTCGTGCCCCATCCAATCGGGCACAAAAAGAAAACGGTCCCAGAAGCGCGAACTTCAGAACCGCCAATAAAATTCGTGTTTGGTTTATATAGCAGAGTGCGGGTCTAAAATGCGAGCATTTTTTGTCGTCGGCTGCTGATACCGGCCTGGGATCAATGCGTCCGGCGAAGGAGCGCCTAGGGTAGGACTGCTTCCTTTTCTCCGAGAGACCCTGAGAACTCGGCGATGATATTGGCAACGTCGTCCGGCTTCTTGGCTTGTGATTGGGTTCACTCGATGAGGATCAGTAATATCGAGGGCGGCGCGCCGCTCTCTCAGCGAAGCCCGCCGGCCAGGCATCTGGCGGTTGTCACAAAATCGTCTTGTTGCTCGTGTGGTTTGCTGCTAACTGCGGAAACAACAGCGCCTTGTCGCAATATTCCCCGGAAGTACCAATGCAAATCTCTACGTCGAAATTGTTGCGCGATGCGGCAATTTTCTTGAGCCTTTACGGGTTGGCCACCGGCATTCTCTATCTCTGCGGCGCCCCGACACGCATCGCTGCCGTTGCCGGTCTGGGCATCCCTATCATGGCGATGCCGGCCTGGGGATTTGCGTTGCTGTTTCCGCGCTGGGCGTTTATCGGCTATGGGCTTTACTTTATATGGGCCTTTGTTTGGGTCGCTGATTTCTTTTCTACCGGCATGGTCATGGCGCGCTATGGCCTGCATCTGGAGTCGCCGGTTGTTGTCGAGGCTCTGGCCAATACGAGCCTACTCGATGTCAGGGAGTACTTCGACGACTCCTGGATGCTGATTGTTGCCATTCTCGCGATCACACCATTCCTGGCCTGGCTACTGACGGCTACGGTGCGGCTGGCGGCAAGGAGTTTCGGTCCCGTACGCTGGAACCGGGGCTTCGTGGCATTGACGGGTCTGGTTCTGATCGCGTTGCCGATCGCTTTTCATGGCAATCCGGTTGTTGCTCGCGCAGATCCCGCGTGGCGCTGGATGAAATTCTATACCAAATATCAGAATGAGCAGAACTATCGCGTCATGCTGGTCGCTTCGCGCATGGAGGCTCAAAATCGGTTGCCCGCATGGAAACCGCATATCGTCACGAATGGACCAAAAACCTTCGTGCTGGTCATTGGGGAAAGCTCCAATCGGTCGGATTGGTCGCTTTACGGCTACAAGCGCAAGACAACGCCGAAGCTCGACGCGCTGGCCGGGGAGATGCTGGTTTTCCGCGATGCCGTGTCCTCGTGGGGCAGTACCAACCGGGAAGTCACCCGCATCTTCAGTATTGCCGATCATGAAGATGATCAAAGCTGGCGCTCGGAGCCGGATGTCCTCGGCCTCGCCAAGGCTGCGGGCTACAAGACCTTCTGGCTCACCAACCAGAACGGCTTCCTGATCAATACCGTTTTCGGAAAACAAGCAGACCAGTTCACGATCGTCAATCAGGGGCTCGGCCAGCGCAGCGACACAAGCCTCGACGAGAAACTGCTGCCGGAACTCGACAAGGCACTGGCCGATCCCGCCGAGCGCAAGTTCATCGTGATTCATACGATCGGCTCGCATCAGCACTACCAGCTGCGTTATCCCCGGGATTTCGGCATTTATGATGATGCCGACGACGAGGTCGCGCGTGAACTGGCCGCCAAGTGGAGCGCACTCGCGGTCGCCCGCAACCATTACGACGACACCATCCGCTACACCGATCTCATCCTGTCTTCGGTTATATCCCGGCTCAAGGCGGACAAGGTGAAAAACAGCGAAATGCTCTTCCTGTCCGACCATGGCCAGGAGGTCGGCCAATTGACCGATGTGTGGGGACACCAGCTCTTTCTGGAGACCGGCTTTACCGTGCCGGTGATCCTGTGGCTGAAGGATAACCCGACCTTGCTGGCAAGGAAGAGCGAATTGGAAAAGCGACCCTATCAGACCGATCGGATCGATTGGACGATCCTGTCGCGGCTCGATATCGCGACGGCATTGGACCGGCTTGAATATGACGTGACGGGCAATGGATTCAAACCCTGGCAGCGCATGATATTTGGGCGGCCCTATATCCCCGGCGTGTCGCATGTCGTCATGCCCAAGGACGCGACAGTGCCGGAGGACGAACTGCGCGAACTGAATTGACGAGGATCGGTGCGGGGCGGATGGAAATCCTGGATTCGTGCCACCTCGCGCATCGATTTCAAATCGCCATTCCCAAATCACCCGGAGCCTGAAGGCTAAAGATAGGACGTGATCTTCGGCGAATTCGGCCAGTTATAGTTCAGCCCGTCCGCATAGTGGATCGGCAAGCTGGCCAGTTCTTCGGGCGCGACGTCGTCGAGGCAGGCAACATTAACGGCGACGAAGGCCCCGCCGACCTCCTCGACATAGCCGTCGCCGTATGCATGCAGCCCACAGGTCTTGCAGAAGCGATGGTGGACACTCATCGTACCGAACTGGTAGTCGGTCGTGTCCGTCTCCTCGCAAAGCAGGCGGAAGGCTTCCGGCTTCACGTTGGCGTTCCAGGCACGGGATTTCGAGCAGAAAGTGCAGTTGCAACGCCCGGTGCCTGCGGCGAGATCGACATCCACGTCGTATTTGACGCGACCGCAATGGCAGCTTCCGCGATAGGTTTTCAGCATGATGTCCTCCATCGGTGATAACGAGAGAACTTTACCGCATGATGCTGCCAGAAAATGACAGCATCATGTACGGCCGGCCGGTTATGTTTACGCGAAATACGCCTGTAATGGCTTGATATCCAGGCTCCCGGCCTTCAACGCCTTGATCGCCTCAGCGGCCGATAGCGCGCCCGCCATCGTTGTGTAATACGGCACCTTCTGCATCAGGGCGGCGCGGCGCAGCGACTTCGAATCCGAGATCGCCTTGTTGCCGTCGGTCGTGTTGATGACCAGCTGGACCTGGCGGTTGCGGATTGCATCCTCGATATGGGGGCGCCCCTCGAGTACCTTGTTTATCTTGGTCGATTGGATGCCGTTCTCGATCAGGAAGCGCTGTGTGCCGCCGGTTGCCATGACCTTGAAGCCGATCTCGACGAGCAGGTTGATAGCGGGCAGGACGCGGGCCTTGTCGTCGTCGCGCACCGAGACGAACACCGTGCCGGAGCGCGGCAGTTCGACGCCGGCGCCGAGCTGGCTCTTGGCAAAAGCGAGCGCGAAATCGGTATCGAGACCGATGACTTCACCGGTCGAACGCATTTCCGGCCCGAGCAATGTATCGACGCCGGGAAATTTTGCGAAAGGAAACACGGCTTCCTTGATCGCGATGTGCTTCAACGCGCGAGGATCCGGCCGCTCTCTTACATAGGCGCGGAAGGCGGTTTCAAGGGTTTCGCCTGCCATGACACGAGCGGCGATCTTGGCGATCGGGGCGCCGATGGTCTTGGCGACGAAGGGCACGGTGCGCGAAGCACGCGGATTGACCTCGAGAATGTAGATGATGCCATCCTTGATGGCATACTGCACATTCATGAAGCCGCCGACATTGAGTGCCTTGGCAAGCATCTTGGTCTGGCGCTCGAGTTCGTCGAGTATATTGTTGGCGAGTGTGCGCGGCGGCAGCGAGCAGGCGCTATCGCCCGAATGAATGCCGGCCTCTTCGATATGCTCCATGATGCCGCAGATATAGACATCCTTGCCATCGGAGAGGCAGTCGACATCGACCTCGATCGCATGGCTCAGGTAGCTGTCGAACAGCAACGGATTCTTGCCGAGCAATGTGTTGATCTGACCGGTCTTGTCGTTCGGATAGCGCGCCTTGATATCCTCCGGCACGAGCTCGGGAACCGTATCGAGCAGGTAGGTCTGAAGCTGGCTTTCGGAGTGGATGATCTGCATCGCCCGGCCGCCGAGCACGTAGGACGGGCGCACGACGAGCGGGAAGCCGATCTCGGTCGCGACCAGCCGCGACTGCTCGACCGAATAGGCGATGCCGTTCAGGGGCTGCGTCAGGTCGAGCTTGGTCAGCAGTTTCTGGAATCGATCGCGGTCCTCGGCGAGGTCGATCATATCTGGCGCGGTGCCGAGGATCGGAATGCCGGCGCGTTCGAGCGCATCTGCGAGCTTCAGCGGCGTCTGGCCGCCGAACTGGACGATGACGCCCAGAAGCTCGCCGCGCTCCTGCTCAATCTTGAGGATTTCGATGACGTCTTCGGCAGTCAGCGGCTCGAAATAGAGCCGGTCGGATGTATCGTAGTCGGTGGAGACGGTTTCCGGGTTACAGTTGACCATGATCGCTTCAAAGCCGGCATCTTTCAGCGCGAAGGCGGCATGGCAGCAGCAGTAATCGAACTCGATGCCCTGGCCGATGCGGTTTGGCCCGCCGCCGAGGATGACGACTTTCTTGCGGTCGGAGACCTGGGCCTCGGAGCGCGCCGAGCCGACGAAGGTTGTCTCGTAAGTCGAGTACATATAGGCGGTAGGAGAAGCGAATTCGGCGGCGCAGGTATCGATCCGCTTATAGACGGGGCGGACGTTCAGCGCGTTGCGGATTTCGGCGACTTCCTTGGGCCGCTTGTTCGTCAGCGTTGCGAGCCGTGCGTCGGAGAAGCCCATGGCTTTCAGCATCCGCAGGTTCTCGGCGTCTTCAGGCAGACCATGCTCGCGGACCCGCTCTTCCATGTCGATGATCGACTTGATCTGGGCGATGAACCACGGGTCGATCTTGCAGGCGCCGTGGACTTCATCCTCGCTCATGCCCATGCGGAGCGCCTGGGCGACCTGCCGCAGCCGATCCGGTGTCGGGGTGCCTATCGCGGCGCGGATCGCGTTGTGGTCATCGCTGTCGCCAAGACCTGGGATTTCGATCTCGTCGAGGCCGGTGAGGCCGGTTTCAAGGCCGCGCAGCGCTTTCTGCAGGCTCTCCTGGAAGGTACGGCCGATGGCCATGACTTCTCCGACCGATTTCATGGCGGTGGTCAACATCGGCGAGGCGC
>Ga0164290_1002124_pt1 | contig 16884 bp, 17 predicted proteins | sample Micstemetagenome_FD_108782 | JGI IMG/M metagenome (GOLD analysis project Ga0164290, IMG submission 108782) | Contaminated culture microbial community from soil near Moab, Utah, USA - Microcoleus steenstrupii SON62 (Illumina Assembly) | ecosystem: Environmental > Terrestrial > Soil > Soil crust... | reverse complement strand
TGCTTGTCGCTTCAGCAACGTCAGGCTACCACAGCTGAGGGGCTCGTTGTGCATTAGGACGCACTAGAATGTCTTATCAAGACGAGCGCCAACCTCCTTCGTTTGGAATATTGGAGAGCTTCTGAGCATTAGCACGCGCCCATAAATCAGCGTCAACAATGGCTAGATTAGGGTTATTGTACCTAACCCACTCCGACTCATCCCTATTGCTAAATTCCCTATTCACTTGCATATAGCGAAGCTGATACCACTCCCCTTTATAACGAGGGTCTTTAATAATCTTGCGAATATTATTCGCATCCCATCCTGTAGCACCCCTTCTACCACGCATTTGCGCTGGAGATTGTATACCCTTAGCATTGAATAGCCGTACAATATCAGCTATGGGAGTTTGATCATTCCCTACTAGATCGAAGATTAGCGCGGCTATCTTTGCTTCATCCTCGTCAACGGCTACAACTGTGTCATGCTTTTTCCCTATCTTTTTGTAGCCCAAAATCATCGTACCTTGCCCTAGATATGCGCCAGATGCCAATTTAGCCATGCGCCCGTTCTGTGTGCGCTTTTTGATAGCTGCATGTTCCTCCTGCGATGCGTTCGCATAAAGTGAAATAAGCACACGGCTACTAAACTCATCAGATACAATATGATTGTTATCCGTTAAGTGTAGCAAAATACCGTTTTTCAAAATATATTCACCCACAACCCACATAGTATGGTGAGCTGTGCGCGATAGCCTATCGACGCGCCAGATTATGATCTGTGCTACCTTGCCCGCATGAATCAGCTTAACCAGTTTTTCTAGTCCTGGCCTTTCTAGCGTAGTACCTGTGAACGTCTCTGTAATAACACGATCAATAGTTATGCCGTTTCGCTGTGCATAGTCTTTAACCTCTTTTTCCTGAGATTTTAGACTAAAATTATCATCCTTTTCATGAGATGTGCGAAGATAGGCAATCGTTAGCCCGTCGCTGTTGTGATTGAACATGGTTTGGTTCCTTCCCTTTCTGCGCTTTGCGCTGTGCTGCCACTTCCTGTAGATATGTTGCTACATCAAAAAATGCTTCTTTAATGCTCGGCTTTGTTAGTAATTCCTCGATAATCGTATCTGCGTTTACACGTTGCATATTTTTTCCCTCTTTAATTCAAAATACTTTATTTTCCCTACTCTTGTTTTATTCAGTTGTATATCTTTGCTACATTCATCCCCCTTTCCATATTTCAATAATGCTATTCATTAGGTATTGCACATCCCCCCGGCCATAATTGGGGAAGGGTACAGTTGAAATAATCCAAATTGACACTAGACAAATGACAAAACAAACGGCAGGGGATATACGCATATCACACCCCTACCGTCAAAAGCGTAGTATGTTCCACTACTACGCTATGTATTGAGTTGTAATAAACGCGATAAAGACTAGCGTGCAGGCCAATTCCTACAATGCGCTTTACTTTTCTGTCTTTGTAGAACACATAGTAATGATCGAAATCATTACCATAGTTCAAAACCAAATGTTCAGCCGACAGCTTAACCCAGTGTGTAACCCTTGCAGACATAGTGTCACCCTACTATGGATCTGTGTTTTTAGAGGCAAACACAGAACGCCTATTGCCGTTAACCGGCGCTAGGCATAGTGGGGTGACTGTTATTCGTATGTTTGGAGTCTACAAAACTATGATAGAATCCGGCTGCTGGTATGGTGTCACCCCACTATACCGGCGCGCCCTCGTCACTAGCTGATCCCTAGTGGCGGGGGCTTTGTCAACATGTTGCTGATCCCAACATGATGACGCCTCTCATTATATCCAGCCTGAGTCACTTGTCAACGAGCTGGTGATTTTGCCTCGAATACTCAAATAGACAGCGCCATGCATAGGTGCCACCCATGCCCGCACATTATGTCAATTTTTTATTGGCCCCCGTCAATGTTTATCCCATCTCCCCCGGCATATCTACAATGCCCCTGTAGCACGCTGTGTGACACTGAGAGAGGCGAAGATAACGCGGGGGGGGGGGGCTGAGATAAGCAAGGGGGATTAATGGCGGGGATTATGTTTAGCATTATTGTAAACTGGGAGTAACTTTTATTCCCTAACGTATGTCAAGTTGAGCTATTAGGCGTCCTAGTGCCGTATACCCGCATTTCCAATAATGAAGTATGAACCAGCGCGGGTATACGACTGTGTAAAGATTTTTGTTTTTGGCTTTAGAATGCCTTAAACCGCCTACGCATCCGTGATTTTACCCTGACTTCGGCCTAATCGCTGTGTATCACTCATGGTACTAAACTCAGCTTGTGCAATACGTAGTCTGCGAGTATAGGAATTAACTAAATGTACAGTAACCTCGTCACTCAGCTTTACCGTAATCTCGCCAATACCACCTTGATTTACCCAATTCCATAGCCGTTGATATGCTTCACTATCTGCCTTGACAACATGCGGCGTGTAGTTCTGTGTTTCAACGTCGTATGTGGCAAGGTACAAATAGTTTGCGTTGCAGAAAACAATGTGTGTAGGATGCAACATAGACTTATAAATCTCCTGTAGTAGCCGAAGCAGACAGAGAGAATACTTTTCCCTCTAACTCTTTTGCCTCTTGAATAGATACGATACTGATTAGCCCTTTCTCGATTGCATCTCTATTGGCCCGACGGATGTAGTTTTCTTCGTATTCATCGTAAATTGCAAGCTGATCAATCAGGCGAAACGTAGCAATCCAGGTATCGCCCCGATATTGAGCATATGATTTCATTACTGCGGTTAATGGCGCTTTGGTTTCGGGGTGCAATCTCACTACGCTAACCATCGCCGGCACATTCTTTATCAGATAGGAATGTACTTTATCATCATACGGCCAATGGTGAATGTTTACGCCTATGGCATCAGGCCATTGTTGAAGCGTGCTTAGTGTTGTGTACATACTGCTATTTACTCCTGTTCGTTTTCGTTATTGCTGTTTATGTTTTGTTTCCCCCGGCCAAATATCACATTGTGTGCTAATTTTATCTGTTCAATATCGATATTTGCCCCTGTACTCTTGCGTTTATCCTGTTTTTCCTTTTCTTTCCGCCGTTCTTCCACCCTTTGAATTGCTGCAAAATGCTCTGCTAACATCTGCTGTTCCTCTTCATGTGTGCGATACACTCTACCCATCTGCGAAACCTCTTTCTGTTAGCTGATACAATGCCCACAATGGGCCGAAATTGCCGAACTATAGATAATGATAGGCTTCATGTGCCGTGGTTTAATATACCATAAGCAATTATTACACACACGGCACATATCACGATATGGCTTTATCTGAGCTAACGACGCTGAAAGCGTTCTAATCACCCTCCTTTATGCTTAGTGTCATTTATACAATACTTGTATTGCTATTTTATAATATTCACACCCCCTATCTAACTATGCCATTAATAAAACGGCGCGTCCTGAGCCATTCTAGGGGCCTTACAGGGCATTATCGCAATGGTTCATGTAATTGTTGAAGCCATTGTATAAATGCTTGTGCCTGATTTTCATTCATTCGATACCATTCATTCCGGTAATGATAACGCTTCAACCCATAATGGCAAAATTGTTCAACACTTCGTATGTTAGACGAGCGGATAAAGGTAAGTAGGATTAATGGCCGGGGGTTGCCAGTAGCTAGATCCTCGACTCTAGCAGCGGGTGATCTCGTCGTTTTGCCACATTTGTAGTAATCTGTTCCCTCTTCTTTTAGGAAATAGATATACCCTGTTATCGCTTTTTTTGTTTTCTTCTTTCCCCCCGGCTTTTTCTTTACTGGCGTATAGTCGTATTCAACTGATTCTGTATCTGGCAGTAATGCCATAGCCCCAAAAGGCATCGTAGTATCTTTCTAAACCGCATGTTCATAGATGCTTTCATGTTATCCCTTTTGCTCTATGCCCCCGGTTACTACTATTAGTTCACTCAATTATTGGTTTATTTAGAAATTCGCTGTTAATGGTTCTGTATAGTTCATTTCAGCATATTTCTAACTTCTTTTATTTGGCGCATTTTAGCATTTCGCTCCCCGCCTAATAATTCATATATCTTATTTGCCGATAATCCCCGCTTAACTAATGCGGCAATCTGTACATCTTCTGTATATCCTTGTGCTTTCATTGCCACTAGTAATGATTTGACGTCTATATCAGCAATACCACGAATATTGGCATTCTGTACAGGCTCGATTTCAAGCGCTTTTGCTCCATTCCCCCCGGTATTGATATTCCAGGCACAATGTTTAGCCGTGGGAACAGAGATTGTATCTAGCCCGGTTCTATCGAGCAGGTATACCCGGCCATCCATTTCACAAGCGGCTGGATAGGAACGATCTACTAGCGCAGCATACAAACGCTTTCGGCGCTCGTTATCCTTTTCATCCTGGGCGATGATTTGCTTGATTACCCGATCATCTAGTCCAATGCGGGTAAAATTCTGCCGCATAGCACCGGATAGCCCTAAATCCTCGACGTTAGCTGATTGACAGAGTAGAATTATTGATATACCCACCTTTCTAGCGCCACTCCCTAATGTTTTTGCGAACGATTGCCAGGTATTATTATCATTTCGCTTAACATCTAGCGCCGCGCGTGTATTATTGGCCTCATCTAGCAGCACGGTTAATCGTTTGAAATGACTAACAGGTAGCTCTTTTCCCGTTTCTTGCTTGTATCTATCACGTTCCTCTAATCGTTTCCTGTATTCATTGCTCACAATCTCTAAAGCGTTGCGTATTGCATTCCAATCCTCTCCCCCGCCAACACTAGGCAAATCAAACCACTCTGAGCTGTGCGGGTCAATAACTAAAATATCCTCCCCGGCCTTTATGCGGTTGGCTAGGATTGCTTTCGCGGTGGTAGATTTGCCTCCCCCGGTTTCAGCCGCCAAAATGACATGCGGCTGTCTGTCTAACCATTCCAGCCATTCACCAGGGGCGACGATTAGATCGTCACTCTCAGACGCCGCTAGAAGCCGCTCAGAGGGCACAGGGGGCGCGCTGGCAATCGTAGGCGTGTTGTGAAGCGTCAAGGCGTCAAGGCCGGCTGTAGCTTCGCTCTGTGCTGATCGGCGGGCAACCTCGACAACGTAAGGTGCAAGCTGGCGTATATCTTCTCTGTGCAGTACCACGCCACGCCAGTGAAGATACTCCGCATTCCTCGACGCTTGCACGGCGAGCAGCACGGCGGCCACCAAGGCAATACACAACCCTACGGCCACAGTAATAGGCAGCGACCATAAAGCTATATCAAACGCGGGGCAATTCGTATGATAATCGAACGTGCAATTGATTGCTGTGATTGCCAGAGTTAAAAGCCAAATCCCTATTACGGCAGCAATCGCCACAATTGCTAGTGGTATCAGCCCTTCCGGTAATCTCTTCTCTTTCAGAGTGTAGTCATAGCGTACATTGTCTGCCGTGTCTGTTGTTATCCGATTGATATTCATTCCTTTTTACTTTCTGTTTCGCCCTTTTCCTTACGAAAACCGCAACTTATGCTCTTTTGAGATCAGATTTATCAGCTTCATATACGCAACGCCTATGATATGCAGGTTTGACGGAAATGTTATGCTGTATTTGCCCGATCTTGTAATTTCAATGATTACCGGAAACTCAATTTCGCCATAGCGGATCGTTGCGCGATCTTGCTCCAATCTCGAAATTCTAAATTCTTGCATCCTAATTACTCCTAAGTATTAACCGCTCTGAGCTTTAAGCAGATACAGAGGATACAGAGAATAAGCACAGAGGTAATACAGGGCGTCCTAGTGCGGATACAGAGGATACAGAGGATACAGAGAGATTTTCCGGAGCTTTATAATGCTGCCGATTACTGAGCTATTCAAGTGCCAGTAATACTAACCTAACTTACTTATCCTCTGTATCCTCTGTATCCTCTGTTTTGTCTTTCCTGTGCGGTAAAACGTCTCTGTGCCTGCCTCTGTAAGCCTCTGCTATCCTCTGTATCCGCTACCAAACCCACTCAACTTCTGCTTACCCGCCTCTCTTACTCCTCTATATACAGTCAAGCCCTTTGCGTTCTGCCCTTTCTTTGCTCCCATCTTTGTTAGAACTTTCGATAAGTCTTTCTGGATTTGTTTATCGTTTCCGAAATTACCTACTGTTTTTGCGTAAGCAAGGATTTCAGACGCAAGAATACTTTCTGTTCCGCCTATTTCGTATTTCCCTCTAATCGCATCTTCCAGCGGATCTACGGATTCAAATCGCTTATTTATTTCCTGCTGAATTTCTTTCTCTTCTGATGTCAACTCGTGTGGTTCGCCGGATTTGTAGAGGTAAACAGCTTGCGCCCATAGCTGGTCTATATCTATTTGACCGTAGCTCCTATTTATTCTGTTAAGCGGTAAGACAATAAAACGCCGATTGCCTGTAGGATCTATCAAAAACCCCGCCCCATCGTCGTTGACTGTTCCAACATACGAAGCTGTTACAGGTTTAATCGTATCTTTTTTGTCGTGAGACTTCCTTACCCGTATTGTCTGCTGAGTGATAAACTGCTTTAATGCCTCATAGTCAACTTTGCGGGTTGTTGCGCCTAATTCCCCAACCTCCCAAATCCAGACAGACATAGCACGTACCTGAATGTCTTTATCTTCGAGATTTAGTTTTTGATCTAAATAATAGTCGTTACCTATGCCGTCTGTTAGCCATTTGGTAAACGTTGACTTTCCTATCCCTTGCCCGCCACTTAGAACCAGCATAACATTTTGCTTTTGGTCTAGAGACTTCGCCACAGCCCCAATTAACCAACGCCGCAAGAAATTGTATGTTGTCTCTGGACAATCACTTTCTAGACAATCCGCCACCATCCGAATTGTGTTTTCACCATTCCATGTTAGTTTATTCAGATACTCTTTAATCGGATGGTACCTATTCGCCTCTGCGAGTCTGCTTAAACCTAACTCAACGTCTGACTTATTCTTTACCCCTACATCAAACATATCCGCGAATACGCGCTTTAGAATGCGATCCGATTGTATTTCACCGTTTATTTCAATATCATCGTTCATGTCGTTATACCGGCATATGTATCCTAGTTGTGTAATAATCACAGCAATCTCTTTTGTGCTAAGACTCTTGTTTATTTGCATGACTTGCCCCGGTTCTAGCGCCTTTGGTTGCGGGGGAGCAATGCCAGTTAATTGTTGTATTTTCTCGATTGCTATTTGCTTCTGTTCCTTGTCACATTGCTCGTATTTGCCACGATATATAGCAAGCTGGACTAACGCAACAGGGCCGCGCCCCTTGATATGTGCATCACGCCAGCTATGCCATACCCCGCGTTCAGTGTCTATGTCTAAATTGCCTAAATCTGCGTTATCAAAGCGCATTTCCCCGTTGCGTTGGATGACAATATCTGCTTCGAACAGCTCTGCACCTATGCGTTCATATGGAAGTTTCTCTAACACCTGTTGAAAATACACATGCCAATCACTTGCGCTAGTGCCATCTGCTGTTAAATTCGCGATATGCTCATTTTCCGGTTCAACTTCAAAATAGAATTTGGCGTGTTTGTCAAAATACACATAAAAATCATCATATGGGTTGTCGCGTAACCAGTCAGACAAATCGTAATGTTCTGGTAAATCGTTCGGCCATACGATGTAACACACATTGTAGCCCGCGTCTGTTAGCTGCTTTGCTAGTTTAGGAGCGTTAGCTATTCCTGTACTGTCGCTGTCAAACACAATAAATATTGGCTTATGCGGGTATGCCGATCTTAATTCAGTTACGAGGTTGTCAGGTATTTTCGACTTTTCCCCCATTGTTACACAGGTAACAGGCAAACCGCGCCCTTGTGCTGCGACTGTTGACGCTTCCCCATTTGCAATGATTAGCGGGTTGTCAGTGATAAGGTTAATGGCTTCTGCTAGTCGATACCAACACTGACTACTGCTGCCTGTATATTTACTGCTGCCTGTAAACCAACGCCGCCTAATGCCACCCGGAGTAGGAAACTCTAAATAGTCCCCTTTATCTGCCCATCCTGCGTTCTTGAAAATTTCCTCAGTAGAACCATGCTCTTTAGCATACTGTGCCAGTTTCATTTTCACTTTCTCCAATCATATTCCGAATTTGATTTCGAATTTCGTCTAATACGTCACGTCGTAAATTTACACCATCTTTGGGCAATAAATGCAGAAAATCATTAGCTGGATATAAACGATATCCGACCTGAAAGCTAATTGCTCCATCTGCAAAATACACCAATGCCCGTTTAGGCCAAACTCTAACCACTTCGATTTTCATTAGCGTTCTTTCTCATCTCTTGAATAATTCGCTTATGCGCCTCGATAATCTTTCTCATTTCCGCTTCTGCTTCTGCACTTAGTTTACTGACTGTGTGCCGCTCCTGATCTTCTCGACTGAAACGCCGTAGGATGTTATAGATACTCCGCTGTGTCAATGGAGCTGTCCCGCCGTACTGCTCTGCCAACCTACGGTAAATCTCTGCGCCGCTATGCCCCTGGGCATATAGAAACCGGATCAATCCGTCTGCCTGACCTTTGTAATTCGCCATATCATCACCCCCTTTCCAATTGAAATTAATATAAGAAAAATAGCGGGGCAAAAAACCCCCTCTAATAATACAAATGTCTACACGGTTTGTAAGTAATTATTTTAACCCTTTCTGCTGCGGAAATGATTTTTCTTGCTCATAATTCACACAGCATATAGAATAAAGACTTTCCGCCAAAAACTCTAATCTAATTCTAAGATTGAAATACCTTTTCAGCCTAATTATTTACAAATCACATGTTAGAGATTTGTTAGAACTACTTTTAGCAAACATTTTAATCTGTCTACTTAAATAGCATAGGCATATTGACACTTTCACCACCTGTGTATCACTTTACCAAAAATAATAGTATGAGTTGTTAAAGTACAACAAAATAGCGCCAGCTAACGTAGCCCGCGCAAAGACATGCACTATATGTGCCTAATCAGTTATCAATAACACCGATTTTATCTTTGCTCAGGTTATGCAGCAAATCTTAATAGCGCTGCATATACACATTATAATAGCTTTTCCCTAATTGTCAAGTAGCAAAATGCCGAATATCTTATTTTGCTTGTTTGAAAGCGAAATAGAATTGTTGTTTTCCGCGCTCTAATCGCTCAAACCGACAAATCGCCCTGTTCAAGCCTGTTATTTATCATCATTAAAAATAGCCAGAACGCTCTAGGAGCCATTCTGTGATCAGCGTTATTATTTTGGGGTGATTGGGCGGGTATGTTATTTCCGCTCGTCCTGGGCCATCTGAGCGGCCTTACAGCTTATATTTTCTGCCCTCTGCCATTTTATTTCCGCCGGGGCATATGTTCCGCTAATTCTACATCTACGCTAACGAAATAACCCACTATATCTGCAATCACACGCCTATTCCACTTATACAGTATCAAAATCACTACAGTAATTCGCTTTCAATCCTAATTTATACGAAAATTTAACCGTATTCTTACAAAATAACCTCTTGCAATGCTTATAAAATATGCTATGATGCGCCTATCAACCGGGCAGGAAACGCATCTGAAAGGGAAACGCTGTGACAACGCGGCAAATCGTAGCAGTAGCAGAGGTTAAGGCCGGGGGGGATGATGAACTAACTAGCGTATGTGAGCAATTCGACAAGGCACTAACAGAGTACAGGTTAGTACCTACCGAAGAAAACAGGGTAGCATACCTGAAAGCTAAGAACAGGCTGTATCGTTGGTCAGATAGACAGCAACGATAACAGACAGGCAGCAAGATACCGCGCCCCTGGTGAGCAATCGCCGGGGGTCTATATTTTCAGTCGCGGATCATTGTTCATAGTCTGTACTAAAACCACTAACAAATCTTCAGCATAAGAGCCGGCATCTTCATAAGTTCCAGAGAAGCTGTCAAACTCTTCGTATAGCTTTTGAAAGTCGTCTCCGGAAATGTCATAGTGGTTCACCAATATCAGAGATATGCTTTCCTGTGCTTTTAATACAATAGGATAACCGTTTTCGTATTGAGTCTTATTCTCAACAACAAAACGAACATTTGAAAGATCGGATATTGCAGATTTATACAAATCGATTAACATGATCCGCTCTTTTTCCTTGCGTAATTGTTCGTTTTGTTCCTTTCGTGCCGCTAATTCTTCGCGCTTTCGTGCATCTTCCCTGTCCCATTGCTCCCTTTGCACCCTTAAGTTATGGCGATTGTTAGCAATAATACCAATTAAGGTAATCAAACTGCCAACGGCAGCGCTAACAATAACCGCCCATGCATTTTCCATTTCTAGACGCTCCTGCTAAACCTTGCCTATGCTCACCTGTACGAACGTTCAGAACAAAGGTTTCAGGGTTAGCAGCAGAGGAATCGAGACAACCCGCGAATCCTTTCACCAGCTTGCACGGTACATTCTATAGGACGCCTCGATACCAGGGAACAGCAATGCTAGAGTACATCATGATGCGCCTGGAGCTGGAGCCGCTGATCGCAACGGGGGAACTAAGCGACGGCAGTACAGCTCTGTTTCTACGGGAGTGTTTTGGATGTGGTGAGGATTTGACAGACGAGGAGATAAAGGCGGGCCGGGGGATATGCGAGGAATGTTACCAGCGTAGAGTATGGGAAAGAAATTGATACTATCCACTATGCTTTAAGACTATATTCACAAGTTCATCCTCGACACGATATTCGTAAAACCCGCTTCCAGGACCATAACGAATGTAATGTCGCAATACAACAGTTCCTTCTTGTCTCCACTTATTAAGAACACCAGTAACATTATACCCCTTTCTATGAAGTGATAAGAGATACTCAATTACAGTACTTTTCACATCCATATCTTCTGTCGTGTAATACTCTGACGTGCCATACTGGCCCCGTACATCCATTACTTCTTCTCTTACGTATTTTATTTTCCCCAATGCCAAGTCATACTTCATCTGCTCACCTGAAATTATGTCCGTTGTAACAGCAGTAATAGTCGCAAATGACTCTTTAGCATATTTTCTCGTTGAAAAACGGGTGACGATGGACTTAAGCATTATTCGCACATTTATCGCAGAAGAAGTTTTATTTACAAGAGGAGTTTCGGCAAAAAGGGGCGGAATGCCAGCCGATTGATCTACCTTGAATCCACAAACAACACAGAAATTTACACCAATTCCCAGCTTATTCCCGCAATTTGAACAAAAGTTAGGCATATACTACTCCCTATATGGCGATTGACCTAGATTATGAAATCAGCGAACACATTACTCTACATCAAACCCGGTTTGCTCCACATCCGGCCCTTGCTTAACCTGCTGTGCTCGTTTGAATGTCCCATGTTGCGGGGGCATTTTGACACCATCGCCCTTTAGTAACTGAGCAATAGTCAGGATTTGTAGCCGGGGGTATTTCTGCCCCCATCCTGGGCTGTCATAGTATCCAGCACTTACAGCTTCAGTATTCATATCCCTAGATGCTTCTTCCAGCGTAATAAACACGCCTATTTGTGCTTTCTCACGATCTAACACCCCAACAAGATCGCGTATATCACCAGACTTAACCTTACCTGACTTGACTTGCACAATAACACGCTTTGGTTTGCCTGTAGTATCGTCTGTAAAGTTAATAATACCGTCAATGCCTTTATCTGAACCTTTTTTGCCAACTTTGCTACCAGCTTCACCCCCTAATGGGCGTGCTTTAATAAGCGATAATGCCCACCATTGAAACTGATAACGATCATCACTTGCAAGTTGACGTGCTGCACCTATATCTTCAGGTTCACCTAATACGTCAAATGTAATACCAGGGTACATATCCTGTAGTCTAAACTTCTGCAAAGCAATGGATAAGTGCGTAATATCAATCCCTATCCAGTTACGTCCTAACTTTTGCGCTGCTGCTATACTCGTACCACAGCCACAAAACGGATCTAACACAATATCACCAGGGTTACTACTGGCGTTTATGATACGCTCCAATAATGCAAGGGGCTTTTGAGTAGGATAGCCTAATCTTTCTGCCGCTCGTACATTAACCGGGCCTATGTCAGTCCAAACATTACCTACAACTACACCGGGCATTTCATCTAAGTATCGTTTGTAGACAATACGCCCCTCTGGTGTGCGCGGGAATATTAAACGCCCCTCTCTATCCAGTTCTTCCATTTTCTCACGAGATACACGCCATCCATTCACAGGGGGCTTATATCCTTTGTAATCATACGTAAGGTTAGGGCGTGGATTTGGGCTTGCTAAATCACCGCGACGATAGCGGCGGCCATTCTCATCAGTATATTTATAATCGCGCGCAATGTATTCTTCAGAGTGGGGTATATGCTGAACACTAAATACGTATCTATCACTCTTTGTATAGAAAAATAGTGTATCGCTAATGTCTGCAAACTTGCGTTTAGCATCGCTGTGTGTACTCGTGCGCTGCCATACTATTTCATTGCGATAGTTTTGCGGGCCGAATATACCGTCAAGTATCATTTTAAGATAATGACTCGCGGTAGGATCGCAATGCAAATATAAACTACCTGTAGGCTTCAATACCCTGTGCAGTTCTATCAATCGTGCGGCCATCATCACAAGGTATGCCCCCATTTCACCCTTATTTGTGAGGGCAATAATCGCACTTATCATTTCACTAATCGGGCTATCAGTTATTAGTTGGTGGTATGTTTCCTCTGCTGTATTATTCCAATGCCATGTATCTTCAAATGCGGTTATCTGAGACTCTGATTCCGCGCCTTTTTCATCCCTAAACAACACATTATAGTTTCTGCTGCTATTAAAGGGTGGATCTAAATAGATTAAATCTACGCTTTCATCCATGACATATTCGCGTAGAATATCAAGATTATCCCCATAGAATAGCGTATTACGGGTAATGGGTTTCGGTGCCATGATCAATGCTCCGAGGATGGGCGCGAGTGATGAGGGGAAGTATAGCAGAAAGCCCGCCATATTGCAGGCAGGCAAAAAGGGTGTATAATAGGATTGATTTAAGGCTTTGGTATGCCCTATAACGACTTCTGAGCGCCTATAACTATCCGAAGTGTGATAGGGGGCGGGGTGTGGCGTTCTGCCGCGTTGTAATGCGCTAAATCCTTACTTAATGCAAGCTGCGAAGTATAAAATGTTCATTGGGGTCTACCTGATCATGGTCTTCGACCCGCAGATCCTGTTCAACGACGGCTTCTACCCCCTGCTCCACGTGACGATGCCCAAGGGCAGCCTGATCCAGCCCGAGTTCCCGGCCGCCCTCGGCTGCCGCACCCACGCCCTGACCCGGCTGTTCGACGTGCTCGGCGGCGCCCTGGCCAAGCGCGCCCCCGAGTTCACCACGGCCGCCGGCTACGGCACCTCGCCCTACCTGCTGTACTCAGGCTACGATACCGAGGGCGAGTTCTTCTACCTGATGGAGATCACCTACGGCGGCATCCCCGGCCGCCCGATCGGCGACGGGATGGACGGCCACTCCTGGTGGCCGCTCTTCACCAACATCCCCACTGAGTACCTCGAAAGCTACTACCCGATCCGCGTCGACGCCTACACCAGCGTCATGGACTCGGGCGGCGCCGGCTTCCACCGCGGCGGCAACGGCATCGAGAAGGTGTATACCTTTCTGGAGCCTGGCGAGATCTCCATCCACGACGACCGCTGGCTCACCCCGCCCTGGGGCATCCTCGGCGGTCAGCCCGGCATGCGCTCCACCAAGCTGCTCCGCCGGGCCGACGGCACCGAGCAGGTGCTCCCCTCCAAGTGCGACCAGATCCAGATCGAGCCAGGCGACCAGCTCGTCTACCGCACCGCGGGCGGCGGCGGCTGGAAGGACCCGCTCACCCGCCCGGCCGAGTTCGTCCAGAAGGACGTGCGCTACGGCCTGGTCAGCCGCGAGAGCGCCCTGAACAACTACGGCGTCGTGCTCGACGACGCCCTGGAGATCGACTACGCCGCCACAGAGGCGAAACGCGCAGAGATCGCCGCGGCCCGCGGCGAGGTGCCGGGCTTCAACTACGGCCCGCCCCTGGAGGAGCTGCTCGCCAACGCCGATGCCGAGACCGGCCTCCCCGCGCCGCGCAAGCCCCAGCCCGTCAAGTGGGCCGTCGCCAAGGCCGCCCGCCGCGAAAAGCAGGCCGCCGCCAGCCGGGAGCCCGTCGCCGCCGATTAACCCGCGGGGAGATTGCGCGCAGAACGGAGATTTGGTATGGCCGAGCACACGCTCGACAAGGGCAAGATCCACCACCAGTGGGACAACACGCTCGCCCCGGCGATCGAGGTCGCGCCGGGCGACGTCGTCCACTGCGAGACCGACGAGGTGACGAGCGGCCAGGTCACGCCCGGCTGCTCCGCCGACGTCTTCGCCAGCCTGGACTTTTCGCGGCTGTACCCGCTCGCCGGCCCGATTTATATCCGGGGCGCCGAGCCGGGCGACGTGCTCGAAGTCGAGATCCTGCGCATGCAGACGCTGGACTGGGGCTGAGCCGGGATGATTCCCGGCCTCGGCCTGCTCGCCGCCGACTTTCCCAACCCCTACATCCGCCACTTCGACCTGACGAACGGTGAGACGACGGCCCTGCGCGAGGATATCCACATCCCGATCCAGCCCTTCTGCGGCACCATGGGAGTCGCCCCGGACGAGCCCGGGCCCCTCGCCGTGCTGCCCACCATGAAGGGCGGCGGCAATATCGACACCCGCCACCTCAACGTCGGCGCGAAGCTGTACCTGCCGGTCTTCGTGCCCGGCGCGATGTTCTCGGCCGGCGACTGCCACGCCGCCCAGGGCGACGGCGAGGTGTGCGTGACCGGGATCGAGTGCCCGATGCAGTTCAGCCTGCGCTTCAACGTGATCAAGGGCCGCAGTATCCGCCCCTGGAGCTACCAGTTCATCACCCCGCCCGGCTCGCCCCAGCCCAAGTACGACGAGAAGGGCTACTTCGTCACCACCGCGATCGGCCCCGACCTGATGGAGAACGCCCGCAACGCCATCCGCGACCAGATCGCCTGGCTCGGCGCCGAGAAGGGGCTCAGCCCCGAGGACGCCTACGTGCTCTGCAGCCTCGCCGCCGACCTGCGGATTAGCCAGATCGTCGACGCGCCCAACTGGTGCGTATCCGCCTACCTTGCGCTCAGCGTCTTCCGGTAGGCGCGCCGCCGGGGCGAGGGACGGCTCCCGCAGCGGCACGGATTTGATCCGGCCCGGTCACGCCGATTGGCCCTTCCGTTTCCGCGCTGCCCTTGCTACGCTCTTGGTATGCGTAGGTATGCCGAGCAGCGAGGGCAGTCGTGGAGACAGCAGGGCCAATCTACATCCTCGGCGCGGGGGCGATCGGCTTTCCGCTGGCCGTGTACCTGGCCGACGCCGGTAGAACGGTGGTCGCCGTGCGGACGAGCAGGGCCGACCTGCCGCGCGGCACCGTGCAGGTGAGCGTGGAGAGTGGCGCGGCCCACGTCTCCGCCGCGGTGGAGATGGTTTCGCTCGCCGGCCTCGACAGGCTCGACGGGATCATCGTCGTCGCCGCCAAGGCCTATGCGAACGAGGCGATCGCCCGCGCGCTGGCCGAGCGGTCGGCCCGCGGCCCGCTCGTGATCATGCAGAACGGGGTTGGCGTCGAACGGCCCTTTCTCGCCGCGGGCTTCCCCGAGGTTTACCGCTGCGTGCTCTACTTCACTGGTCAGACTGCCGGCGAGCAGCGCTTCACCGTTCGCGCCGTCGCCGCCTCGCCGATCGGGGTGGTGCGCGGCGATGCGGATGGCCTGCGGCGCTGCGTGGCCGCCCTGAGCACCGGCGGCTTCCCCGTTCGCGCCGAGGCGAACATCCAGCGCGAGGTGTGGAAGAAGGCGATCACCAACGTCGTCTTCAACTCCGTCTGCCCCCTGCTCGACGTCGACAACGGGGTCTTCACACGCGACCCCGCGGCGGCCGACCTCGCGCGCGAGCTGGTCGCCGAGTGCGTGGCGCTGACCGACCGGCTCGGGGTCGGGCTCGGCGCGGCCGAGGTGCTGGAGCAGGTGCAGACGATCAGCGCGCGCTCCGCCGGCCAGCTGATCTCGACGCTGCAGGACATCCGCGCCGGCCGGCCGACCGAGATCGATTCGCTCAACCTCGAGTTCGCCCGCGTGGCGGCCTCGCTCCAGCCGCCCCTCGCGCTCCCGCGGGTCGAGCTGCTCGGCCGGCTGATCGCGCTGAAGTCGGCGCCGCGGGGCGAGCGCCAGCCTTAACAGCCCTGCCCGCCGCGCCCAGCGCTCCAGCGCTGAAGGGCAGATCAGCGCTCGTATGAGCGGAGCCCTCACGCGCTCTGGGGCCGGCGGCGCGGCCGGCCCCCGAGCCAGGCCACCCCCGCGGCGAGCGCGAGCAAGGCCGCCGACAGGAGCATGCCGATGGCGAGGCCGCCGCGCAAGTCGGCGACGAGGCCGGTCACGGCGGGGCCAAGCAGCTGGCCGATGGCGAACAGGGCGATGGCGTGGCCCGTCGCGGCGGCCCAGCGCTCCGCCGGCAGCCCCTCGCGCACCGCCCCCGTCGCCGCGTTGACGACGGACAGAAAGCTGCCCCCGAACAGCGCCGCCGACAGGCCGAAGGCCCACCCCTGCCCCACCAGAGCGGGCAGGGCGGCGGCCACGGCCATCAGCATAAGGATGAGCGCCATGCTCCGCCGCGAGCCGGCGTGGTCGATCACCCGGCCCCAGAGTGGCCCGCCGGCGACGGCGCACAGGCCGAGCCCGCCCCAGAACAGCTGCACCGCCCCGGCCCCGGCCCCGCGGGATTGCAGAAAGGCCACCGCGAAGGTCATGTAGCCGATGTAGCCGAGGCCGTAGATCGCGAAGGCGGCGAGCTGCGGCCAGATCCGCCCGTAGCCGGCCCAGCCCCC
>Ga0164290_1002123_pt1 | contig 16888 bp, 15 predicted proteins | sample Micstemetagenome_FD_108782 | JGI IMG/M metagenome (GOLD analysis project Ga0164290, IMG submission 108782) | Contaminated culture microbial community from soil near Moab, Utah, USA - Microcoleus steenstrupii SON62 (Illumina Assembly) | ecosystem: Environmental > Terrestrial > Soil > Soil crust... | reverse complement strand
GGCTTGCTGCTCATGACGGCCTCGGCGGTTATGGGGCAGCAGCGTTGGAGCGCCGGCCCGCGGTTGGGCCTCAATTTATCGACGGCGTTGGGCGATATTGACAATACGCGGTTAACGCCGGGTCTGGCCGTCGGGGGGTTCGTCATGTACAGCAACGTTAATCATTTTGGGATTTCTGCTGATCTGCTTTATTCACAGCGGGGGTTTCGGTACAAACAGGTCGACCGCTTCGGCGGCGTCGACTTCCGGCAACAAATTAACTACCTGGAAGTACCGATTCTGTTCCGCTATTTTCTGAACCGCGGCGGCGACGTTCGTCCGAACCTGTTTCTGGGTCCGAACGTCAGCTTCCTGCTGGGTGCCAACCGGCCGAATCCGGTTTCCAACCAGCTTCCGGGCATTGACACCCGGCGGTTGTTTAACAGTACGGACGTTGGCGCTACCGTCGGAGCGGGCATAAACTTCCGCGTCCGGCAGGCGCAGCGGCTCCACATTGACGCGCGGTACACCTTCGGCCTGACCGACATGACGAAGGGTGTGACCAACATTTACGACAACAAGCGCGACGGAGTGGTCCGCAATTCCACCATTAACCTGACCCTGGGTTATGGTTTTGGCATCGGCCGTAATTACTGAGGCTAATCAGGGTTACACTGTCCATCAACGCAAAAGCCGCCCTTGGGGCGGCTTTTTTTGGTTACTACGTTTCCGTGGACAACGTGTGGAAGTTGTCCCGCTGTCAATTCCTTAGCGATAAGACGCCTTAAGGGTCACAATCTCTCCGCCTTTGTACGTCCCGTCATTGATCTTCCGCACGAGGGCTTCGAGTTGGGCATAGGCCCAGTCGGGAATGAATTTGTCGGGGGTGTCGACAAAGATCTTGGGATAGTTGTACAGATCCCGGCCCAGACCAAACTGAACGGCGCACCGTTTCATGGCGTCGGAGATCCCACCTTTGATGGGCTCAATGTCGGTCCGGTTGGCACCGTCCGTCTTGGTAACGGTCGTTCCGTCGGGCAGCGTAACGGTGATGCGGCACAGAAAACCCTCGCCGATTTCCGTCATATCGTTCTGCCAGCCCTGCCAGCCAAACTGCCGGTCGAAGCGTTCCATCACACAGCGGTTGGTGATGTAGGGCACGATGATCAGCTTGCCGGTTTTCGTCTGCTGCTGGACCCGCCATTCCATCTCATCAGGCTGGATCGGCTGGGTCAGAATGTCCAAAGTATATGCTGTTTCTACCATACCATTTAAACGAAAAAACCGGGCAAAGTATTTCGGAAAAGGCCAAATATTTTCCCTAATAAACCATTGATAGACAAGGCATTATAAAATATTTTTCAACGAACTGAACGATCCTGGTTCTGGGGGCTTTTTTGCTCCGGAAATCCCCGCAGAAATACCCTTTTCAGGACGCCTTTGGAAGGGTATTTCTGCGGGGATCGAGCCCCTGTTACGCAACGGGTTCACCCGCGGCAGGCTTTTTGAGTACACCAAGGTCACTGATCCGTTTTTCGACCAGGATCCTGGCCAGCTGGTCCAGTTGGTCGTTGCAGTTTCGGGCCGTTTCCTTCCCGACCTGCACCAGGGCCCGGATGTTCTGCGGCCGGGCGTCGTCCATGTCGGCCGTAGCATCGCCCAGATCCGTCGGCTGGATCCGGAGGTATTGGTGGGGCCGCCGGACAGCTTCGTACATCTTCACCAGGTGGTAGTTGGTCACCTCGGCCGCTCCGGACATCATGATGTCGATGACCGGCCGGACCCATTCCGCGGCACCCCAGTTTTTGGCTTCCTTATAGGTGTAGGGCCGGTTTTCGCTGCCGGTTCCGAGCGAAATGATCATCATCTTCTCAGCCGTAAGCTCCGGATGCATGTTCCGGACTTCTGAATAGGCGCAAAGAGCGGGGTTATTGGCGAAAATGCCCCCGTCAATGAGCGGGTAAGCAATGCCGTTGAGGGATTCGATCTGAGCGGCTTCAAAGTAGGTAGGCGCCGCGGATGTGGCCCGGCAGACGTCCCGAAGCAGAAAGTCATAGGCATCGCCCAGCTCGCGGGCGTCCTTCTGGTTGAAAAAGTGCGTTCGCCGCTTCCGGATGTCATAGGACGTCACGAGACAGGGCCGTAGCAGCTCGCTGAGGCGGGTCTCGTTCAGGTACCGCCGGAGCGCCTTCTCCAGCTCGGTGGCATCGTACTTTTCGTCGAGCAGCCCACTGACCGACTGAATCTTTTTCCAGAGCGGAATATCGAAGATCTCGTCGCCGTGCTCCACGTAGAGATCGACCGCCTCCCGGGCCGAAAACCGGGCCTGGGCCGGATGCTGCTGGTCGGGGCAGAGGTAAATACAGGTCAGAATGCCGCCGGTGCTGGTACCGGCAAAGAAGTCGAAGAAATCCGCCAGGCGAACCGGCCGGTCCTTGTAGAGCTCACGGAGTTCGGGTCGGGCGTCCACCTGGGCCGCCAGCTTTTCCTCCAGGGTCAGCAGCACCTGGCCGGGGATGATGCCCCGGATGCCGCCGCCGTCAATGGCGAGGATCGTATACATAAAGGATAGGGTTGATAGGATTTGAGCTAAGGTACTAAGCCTCAGATCAACTACACCATCCGCTATCCTAAATTGTGTATGCGGTAGCTGCCTAGCGCGGCTCCTCACCAAACCGGCTTATCAATCCGGTAATAAGCTCGGAAAAATACGCCCCATTGCCTGGCCCGAACCAGTTCATGACCCGGGTTTCATACTTATCCAGCCCGTAATAGGCATCCGGGGTAATGTAGCCTACGTAGCCCCCGTTGAAGCTCGTCACCATGAGGGCAAGGCCCCGCTGCCGGGCCGCCTGCTCCAGGGGCGGAACAAGTTCGCCGGAAAAATCGCAGGGCGTCCCCACCAGCAGCACCGGCCCGACGCGCAGGGCTTTCAGGGCCGACGGAAAATCGCCGTAAACGGTATGAAACAGCCAGGGCCTCACCCGCCAGCCCTCGCTCACCCGGGCCTGGGGCTCGTGGAGGCTCAGGGGTAAGGTCAGCAGCCCCAGGGAACTGTCTGGCCGAGTCTGCACGCGCGCCAGTACCGGCCCAACCCGCGCAGCCAGCGTATCGGCGTAGCGGCGGACGTTCGCCCGGTCGTCGCTGCTCTCGCCTTTCTGGTGCGGTCCGGTACTGCCAACGGCTCCCGCCAGAAAGGCCACAAAGCCCCCGGAGGCCTGTTCCAGCCGGTCGACCAGCGCGCCGGGATAATCCCGGCTCAGAATCTGGTGCGAAAAAGCGTCCAGCACCGTCGCGTGCCCGGCAAAGCTCAGCAGCGTAGCGACCGGGCCGGAGGCCTTCCGGAACCGCAGGAGGCGGACGGGGCCGTCGACGGGCTTGCCTTCGTTGAGGCGATTATACAGCAGATCTGTGGCATCCACGGTCGCGAAGCCGACCTCGACCGGCGCCAGTTGCTTCCGGGCGGCCTCGATGGATTGAAGAATGGTATGGGTGATGTGATCGACCACCCGGGCTTCGTACTCCCCCGCGAACAGCTCCCCGACCAGCCCCGGCGCCCAGCCGCCCAGGCTGTTGTGGGTGTGGACCGCGCCCAGGTAGACGTTTTCCCAGCGCAGCCCTACCTCCGGCAGGCGTTTTTTCAGCTGCTCAGTCACCGTCGGCGGCGTAATCAGCAGATCCAGGGCGATGATGGCCACGGTCGTCGCTCCATTGTCCACCACGATCGTCCGGACGAAGACCGAGTCGTGGACCGTCTCCCAGTGTTTTCCGCGCCGGACGCCGTAGCCGCCGGTGGGCGTGGTGTAGGCCGGTATCAGGTTGGTTTTGGCCCATCCCGCCCGCAGACCGTGGGCCGCTTTCGGCAGGGCGGGCAGTTCGGCCAGCCGCTGACGGGTCTGGCGATAGTAATCGGTCTCGCGGTAGGGCGTATTGTCGACCGGCGACAGGCTGACGGCCAGTCCCAGCACCAGCAGGACTACCAGGCCCAGCAGGATTTTCAGTACAAGACGGAGGTATTTCATGGACCCGCAAAGTACGGAATCTTTTCCCGACCAACTTGCGAAAAGCTTTTCCGTACTTTGCCGAAAAAAACGCATGCCCTACCAACCCATCGGCGTGTTCGATTCCGGCTACGGCGGGCTCACGGTCCTGCAGGCCATCGTCCGGCGGCTGCCCGGCTACGATTACGTCTACCTTGGCGACAACGCCCGCACGCCCTACGGCACGCGTTCGTTTGAAACCGTCTACCACTATACCCTCGAATGCGTCCGGCACCTGTTCGACCAGGGCTGCCGGCTGGTCGTCCTAGCCTGCAATACCGCCTCGGCCAAGGCGCTGCGCAACATCCAGCAGCTGGATTTACCCCGAATGTATCCCGGCGCCTCCCCGGCCGAGCCGACAAGGCGCGTCCTTGGCGTTATTCGTCCCACGACGGAGGTCATCGGCCAGTACACCCAAACCGGCAAGGTGGGCATCCTGGCCACGCGAGGCACGGTCACCTCGGAGTCCTACCGGGTCGAGATTGAAAAATTCTATCCGCACCTGACGGTGTTCCAGGAAGCCTGCCCCATGTGGGTCCCGCTGGTCGAGAACGGCGAACATGCCCGCCCCGGAGCTGATTACTTCGTTCGCCAGCACATCGACCGGCTGCTCGCCCGGGCCGAGGGCATCGATACGCTCCTGCTGGCCTGTACGCACTATCCGCTGCTGCTCCCGAAAATCCGGCAGTTTACCCCACCGGGCGTGACCATCCTGAGCCAGGGCGAAATCGTTGCGGGCAGCCTGGTAGACTACCTTGGACGCCATCCGGAAGTAGATGCCCAGTGCAGCCGTGGGGGTGGCCTGCGCTTTCTGACGACCGACTCACCGGATGAATTCAGCCGGCAGGCCGAGCGGTTCTGGGGCGCCCCCGTCCAGGCTGAATGGCTGGAAAACTAACTCAGCGCCGTTCCAGGAAGCGGTCGAAGCCCTGGGGAGAGCCGTCTTCGGTCCGTACGGCCGACACCCGCGTTCCTTCCGGCCCTTGATGGCACCACTGCTGCAGCTTTTCCAGCTGGTCCGGATCGCCCTCAGCTTCGATGTGGAGCGTCCCGTCGGGTTCGTACTGAACATAGCCAAACAGGCCCAGGCGTTCAGCCTGCTGGCGGGCTTCCTGGCGGAAGAGCGTTCCGCCCATCTCGCCATCCACGCGGATGTGAAGGTTCTTTTTCATAACGTTCGTTTTCTGAATAACCACCGCCGCAGGCAAGGGTTTGCTTACGAAGACCTGATCATTATTTTAAGCGTTTTTAAACCACGCCTTAATCCCGTTTTAATAGTGCCGCCCTAGCTTTGTTCCAACAAAAAGGCCAACAGAGGCCCACTTACTGAGAAGGGATTCTGTACCCACCGTAACTTAACTTAACGATTGCCCGTACCGTAACCTGTTCCGAATTACTCACCGTAACCGTCAAAACCGTAACTGATTTAACGTTCCGTAACAACTCCAGGAAAGTACCGTAACCATAGAGCACCGTAACTTATCTTTCTTCGCCGTAGCTTGCTGATTTGCCCAACGTTAAGCACTTGTACCCGTAGTTGATATACCCGTATTCTGTTTTCGTTCAGTAGTTTACCAACCGTAACTTGATCAGTATCCTACCCCGGCCGTGGCTGGGGTTTTTGTTTTTCCGGTAAATCGATTTTCCCATCCTCCCGCCGGGCTGGATAGTTCCTGCTTCGTAATCATTCAGCCATTTAACAATCCACATTTTTTATGACGCAGGAACGAGAACTCACCGGGCGGGTTGCGCTGGTGACCGGTGCCGGCTCGGGCATCGGCAAAGCGACGGCCCTATTGCTGGCCCGCCAGGGTGCCCGCGTGGCAGCCCTCGGCCGGACCGAAGACGAACTTCAGCAGACGGTTGATGAAATTACCCGCCAGGGCGGCGAAGCACTGGTCCAGGTTGCCGACATTTCGGATGCCGAAGCCATGCAGCAGGCCATTCAGCAAATTGCGCAGACCTGGGGTCGGCTCGATATTGTCTTTGCCAATGCCGGTATCAACGGCGTCTGGGCCCCCATCGAAGAACTGGAGCCCGAAGAATGGGACAAAACCATCCGGGTCAACCTGCGCGGAACCTTTCTGACGGCCAAATACGCCATTCCGCTGCTGAAGCGCCAGGGCGGGTCGATCATCGTAACGTCCTCGGTTAACGGCACGCGCATTTTCAGCAATACCGGCGCGACGGCCTATTCCTGCACCAAGGCCGCCCAGGTTGCCTTTACCCAGATGGCCGCCCTGGAACTGGCCAAGCACCGGATCCGGGTGAACGTGGTCTGCCCGGGCGCTATCGAAACGTCCATCGAGGAAAGCACCGAAAAGCGGGACATCGAACGGGAAAAGGAGCCCGTTGAATTTCCCGAAGGCAAGATTCCGCTCACCGACGGCAAGCCCGGCCGCAGCGAACAGGTTGCCGATCTGGTCCTCTTCCTGGCGTCCGACCGATCGAGCCACATTACCGGGACACCGATCTGGATCGACGGAGCGGAATCACTCCTGATGGGGTAGATAAGAGGCAAGAGATTAGAGAATAGACAATAGACAAAGGACAAAAGAGCTTCGCCGGTTCAGGATCCCTGGCGAAGCTCTTTTGTCTTTTGTCTTTTGTCCCTTATCTTTTGCCTAATCATCTGGTCCACGTGTCCGTAACACCATGCTTCGTTCCCTTTCCACCTTCTTTTATGCCTGGGCTTCCGGCCAACGCCTGGTTGCCGTACTGATTGTTTACCTGCTTTTTCCGGGTTTTCTGCTGCCCCGCCTCCAGGCCCGGATGCAGGGCGATCCGATCGCTCTGCTCTTTTTTCGGTTTGATACGGACCTGATCCGCACGATGATTGAAGGCTACGGCAAGGAAGGGCGGGCGGCCTACGCGCTGGGCGAGACGACGCTTGATGTGCTGTATCCGCTGATCTACACCACCCTTTTCTGCCTGGTTCTCTCGCTGCTTTACCGCAACCCCCAGCGAAACCCCGCCGCCTACGCTCCCTTTGCGCTCGTAAACCTGGTTCCGATCGGCATTCTCGTTGCCGATTTGCTCGAAAACACCTGCATCGTTTACCTGCTGGAAGCCTATCCCCGCTTCTCTGAACCGGTCGCTATCCTCTGCACGCTGTTTTCCGCCGGCAAATGGGCACTGTCTCTGGTGACCCTTAGCCTGGCGCTGTACGGAGGCTTCCAGAAAGTACGGCAACGGCCCAGCCTGGCAAAGTGAGCGAAGAACAGGAGAAACAAGGCCAGACTGGCTTTCAGACATATACCTAAAACCGCATTCCCTTATCCATGAACATCAAGCAATTCCTGCTGGCCGGCCTGTTGCTGACGGCGGGCTTCCTGGGACAGGCCCAGGCCCAGTCGAAAGGCACCCTGGCCGATATGAGCCTGATCGAAGGCCACTGGCAGGGCACGTTTAATGGCGGCCCCATCGACGCCGTCTGGACCGCCCCCTCCGGCGATAATATCGTGGGCTTCATCCGGATGATGAAAGACGGCAAAGCCACGCTCTACGAACTGTTTGCCATCGAACAGACCGACAACGGCCCCGTCGTAATGGTCAAGCACTTCCGGCCCGGGATGATCGGCGTCGAAGAAAAAGACAAGTCCGACCGCTACACCTTCGTCGAAGCCGGAAAGAACCGGACTATCTTCGAAAAGCAGGGCGAACCGCTCCGCATTCTCTACGAGCGCCGCTCCCCCGACCAGCTCGTCATCGCCCGCGGCCAGCAGCAGGACGGCAAATGGGTGTTCAAGGATCTGTTTGTATTTAGCCGCGCACCGAAATCGTAAGGAAGTTTAGGGTTTATCGTTTATCGTTTATAGCGATCCGTCGCGGTCAACCCGTTCGAAGGTCAGCGAATAAGCGAAGCAAACTTTAAACCCTAAACCCTAAACTTTAAACTACCAATGCATCGCCGCAAAGCCCTAAAATCCCTAACCCTGGCTGCCGGGGGGCTGATCAGCCTGCCGGCCTGGGCCAGTGGCTGGACGCCCGCTTCGGTCGGAAAGCCCGGTAACGTCTCGGCCGGCGAAGAAGCCCTACTGGCGGAACTGGTTGAGACCTTCATTCCGCAGACCGACACACCCGGCGCCAAGGCGCTGCAGGTTCACCGCTTCCTCGCCCGCATGGTCCGGGATTGCTACGACCCGGCTGCCCAGACCCTCCTTAGCCAGGGGCTGGCCCGCACCGACGAACGTGCCCGCCAGGCCTTTGGCCGGGACTTTATCGCCTGCGATACCCGGCAGCGCACCGACCTGCTCCGCTCCTTCGCTACCGACGCAGAGTTGAAACCCTTCTGCGACCTGGTGAAAAACCTCACCGTCCGGGGGTACACCAACTCGGAATACTACCTCGTCAACGTCCAGAAATACGTAATGGCCCCCGGCTTCTACCACGGCTGCGTGACGGTGCCGGCTCAGGCGCTTACGGAGAAGAAATGATTGACGCCTGACGCTTGACGTTTGACCAGTATATCAAATGTCCAATGTCAAGCGTCCAACGTCAAGAGTCTAACGTCAAAAAAATGGCAAACTTCAATATCGACGCAATAAAAGACCGGACGTTTGACGCCATCGTCATCGGCTCCGGCATCAGCGGGGGCTGGGCCGCTAAAGAGTTCTGCGATAATGGCCTGCGGACGCTGGTTCTGGAGCGGGGCCGCGACGTCCGGCACGTGACCGACTACCCCACCACGATGATGAACCCCTGGGAGTTCGAGCACCTGAATCAGTTGCCGAAAGCCGTCCGGGACGCTAACCCCATCATCAGCCGCTGCTACGCCTTCAACGAGGATACGCAGCATTTCTTTGTCAAGGACGCCGAGCACCCGTATGTGCAGGAAAAGCCTTTCGACTGGATTCGGGGCTATCAGGTGGGCGGAAAATCGCTGATGTGGGCCCGCGGCACCCAGCGCTGGAGCCAGTACGATTTCGAAGGGCCGGCCCGGGATGGGTACGCCGTCGACTGGCCGATCCGCTATGCCGACCTGGCTCCGTGGTATAGCCATGTCGAACGGTTTGCCGGGATTTCGGGCAATAAAGACGGCCTGCCGCAGCTACCGGACGGGGAGTTTCTGCCGCCGCACGAGCAGTCCTGCGTGGAAAAGCACTTCACCGACGAAATGGCGAAGCACTACAAAGGCAGCCGACCGGTCATTATCGGCCGCTGCGCCCACCTCACCCAGCCGAAAGAGATTCACTACAAGCAGGGCCGCGGGCAGTGCCAGAACCGTAACCTCTGCCAGCGCGGCTGCCCCTACGGCGGCTACTTCAGCAGCAATTCCTCGACCCTGCCCTGGGCGCAGCGGACGGGCAAGATGACGCTGCGGCCGCATTCGGTGGTACACAGCATCATTTACGACGAGAAGAAAGGCAAGGCGACGGGCGTCCGGGTCATCGACGCCAACACGAAGCAGCTGAGCGAATACTACGCCCGGGTCATCTTCGGCAACGCCTCTGCGCTGAATACCAACCTGATTCTGCTAAATTCGACATCCCGCCGCTTCCCGAACGGCTTTGGCAACGATAGTGGCCTGCTGGGTAAGTTCAGCCACTTCCACAACTTCCGCACGACCATCACGGCCGAGTACGAAGGTTTAAAGGACAAAACGGCTGAGGGCATTCGGCCCAACTCCAGCTATATTCCCCGCTTCCGGAACGTCTTCAAGCAGGAGACGGACTTTCTACGCGGCTACGCGGCCGGTTTTGGCTCTGGCCGGATGCTGTATACCGATAAGGATGGTGTTGGAGAAGAACTGAAGGCGAACCTCTTCAACCGGAAGTACGGCAGCTGGACGGTCAATTCCTGGATGATGGGCGAGACCCTGCCGAAGGAAAGCAGTTACGTGACGCTCGATACCAGCCTGAAGGATCCCTGGGGCATTCCGCAGCTCCGGGTTTCGGTTGCCTACGACGACAACGACGAAAAGATGGTGCAGGATTTTCACCAGCAAATGTCCGAAATGCTGACGGTGGCGGGCTTTACCAACATTCGAACCCACGATAAACCCGACCGCGCGCCGGGCGTCGACATCCACGAAATGGGCGGCGTTCGGATGGGCAAAGATCCGAAAACGTCCCTACTCAACAAGTGGAACCAGTTCCATGCCTGCAAGAACGTCTTTGTTACCGACGGCGCCTGCATGACCTCCAATTCCACCCAAAACCCCTCCCTGACCTACATGGCCATCACCGCCCGGGCGGCTAATTACGCGGTGGCGGAGATGAAGCGGAAGAGTTTGTAGGGTATTGTAGGCTGAAAGGCCGGGAGGTTGACCCTTTCAGCCTTTCAGCCTTTCAGCCTGCTGCCTATCCCCCTTAACCTCCTTTTCCACACTTCCTTCCCGGATCCGTTTATACACCCGAATCGCTACCAGCAGCAACACCACGAATACGGCCAGCCCTAAAAGGCCCCAGAGCATGCTGAGTGCGTCTTTCAGCACAACCAGAAATACGATTCCCACCAGGAAAACGGAAGAAACCTCGTTCCACATGCGGAGCTGGGTGGAGGTGTAGCGGAAGATGCCGGCCTGTTGCTGGCGGAAGATGGCGTGGCAACTCAGGTGATAGGCGTAGAGCAGCGCAACCAGAATGAGTTTATACACCAGCCAGTCGGGCGTAGCGCCGTACCGGTACCAGGTGTTCAGGCCCATGATCAGGGTCACTACGGCCGAGGGCCAGGCGATGCCGTACCACAGCCGGCGCTGCATCGGCAGAAACTGCTCCCCCAGAACTGCCCGTTCGCCGGGCGTTTTATCCTGCGCTTCGGTCAGGTACACAAAAAGCCGCGGCATGTAAAAAAGCCCCGCAAACCAGGTCACCACGAAGATGATGTGCAGGGCTTTGGAATAAAGAAAAGTCATAGCTGGCCGGGAAGCCTTTGTCGACTTCCCTTGGCAAAACAACGCAGAACAGGGCAGAGTTGCAACGACGGGGTAGTCGAGTGGACTAATCGCAAGATTCAGCGACAACGGCTTTTCTTCTATGGCACTATACATCCTGCCCGCCTCCCTCACTTAGCTGCTTTCTCACTTTCCCAGTCCGGTACCTGGCCATGTTGCCAGTCCGCTACTACCCGTATATTCATCATGATAAAACCGCTTTGCGGAAAGGTGGGAATGCGGGTCAGGGGGTAGTCTAGATTTTGTTTGGGAACGTCATAGGTCATTGCCTTGGCCAGGTAGGTCACGGCAACCTTCAGGGTTTCGATGGTGATCCATTCGCCGGGGCAGCGGTGGCCGTTGGCGTAGTCACCCCCACCCTGAGGAATCAGCCGGAACGGGTCACCGTCCCAGTTACGAAACCGCTCGGGCCAGAACTCCTCCGCATTGCGCCAGTGGCGGGCGTCGCGGTTGGTACCGAATACGTCCAGAAGCACCAGCGTACCTTTAGGGAAGGTAAAGCCCTTCCAGTCGAAGGTTTCCCGCACCCGAGCCCCCAGGAAAGGCGCGAACGGATAGTACCGCCGCACTTCCTGCACGAACCGCTCGATCTCCTCGGCTGAACCCGTCCGCAGTTGCTGCCGGAAGCCCCGGTAGCGGTGGAGCGCGTGGGCGGCGAAGACAATGTAGGTGGAAATAGCCACAATGGGCCGGACGGCGTTGAGCAGCTCCACTGCAGCCATTTTTGCATCCAGCGGGCGCAGCTCGCCCTTGGCGTCGGGTTCGGTATAGCGGGCGATGGTGGCCAGGGGGGTGGCCTCATCGACGGTCAGTTCGCCGGCCCGGACGCGCTCGATGCAGCGGGCAACCCAGGTTTCGGTACGTTTCCGCGCTAATCGGCCTTTCCAGTGCCGGGGCCCCACGGCGCCGAAGGCATCGACCATGCTCCAAAACTCCTTCGCCCGTCCGGGGGCTTCGTCTTCGCCCAGGGGTATGCCTGCCCAGGCGCAGGCCGCTTTGGTCAGAAGGATCTGGCTTTCGTCGAAGAGCACTACCCGCGCCATCCCGGCCCAGCGCCCGATGGCCTGCTCCCACTCCCGGTGCATATGCTGCATCAGCTTATCAATGGCGTCCGGCGGCATCATCAGGCTCCGGAACATCGCTTTGCGGTGGTAATGCCGGGCTTCGTCGAGGGTATGAATGGATTTCTCGCCCGTCAGCGTTTTCTGAATGCGCCCCGGCACGGCGCCGTTGCGGATAAAGCGGGCCGGGTCGTAAAAGAGCTGGGCGGCGTCCCGGCCACTCATGCAGAGTACGGATTGCCCCGCGAACCGAATCTGGAACAGGCTCGTATCGTGGACGCGGCAGCGCTTCTGAATAAACCGGTAGCCGTCGGAGAGAAAAGTCGATAAGCTTTCGCTTAGACCAAGAGCGGGAATAGCGGGCATGGGTATTGGCATTAGGTGTGGTAAACGGACAACTAGGCCAGTACGGGGATGGTTACCACAAAAAGAAGCGGGTGAGGAAACGGAAGATCCGCCCTCACCCGCTATTCATGGCTGGCCGCCTTTACATGCCCCGGTACGGGACGTCGATGTTCATCTTTCCTTTCCAGTTTTTAGGCACCGGCCGGCCGAGCGTCCAGTGAATGGCATTGAGGACCATCCGCTGCACACCTTCCTCCTTGAAATCTTCCGGGTGACCCAGCGTCGTGGCGAACACCCGGGCGCCGGCGGCGTTCTGCCAGGTCCAGGCAACCGGATTATCCGGGTAATTTGGTTTGTTCGGGTTTACGGCCTTGCCCATCATCAGCCAGGTAGCACCTTTAGACGGGTAGTCGGGCAGGACGTTGTACAGCCAGGACTTAACGTGAAACGAGGGGTTAACGCCCTGCATAATCGGGTGTTTGGCCGCGGCCGGAATGAGCGTGACGTCCGTGCTGCACTCGTGGCCGCAGTGCGTGTGACCGGCCTTGCCCCAGCCCGGAGGCGATCCCAGGGCGAATTCGCCGAAGGCATTCCACTTCTCCAGCGGGTGCCCGGCGGGGTAGTTAAAGGCGTGGGTGCTGGTCCGGAAACCCATCACCGGCTTACCCGATTTCAGGTAGTCGTCGATGAGCTGCACCTGCTCGGCCGGCAGCCGGCGCCAGCGCAGGAAAAACACGGCCAGGTCGGCCTCCTTCAGGGCTTCCAGGCCGGGAATATTTTCTTCGGCGTTCTGGTCGGGATACGACTTCAGGACCTTCACGCGCAGGTTGTAGTTTTTCTCCAGTTCCTGGGCAATCAGCGGCATGGTCGTTTCGCTGCTGTACTCATGGTCGCCGGTGACAAAAACAACCAGCGGTTTAGCCGCTTTCCGGGGCTTGCCCGCAGGGTCACGGGTAATCGGCAGATAAGCAGTGGCGACAAGCAGAAGAACGGCCGCCAGGGCGATCAAACGGTTCATAATCGGGGCTTGGGTGAAAGGTCGGCGGAACAAGGTCTATTGTATCCTTACAGAGACAGGAAGGGGCGGATTTTACTGAATTGGGCTTTGGATTGTGATGGATGAGTGGGTTTCACGCCGATTAGCGCGGATTTACTAACGCGGATTGGGGTTGTCCGTTACAACGTTGATTATTCCGCGACTATCTGCGTCCAATAATCTGCGTTAATCCGCGTGAACAAGAGTAATAGAGCATCCCCCCTGGCCGACACCCAAGTCATTTGGCAGCACTCGGAGGATGCCATTTTTTACCAAGAAAAAATTGCCCTCAAGAGCAAAAACAAAAAAGCCACTGATTTTCAGTGGCTTTTCTTAGTAGCGGGAGCTGGACTCGAACCAGCGACCTTTGGGTTATGAGCCCAACGAGCTACCAACTGCTCCATCCCGCGATGTTGTGGGTGCAAAAGTAGTAGTCTTTCCGAGAAAATCAAACTAACTTTGCAAAAAAATTAACACCCCTTCGCACAAAATGTTTGTCGGAGGGGACTTTTTTTCGGTAGCTACTGGTTAACAAGCACATGGAATTGCCTCTTGAAACGCATTCGCCCGACCATAAAGCGGGGTTCGTCAGCATCGTCGGAAAGCCCAACGTGGGCAAGTCGACGCTTATGAACCAGCTCGTTGGGGAACGCCTGTCGATCATCACGTCCAAAGCCCAGACCACCCGCCACCGGATCATGGGCATTCTCAACGGCGTTCATAACGAGCAGGAATTTCAACTGGTGTACTCCGATACGCCCGGCATCATCCAGCCGCAGTACAAGCTCCACGAATCGATGATGAGCTTTGTGCGCGGTTCGCTGGAGGATGCTGACGTTGTTCTTTTCGTGACCGATATCTTCGAGAAACACGATGAAAACGACGTTATCCAGCGGCTGCAGAAGACCCAGACCCCCATTATCCTGCTGATCAATAAGATTGACCTGGCTACCCAGGAGCAGGTCGAGGAAAAGATCGCCTACTGGCAGGAGAATTTCAAAGCTGAGGATATCATCCCCATCTCGGCCCTGAACGCCTTTAACATCGATCGCCTCTTCGAAGGCATTGTCACCCGACTGCCGGTTCACCCGCCTTATTTCCCGAAAGACGAGCTGACCGACAAGCCCGAACGCTTCTTCGCTTCCGAGATCATTCGCGAGAAAATCTTCCTCAATTACAAAAAGGAAATTCCCTATAGCTGCGAAGTGGTCGTTACGGGTTTCAAGGAAAAGGAGGATATGGTGGTCATTTCGGCCGAAATCCTCGTCGAACGGACCAGCCAGCGGGCCATCCTGATCGGCGATGGCGGGAAAATGATCAAAAAAACGGGCATCATGGCCCGCGAAGAGCTGGAACGCTTCTTCGGAAAAAAAGTATTTCTGGAATCATTTGTTAAAGTAGAACCCGACTGGCGCAGCAAGGAGCAAAGCCTCCGCCGGTTTGGGTATGAAGAATAGTCGTTGGGAAGTCTGTCAGTCGTCAGTCTGTCAGTCATCAGTCGGCTTCGCCCTCTAGTTTACTAACTGGCGAAGCCGACTAATGACTGACAGACTGATGACTGACAGACTCTCCAATGACTGATCACCTAATTTTATGGCCAATATCGTCGCAATTGTCGGCCGCCCGAACGTGGGTAAGTCGACGCTGTTCAACCGGCTGGTGGAGCAGCGTAAAGCCATCATGGATAACCACCCGGGTGTGACCCGGGACCGCCACTACGGCTATGCCGAGTGGACCGATAAGTATTTTACCGTCATCGATACCGGCGGCTACGTAGTAGGTTCGGAAGACATTTTCGAGGAATCAATCCGCGAACAGGTCGAAATCGCAATTGATGAAGCGACCGTCCTGCTCTTTGTGGTCGATGCCATGACGGGTATGACGGATCTGGACAAGGACTTTGCTGACGTCCTGCGCCGGAGTAAGAAGCCGGTTCTGGTCGTTGCCAACAAAGCTGAAACCACCGAGCGCCAGCAGGCGGCTGCGGAATTCTACGCCCTGGGCCTGGGCGAGGTGTATCCTATTTCGTCCATGACCGGTACCGGCACGGGCGATCTGCTGGATGAAGTGATTAAGCACTTCCCGAACCACGGCGTCGAAGACCCGCTGGCCGGCATTCCGCGCATCGCCATCATTGGCCGGCCGAATGCCGGGAAATCGTCCTTTGTCAACGTCCTGGTAGGGCAGGATCGCAACATCGTTACCGACATTGCCGGTACGACCCGCGACGCCATTGACACCCGCTACCGGGCCTTCGGCAGGGATTTTATCCTGACCGATACGGCTGGTATCCGCCGGAAAGCCAAGATCAAGGACAATATCGAGTTCTACTCGATCATGCGCGCGCTGAAGGCCCTGGAAGAATCCGACGTTTGCGTGATGATGCTCGACGCTACCCGCGGGCTGGAAGGCCAGGACCTGACCATCATCGGCCAGGCACTGCGCGTCAAAAAGGGCGTAGTACTGATGGTCAACAAATGGGACCTGATTGAGAAGGATTCGAAAACGGCGGATATCTGGCGCAAGGAAATCAAGCAGCGTCTGGCTCCGGTCGACTTCCTTCCGATCGTTTTTGCTTCGGTCGTCGAGAAGCAGCGGATTTTCCAGGTGATGGAGAAAGCCATGGAGGTGTACGAAAACAAGCACCAGAAGATCACCACTTCCCGCCTGAACGACACGATCCTGCCTGAGATTGAAGCGTATCCGCCGCCGGCCACCAAGGGCAAGCTGATCAAGATCAAGTACATCATCCAGCTCCCGACGCCCTCCCCGACCTTCGTGTTCTTCTGCAACCTGCCGCAGTACATTACGGAAGCCTACCAGCGGTACCTGGAACACAAGATCCGGGATCATTTTGGGTTTGAGGGTGTGCCGATTACGTTGTTTTTTAGACAGAAATAAGTCGTCAGTCTGTCAGTCATCAGTCTGTCAGTCGGCTCCGCCGCTGCGGTCGGCTTCGCCAGTTAGTAAGCTGGAGGGCGGAGCCGACCGATAGACTGATGACTGACAGACTGACGGCTCCCCACCCCATGCCCTCCCGCCTCCACTACTGGCTCGGTGCGTTGCTGGTGTTTATAGCTGCGTTTTGCTTCGCGCTGAAGGGCGTGCTGATTAAACTGGCCTACCGACACGGCATTGATGCGATCTCGCTGCTGACGCTGCGTATGGTGTTCTCCCTGCCCGCCTACCTGCTGGTAGCTACTCGGGTTGCGCACCGTTCGCCGGGCTTTCGGCTTTCGGGCCGCAACTGGCTGCTGCTGGGCGGGCTGGGCATTCTGGGATACTACCTCGCCAGCTACCTGAATTTTGTCGGGCTGGTGTATATCACCGCGAGCCTGGAGCGGATCCTGCTGTTTGTCTACCCGACCTTTGTGCTCCTGCTGGGGGCTTCGCTTTACCGCCGGCCCGTCACCCGGCTGCAGGGCCTCGCCGTGCTGTTAACGTATACGGGGATCGTGCTTGCCTTTTTGCCGCATCTCCGGACGGATGAACAGCATGACCTTTTCCTGGGAGCCTTCTGGGTGATCCTAAG
>Ga0164290_1002122_pt1 | contig 16895 bp, 13 predicted proteins | sample Micstemetagenome_FD_108782 | JGI IMG/M metagenome (GOLD analysis project Ga0164290, IMG submission 108782) | Contaminated culture microbial community from soil near Moab, Utah, USA - Microcoleus steenstrupii SON62 (Illumina Assembly) | ecosystem: Environmental > Terrestrial > Soil > Soil crust... | reverse complement strand
TCGACATCGCCACGCTGGAAGCGGCCGCCGACGCGGCCGGCTGACCTCCCGTCACCGCCCCCCCCCTGCCCTGAGCAGCGAGCCTCCGCGAGGCGAGCGTCAGGGCCTGACCAGAAGGAGACTGACCATGAGCTACATCACCGGCTTCCTCACCCCTGTGAAGACCGTCGACAAGGATCGCTACATCGCGTCCGCCCGCAAATCCTGGCCGCTGTTCCAGAAATACGGCTGCCTCGAACAGGTCGAATGCTGGGGCGAGGACATCCCGCCCGGCAAGGTCACCGGCTTTGACCTGGCCGTGAAGCAGGAAGCCGACGAGGTCGTCGTCTTCGCCTGGCTCCGCTGGCCGGACCGCGCCGCCGCTGACAAATGCTGGGAGCAGATGCAGTCCGACCCCGCCTTCTCGGACATGGACATGCCCTTCGACGGCAAGCGCATGATGTGGGGCGGCTTCGCCCCGATCTTCGAGGGCAAGTAGCAGACCGGGCGGCAGGTGCGGCTCCCGCAGGGGCCGCGCCTGCCGCCCGCGGTTATCTGCAGAACCGGGTGTCGGTGGCTTCCAGATGCAGGTGGTCGTGGTGAACGGCGTTGTAGTCGGGGCTCAACGTCGTGCCGAAGATGCGGCAGGCGTCGTCCCGGATGCGGCGCAGAAAGCGGGCCTCGGCCGTTTCGCCACGCCAGTCATCGGTCAGGGTGATCCGCCGGCCGTCCCGCAGCCGCACGCCCGAGACATCCAGCGCCATGGCCTGCGAGTGGGCGCTGATGCGGGTGCTGCCGGCGCCGTTATTCACATTGCGGCAGGCATACGCGCCGAAATGGTCGATCTGCACCACGTCCGACCCCAAAATCTCCCGCGCCGCCGGCTCGACCGACTGACGCCGCCAGATGCTGACGGCCAGCGCCAGGCGGCAGGTCATGTCGACGTTCCCGGGCTGCATCCGCGCCACCGTGCCGAGGTCAGGCCCCAGGACGCCCCCGGCGCCAAGGCCGCAGGTTTCGGAATTCACCCGGTCCGGCGCCGGGCTGAAGTGCACGCGTGCGGCCGTCAGCTGAGCCACGCACTGTTGCAGGTCGGCGCTTTCCCGGATCACCGCAGACCGGGTGCCGCCGTCGATCGGCTGGTCGACCAGGGCCCCGACCAGCGGCGCCTCGGTGCGCGACGGCGCCGCCGGATAGCGGGCGGGCGCAGGCCGATCGGGCAGCATGGGACTGCAGGCCGCCAGCAGGGACGCTGTGCAGGCGGCAAAGGTCGTGAGGCGGCGAAAAGCGCGAAGCATGGGCTGACGCTAGGGTGATTTGCGCCCGCGGATAACCGCCAGAAAAAAGGGCGGCCCTTTCGAACCGCCCCTTGATCGTATCAGCTGTCGAGGAAGCTTCGCAGCTTCCGCGACCGGCTCGGATGTTTCAGCTTCCTCAACGCCTTGGCCTCGATCTGGCGGATGCGTTCGCGGGTGACCGAGAACTGCTGGCCGACCTCTTCCAGGGTGTGGTCGGTGTTCATGCCGATGCCGAAGCGCATGCGCAGGACCCGCTCCTCGCGCGGCGTCAGGGACGCCAGCACACGGGTCGTGGTCTCGCGCAGGTTCGACTGGATGGCCGCGTCGATCGGCAGGATGGCGTTCTTGTCCTCGATGAAGTCGCCCAGGTGGCTGTCCTCCTCGTCCCCGATCGGGGTCTCGAGGCTGATCGGCTCCTTGGCGATCTTCAGGACCTTGCGGACCTTCTCCAGCGGCATGGCCAGCTTTTCGGCCAGTTCTTCCGGGGTCGGTTCGCGGCCGATCTCGTGGAGCATCTGGCGGCTGGTGCGGACGATCTTGTTGATCGTCTCGATCATGTGCACCGGGATGCGGATGGTCCGCGCCTGGTCGGCGATCGAGCGGGTGATGGCCTGACGGATCCACCAGGTGGCGTAGGTCGAGAATTTGTAGCCGCGGCGGTACTCGAACTTGTCGACCGCCTTCATCAGGCCGATGTTGCCTTCCTGGATCAGGTCCAGGAACTGCAGGCCGCGGTTGGTGTATTTCTTGGCGATGGAGATGACGAGGCGCAGGTTGGCCTCGACCATTTCCTTCTTGGCCTGACGGGCCTCGCGCTCGCCCTTCTGGACCGTCTGGACGATGCGGCGGTAGTCGTCGATCGGCAGGCCGGCCTCGGTGGCCACGGCGGCGACGTCGCCGCGGATCTGGGCGATCTGGGCCTGTTCGTTGTCGCTGAACTTGGTCCAGCGTACGCCCATTTCCTTGACCCGGTCGGCCCAGGTCGGATCCAGTTCGGCGCCGAAATAGGACTTCAGGAATTCCGGACGCGAGATGCCGTAGCTGTCGGCGAGCCGCAGCAGCCGGCCTTCCAGCCCCATCAGACGCTTGTTGATGGCGTACAGCTGCTCGACCAGCGCCTCAATGCGGTGGTTGTTCAGCTTCATCGTCTTCAGCCGGCCCGAGATGCCGGCCGTCAGCGCGTCATAGGCCTTCTGGTCCTTGGCCGAGAGCACCTCGCCCTTCAGCCGGCTTTCGACCAGCTTGTCCTGCAGCTTGCGGAACGCGCCGAAGTCGGAGGCGACCGCGTCGAGCACTTCCATGACGCCGTCGCGCAGCTCGGCTTCGAGGGCCGAGATCGACATGCCGCCGCCGTCGTCGAAATCCTCGTCCTCCTCGTCGTCCGTTTCCGGCTTGGGCTCGGCGCCCTCCTCCGGCTCGGGCGGGGCGACGACCGTGCCCGCGGGCGGCTGGTTGTGCGGCAGGGACGAGGGGTTCAGCACGCCATAGGTGGCGTCCAGGTCGATGACCTCGCGCAGAAGGATGCGGTTGTTGGCCAGCTCGTCGCGCCAGACCATGATGGCCTCGAACGTCAGGGCGCTTTCGCACAGGCCCGAGATCATGGCGTCGCGGCCGGCTTCGATACGCTTGGCGATGGCGATCTCGCCCTCGCGGCTCAGCAGCTCGACCGAGCCCATCTCGCGCAGATACATCCGCACCGGGTCGTCGGTGCGGTCATAGGCTGCCTTGGCCGGCGTCTCCGAGATGCTGGTCTCGGCGCGTTCGACGACCTCGCCGCCCTCTTTTTCAGTGGTCTCGGCGCCGTCTTCCTCGGCCTCGACGACGTTGACGCCCATCTCGGACAGCATCGCCAGGGTGTCCTCGATCGCGTCGGGAGTCACCTCTTCGCTGGGCAGGACCTTGTTCAGGTCCTCCATCGTCACATAGCCCCGGGCCTTGGCCTGTTTGATGAATTTCTTCACACCGGCGTCGGTGAGGTCGAGCAGCGGACCGTCGCTCTGGGCTTCGGTTTCCTGCGTCTCGGTCTGGGCGCTCATACAGTCTCTTCTCCGGGTGGAGCGGCTGATCAGGCCGTCCGCCAAATACAACGTGTGGCGGGTTCGTTGGTTACGAACCCGTGCGGTCTTCCCAGATCTCTCCGGTTTTGATCGCGCGGCGCAAAGCATCCCGCTCGGCTTTGAGCCTGCGGAACGCCTCATCCTGGCCCGGCATTCCTGCCGCCGAGCTCAGTGCATCCTCCAGCGCCGCCACGCGAGTAAGCGCGTCGAACGCCTGCGACCATCGGACCCTTGCTTCGGCGAGGGGCGCATTTGCGGCCAGGAAAGGCGCGCCGGACTTTGCCGCCGCCTTCTCGACCTCGCGCACTAAAGCATCGTGACCCGATTGCGCCAGATGGCGACGCAAGGCCGCCGAGTCAAGATCCTGTCCCGAGAACCGCAGGCGGACCATCTCCTGCGCCAGCCCCTCCAGCGACGGATCGCCGAAGCCGTGGGAGGCGATCGCCTCCAGATGGTCGTCCATCCGTTCCGGGTCGTCGATGGCGCCGTGGGCCAGGGCGGCGGCCACGGGCTCGATCGACCGGCTCAGCGACTGCATGGCCTGGGCCCCCTCGGCGGTCTGACCCAGCCTGGGCGGCGGCCCCGGACGCCAGCGGCCGCCGTGTCCGGTCGCCGGCTGTCCCTGGGGCGCCCGACGCGCCGGGAACAGGGCGTCGAACCGGTCGAACAGTTCGCGACGGTACTGTTCCGCCAGATCCTTGTCCTGGATGGCGGACGCGGCCTGACGCAGGCGCCCCTTCAGCCCGGCCCGCCGCTCGGGCGTGTCCAGCGGCTCGACCTCCGCCTCCTTCTGGAACAGGACCTCGGCGAACGGCCGGGTCGTGGTCATGGCCTGACGCAGGGCCGGCGCCCCCTTGTCGCGCAGGATGTCATCCGGGTCCTGACCGCCCTCCAGCAGGGCGAAGCGGAACGACCGCCCGGACTTCAGCTGCGGCAGCGCCCGGTCTATGGCGCGATAGGCGGCTCGCCGCCCGGCCGCGTCACCGTCGAAACACAGGACCGGCTCGTGAGAGACGCGCCACAGTCGCTCCATCTGCTCCTCGGTCAGGGCGGTGCCCATGGGCGCCACCGCCGGGATGCCGGCGCGGTGGCAGGCGATCACGTCCATATAGCCCTCGACCACCACGATGGCCTGATCGCTCTTCGATTCGGCGCCGAGGATCCGACGCGCCTCGGGCAGGCCGTACAGGGTCGCGCCCTTGTGGAAGAGCGGGCTCTCCGGGCCGTTCAGATATTTGGCGCGGTCGTCGGGGTTCATCGCCCGGCCGCCGAAGCTGACGATCCGTCCCCGCGCGTCGAGGATGGGGAACATCAGCCGGTCGCGGAACCGGTCATAAGGCTGGCCGCCGCCCTCCGGCGCGATCAGCATCCCGGCCTCGACCAGGTCGCCCGGCCTGGCGCCGCGCTGCACCAGGGCGGCCTTCAGCCCCTCGCGGTCATTGGGCGCATAGCCCAGACCGAACCGCTCCCACTGGTCCTCGGGCAGGCCGCGCTTCTCCAGATACTCGCGCGCCGCCTTGCCCGGCGAGCGGCGCAGATTGGCGGCGAACCATTTCTGGGCCAGGTCCATCCAGTCGGTCAGGCCCTGCTTCTTCGCCTCACGCTCGGCGGCCTGCGGGTCCTCGGCCGGCAGGGCCATGCCGGCCTCCCCCGCCAGCCTTTGCACCGCCTCGACGAAGGACAGCCGCTCGGTCTCCTGAAGGAAGGAGATGACGTCGCCGTGCTTGCCTGACGAGAAGTCGTGGAAGAAGCCCTTGTCGTCATTGACGAAGAAGGACGGCGACTTCTCCTTGGTGAAGGGAGACAGGCCGACATATTCGCGGCCCTGCCGCTTGAGCTTCACCGTCCGCCCGATGATGTCGGACGGCCGAAGGCGGGCCTTCAGTTCTTCAAGGAAGCGGTCGTCGAAGCGCACATGCGCCTTATAGCGTGCGCCGGGCCGGATGGGGCGTCTTTACCTTTCATTAACCAGAAAGGCCAAAGCGCGTCCATAACCGCCTGAATCTCTACGTATTTTTGAGCGCATATCGGAACTGTCCACAAGCCTGTGGATTAACCATACGTCCACCCGGGAATGAGGGTGGGGACACGCGGCGCGCCGGGGAAGACCGGCGACCCGCCCGAGAGTGAAGCCGATCATGTTCCTGACCATCGCCCGTCCGGCGGTGGAGCCCCAAGGCCCCGACCCCGTCGCCGTCCCCGGCTCCCCCGCCATTCCTGACCTGTCGCCGCGCGCCCTGCACGCCAGACTGCTTGAGAACGCCGCCCTCAGACGCATGCGCGGCGCCGAGCGACTGCGGAGCAATCGCCTGGAAGACGCCGACTACTGGCTGCACGCCGCGCCGGTCGCCGTCCGCAAGGCTTGCGCCCTGCGGGAGGAGAAGAGCTTTGCAGCCCTGCCCTAGGTCTCAGGGAACCAGGGTCCCGCGCCAGGCCTCGCCCGAGATCGCGCCCAGCCGGCCGACCTCATAGACTGCGCGCATCGACTCGACGCTGAAATCCAGGGCCGAGGCCTCGGAATCATCAGGCAGGGCCGCATAGCGGAAGAAAAGGCTGTTGCGATCCGCAAAGGCCGCATTGCCCGCCAGGTTCGTCAGGAGGGAGGCTCGCAACAGGGTGTCCAGACTACGCGCCAGGACGCTCTGGGGCGTATCCCGGGTGATGTTGAAGCTCGGGTTGGTCCGCCCGTTGACGACCACATAGAAGCGGGCCCCGCGCAGCGTGTCGGAGGGTTCCCGGAACGACCACAGGGTCTCCGGCACGGCCAGAAAGGGCGTCGTCACCCCGCCATCGACATGCATCTCCTCGAACTCCCGCCCGGCGTTGTCGGACCGGATCAGGACCGGCGGGAAGGCGCCCGGGATGCTGGCCGAAGCGACCAGCACGCTCCGAAACAGCTCCAGCGCCTCCGGCGTGCCCTGGCTTGCAATGGCCCCCAGGTCCCAGCTCACGCCCCGCTGCGCGTCCAGGTCGGTCGTCGCCACCAGCAGCAGCCGCCCCTTGGCGTATTCGGCCGCCACGGCGCGCAGCATGTCTTCATCAATGTAGCGGGCGACGAGTTCCTGAAGGGGCTCGGACTTGTAGATGCCGGACCCCACGAGGGCGCCGAACCCGCGCGTCTGCAACAGGCCCGCCGCAGCCCCGCCTGTATAGGCCTCGGCCAGTTCGTCGTCGTAGTCGGAGCCCAGATAGACGAAGGGCGCAGCCAGGGCGCCGGTCGACACGCCGGTGACGACTTCGAAGTCCGGCCGCTCCCCGGTCTCGGTCCAGCCGCGCATCAGGCCGGCGGTGAAGGCGCCGTTCGAGCCGCCGCCGGAGAGGGCGATGAAGTCCAGCCGGCCATCAGCGCCGACCGGCACGCCCTCGTGGAACGCCTGCTGGAATATCTCGGCCCTGTCCTCGGCGTCCAGGTAGACGCGGATCGGATGGCCGCGGGTCGCCTCGATGCCCAGCGGTCGCGCGCCCTCCCTGTCCTGGACGTCGAACGAGGATCGGGCCCCGCTGGCGCAGGCGCCGAGCATGAGCGCAAGGGAAAGAACGATCAGACGGAAGGACATGATCGTCCCCTAGCACACCTCAAGGACGAGGGTTGCAGCCGGGGACCGGGCTCAACCCTTCATCAGGTCGTTGAACCGGTCGAACAGATACAGGCTGTCCGCCGGTCCGGGCGAGGCCTCCGGGTGATGCTGGACGCTGAACACCGGCCGGTCCTTCAGGGCGATGCCGCAGTTGGTGCCGTCGAACAGGCTGACATGGGTCTCGGTGACCGCCTCGGGCAGGCTGTCGCGATCGACGGTGAAGCCGTGGTTCATCGATACGATCTCCACCTTGCCGGTGGTCAGATCCTTGACCGGATGGTTGGCGCCGTGGTGCCCCTGCTCCATCTTGACGGTCTTCGCCCCCAGCGCGAGCGCGAGCATCTGGTGACCGAGGCAGATGCCGAACAGCGGCGTGCCGCTGTCCACCAGCTTGCGGATCTCCGGCACCGCATAGACGCCTGTCGCGGCCGGGTCGCCCGGGCCGTTGGACAGGACGACGCCGTCGGGCTTGCGGGCCAGGATGTCCTCGGCCGTGGTATCGGCCGGCACCACCGTGATCTTCGCGCCGGTCGAGGCCAGAGCCCGCAGGATGTTCCGCTTCACGCCATAGTCGATCACCACGACGGTCTTGTCGGAGGCGTTGACGCGCGGATGGCCCTCGGGCCAGTCCCACAGGCCCTCGTCCCAGTCGAACGACTGCAGGGTGGACGCGGGCTTCGCGAGGTCGAGCCCGACCAGGCCGGTCCAGGCGCGCGCCTGGGCGACCAGGCCGTCGAGGTCGAAGCGACCTTCCGGATCGTGGGCGATCACCGCATGGGGCGCGCCCATGTCGCGAATGCGGGCGGTCAGGGCGCGGGTGTCGACGCCGGCCAGCCCGACCACGCCGCGCCGCTTCATCCAGCCGTCGAAATCGCTGTCGCTGCGCCAGTTGGCCGGATCGGTCGGCATGTCCCGGAAGATCGCGCCCCGCGCCGAGGTGTCAGAGCCCCCGCCGATCTGCTCGATATCCTCGACAGTCGTCCCCGTGTTGCCGACGTGCGGGAAGGTGAAGGCCAGGATCTGGCTCATGTAGGACGGGTCGGTCAGGATCTCCTGATAGCCCGTCATGGCGGTGTTGAAGACCACCTCGCCGAGGGCCGAACCGGTCGCGCCGCAGCCGAGTCCCTGAAGGATGGTGCCGTCCGCGAGGGCGAGAACGCCGGTGACGCCGGGAAGAAGCTGGTCGGTCATGGCAGGCTCCGTAGCACCGAATCCGGGCGAGCAAACGGCGCGGTGGTTAGGCGTCGCCGGCCATCGGGTCAACGCGGGAGCCCGACTTTCTGACAAAGGCCCACCACGCCAGGCTCGTCGCGAGGAAGAACCCCGCGGTCGGGAGGATGTATCCGGGCGCGGCGGCGGCCACGGCGGCCGAGGCGAACAGCAAGCCGGCGGCCGCCACGATCCGCGCCCGGGACCGCCGTGCCATCCGGAACAGCGCCGCCGAACAGATGGCGTAGACCGCCAGGCTCAGCACGGCGGTCACGCCCACCAGCACCCCGAACTGTCCGCCCAGGGTCGGCTGGCCGGAGAGCACCGCCACCACGCTCATGATCGCTCCGCCCAGCAGGGGGTTGGCGATCGGCGTGCGTTCCCCGTGCCCGAAGCCGGCGGGCAGATAGCCCTGCCGCGCCGCTGACCGGGCGGTCTCTCCGCCCAGCATCACCCAGCCGCCGACGGTGCCGATGGTCTTGACGATCGCGCAGACCGCCACGACGCCGGCGATCGACGCGCCGAACACCCGCGCCGCCAGATCGGCGTAGGGGCTGGTCGAATTGGCCAGCGCCTCGGCCGGGATCACCCCGAACACCGCCACCGTCGCAGCGATGTAGATCACCGTCGCCAGCAGGACGCCGGCGATCGAGGCCCGGCCCACGTCCCGCGCCGGGTTCTTGACCCGGGCCGACAGGGCCGCGGCGCTCTCGACGCCCAGGAAGGCCCAGAAGATCACGGCCAGCGAGGCGGGCACGCTTTCGATCAGCGCCGTTCCCGAGGGGCTCCATGAAGCGGCGAAGGTCTCCGGATCAAAGGCCGCCACCCCGGCCGCCACGGCGATCACGATCGGGGCCAGGCCGATGGCGAGGGCCACGGCCGCCAGCCCTGAAGCGGTCCTCGCCCCGATGATATAGGCCACGGTGGCCAGCCAGATGATGCCGAGATTGCAGAAGGTCGCGGCCACCGGGTCCCGGAGGGCCGGCCAGAAATAGCCAAGATAACCGGTCGCCGCCACAGCGATTGCGACATTGCCGACCAGGCAGGCGGTCCAGAAGGCCAGCGACGTCTGGAAGCCGAAGAATCGTCCGAGTCCCCGCTCGGCGAACCCGGGCAGGCCGTCCGCATCGGGCTGCAACCGCCCCAGGGCGCCGAACACCAGCGCGAGGGTCACGGCCCCGGCTCCGGCGACCAGCCAGCCGACCAGACTGGAGCTGCCGACCGCCGCGAGACTGACGGGCAGCAGATAGACGCCCGAGCCGATCATGTTGCCGGCAACGACAAGGGCGGCGAGCCCCCAGCCCAGCTTGTGCCGGTCCGACAGCGGCGCTTGGGCCAGCGGAGGAGGATTCGGCGCCTGGCTCATGGGTGGATCCCGGCGAGACGGGACTGGAACCAGGCGACGGCCGCCTCGTGCCGCTCGCTGAGCACGCCGGCCTCATAGGCGCCGGCCGACAGATTGGCCTGCACCGCCTCGCAGATCGCCGCGTCCTCGGCGGTGAGCCGGTCGGAGGCGGCGAGGGCCTCGCCGATCGCGCCCTCCCCGCCGTCGTGGAGGAACAGATAGTCCAGCCGCGTCCGCCCCGGCCCGGTCGGCGTCATCCGCTCGATCATGGCCCCGTGGCGATAGACGTTGACGCCGAGGTTGGGCCACAGCCAGCCCCAGACCCCGGCCTGGGGCCCGTCGTTGACGCCGATGGCCTCCTGCAGAACCAGATCGCCCTCGACCCGCACCCGGTATTCCGCCGCGCCCAGTTCATCGGCCAGCGCAGGATGCACCGAGCCGATGTGGTAGCCCTCCAGATAGTTCTCGGCATAGGTCTTCCAGTCACAGGCCAGCTCGTGGGACCGACGCAGCGCCGGGGCCGCGATGGTCAATCCCCGGGACGCCAGCAGCGCGTCCAGCGGGGCGACGTGATCCAGCAGCGGCGTGGCTTCTGCGTCCATGGTCGCGAAGACCAGCCCGCGCCAGGTCTCCAGCCTCAGGGCCAGCAGTCCGAAGGCGCGCGGATCGAACGCCTCCGCAGCGCCGAAGCCCGTCGCGGCCCTCAACCGCCCGTCCAGGGCGTAGCGCCAGCCGTGATAGGCGCAGACCAGTTCGCCTCCGCAGTGACCGCTGGAGCCCGAGACCAGCGGACCGGCCCGATGTCGGCAGACGTTGTGAAAGGCGCGAAGGGCGCCGTCTCCGCCGCGGACGGCCAGCAATCGATGGCCGGCGATATCCGTTGCGATCCAGTCGCCCGTGGCAGGGGCCTCGGCCTCATGACCGAGGAACAGCCAGGCCTTTCCGAAGACGGCCGACCGCTCGCGCGCCCAGGCGTCGGGGCAGCCGTAAAGGCGGGCGGGAAGCGTGGCCTGCATGGCAGGACAAGGCCCCGGCCACGCCGCGCCGTCAACCGGTCAGATCGTCATCGGCGCCATGCCGGCGAAGACGGCGTGGGTGGCGCCGGCCGCCTGCGCCGCCAGCCCCCGGTCGGGCCGGAGGTTCAGGAGCATGACATGCGGACAGGCCTCTCGCGCCGCACCGATCAGGGCGGCGGCGTCCAGCCACTCCCGCGCGCTTTCGTGGGCGACGCCGGCGAAATCGATCGAAAGGCATTTGGCCCGCACGCTCGCCAGCCGTCGGGCCGCGCCCGTATCGGGCGCGATATGCAGAATGACCCCCAGGGCTGCGGTCTCGAAGTGGGCCAGCGCTTCCTCGATCACTTCCGGCGGGGCCTGTTCCAGTCCGCCCATGACCTCGACGAGCAGGGAGCCCGGCGCCGCGCGGTGTTGCAGATCCGCGCACAGCAGGGCGAAACGGCCCGCGCCGGTCGCAAGGGTGCGCCAGAACGCCGGCACGACACCGCTGTCGTCGGCGCCCAGATGAAGGAGATCGAGCCCGTGATTGAGGGTCTGGAGATCGATGCGTTTGAGGTCGGCCGGTTCCAGCGAGCGGCGGCCCGGCGCCTGCAACGCGCTCTCGCCGCCACGATGGCGCACGGCCCGACGGATGCGGCGGCTCACGGGAACAGAGCGACCGAGGTCGAAGACCGGCTGCGCGGCCAGCGTCACGATGAGCTCGCGGCGGGCCCGCGTCACTACGCTGAACGTCAGGCTTGCGTAGGGCGCGGCATAGGATCGCCGCTCCCCCAGGGGCGCATGCGTGCGGTCCGGCGCCGCGTCGGCTCCCCCGGAGCCCTGCCCCGGATGCGCTTCACCCACGATTCGGCCCATGACCGCCTCCAAGCCGGTCCATAAAGTCCCGCGCACGACTTCACGCCTGAAGGTGAAAACACATCACTGACAAACATGGTCAAGCGCCGTTGACCATGACCGTCGCTCCGGCCGCTGGGCGCCGCCACGCAGGGACGTACGCGGGGGCTTGCGCCCTCCGGCGCTCATGGGCAGGACGCAGGCATGATTATCACCACGGTCGGCCTCGATGCCGACGACACCCTCTGGCACAACGAGAGCATCTTCCGGCTGACCCATGACCGGTTTGTCGGCCTGCTCGCCGATTATGCGGATCGCGACACGCTTGAAGCTCGCCTGGCCGACACAGAGAGGCGGAACCTCCAGCTCTACGGCTACGGGGTGAAGGGGTTCACCCTGTCAATGATCGAGACGGCCATGGAGCTCACCGGCGGCGAGGCGCCGGCTCCGGTGGTTCGCGAAATCCTGGCGGCCGGGCGCGAAATGCTGGCCCATCCTGTGGAGACGCTGCCGGGGGTCGACGAGGCCCTCGCCGCCCTGTCCGAACGCTACCGGCTGGTGCTCATCACCAAGGGCGACCTGCTGGATCAGGAACGCAAGCTGGCGGCGTCCGGGCTCGGCGACCTGTTCGCGGCGGTCGAGATCGTCTCGGAAAAGGATCGGGGGACCTATGAGCGGGTCTTCGCCCGTCACGGATCGGGCGCCCGGGAGGCCGTCATGGCGGGCAACTCCATGAAGTCTGACGTCCTCCCCGCACTGGCGGCCGGGGCGTTCGCTGTGCACCTCCCCTACGTCATCACCTGGGCCCACGAACTGGCCGACCCTCCGCAAGACCATGCCCGTTTCGGCGCACTCGCGAGCATTATCGACCTGCCCGCGTGGATCCAGCGGCAAGAAAGTGTCCGTCAGGATAACAACGTTTAGTTCCGGGGCGTTGACATCAAATTACCGACCGAGACCTCACGACACCGTGAACAGATAACAGCGCAATATAACCGGTTTGGTTACAGTCGCGCTTGACCGACACATCTGTGTTGGGTTTGTGACGACAGTCTGACTTGGGGGAGCAGGCGCCCGTTCTCTCAAGCGAGTCAAAAATGATTGTTATGCGTAATCACCTGCTGGCCTCCACGGTCCTGGCGGGCCTCATGGCCGTTTCCGCACCGGCTTGGGCCCAGACAGCGCCGTCCCAGGAGCCTCTCAACACAGCCCCGGTCGCCGCCGACGCCCAGGACGACGCCGCCCAGCTCGACGAAATCGTCGTCACCGGCTCGCGCATCCGTCGTGACCCGACCAACTCCCCCACGCCGCTGATCCAGGTCCGGGGGGAAGACCTTCTGACCACCGGTCAGTCGACCGTGATCGACTACCTCGCCACAATTCCGGCCCTGTCCAACTCGGTCGTCCCTTCGGACACCACCGGCAGCGGCCTCGGCGACGGCGGTCTCTCCCTGCCGAACCTGCGCAGCCTTGGTTCGAACCGCACCCTGACCCTCGTTGACGGCCGTCGTCATGTCGGTTCCAGCGGCGGCCAGCTGTCCGTCGACGTCGACACCATTCCGCGCCTGCTGATCGAGAACATCGAGATCGTCACCGGCGGCGCCGCGTCCGTCTACGGCGCCGACGCCGTTTCGGGCGTGCTGAACTTCATCCTGCGTGATGATTTCGAAGGGCTCGAGATCGACGCCAACTACGGGATGATCAATCAGAACGGCGAGGCCAACCGCCGCATCTCGGTTCTGGCCGGCACAAACCTGTTCGACGATCGCCTGAACCTCTACGCCCACGGCGAATACGAGGAAGTCGACGAGGTCACCTCGCTGGACATCGACTGGCTGGCGGATGCGCCGGTCCGGATCGGCACGGACGCAGACCCCACCACGGATCGCAACGACGGCGTCATCGACGCGCAGCTGTATCGTGGCGTACGCCGTATCGACCTGCCGCGCTGGGGACAGACCACGCTGGCGAACGTCGCGCGGCCGAGTCCGCTCAACGATCCCGACGTGCCTTACGCCAACTGCTTCCCGGGCGGCTTCTTCTCCTACAGCGCCAACTGCTTCGGCGTGCAGCCCGGCCGGACCTACTGGTACGAAGGCAACACCGCACGCCTGGCCAATTTCGGCGAGCGCGTTGGCGAGACCGGCATCAACCGCCCCTACAACATCGGCGGCGACGGCGATAACCCCGCCGAGTTCTCCACCGGATCGCGGGTGCCCCGTTCGGAGTCCGCCCGTTTCCAGACCGGTCTGAACTTCAAGATCACGCCCGACGTCGAGTTCTACGCCGAGGCCAAATACGTCACGGAAGAGACCTTCGACCTGTCGCAGCCGACCTTCTACGACATCGATCTGGACGACTCCTACACGGCCGGTGAAGTCAATCCGATCTACAGCGTCGCCAGCTTCGACCTTCGGTGGAGCGACAACGCCTTCCTGCCCGAGAACGTCCGCAACGCCATCGCCACCAACCTGGTGACGCCCTACACCCAGCCGACGGCCACTGAGCCGGGCCAGCCGCTGCCTCCGATCCTGCTGCAGAACGCCCGCCACAGCCTCTTCGGGCCGGACCGTACGCAGGAGAACACCCGCGAGCTGACCCGCTACGTCGCCGGCTTCCGTGGTTCGTTCGATCGCCTGGCCTTCGTCAACAACATCGACTGGGACATCAGCTACACCTACGGCGAGGTTGAGGTCCAAAACCGCGAACGCGGTACGGACAGCCAGCGCTTCGCCCTGGCCGCGGATGCGGTGGTCGACACCGCCGGTGAAGTGAACGGCCGTCCGGGCGAGATCGTCTGCCGCGTCCAGCTGCTGAACGATCGCAATCCTGCTTTCCGCAGCTACGACGCCGACGGCAATGTCGTGAACCCGGGCCTCGTCGACGCCAACACCGGCGGCGACCTGCGCTCGACGGAATACGGCCAGCGCTCCATCAACGAGTGCACGCCGCTGAACGTCTTCGGCAGGGGCAACCAGTCGCCCGAAGCGCTCGCCTACATCGACGCCGTGGTGGGCGTCACCGAGCGCAACGAGCAGGAGCAGGCCGTCGCATCCGTCTCGGGCACGCTCTGGGACTTCTGGGGCGCGGGTCCCATCGGCCTGGCCCTGGGCGCCGAATACCGGCGCGAGGCGACCTCGGCCACCGGTCGCGATCGCGACACGGCGGGCCGCGGCTTCCTGTTCCTGAACGCCGGGCCTGACTTCGAAGAGGCCGAGTACACCAGCGAGGAGGTCTTCACCGAACTCTCCGTGCCGCTGTTCCGCGACAGCTTCCTCGGAGAATACGGCGAACTCAGCGCCTCGTACCGCTACGCCGACTACTCGACGGTGGGCGAGGTCGACGTCTACGGCGTCAACCTGGTGTACCGCCCGATCCGCGACATCGCCTTCAAGACGAGCTTCAACTCGTCCGTTCGCGTGCCCGATCTGGCCGAGAATTTCGCGCCGTTCAGCCAGACCTTCCTGAACAACTTCACCGATCCCTGCGCCACCCTCGCCATCGCGGCGCAGGATGAGGAGACCCGGACGAACCGCATCGCCAACTGCACCGCCCTGGCTCAGCAGCAAGGCCTTACGTTCGACTTCGCAGGCGCCACCGCGACCAACGCCGACGACTTCAACCCGGTCTACACCTCGGGCATCGCCGGCGTGCTGGGCGGCAACCCCAACCTGCAGCCCGAAGAATCGGACAGCTTCACCTTCTCGACAGTGCTGCGCCCCCGCTTCTTCCCGAACTTCTCGCTGGTCCTCGACTACTACGAGATCAAGATCGACCAGGTCATCGCCTCGGTCTCGGCGGGAACGGCTGCAGCCAACTGCGTCAGCGGCGAAACCCTGAACACGGGTGCCTGCTCGACCATCTTCCGCAACAACCCGAACATCCCGTTCGGCGTGGGCGCGCCGCTGAACGATCCCATCGGCGGCTTCATCGAGGGCTCGATCAACTACGCCTCGCTGGAAACCCGCGGCCTCGACTTCACCGCCAACTATGCGCTGGACCTCGAGGAAACCTTCGGGCGCAACTGGGGCCGCATCAACTACTCGCTGGGCGGTCTGTGGCTGATCGACCAGAAGCAGTTCCTGAACGCCGACGACCCGACGGATTCGACCGAGCTGGCCTCCAGCCTGTTCTATCCGCGCGTCCGGTTCACCTCGTCCCTGACCTGGGAGCCGAACGAGATCTGGAGCGTCAACTGGACCGCCGACTGGCAGACGGCCCAGGACATCATCCAGACGCGGGACGCCGTGGCGAACGCCGACCAGCGGCCGTATGACCAGTTCGAGACGGGCGACTTCACCCGCCACGACTTCACCGTCCGCTGGAACGTCCGCGACGACCTCTCGGTCCGCGCCGGCGTGGTCAACGCCTTCGACGCCGAGCAGGCTCCCTATCTGGGAACCACGCTCTACTCGAACTTCGACCCCTATGGCCGCCGCTTCTTCGTCGGCCTGAACTGGCGCCCGTTCTGATCCACGGGTGAATTTCGACGGAAAGGGCGGCTCGAAAGAGCCGCCCTTTTTCGTTCGCGCCCAGTCGGCGCTTGCTCTCCCGTCCCCCCGTCTTTAGACGGGCCGCTTGACCGACAACCTCACCGGCCCGCACGGCGTCACAGCCGCTGGCGGGCTCGCGCGCGCAAAGGAGCCCGCCCCGTGTCAGACGACGAGGTTCCGCATGAGGAACGCGACGCCATGATCCGGGCGACGCTGGCCGGACACGGCGGTTCCGGCGTCACGCCGCGGCACACGCTGTTCTATTTCAACGGCGAGGGCGATCACGACGATCTCAACGAGGTCGCGCGGCGCGCCGGCTTCCTGACCCGCGGGCAGGACGACTGCACCATCCTCGAAACGACCATGGCCGTGGACGAGGCGTCCTTCACGCCCGTCTCCTCCATGATGCAATCCTGGGCCGCGGCCTTCCAGCTGGACTACGACGGCTGGGAGTGTGCGGTCGTGACGAACTAGGGAGGCTGAGATGCCCAAACGCACGGACATCCAGTCGATCCTGATCATCGGGGCGGGGCCCATCGTGATCGGGCAGGCGTGCGAGTTCGACTACTCGGGCGTGCAGGCGTGCAAGGCGCTGAAGGCCGAGGGGTACCGGGTCATTCTGGTGAACTCGAACCCCGCGACGATCATGACCGACCCCGAGGTGGCCGACGCCACCTATATCGAGCCGATCACGCCGGAATTCGTCGAGCGGATCATCGCGAAGGAGCGGCCCGACGCCCTGCTGCCGACCATGGGCGGCCAGACGGCCCTGAACACGGCCTTGGCTCTCGACGCTTCAGGCGCGCTGAAGAAATGGGGCGTGGAGATGATCGGGGCCCGCGCCGAGGTCATCGACAAGGCCGAGGACCGCCAGAAATTCCGCGACGCCATGGACAAGCTGGGGCTGGAGAGCCCGCGGTCGAAGGCCATCCACCACATTGACGAGGCCGAGGACGCCCTGGCCTTCGTCGGCCTGCCCGCCATCGTGCGGCCGTCGTTCACCCTGGCCGGCACCGGCGGCGGCATCGCCTACAATGTCGAGGAATACCGCGAGATCGTCGAACGCGGCCTGGACCTGTCGCCGAC
>Ga0164290_1002121_pt1 | contig 16900 bp, 17 predicted proteins | sample Micstemetagenome_FD_108782 | JGI IMG/M metagenome (GOLD analysis project Ga0164290, IMG submission 108782) | Contaminated culture microbial community from soil near Moab, Utah, USA - Microcoleus steenstrupii SON62 (Illumina Assembly) | ecosystem: Environmental > Terrestrial > Soil > Soil crust... | reverse complement strand
GTGTCTCGACTGTCCCGCCGAAGCGGCGGTCGCCGGCCGGTGCTTCACCTGCCAGCGAGCGCACAACCAGGCCCTCATCCGCAGCCACGACGCGCTGCTCGCCGACGTGTTCAAGTACCGCACACCACCACGCCCACCCGGGCGCCGCTCCCGGCGACGTCAAGCCGACGCGCTCAAGGCAACCGCCGCGGCGGGGGAGCACCACACCGGCGACGACGGACCAAACGCCGCCTAACAAACTGGCTGTCGGCGTCGCGGGAGCGGTCGCCTCCTGGCTGCCCCCACCCACCGTTCCCGAGGTGCCGCTCCAGACGTAGCCGCAACGGCGGGTCATGGGCGAAACGATCTTTGTAGCCATAGCCCCTGTCGAGCCGGTGAGCACGGCGGAACTCACGGGCCCGCACGGCCCCGTTCGCGGAACGACCCCCGGGGGGCGGGAACCCGGGGGCCGTTCGACGCAATTGCGGCTGGTTTCACCGGCGGAGTGGAACGAGCCCGCACGCCGTGCGTCAGGTGCGGCATCTGGCACAGGCGGCTGGCGTCAACGTGCCCTTGACGATCTCGTGACGAACTCACCCGTCTGTGGCTTACCGCCCGGTAAGGCATAGCCGCGTTGATCTCCTGTGTCAGCACGCGCACACGCGGGGTGTGCCGCACGCGACGGTCCCGAGGCGTCGAGCGGAGGATGATCCAGCGGGTCGAGGTTCCTCCAACACCGACTGGAGGGGGCGAAGGCAAAGCTGCTGCGCTTCTGGCCGGCGGGATCCAGCAGCGCAGAGGATGGCGGCCCCCCGCTCGCATGAGCGGGGGCTGCTGCGCGGATGTCTACTGTGGGCCTCGTGGCTGCCGAGGATCGTGCACCGGACTCGGAGCTCGCCGAGCTGTTCGGGCACGTCGCTCGTGCGCTCCTCGACGAGAGCGGCCACATGCAGGCGACGCTGCAGCGGATCGTGGACCTCGCGCACCAGAACCTCGAGCACGTGGAGTCCGTCGGCATCTCGATCGTGCGTGGCCGCCGCATCGAGTCGCCTGCGGCCAGCACCGAGCTTGCCCGCGCCGTCGACCGGCTCCAGGATGAGCTCGATGAGGGACCCTGCTACGACGCCGCGCGCGGCCACGAGTCGCTTCTCATCGGTCGGTTGGACCGTGAAGCGCGGTGGCCGAACTTCGCACCTCGAGCGCATCGGGACACGGGGGTGACGAGCGTGATGAGCGTCCGCATGTTCGTGCGGGAAGACACCGTCGGGGCGATGAACATCTACTCCACGAAGCCAAACGCGTTCGATGAGGGGTCGCTCGCGGTCGCTTCGGTGTTCGCGACCCACGCTGCGGTTGCGTACTCGCACGCGCAGGAGGAGCACCAGCTTCGACGGCGAGCCGACTCGCGAGACCTGATCGGCCAGGCGAAAGGGATCCTCATGTCGCAACGGCACATCACCAGCGACGCCGCGTTCACATTGCTGACTGTCGCCTCCCAGCGTCTGAACATGAAGGTCACGAGCGTGGCCGAGGAGGTCACATACCGGGGGGAGCTGCCCTGACGGACCGAAACGCAGCAGCGACGGCGGGCGGCTCGTTCACCCTCGCGAACGTTCCCGCACGCGTCCGCAAGCTGCTCGACATCACCGGCCTCAACCACCTCGGCTGAACAGCTAGGCGGAGCTAGCGCCGCTCGGCCGGCACCCGCCGCTCGAGGTGCGCCTGCCGCCAGTGCGACGTCTTGACCTTCCGCCACGCCGGCGTCCGCTTCCCCGGCCGGTACGGGGCGGACGTGTCCTTGACGACGAGGCCTTCGAGGTCGAGCCGTTCGCAGCAGCCGAGGACAGTGTCGACGTCGTCGGCGTCGAATCGTGGCGGGATCACGACGGGCAGCTCGAGCATCGTCAACAGCCGGCGACGCTCCCGATCGGCCAGGCCGGTGACGTCGTGGCCCTCGAGCCACAGCACATCAAACGCGACGAACGCCACCGCGGCAGGTGCACGCGTGGCGGCGAGGGCGCTAGCGACACCGTAGAAGGAGCGTGCGGAGCCGTCGTGGGCGACGAGCTCCCCGTCGAGCACCACCCGCACGCCGCAGCCGGCGAGCGTGTCGTGGTCGACGATCGGGCGGGCGAGCCGCCGGCCGGACCGGGTCGTGATCCGGATCCCGCCGTCGATGCTCGGGCAGATCGCCACCTGAGCCCGCCACCCGTCGAACTTCGGCTCGACCACCAAGTCCGCTCGACGTGGCAGCGGGCCGTTCGTCGCGAGCTGCGGAGCGAACAACGGCGGCACGGCCGTGAGGCTACGGCCGAGATGAGCCGCCGCTGCCAACGCCCGAAGCACTGACGCGGCGGCTCACGAGCGGTCAGCCGCCGTTGCCTCGGCACGCCTGGCCGGCCGCGCCAGGGGCGTGGATGATGCCGGCAGCGTTCTCCATGTGCGGCGTCTGAACCAGCCCCGGGCCGGTGGGCACAACGAGGAAGATCGGCGCGCCCTGAGGGGTGAAGCCGATCAGCGCCAATCCGTCCTCCTGCCCCGAGAATGAGCACACCGACCGGGCCTTGTCGCCGCCCGGGGTTGGCTTCGGGTTTGGACCGCCGGTCGACTCGCCGGCAAAAGCCGTACCGCCGATGCCACCGATGACGAGGGCCAGCGCCGAACCCGCGACGAACTTCCGCATGTTGATTTCTCCGTTTCCGCCGCGCGTAGTCGCGAGTGACGGAGAGTAGTCATGGAGCGTCAGCACACGAAATTGGCGTTGCTCCTAGCCCCCCGTGACGCCGAGGACCCCACGGCGCGCTCGCCTTTACGGGCAGCATCGAGTGCACCCCGCTACGGTCACCGGGTGGTGCGAAGCGGACGAGCAGGATTGGTAAACCGCGACGGACGGCCAATCGGCTTCGCAGAGTTCGGAGACCCGAACGGTACGGCTGTCGTGTGGTGCCACGGCGGACCGGGAAGCCGGCTCGAACCCGCGTGGCTTCACGCGCCGGCCGCCGCCGCGGGTCTGCGGCTGATCGGCTTCGACCGCCCCGGCTACGGATTGTCGCCGCCCGTCCCCGGGCGCTCGTTTGGTGACGTCGTCGACGACGCACTGGCCGTCGCGGACGACCTGGGACTCGAGCGATTTGCGACCGTCGGCGTGTCAACAGGCGGCGCCTATGCATTGGCCATCGCCGCCGCGGCGTCAGCTCGTGTCGTCGCTGTCGTGGCGGCGTGCTCGGTCACCGACATGTCGTGGGGGCCCGGTCGGGCGACCATGAGTCCGGCCCACGCCCTCGCCGTGTGGGATGCACCTGATCGCGACTCGGCCATCGCAGCAGCCACTGAGGCACATGGGGTCGGCGGATCGAAGCTCACCGGCGGGGCGCTCGCCGCAGTGCTCTCACCATCGGACCAGGAGATGTTTTTAGATCCTGCGTGGGCCGCGCCCGCCATGGAGGGCTTCGCCGACATGTTCAAATTCGGGCTGGAGGGCTACGCCGACGACCGCATTGCGGACGGCCCGGGCTGGGGCCAGCTTGACCTGACCGCGATCCGGTGCCCAGTGGTGGTGCTGCACGGCACCGACGACCGGATGTGCGATGTCATCCACGCGCGCCACACGGCCAGGATCGTGACCGGGGCTCAGCTCGTCGAGGTGGAGGGCCTCGGCCACTTCAGCATCGAACGACACATCATCCCGGAGCTCGTGCGGATCCTCGGTCTGGACGCCAACGAGTAGCGCTGCTCGTCCAACCCGCGGTCGCCACCCGTCGAGCTTCGGCTCCACCACCAGCCCTGCCCGCGCCGCAGCAGCGGGCCGTTCGTCGCGGCTGCGGAGCGAACACCGGCGGAGGCACGCTCAGGGAGGCTACGAGGGTCGAGGTGCGCCACGGGCGGCGTGCTCGTTCACGCTCGCGGTCGCGCGTTGAGATCGAGGAGTTCGATGAACCGCCGCAGGCCCTCAGAGGTCAGGTCGTGTGTCCGGCTCGTAGTCGGGTGTCGCTGGGCCTCCTCCATATAGAGCTCCGCAATGCTGGCGACGGCGGTCGAGAGGATCGCCAACACGGCGTACTCCATGTTGATGTCGTCGTCGATCTCCTCAAGTACCGCAACGAGTTCGGAGTCCGCCATGGCGTGAACGCCCCCGACTCGAGCCAGCACGAGTCGAAGTGCATACTCCTTCGCGCGCCTCTTCAGGAGCTCCACATCTTCTGGCGTGCTGTCATCACTCATGTCAGCACCCTGACACAGCACCTTGACCTTCGCCGTCAACTCACACGGATAACGCGCAGGTCGTGTGCGATCGCCGGAGCAGGCCTCGGCGGGTGAGGTGGAGCTCCGAATTGCCCACTACGGTCGCGTGCATGGGACTCATGAGCGCGATCAGCGGCAACGCCGGCGAGATCGAACCGGCGCAAGCCGCTGACCAGCTGAAGCCGATCCTGATGCAAGGCGAGAGCGTGATGAAGGCCTACCAAGTCGGCCGGGACATCTTCGCGTTCACCGACCGCCGCCTCGTGCTCGTCGACAAGCAAGGCATGACCGGGTCGAAACAGGAATACCGGACGATCCCGTACCGGTCGATCACCAACTTCTCCGTGGAGACGGCCGGCAACTTCGACCTCGACGCCGAGTTGAAGATTTGGATCACCGGGAACCCGCTCGCGATCTCCAAGGAGTTCAACAAGAAGGTGAACGTGTACGAGGTCCAGCAGGTCCTCGCACAGATGGTGCTCCGCTAGACGCCCGAGCGTTACGGGTCGACCCGAACTCTGCCCGACGCTCGTTCATCCTCGATCGCGATCCGTTCAGCGTCGGTGCTGGCGACGAGGTCGCACGCGCACTCAACGCAGCAGGCGTCGACATATGCGGCTGCGATCTTGCCCGACCGGGGGGTGATGCGGAACCACGTCTCGATGTCATCGTCGTCGTCGAGTGCGGACTTGCCGCATTTGTCGCAGGTTGTGCTGTCACTCATGAGTCGATCTCCGATCGCCGAGTGGAGCGTAGGCGCCGTCAGTACCCGGTGGTGACGAGCCCGAGGAGCGCTCCGCGGCGGTGACCGTCGACGATGGCGTCGCTGAGGGTTCTGGCCACGTCCTCGGTGTGGATGAGGTTCCCGTCGATGTTGATGTGGTTGTGCACGATCACCGGCTGTGCCGTCGCGGACGGTGCGGGTGCGGTGCTGAGGGCGCGCATCTGTTCGGGGGTGAACACGCCTTCACGGTCGCGGAGCAGGGCGAGGCCTTCGCCGCCCGGGCGGTCGCTGCGGTAGATGCCGCCGGTGTGGAACTCGGGGATGTGGCGGATGTCCGGCGGGTTGACCGTGATGTCGGGGCCGATCGGGACAGAGATCTTGAACTCGAGGAAGCTGTTGACCTTGTCGATCACCTTCGTGTTCACGAACCGGATGATCGCGTTGGCGAAGTCGCGTGCGATGCTCGTCGCGCCGCGCACGACACGGCCGATCCCGTCGGCGAACCCGTCGAGAATCGCTCCGCCAAGGTCCCGGCCGGCGCTCGCCAAGTTCCCCACCCAGTTGAGCAACCGTCCAGGCAGGTCGATGATCGTCCGCACGACAGCGTTCGCAGCGTCTGACGCTGCCGTCTTGAACCCCTCCCACATCGCCGTCGCCGCGGCGCCGAGGCCAGCCGCGGCGCCGGAGATCAGCGCCTTTACACCGTCGAGGGCACCAGAAACGAGCGTCCTGATGCCGTCCCACACGCCGGAGACAATGCCTTTGACGCCGTCCCACGCCTGTGACCAGTCACCACGGATCACGCCCATCACGACGTCGATCACGCCCTTGATCACCTTCATCGTCGACTCGACGATGCCCTTGATGAAGTCCCACGCGTCGCGGGTGGCCTGCACGATCGTGTCGCCGAACACCGACCACACACCGGAGATGATCCGGGTGGCGGACTCGATCGCGCCGCGGACGTAGCCGACGACCGCCTCGATCTTCCCGGAGATCTCATCCCAATGCTCCCCGGTCCAGTCGACGACCGTCTCACCCCATTCCCCGATCGTCTGGAACGCCGGCACGAGGACGTCGTTGATGAACCCCTTCACCCGCTCGATCGCGCCGGGCATGTGCTCGCCCAACCACTGCGCAGCGGCCGCGACGTGCGGGACGAGCTCCTGCAGCGCCGGATACAGGGCGGTGATGAGCGATTCCTTCAGCTGCTCGATCGACGCCTTCGACTCGTTCTGTGCCTTCACCGAGTCCATCGACCCGTTCGCCCACGCTGCCTGCGCATCCGTGGACTTGGCGAGGATCAGCTCTTGGATGGCGAGCGCCTTGGCCTGCTCGAGCGCCGCGCCGGTCAGGTCCTTCTGGCCCTTCTCGGCGAGCTTCGCCTCGATGTCCGCGGCGGAGATCGCGATCCCGAGCGACTTCAACGAATCCGTCTCACCGAGATAGGCGGCGGTCAGCACCTCGGACACCTCAGCGGCCGACTTCTGCCCCCCGGACCACGCCGACAATGCACCCGCAAGAGCGAGGGTCTGTGTCGACATCTCCGCCGCCTGCTTCGCCGTGAACCCCATCGGCTTCAACAGGTCACCAAGGCCCGCAGCGAGCCCCGTCGCCTGCTTCGACGTCAGGCCCATCGCTTTCGCGTTCGTGTCCGCCCAATCCTGCACCTGACCGAGCGAGTCGCCGAACACCGTCGCCGACTTCTTCCCGAGCGCCTCGAGCTCCGCGCCGGTCGCCAGGATCGCCGGGGCGAACGCCGCAGCCGCGCCGCCCATGCCGAGGAACGCAGCGCCGGTCACCTTCGCGACACCACCGATCCGGTCGCCCCACTTCCCGACGTCCTTGTCCGCGACGCCAAGCGCCTTTGACAGGCCCTTCACATCGCCAAGGATCTCGACCGTCAGGGTTTTCCGGCTAGCCATGGGTCATCTCCCTGCGCGTCGCACCGTCTGGCGCTGCTGGTCGCGGATCGCTTTCCAACGTTCGTCCTGATGCCGGATCACGCTGCGCACCTCGTCCGCGGTGAGCCGGTCGGTATGCCACGGCATGAGTCCGTAGTCGGCCATGAGGGCAGGCCATCGTTGCACGAGGGCCCGCCTCAGGCTTCCGGGCTGTCATCGTCCCCCGATGCAACCTTCTCAGCTGCGTTGAGATCACCGATCGTGACTGCGTCCAGCACCTCGTCAAAGGTGAGCGTTTCGTCGGTGCGGCGCATCGTGACCCACAGGCCCGCATACAGCCCGTCGAGCGCGTCGGGTTCACCCTCGATCGATGTCGCCAGGGCGCGCTTCATCAGCTGCCGCTCGCGGCCCGTCAAGGTCGACGGATCAACCACGACAGCCTCACCGTTCACGAGGACACGCACGGCCTCGCTCGACGGCTTCGCCCGCCCCTGCGCTGCGAGCGTCCGCTCCTTGATCGACTGCCGCTCCGACGTTCCTGTCGGGTACATCACGAACCTCCAAGCTCGAGCGCCGCACGACGCGGGACACGCTTCGGCGACGTGCGCAGGGCCGTCTTCGGCGAGGAGGTACGCCTCGAGCCCTTCCATCCCTGTAGTGGGTGAGGTTGACGCTTGCCGACCATGACCATCACGACACCCGCACCTGATGACGGGCCAGATGCGACGACAGCTCACGGCGCAACGCCCGCAGGTCGTTCTCGCCGTCACTGATCGAGAACTGGTTCACCTGCAACGCCTGCGCAGCCGACTGATGCACCGCCCGGGCCGCGTCGAGCTTCACCTGCGCCGCCGCAACCGCCGCCTCCAGCTCCGCCGAACGTGTCGCCGCCTCAGCGACCCGAGCGGCCGCCAACCCGATCTGCGCCTCGAGCAGCGACTTGCGCAGCACCGCCACCGCCACAGGCGCCGAGATCGCATCGTCCTGCGCCGCACGCACACCCGCCACATCCCCGTCCCCGAACGCCTGAGCGCGCCGGCGGGGGATCGCCTCCAAGTCGGCGACCGCATCGTCGTACTCCGCCTGCAGGCGCTCCACCTCCACCGACAACGCAGCCACATCACCTGCCCCCGCCGCGCGCTCGTCGAGCTGGCGGCGGCGCGCGTTCCGCAGGTGCGCCTCGTCGATCTCCCGGTCCAGCCGCTGCGCCGCGGCAGAGTGCTCACCCTGGCGTGCCTCGATCACCCTCACCGCCTGCTCATGCCTGCGGATCCGCTGCGCCGCCTCCATGTTCCACGCCTGCTGCTCGGCGTTGGTGTGCGGCCCGGAGCGGCGGAACACCTCCCGCTTCGTCACCTCCGCCGCGCTGAACGACTCGTCGAGCTGCTTTCGTTCCTCAGCGAGCCGACGATTCGCCGCACGATGCTCGTCGCGCTCGGCAGCCATTCCATCGATGTCGGGCTCCACCTCGACCGGTGGGACGCTGGGCTTGGAAGTCATAGGTGATCCGTTCAGTCAGAGGTCGTGGTGGGATCGGTGGCCGCGAACGAGGTCGAACTGGCGGCGCAACACGTCGTTCATCGACGGCGGCGACAGGTCCACCGTTGACCGGGGCCCGGGGCGGCCAGGCGGGACACGCCGCGACTGCGGTGGCTCCGGCTCGCCCTGAACCCGCAGCCCATATCGGCGGGCGAGCGCCAACCGGACGAGATCCTGACCGCCGCTCACGCTGCGCCCCTCGACACCGGCAGCTTCCCTATGAACTCTTCAAGATCGACCGGACGAACCCGCACCGAGCGGCCGACATGCACAGCCGGCAGCACCCCATCCGCAACCAAACGCCGCACGCTCGACGGCGACTTCCGCAACACCCCGGCCACGTCATCGAGCGTCAACAACTGCATGACCACATCGTTCACCTCACCAGCGGCAGGCGCCGGAGGCTGAGCGCTCCTGGCCACTAGTGAACGCTCAGCGCATGAACGAATCTCGAGCAACCCCGGCGATAGACGTCGACCAGCCCCAACGAGCCGACCCTCATAGAGACGCAGCACCTCGAGGAGATCGCGTGCGGTGGTCTCATCGAACCGGATCACGCTCCCGACACCTCCGACCCCTCCAACCGGGCGCGACGACGTTCACGGAGCTCCTCAACCCGATCCGGCTTCGCCTCCGGATCACGCATCGTCGACAACTCGTTCAACACCGACTGCAACTGGCGAGCGATCCCGGCCGTGTACGCAACCGGCGACACGTCCAGCTGCTCCGTGAGACGGTCCCTGAGCGCGATCAACCGGTTGCGGTGATCGATATAGACGTCCGGCGGGGCTTCGGGAGGGATCGGGATGAGGGGCTTCCTGGGGGGCATGTTGCGACTCCTTCGTCGTCCGTGGTCTGGGGCTGTGTGATCGTTAACGGAGGGATACGGCGGCGGCTGCTGGGGTGTCCCGTCGTCGGGACGTTCGAGGGGGACCCGCCCCCGGTGGTCGAGCTCATGCTGCGCCCCGCGTTGGGGCGGTGCCGGCTGCTCGAATGCGGCGGCGTTCTCGTGCGCTGGTGCCAGTCCAGATGCCGTGTGCCTCGTCGCGTCCGGCGGCGGCGCACTCCTCCCGTACCAGGCAGCGCGCGCACACGGCGCGCTGCGCGGTGATCGGCTGCGCGGTTTCCGGGAACCAGTTGAGGTCGGGGTGTTCACGGCACAACCCGTCGAGGTGCCAGCTCGGCCGGTTCAGCAGCTCCTCGAGGATCGACCGCGGACCGGGCGGTGGGTATGTAGACCCACCTGCCCGTGTCCACGTGTGACTCCCTAATGGTGTGTCCACGCTCTTGTCCACGGGTTGACCTGCGGTTTTGTGCTGCATGGTCACGTTCGTCTACGCCTTGTCCACGGGTGCGTCCACGGGGGTGCCGAGAGGGGTGTGTCCACGGGGTGTGTCCACGGGAGCTGCGGCTGCGAAGTAGCGACCTTCCGTGCCTCGGATCTGCTGTGGCAGGTGGGTTGCGAGGTTGTCTTGGACGAGCCGACGGAGGCGACGTTCGGTTCTCTTCCAGGGCGCGCTGCCGGGCTTTTGGGGTGAGCCGTGCTCGGCTTGTGCGGCGTCGCTGACGGTTGCGCCAAGCGCGCCGCGGTTGGTGAGGAACGCGAGCGCGTCGAACCCGCGGGCGACGCGGCTTGTACCGGCGTGGTGGTCGTGTTCGAGGTTCCACGGCCCGATCGGGTCGGCGGGTTGCTTGAGGTGAGTGAGCTCGACGAGCTCGGAGCCGGCCTCGCCCCAGAGCAGCAGCACGCTGCCCGCGCCAGCGGTGATCCACGTGGATCCGTAGACGTCCTCGAGCTTGGTGGGCTTCGCGCCGGCCTGCCCCTTGCGCTGGTGGTGGAGGACGAGCACGTCGATGTCTGCGGCGTTGCACCACTGCACGGCGCGGTTGACGTTCCCACCCACCTCGTCGTCGGTGATCTTCACGGCCGCGTCCTTCAGGGAGTCGACGATGACGACGTCGCAGCCGTGTTGACGGGCGAGGACGAGTAGCTGGTCGGGCGCGCGTGACAGATCGGTGGGCAGCGGCCCGGGACGGACGACGAGTCGTTCGTCGAGCGCCGCTCGGTGGCCTTCGTGGAAGCGACGTCGGAGCGCGCGCCGGACCTGGCGGGGCCGGTCCATCGCGAGGTACAGCACCCGCTGCGCCGGGAGGACGGGGAGGCCGAGGACGGCGTCTTGGACGCCGATGAGGCCGGCGACGAGCTGCCCGGCGAGTGTTGTCTTGCCGACTCCGGGTGGACCGACGATCATCAGCGACTCGCCTCGAGCCCAGGCGACTTCGCCGCCGGTCCCCCAGCGTGCTTCGAGATCTATTGCTTCGTCGAGGATGAACCTGCCACCGCTGCGCGCGGGATCTTCGGCTGTGCCCGTAGACGCTGTGCCGGCGTGCTCAGGGTCGGCGAGGAGTGCCGCGAAGTAGGCGTCGTCGACGCTGTCGTTGTGCGGCGAGTCGACGTGCTCGTTGAGACGCTGCTCGAGCAGGTCGGGAAGGTCGGTGGAGTCAGGCCGCACGTTGCACGCTCCGCTTCCACACGCGCCGGGCCTGTTCGGCCGTGATGAGGCCCGCTTCCACGGCAACTGCGAGTCGTTCGGCCCAAGCTCGCATCGCAGGATCGAAACGTTCGCTCTCCGGGTCAACATCGGGTGGTTCGAGGACCTGTGCTGCCTGCCACCGCTGTAGACGTTCCCGGATGTCTTGGCACCACGCGCAATGCTCGCCTGGCACGCCAACCCACGTCGCGCCACACGCGCAGCACGCGAGCTCGGCGAAGGCCTCGCCCCAGTCGGCTCGGCCAGGCCCGGTCTGCAACCCCGACGCCATTCAGCGCAAAGACCACCGGATCGAACGCGCTGTAGAGCTGGGAGAGATGCCCGCTGCACCAACCTTGTGTCCCGAGGTTCCGCGCGCCCGCCGCGCCGCATCGCCAGCACGGCCACGCCGTCACGAGATCACCTCGATCCCGTCGATGTAGGTGACGTGCCGGTGGTGTTCACGGATCGCCTCGCGGCTCGGGCACCAGCAGGACGAAGGCGAACATGCGGCCACGCAGGCCTGCTCCAGGGCGATAACGCGGCGCTCGAGGCTGTCGAGTCGTCGTCGTGCTGCGGGATCGATCCTCTCGTTGCCCTGTGGCACCCCGCTGCTAATCTGACCATCGACTGCCACGTCGAAGGTGTTGTTGAGAGGGCCCGGGGATCGCACCCCCCGGGTTCTTTCATGTGCGGCGCTCAAGCGGCATCACCGCTTCGCGAAATGGAACGACCGCACCCACGGGCGACCCGAGCAGCGACGGAAGGATCCTCCACCCGCTCCGGAAACCCCTGCTCTACGGCAGCGGCGATGAGGCGCAGGACGCCGTCGCGCGTCTCTTCAAGCCCAGCCAGCCGCAACACTTCCGCTCGCGGAATTCGCCGCGAGCGCCGACCGACGAGTGTGCTTTCTACTTCACCGGCAGCGACGAGATTGTGTAGGTGCTTGCGGCTGCAGCCAACTAGCTGGGCCGCTTCTGCCAACGGGTAGGCCAGCCGGTACGGAATTGCCCCGTGCTCGCTTCTGATCTCGGACATGGCACTCCAACCCCGGGTGCCGCTCGTGACGGGGGGAGTGGTCGGGCTTGATGGAGTACCCGTCCTGTCCGCTCAGTTCCTCGCAGGTTACAGTGACGGCGTGTCCCGGTCCAGTAACCCCAACCGGCTGAAGTGCGAGTGCGCCAAGTGCCACAGAACACTGGGTGACCTCGTGCTTCTAGGGCCGCAACACGCTGTTCTGGCTCGACGCGAGCGGGGTGCTCGTGAGAGTCACCTGAGTTTTCACGAAGTCGGCCCGGAAGTGCCGGGGGCGACACCCGCACGTGATCGAACCTTTCGGTTACTCGGCCGGTCGCCTCTCTCCGCAAGAACGAGCCCCTCCGTAGCCGCGCCTACCGTCACGTGCCGGTGTGGCCGACGTGAGCGCCTGTCGCCCGAGCGTGCTGCCGCAGTCCTGACCCGCGCGTTGAGCCTCGGCCTCCGCGTCGCAGTCATCTGAACGCCAGCTTCGTGCGCACGATGAGGGTGTAGGGACGGTCTCGCATCGACACGGTTTCGGCGCACGCACGGAGGAATTTGATCATGGAGGCTGGGGCGGCGCTCATAGCAATCACTCTCCTGCTTGCAGGTGTGGGGCTTTACTTCTTGCCCTCGATCATTGCTCTGGGACGAGATATGCCGAACTCAGGGAGCACAATCGTCATCAACCTCTTCTTAGGGTGGACGTTCATTGGTTGGATCGTTGCTCTCGCCATGGCCCTTGGAGACAACCGTCGACGTGCTCAATCCGTCCAAGGCCAGCTTGCCCCGAGGCAGTACGCGCATCAACCCTCCGCGACAGCTTCACAGCCCATGTGGGACACCAGGCGCAACAGGTGGCTCTACTGGGACGCTCGCAGTGGCATCTGGATGATCGAAGGGTCGGCAGGTTGGCGGCCACTCGCAGCTGGCGAGTAGAAGTCGGCAGCGGATGCGCACTACGCAACACGAACCAGCGCCTGAGAGGGTGAAGCTAAGCCCTCCAGCGAACAGCGACCCGGTCCGCATCAAACCGGTTCCGGCCACGTACCGCCGGTGCGATGGTGATCGTTTCGACCACAGCGGCGATGACGGCACGGCGTCGTTCGTGCGACAGGTCCGGCCATCGGTCGGCGACTCCGTCGAGCGCTGTCGGTGAGGCCGCTGCCGTCACCTCGCGCAGCTGATCCTCGAGGGCTGTCTCTCGCTTGTCGAGTGCCGTTGTGGCGGCCGCCCACTCCGCTCGGGACACATCACCCGCCGCCCACAGCTCAGCGAGCTCCTGACGCCTCTGACGGACCCCTGCGAGGTCGTTGAGGATCGCTTGGTCATCGGAGGGCCCGGCGAGCGCTGCGTCGACGACAGGGCTGTCCAGCCGGTGGAGGACAGCGGCGGTGATGAGCTCGTCGAGGGGTAGCCCGAGGATCCGGGTGCCGCCACAGCCGGTGCTCGCTGGTGGTCCGAGGCAGATGTAGCTGGGCTGCTGGTCGGCGCGTGGGCGGCTGTTCATCCGGTTGCCGCACCGTCCGCAGATGAGGAGTCCGGTGAGGAGCCGCCGGTCGCGTCCGCCCGCGTTCGTCGTGCGGGCTGGGTCGTTGAGGATGGCGACGAGGCGACGGTGGTCGTCGGCGTTGATGATCCCGTCCCAGCGGGCGACTGCTGCGATCTGGCCGCGGTGCCCTCGCAGGCCGGCGATCCGTGGCGACGAGAGCACCCGGCGGATCTTCGACGGCACCCAGGCGGCGCCCGTCGGGGTCACGACCCCACGTGCGTTGAGGTCGAGGGCGAGCGAACGGAGCGACTCCCCCGCCAGCACCCGGTCGGCCATCTCGCGGACGATCTCCGCTTCGTCCTTGCGGATCGTGATGCGGTCGTCGTCGTAGCCGAACGGGCGGGTGCCGCCACCGGCGAGCTTGCCGGCCTCGGCGAGCTCGACGTGTTTGCGGCGCAGGCGCGCGCTCTTGTGTTCGCTCTCGTGGCGGGCGACGGCACCGACGATCCGTGCCGCCATCCGGCCGGCGGGTGTGCCGAGGTCGTACTGGCCGGTCTGCACGGTCCGGACCGTCGTGTTGGTGCGGTCGAGGAGGTCAATGAGGTCCTCGAGTTCGCGCGGGTGGCGGGTGAGCCTGTCGGGGTGCCAAGCGACGACCACGTCGACCGCTCCCCCGGCGACCAGTGCCTTCATCGCCTCGAACTGCGGGCGGGGCTTGCCGCTGTACGCGGACCGGTCGTCGTCGGTGAACACCTCGACGAGTTCGTAGCCCTCGCGCTCGCACAGCTGCCGGCAGTCGACCTCTTGGCGGCGGACACCAAGCTCGGCGCCGGTTGGGTCCCGGGAGATTCTCGTGTAGACAACCGCCCTCACGTCTGGTAACAGTAGCAGACGCCACCGTGGGCGAGGCTCGACTCCCCCGGTCGCAACGCGTGGGAGCCGCCCCCGACGAGCGACGTGGTGGAGCTCGAGTGGTGCGGAGCGCGGAACGTGGGATGGCGCACGACGCCGCCGGGCACGCGCACCCCCGCGGCGGAGTGCACCATCGTCGCCTCCAGCGCCGTGACCGGGTCGAGCGGCGGCAGCAGGCCGACCAGGCGCTGGGCGATCATCGTCTTGCCGGAGCCGGGGGGCCCGACGAGCAGCAGGTGGTGGCCGCCCGCTGCCGCCAGCTCGAGCGCGAGCCGCGCCTCCGGCTGGCCCCGCACGTCGGCGAGGTCCGCGGCGGGCTCCCCGCCGGCGCCCACCTCGGCGGGCGGAGGCGCGGGCCAGGGCGAGTCGCCCACGAGCGCGTCGACGAGGTCGCGCAGGCTGGGTGCGGAGCGCACCGGCCGGGCGCTGACGGCCACCGCCTCGTGCCAGCTGCCCGGTGGCACCACCGGCACCGCGGCGTCGAGGCACGCCGCCATCGGCGCGATCCCCGGCACCGGCCGCAGGCTGCCGTCGAGGCCGAGCTCGCCGACGAACCCGAGCTCGGCGACGGCGTCGGCGGGGACCTGCTCGGAGGCGACGAGCACGCCGATCGCGATCGCGAGGTCGAGGCCGGACCCGCCCTTGCGCAGGCCGGACGGGGCGAGGTTGACGGTGATGCGGGTGTCGGGCCACGCGAGCCGGCTGGACAGGATCGCGGCGCGCACCCGGTCCCTCGACTCCCGGCAGGCGAGGTCGGCGAGGCCCACGATCTGGAACGCCGGGAGGCCGGAGCCGACGTGGACCTCGACGGTGATGCGCTGGCCGGTGACCCCGAGCACGGTGGCGGCGTGGATGGCGGCGATCATGGGGACCCCTGGTTCTCGACAGGCGCGGTGGCGCTGGAGGCAGGAGGGGCGAGGCGGCCCGACGACGCTGGCGGGCACGCTAGCGGCGGGGTGCGCGGGCGCGCGGTCGGCGGGTAATCGGCGCCGCCGCCGGGTACGGGTCCTCCGTGGAGCAGCAGCCGGCGGGCATCGAGGCGACGTCGTGCGCGTCGTGCGGCACCATCGTGCCGCCCGAGGCGTCCACCTGCCCGGGGTGCGGTGCGCTCGCGCCACCCGCCGCCGAGCGCCGCGAGGCCGCACGCGAGCTGCCCTCGCTCCCCGGCTACACCGTGCTCGAGCCGCTCGGTCGGGGCGGTACCGCCGTGGTGTACCGGGCCCTGCAGGCGAACCTCGACCGCGAGGTGGCGGTGAAGCTCATCCGTCACGAGGTGGGCGACCCCCGGGCCTGGCGGCGCTTCGAGCGCGAGGCGCGGATCATCGCCTCGCTGTCGGGTCACCCGCACGTCGTGACGATCTACGACGTCGGCCGGACCCCGTCGGGCCAGCCGTTCCTCGTCACGGAGCTGCTCGACCGCGGCTCGCTCGACGAGGTCGTCGCCCGGGAAGGCGCGCTGGGCACCGAGCGGGCGCTGGAGATCGGGCGTGCGGTGGCCTCCGCCCTCGTGGCCGCCCACGGCCAGGGCATCCTCCACCGCGACCTGAAGCCGGGGAACGTCCTGCTCGGGTCGCGCGGCCAGATCAAGCTGGCCGACTTCGGCATCGCCCGCCTGGCGGCGGGGCAGACGACGGTGACCTCCACCATCGCCTTCACCCCCGAGCACGCCGCGCCCGAGGTGCTGCGCGGCGAGGAGGAGGGAGCCGCCGCCGACGTCTACGGCCTCGCCTCGACCATCGCCGCGGCGCTCCTCGGCCGGTCGCTGTTCGCCCCACGCGCCGGTGAGCGGGTGGAGGCGATGATGTGGCGGAAGGTGTCCGAACCGCCGCCGCTGCTGCCCCCGACGGTCCCGCCGGCGCTCGCGCACCTGGTGGCGCGGTGCCTCGCCACCGAGCCCGCCGACCGCCCCTCGCTCGACGAGGTCGTGACGGAGCTCGACCGGCTCCGCGACCCGGTCGCGCTCGCCGGTGCGGGCGCGCTGACCGTGCAGCAGCCGGCCACGCAGCGGATGCCCGAGATGGCCGCCGCCACGCGCGTCGTGCCGGCGACGGCCGCGCCCGACGACGAGCGCGACCTGCTCGCCGCGGCGAGCGCGCCGTACGACTGGGACGCGCGGCAGCGGCGGATGCGGGCCGTGTGGTGGGTGACGGCGCTGGCCGTCCTGCTCGCGCTGGCCGGCGGGATCGCGACGATGCTCGCCGGCGGCTCCGGCGGCGACGACGCGGGCGCCGGCGACCTGCCGCCCATCGACAGCACGGTCGTCGTCAGCGGAGCGCCGCCGACCTCGGCGCCCGCGACCCCGGCACCCACCGACCCGGGGGCGACCTCTCCCGCCGCCCCGGCCCCTGCGGTGGTCACGCCCCCTGCGCCCGCTCCGGCGCCGGCACCCGCCACGCCGGCGCCGGTGACCGAGGCGCCCGCCACCGAGGCACCCGCGACCGAGCCGCCGGTGACGCAACCTCCCCCCCCCCCACCCCCCCCCCCCCCCCCCCCCCCCCCCCCCCCCCCCCCCCCCCCCCCCCCCCCCCCCCCCCCCCCCCCCCCCCCGCCCCCCCCCCCC
>Ga0164290_1002120_pt1 | contig 16916 bp, 13 predicted proteins | sample Micstemetagenome_FD_108782 | JGI IMG/M metagenome (GOLD analysis project Ga0164290, IMG submission 108782) | Contaminated culture microbial community from soil near Moab, Utah, USA - Microcoleus steenstrupii SON62 (Illumina Assembly) | ecosystem: Environmental > Terrestrial > Soil > Soil crust... | reverse complement strand
GAGGTGCTGACCGGCCTGCACAACCGCCGCCATGCCGAGTTCGCGCTGCCGCTGCTCGTCGAGGGCGCGCGCGTGGCCGGCCAGGTCATCAGCGTCGCGGCGCTGGACGTCGACCATTTCAAGCGCATCAACGACAGCCACGGCCACGCCGTCGGCGACGCGGTGCTGCAGCAGCTCGCCCAGCTGCTGCGCCACCGCCTGCGCAGCGCCGACCTGCTGGCCCGCATCGGCGGCGAAGAGTTCCTGGCCGTGCTGGTGGGCATCGCGCCGCCGCAGGCCGCCGAGATCTGCGAGCGCCTGCGCCTGGCCGTGGCCGAGCACGACTGGGCGGCCATCACGCCCGGGCTGATGGTGCGCATCAGCGTCGGCATCTCGGGCGGTTCCCCGCAGCAGGCCGGCGAAGGCCTGCTGGTTCGCGCCGACCATGCGCTCTATGCCGCCAAGCGCGGTGGCCGCAACCGCGTGCACATGGATTGAAGCGACCCGCGTAGGGTCTTGCCTACGCGCGCATGCGGCCTCATGCACATGGCGACGCGGTCAGCGGTCGCATAGATTGGACCTGTCGAGAGCCGGAGTTGCAGCTGAAGAGTTGCTCTACAGGCGATGACCGACACCCGAAGGCCCGCGGCCTGTACAGGCGGCGGGCCTTCCCTATTGCACTGGTAGCGTCGGGGGACTGGACCGCTCCGCCCGGCTATCGACGCAGTCCCGGGTCGCGGTTGCGGGATGATTGCCGCATGAACCCCACCCTCATCGAAGTCCTGCGCGGCAGCGCCGTCGAATCCCGCCATGCCGGTGCGCTGGCCATCGTCGACGCCTCGGGCGCCTTGCACACGGCCCTCGGCGACATCGACCGGCCGGTGTTCCCGCGCTCGGCCGTCAAGCTGCTGCAGGCCCTGCCGCTGGTGGCCAGCGGCGCGGCCGAGACGTTCAAGCTGACCGACGCGGAGCTTTCGCTCGCCTGCGCTTCACACAGCGGCGAACCCGAGCATGTGGCGACGGCGGCCGGCGTGCTCGCCAAGCTGGGCCTCGACGAGAACGCGCTGGAATGCGGCACCCAATGGCCCAGCCGCGAGCCGGTGCTGCGCGGCATGGTGGCGCGCGGCGAGCTGGCCACGCCGCTGCACAACAACTGCTCGGGCAAGCACAGCGGCTTCGTCTGCGTCGCCTGCCTGATGGCGCGCAGCGCCGGCCGTGAGCCGGCCGAATTCGCCGGCGGCTATGTGACGGCGGAACACCCCGTCATGCGCGAGGTGTCGGCGGCCCTGTCGGCGACGACCGGCGTCGGCGTCGAGCACGCGCCGCGCGGCATCGACGGCTGCTCCATCCCGACCTTCGCCCTGCCGCTGCGCGCGCTGGCCCTGGCCTTTGCACGCTGCGGCACGGGCCAGGGGCTGTCGGAGGGCCATGCCCGCGCCGCCCGCCGGTTGCGCCAGGCGGTGGCCGCGGCGCCCTTCATGGTGGGCGGCACGGACCGCTTCGACACCCGCGTGATGCAGGCCTTCGGCGAGCGGCTGTTCTGCAAGATCGGCGCGGAAGGCGTCTACTGCGCGGCCCTGCCCGAGCTGGGCCTTGGCGTGGCGCTGAAGATCGACGACGGCGCCGCCCGCGCCGCCGAGGCCGCCATGGCGGCCGTCGCCGCCGCCCTGCTGCGCACCGAGGACGAAGTGCTGCGCGGCTACAGCCACCTGGCCCTGCGCAACTGGCGCTGCCTGGACGTCGGCTCGCTGCGGCCGGCCGAGGCGCTGGACCGAGCCCTGGGCGGCTGAGGCGGCCGCATCCTCCCGACTGAGGATGAGCGGCCCGCGGACGGCCGCGAACGCCAAAAAAAAAACGATACAAAACGATGCCAAGCAAGCGCTTGGTTGGCATTACAGTCCGCGCCCATGTCTGCCGCCAAGCCCGTCCGCACCGACGCCCTGCCCGCCCGCGACCGCCTGTTGCAGGTGGCCGTGCGGCTGTTCGGCGAGCGTGGCTTCGACGCGGTGACGACGCGCGAGATCTGCGCCGCCGCCGGCGTCAACCCGGGCGCCATCCACTACCACTTCGGTGACAAGGACGGCCTCTACGCCGAGGTGCTGAGCCTGCCGGTGCGCGAGCTGCAGGCCCGCATGACGGACTTCGACGATCCGGCCCTGGGCCTGCACGAGTCCATCTGCCGATTCCTGCGCCCCTTCCTGTTCGACGACGGCAACTGCAGCACCCAGCTCTTCCTGCGCGAGATGCAGGCGCCCAGCCGCATCTTCATGGAGACGGTGACGACGGAGATCGGGCCCATCTTCGACCGCTTCGCGCTTCTGCTGGCCCGCCACGCCGGCCTGGCCCAGCCCTCGGCCGCCATCCACCAGCTCGCCATGGGCCTGCAGGCCATGGCGCACGACTACGCGCTGAGCCGGCCCGTGCTCGACGTCTTCCACCCCGCACTGCGGACCGACGACCCCCAGCTCGAACAGACCTGCCGCCGCCTCGCCGACTGGGGCTGCGTGCTGGTCGAGTACGAGCGCGCCCAACACGCCGCCCAGTCCAAGCCCCAATGAACCGACGCCCCCTCCTTGCCGCCCCCCTGCTGGCGCTGCTGGCCGCCTGCGCCTCGGCGCCGCCCGCCACCCCGGCCGCGCCGACAGCCATCCCCGCCGCCTGGCGTTCGCCGCTGCCCCATGGCGGCAGCACGGCGGCGCTGAACCGCTGGTGGCAGGCCTTCGACGATGCCCAGCTGGCCGCCCTCATCGAACGCGCCCAGGCGCAGAGCCCGACCCTGGCCCAGGCCGCCGCGCGCCGCCGCCAGGCCGAGGCCGGCGCCGCCCAGGCCCGCGCCGGCCTGCTGCCGCAGCTGAATGCCGGCGCCCAGCTGCAGCGCGGCCGTGCGCTGAACGGCGTGCCCGGCGACAGCACGCAGGCCAGCGCCAGTTTCAACGCCAGCTGGGAGATCGACCTCTTCGGCGGCCAGCGCGCCGCCGCCGCCGCGGGGGCCGCCGAGGCCGCGGCCGCGACGGCCGACTGGCATGCCGCCCGCGTCAGCCTGGCCGCCGATGTGGCCCAGGCCTATGTGCAGCTACGCCTGGCCCAGGCGCGCGAGGAATCGGCCGAACTGGACACGCGCTTTGCCGAGCAGATCGCCGCCTGGGGCCGCCAGCAGCGCGACGCCGGCCTGATCAGCGCCAGCGACGCCGCCCTGCTCAACACCGAGCGTGCCGTCGCCGTGGCCAGCCGCAGCCAGTGGCGGGCCGAGGCCCAGATCGCCCTGCAGACCCTGGCCCTGCTGTGCGGCGAACGCGCCGAGGTGCTGGCCACGGCGCTGGCGCCGCCGGCGGTGGACCGCGAAGGCTTCGACCTGCGCCGCGTGCAGCCCAAGGTGCCGGGCTTCGACGTCTCGGCCCTGCCTGCGCAGCTGCTGGCCCAACGGCCGGATCTCGCCGCCGCCCACCAGCGCTGGATCGCCGCCGTGCAGCAGCAGCGCAGCGTGGAGGCGCAGCGCTGGCCCCAGCTCAGTCTGGCCGCCATGGCCGGCGAGTCGCGGCTGCGCGTCGGCGGTGCGACGAGCAGCGGCTCGATGTGGGCCTTCGGCCCGACGCTGAGCCTGCCCCTGTTCGACGGCGGCCTGCGCAAGGCCCGCGCCCAGGGCGCCGAAGCCGCCGCCGACGAGGCCGCCGCGGCCCTGCAGGCGCGCTGGCAGACGGCCGTCGCCGAGGTCGAGGAGGCCCTGCAGCGCGTGTCCTCCGGCGCCGAGCGCGAGCGCGAGGTCGATGCCGTCAAGCGCGAATGGGAGGGCATCGCCCGGCGCTCCTTCAGCCAGGCGCAGGCCGGCCTGCAGAGCGGCGTGCAGCGCAACACCACCTTCCGCAACGCCCTGGCCGCCTACGACGCCGTGCTCGGCGTGCGCGCCGAGCACGCCCTGGCGTGGATCCGCCTCTATCGCAGCCTCGGTGGCGGCTGGACCGCCGACACCCCCACGACGAACACCGCTTCCGCCCGCTGACCATGAAGACCCCCACCTTCCGCCTCCCCCTGCTGGGCGCCGCCCTGACCATCGCCCTGGCCTCGGCCTTCGTCATCGCCCTGTCCGGCCCGGCCCTGGCCCAGCAGGCCGCCAGCGCCACGCCCAAGCCGGCCCTGACCGTCAAGCGCGTCATCGCCCAGGCCGGCAACTGGCACCAGACCCTGTCGGGCACCGGCTCCATCGCCGCCTGGCAGGAGGTCGTCATCGGCGCCGAGATCGGCGGCCAGCGCCTCTCGACGCTGTTCGTCGACGTCGGCGACCGCGTGAAGAAGGGCCAGGTGCTGGCCAAGCTCAGCCCCGGCACGCTGGAGGCCGAGCTGAACGCCAGCAAGGCCGCGCTGCTGGAAGCCGAGGCCGCGGCCCGCGAGGCCCATCTGACGGCCGAGCGCGTCAAGACCCTGCAGGGCAGCGAGGCCCTGTCGCCGCAGGCCATCGACCAGGCCCTGGCCGCCGACGCCGCCGCCCAGGCCCGCGTGGCGGCGGCCAAGGCGCGCGTGCAGGCCGACTCGCTGCGCCTGTCCTACACCCAGATCACCGCGCCGGACGATGGCCTCATCAGCGCCCGCATCGCGACGCCGGGCGCCCTGGTGCAGCCCGGCCAGGAGCTGTTCCGCCTGCAGCGCCAGGGCCGCCTGGAGTGGCGCGCCGAGGTGCCCGGCGCCGAGCTGGCCCAGCTCAAGGCCGGCCAGCTGGTGCGCGTGCAGCCCAGCGGCGCGCCGCCGGTCGAGGGCCGCGTGCGCCGCGTCGCGCCGCAGATCGACGCGCAGACGCGCAACGGCCTGGTCTATGTGGACCTGAAGGGCACGGGTGACGGGGCCCTGCGCGCCGGCCTGTTCGCGCGCGGCGACTTCGTGCTCGGCGAGAGCCAGGCGCTGTCCGTGCCGCAGAGCGCCGTGCTGCTGCGCGACGGCTTCAGCTATGTCTTCCGCATCGACGGCGGCAAGGTGCGCCAGACCAAGGTGCAGGTCGGCCGCCGCGAGGCCGACCGCGTCGAGATCCGCTCGGGCCTGACGGCGGGCGCGGCCGTGGTGGCGTCGGGCGTGGGCTTCCTCGCCGACGGCGACACGGTCCGCGTGGCCCAGTAAGGAGACGCTGCCATGTTCAACGTCTCCCGCTGGTCCATCGCCAACCCGGTGCCGGCCATCATGCTCTTCATCATGCTCACGGCGGCCGGGCTCTACGGCTTCAAGCAGATGAAGATCCAGCAGTTCCCCGACATCGAACTGCCCACCATCATCGTCACCGCCTCCCTGCCGGGCGCCGCACCGGCGCAGATGGAGACCGAGGTGGCGCGCAAGATCGAGAACTCGCTGGCCTCGGCCCAGGGGCTCAAGCACCTCTACACCAAGGTGCAGGACGGCGTAGCCACCATCACGGCCGAGTACCGCCTGGAGAAGCCGCTGCAGGAGGCCCTGGACGACACGCGCGACGCCGTCAGCCGCATCCGCGCCGACCTGCCGGCCGACCTGCGCGACCCGGTCGTCACCAAGATGAACCTGTCGGGCATGCCCATCCTGACCTACACGGTCTCGAGCAGCAGCATGGACGACGAGGCCCTGTCCTGGTTCGTCGACAACCAGGTCGCCAAGCGCATGCTGTCGGTGCGCGGCGTGGGCTCGGTCGCGCGCGTCGGCGGCGTCAGCCGCGAGCTGCGCGTGGAGCTGGATCCGTCGCGCATGCTGGCCCTGGGCGTCACGGCGGCCGAGGTGTCGCGCCAGCTCAAGCAGGTGCAGCAGGAGGCCCCCGGCGGCCGCGCGACGCTGGGCGGCGCCGAGCAGTCGCTGCGCACCATCGCCACGGTGCAGAGCGCAGGCGAGCTGGCCGCCATGGACATCCCGCTGACCGATGGCCGCCGCGTGCGCCTGGACCAGGTCGCCAGCGTCAGCGACACCCTGGCCGAGAAGCGCGCCGGCGCCTTCCTGAACGGCAAGCCCGTGGTCGGCTTCGAGATCGTGCGCGCCAAGGGCGCCGGCGAGGTCGACGTGGCCGAGCGCATCCGCGCCGCGCTGGAGGAACTGAAGGCCGCCCATCCCGACATCAGCGTCACCGAGGCCTTCAACTTCGTCGACCCCGTCATCGAGAACTACAACGGCAGCCTGTCGCTGCTGCTGGAAGGCGCCTTCCTGGCCGTGCTCGTCGTGTGGTTCTTCCTGCGCGACTGGCGCGCCACCTTCGTCAGCGCCGTGGCCCTGCCGCTGTCGGCCATCCCGACCTTCTACGTCATGTACCTGATGGGCTTCACGCTCAACGTCGTGACCCTGCTGTCCCTGTCCCTCGTCATCGGCGTGCTGGTGGACGACGCCATCGTCGAGATCGAGAACATCATGCGCCACCTCACGATGGGCAAGACGCCGCTGGAGGCGGCGCGCGAGGCGGCCGACGAGATCGGCCTGGCCGTCATCGCCACCACCTTCACGCTGATCGCCGTCTTCCTGCCCACCGCCTTCATGAGCGGCGTGGTCGGCAAGTTCTTCGTGCAGTTCGGCTGGACGGCCTCCATCGCCGTGTTCTTCTCGCTGGTGGTCGCGCGCATGCTGACGCCCATGATGGCCGCCTACATCCTGAAGAAGCCCAAGAAGGAGCACAAGGAGCCCTTCTGGATGCCCACCTATCTGCGCGCGGCGCGCTGGGCCTTCACGCACAAGGGCAAGACCATGGCCATCACGGCCGCCTTCAGCGTGGCCGCCTGCACGCCCCTGTTCATGGGCGCGATCCCCGGTGCCTTCCTGCCGCCGGACGACCTCAGCCAGACCCAGATCAGCATCGAACTGCCGCCGGGCAGCACCTACGAAGAGACGCGCGCCATCGCCGAGCAGGCCCGCGCCGCGGCGGCCCAGCATCCGCATGTGAAGCTGATCTACACCGCGGTGGGCGGGGGCAGCGCGGGCGGCGACCCGTTCGCGATGAGCGGCGCTGCCGAGGCCCGCAAGGCCACGCTGACGCTGAACCTGACGCCCCGCGGCGACCGACCCGGCCTGACCAAGCAGGACATCGAGCGCGAGCTGCGCGGGCGGCTGGAGAACATCGCCGGCGCGCGCATCAAGGTCAGCTTCGGCGGCAGCAGCGAGAAATACCAGCTCGTGCTGGCCGGCGAAGACGGCGAGCTGCTCGCCAGCCATGCCGCCAAGGTCGAAAGGGAGCTGCGCGCCCTGCCCGGCATCGGCCAGGTGACGAGCAGCTCCAGCCTGCAGCGGCCCGAGCTCATCGTGAAGCCCGATGCGGCGCGCGCCGCCGACCTCGGCGTGTCCACTGCCGCGATTGCCGACACGCTGCGCATCGCCACCGCCGGCGACTACGACCAGTTCCTGCCCAAGCTCAACCTCAGCCAGCGTCAGGTGCCCATCGTCGTGCGGCTGCCCGACGCGGCCCGCGCCGACCTGGCCCTGCTCGGCGAGCTGACCGTGCCCGGCGCGCGCGGCCCGGTGCCGGTGCGCCAGGTGGCCGAACTCAGCATGACCAGCGGCCCGGCCCAGATCGACCGCTACGACCGGCTGCGCAACGTCACCTTCGAGATCGAGCTCAACGGCATGCCGCTGTCCGAGGTGCAAGCCGCCGCGGCGGCCGTGCCCAGCATTGCCGACCTGCCGCCGGGCGTCACCAAGGCCGAGATCGGCGACGCCGAGGCCTTCGCCGAACTCGGCCAGGGCTTTGCGCTGGCCATGGGCACCGGTGTGGCCTGCATCTACATCGTGCTGGTGCTGCTCTTCCACGCCTGGGTGCAGCCGGTGACCATCCTGGGCGCACTCATCCTGTCCATCCCGGGCGCCATCCTGGCCCTCTTCGTCACGCAGACCGACCTCAGCATGCCGGCCATGATCGGCATGATCATGCTGATGGGCATCGCGACCAAGAACTCCATCCTGCTGGTGGAGTACGCCATCGTCGCCCAGCGCGAGCAGGGCCTGTCACGCCTGGACGCGCTGCTCGACGCCTGCCACAAACGCGCCCGGCCCATCGTCATGACGACCCTGGCCATGGGCGCCGGCATGATGCCCATCGCCCTGGGCTTCGGCACCGACCCGAGCTTCCGCGCCCCCATGGCCATCGTCGTCATCGGCGGCCTGATCACGTCGACCTTCCTGAGCCTGCTGGTGATCCCGGTGCTCTACGAGATCGTCGACGACCTCATCCAGCGCTTCACGAGCAAGCGCGGCCGCGGCCACGCCGAGGCGGCGTCGGCCTGATCAGGTCGCGTCGGGCGGGATGTCGGCGTCCTCGACATACTCGCCCGCCTCGTCGCCGCGCGTACCGACGATGAGGTAGGAGCAGGGCTGGGCCGAGCGATTGGCCACCGTGTGGCCGTTGGGCACGCCGGCCGGCCAGCAGGCCGAGTCGCCGGGCAGCAGCACATGGGCGCCGTCGTCCTCGGTCACGGTGACCTCGCCGCTGACGACGAAGAGGTATTCGTCGACATGCCGGTGCCAGTGGCGGATGGACGACTTGGCGCCGGGCTGCAGCACCTGCAGTGACACGCCGAATTGCGTGAGGCCGCCGGCATCGCCGAGGCGGGCGGTGTCGACGCTGCCCCAACCGGGGCTGGAACGGGTCTGGACGGGAACGGCGGCTTTGCGGACGATCATGAGCTTGGCTGCGGGTTGGACGGTGCGGCACAGGCCGGGCGCGCACCATACCGCAACGCCGCTGGGCCACGTGGTTTCAGCCGAGCGCGTCGGGGCTTGCCAGGGCCGCCTCGATGATCGAGAACGCCGCCACGGCGGGCAGGGTGCGCCGCCGGACCAGGCCTGCATGTCGCAGCAGGGCGTCGTAGTCCTCGATGCTGCGCTCGCGGCCGCCCAGGCCGACCAGCATGTTGAGGTCGCTGCGCGCGACGGTGCGGTGGTCCGGCGAGTCTTCCATCCGCGCTGGCATGACGCGCTCGATGATCAGCACGCGGCCCTGCGCCGCCAAGGCGTCATGAGCACGTTGCAGGATGCGCACCGCATCCTCGTCGCTCCAGTCGTGCAGGACGCTCTTGAGCAGCACCGCATCGACGGGGCGCGGCAAGGCCGCGAAGAAGTCGCCGGGCATCACCGCCACGCGCCCGGCCACGCCCGCGTCGCGCAGATGCGCCTGCGCGCCCGCCACCGCATGGTCCAGATCCATCAGCACACCGCGCAGCCGGGGGTGGGCACGCAAGACCTCGCCGAGCAGCTCGCCGTGGCCGCCACCCAGGTCCATGACGACACCCGCCGGCGGCAGCGCCGCTGAGCTTGCCAGGTCGACCGCGACCAGGCGCGTCAGCTCCGCCATGGCGCGGTGGAACAGGTCCGCGGATTCCGCATCCGCGTCGAGATGGTCGAAGCCCTGCTGCCCATGTCGGCGCTGACGCGTGCTCCGGCCGGTGCGCACGCAGCCCATCAGGTCCGACCAGACACTCCAGGCCTGCTGGGACCACCACTGCGCATGGGCGCTCAAGCCCAGTGCGGCGTCGCGCCGCAGCAGCTCGCCAACCGCCGTCAGGCTGCAGCGCCCGTCGTCCCCCAGTCGCAGCACGCCCAGCGCCGCCAGGCCGCGCAGCAATCGATGCAGGGCCGCAGCATCGCAGCCGCAGGCGCGCGCCAACGCGCCGGCCTCCGTGACGCCGGCGGCCACTTGATCGGCCAACCCGAGCCGCGCCGCCACGCCGAGGGCCTGCGTGGCCCAGTTGCCGCCGATCAGCTCGACCAGCTGACGTGCGGCGGCCCGTTGGTCCGCGGTTGCCAATGTCTGCACGTTCACGTCACACTCCTTCCAGGTGGACAAGCTCAGAGCACTCCAGTACTTCATCGCCGCGGCGCAGACGGGCAGCCTTTCGGCCGCGGCGCGCCAGCAGGGCGTCAGCCTGCAGGCGGTAGCCAAGCTGGTGGGCGCACTCGAGGAACAGTTGGGCACCGCCCTCTTCCAGCGTGACAGCCGCGGCCTCAAGCTCACCGCCGACGGCGCGCAGTACGCCGAGGCCTGCGCGCCGCTGCTGGCGCAACTGCAGGCGGCCGACGAAGGTCTGCGGCAGTCCCGACAGCGCCCGCAGGGGACGCTGGTCGTGGGCGGCACGCCGTTCTTCCTGCAGCACTGCATCGTGCCGGCGCTGCCGACCTTTCGTGACAGCTACCCGGACCTGGCCTTCGATCTGCGCGCCGTGCTGCACCTCAACGAAGCCGGCGCCCGCGACTGCGACCTGCTGATCCTGCACGGATGGTTCGAGGACGGCGAGTGGGTCAGAAGGGAGCTGCCGGCGATGCCGCAGGTCACCGTGGCCACGCCCGCCTACTGGAAGCTCCACGGCATGCCGCGGCATCCGAGCGAGCTGGCCGGACACACCTGCCTGAGCTATCGCAACCCCTACGGCAAGCTGCTGGATCTGTGGCGCTACCGCCAGACCGGACCTCAGGGCGAGGTCGTCGAGCAAGTCGTCGTGAGCGGCTGGCTCAACTCCAACCACCGCGACAACCTGCTGCAACTGGCGCTGGCCGATGGCGGCGTGATGCGCATCGCCTATGCCACGGCCCAGGCGGAACTGGCCAGCGGCCGCCTGCTGGCCGTGCTGCTCGACTGGGAGATGATGGACGCGCCGCCGCTGGCGGTCTACTTCAAGCCGGAACTGCGCCGGACCCTGCGCCTGCGCGTCTTCGCGGATTTCGTCGCGGCCCATTGCGCCGAACTCGCGCAGTTGACGGGCGCCAAGGGGCAAACCAGTTTCGACGCCCGGCCCGGCTGGCACCATGGCAGCGGCCGGCGTGCCTCGACCTGGCTGACGCATCGCTAGCCCGACTCAATCGATGCTGGCGCCGGTCTCGCGCACGTACTGCACGTACTGCGCTTGCGCCTGCTGGATCAGCTCGCGGGTCTCCGCGACCGACCGGGCCGTGCCGACGATCAGCAGACGATCCATCTCCTGCTTGAATTCGGTCGTCTGTGCGACCTGGCGCACCGCGTCCGCCAGGCGTTCGACGATCTCAGGCGGCAGTCGCGGCGGCCCGAGCACGAAGTGCGCGGTGATCAGCGGTGGGGCCGACACGCCGGCCTCGCTCAACGTGGGCACGCCCGGCAGTGCGGGGATGCGTTCGGCGCTGCTGCAGCCCAGCATCACCAGGCGGCCCGAACGCACATGGGGGAGGCTGGCGCCGACCGGCATCACGGCCGCCTGGACGCGCGCCTCGAGCAGGTCGGGCAGCATCTGCGGAACGCCCTTGTAGGGCACGCGCTCCAGCGTGATGCCCAGGGCGTCGGTGATCTGGCCGGCCACCATGTCCTCGGCCACGTTGTTGGAGCCTCGCATCAGCGGCTTCGCGCTGGCCTTGGCATGGGCAGCGAACTCGGCCAGGCTCCTGGCCGGAACGCTGGGCGGCACCACCAGGCACTGCGTGTTGCCGCCGATCGCCGCGATCGGCGAGAACTCGGCCAGCGACTTGTAGGGCGAGGCCTTGCTCAGCTGCGGCAGCCCGGCGTTGGACGCGAGGGCGAACAGCAAGGTATAGCCGTCGGGCGCGGCGTGGAGCACCGCCGCTGCGCCGATGCCGGTGCTGCCCCCAGGGCGGTTGTCGACCAGCACCTCCTGGCCGAGACCGGCCGAGAGGCCCCTGGCGAGGGCGCGTGCCGCCGCGTCGCTCGGACCGCCCGCCGCGATCGGAACGATCAGCCGGACCGGCCGGTTCGGATACGGTGGCTGAGCGGCTGCGGTCAGCGCCACGAGGGCCAGCATGCCAAGCGCAATGCCTGCATTCCATCGGTTCATGTCCAAGCTCCCGGCTGATTGATGGGGCGCAGTCTGTCCGGACGTGGTCGTCTCGGGAAGGCGGCCACGGTTGCACCGCTCCTCAACCAAAGGTTCAGCCCGGAGGGACGCAGCACCGGATTGGGTGAACCGATCGTTCATGCCACCTTCAACGGCCGGCGCATTCCCAGCGCCGCGGTCGCTGCCGATCATGGGGCCAGCGACAGACCGCCGCGAGGCACCATGGAAACAACGCTCGAAGCCCCCGACCCCAGGTCCGCAATGCCCGCCCGCCGGACCCAGAGCGCCTACATGGCGCTGTTGACCTGGCTGTTCACCCTCTTCAACTCGGTGCGGGTGCTCGCCTATGTGCCGACGTTGTGGACCATCCATGCCAGCGGCGACAGCAGCCAGCATTCGCTGATCACGTGGGCGATCTGGCTCGGCGCCAACGCCACCATGGCCGCATGGCTGTATGAGCACAACGGCCGCCGCCTGAACCGCGCCATCGCGGTCAACATCGGCAACGCGGCCATGTGCCTCTGCACCTCGGCGCTGATCCTGCTGTACCGGATCTAGCGCCCTTCAGCCCAACCTGAACACCGCCACCGACTTCGACAGCTCGTCGGCCTGCTGCTGCAGGCTGGCGGCCGCCGCGGCCGATTCCTCGACCAGGGCGGCGTTCTGCTGCGTCATCTGGTCCAGGTTGGCAATGGCCTGGCCGATCTGGCCGATGCCGGTGCTCTGCTCGCCGGTGGCATGGCTGATCTCGGAGACGATTGAACTGACCCGCGCGATCGCGTCGATGATCTCGTGCATGGTCTGGCCGGCCTTGGCAACCAGAGCGGTGCCGCTGTCCACGCTTTCACCGCTGCTGAGGATGAGGCTCTTGATCTCCTTGGCCGCCTCGGCCGAGCGCTGGGCCAGGGTGCGCACCTCGCCGGCCACGACGGCAAAGCCGCGCCCCTGCTCGCCGGCACGGGCGGCCTCGACGGCCGCGTTCAGGGCCAGGATGTTGGTCTGGAAGGCGATGCCGTCGATGACGGAGATGATGTCGCCGATCTTGGCCGACGAGGCGCTGATGCGGCCCATGGTCTGCACCACCTCGTCGACGACGGCGCCGCCGCGGCGGGCCACTTCCGCCGCCTCGTTGGCCAGCTGGTTGGCCTGGCGGGCCGACTCGGCGTTGTGGGTGACGCTGGCCGTCAGCTCCTCCATCGCCGAGGCCGTCTCCTGCAGGTTGGAGGCCGCCTGCTCGGTGCGGTTGCTGAGGTCCTGGCTGCCGGTGGCCACCTCGCGTGAGGCATTGGCGATGTTGTCGGTTCCTTCGCGCACGCCGGAGACGACCTTGTAGAGCGAGGCCTGCATGCCCTGCACGCCGCGCATCAGCGCCGCGGTCTCGTCACGTCCTTCGGCGCGCACCGGCTCGCTGAGGTCATGGCCGGCGATGCGCTCGGCCGCCGACACCGCCTGGGCCAGCGGCGCCAGGATGGAGCGGATGTTGACCGCCGTGTAGCCGGCCAGCAGCAGCACGGCGGCAACGACGACCAGCATCAGATTGCGACGGATGCTCTTCTCATGCTCGTCCAGCTGCGCGACGCGCAGGGCCGAATGCTTGTCGACCTTGTCCGTCATCTCGGCCAGCGCCTTGTCGAGGGCGCGCACCGGGCCCTTGACGGGCTCCATGGCCTGGTTGGCGGCTGCCGTGTCGGCGAATTCGCCCTTGGCGACCCGCTCGAGGATGCCTGAGAAGCCGCTGCGGTAGTCGGCCAGGGCCTTCTGCAGTTCCTCGGGCATGCGCTTGACGTCGGCGGGCACGTCGAGCCTGGCGATGCGGCCCAGGCTGGCCGAGACCTTCTCGAAGGTCTCGTTCCAATCCTTGCGGTAGCGCTCGACGGCCTTGCCGTCGGCCAGGTTGATGAGCAGGTCCTTCTCGTAGCGCCGCAGATTGCCGACGCCGGCCCGGACACCGGCCAGCTGGGTCAGGGACTCGACGTCGTTCTCGACGTAGTGGACGAACTCGGCCTTGGACTGGGCCAGGCTGCGCAGGCCCTGCAGCCCCACCACCAGCATGGCCAGCACCGCCAGTGCGGCGAGCGCGAGCAGGCGCGCCTTGATCGTGTAGTCGCTCAGCTTCATCGCCATCCCTCGTTGGAAGTCGTGGCGCGAGCCTAGCCTGTTGCAAGCCGGGCGCCAAGCCTCAGCCGGGACTCCACAGCTCGCGCATGGCGGCCTCGAAGGCATCACCCACACGCGTCGGCGCCCGCCAGGGCCGGGCCCGGCCGGCCACCCAGACCGATTGCCAGGGCGAGCCGTTGCTGCCGAAGACGACAGCATCCAGCAAGCTTTCGTCGGGCAGGCCCCGCAGGGCATCGGCCTGGCGGTTCAGCACCAGGCAGTCGGCGCGCGCGCCGGGCGTCAGGCCCCAGGCCGCGAAGCCCGCGGCGCGTGCACCACCCTGGGACACGGCGTCGAAGAGGCGCGCCGCGCTGGAGGGCTGGGAGCCGGGCTGCGAGGCGACATTGCGCTGGCGCAGGGTCAGGCGTTGCCCATACTCCAGCCAGCGCACCTCCTCCACCCAGCCGCGCGTGACTTGGCTGTCCGAACCCACCGTCAGCGGCACGCCGGCGGCCAGCCAGCGTGGCAGGTCGGCCAGGCCGTCGCCGAGGTTGGCCTCGGTGCCGGGGCAGATGACGATGCCGGCACCGCTGCGCGCCACGGCGTCGATCTCGGCCGGCTCGGCATGCGTGGCATGGACAAGCTGCCAACGGGGGTCGAGGTGACCCTCGTCGGCCAGCCACTGGACGGGCCGGCGGCCGGTGGCCTTGAGGCAATCCGCCACCTCGGCCGTCTGCTCGGCCACATGGATGTGCAGCGGCAGGTCGGCGGCACCGACGAGGTCGCGCAGCCGGACGATGTCCTGGGGCGAGGCGCCGCGCAGCGAATGCAGGGCCACGCCGGCGTTCACGCGCGGCAGGCCGCCGGCCATGATGCGCTGGCTGGCCCGCCAGGCCCAGTCGGCATCGGCGGCGAAGCGGTGCTGGTCGGGCCGCAGGCCTGTCGCACCGAAGCCGCTGCGCGTGTAGACGACCGGCAGCAGGGTCAGGCCGATGCCGATGTCGGCGGCGGCCTCGGTCAGGGCCCAGGCCATGTCCAGCTCGTCGTCGAAGGCCTGGCCTTGTGCCGGATGGTGCAGGTAGTGGAATTCGCAGACCTGGGTGTAGCCGCCGCGCAGCAGCTCGGCATAGAGCTGGCTGGCCACGGCGCGCAACTGTTGGGGCGAGATGCGCAGGGCCAGCGCATACATGCGGTCGCGCCAGCTCCAGAAGTCGTCCTGGCCGGCCTCGCGTCTCTCGGCGAGGCCGACGAAGGCGCGCTGGAAGGCGTGGCTGTGGGCGTTGACGAGGCTGGGGATGACGGGCCCCCCCAGGGACTCGGCATCGGCCGGCATGGGCAGGTTGACGGCGATGTCCGACCAGTGGCCATTGGCGTCGACGGTCAGCAGCACGTCGCGCTGCCAGCGGCCATCCACCCAGGCCAGGGGAGCGTGCAGGCGCTTCAGGGCTGCCATGCGAGCATTTCCTTCAACAACTTCTCGATCAACGGGCCGACATCGGCGCTCATGGCGTCGTCGTACGCATGAACCGGATCGGCGGCCTCGTCCATATAGCAGCGCTGGCACATCTCCAGCTGCACGGCATGCCAGCCCTGCGCCGGCTGGCCGTAGTGGCGGGTGATGTACCCGCCCTTGAAGCGGCCGTTGACCACCTGGCTGTAGCGCGTCTGACCGGCCAGCAAGGCGCCCAGGCGCTCGGTGATGGCGGGCGCGCAGGAGGCGCCGTCGGCCGTGCCGAGGTTGAGGGCCGGCAGCTGGCCGTCGAACAGCCAGGGCAGTTCGGAGCGGATGCTGTGGCCATCGAACAGCAGGGCATGGCCATGCTCGGCGCGCAGCCGCGTGAGTTCGGCAGACAGGGCCTGGTGATACGGCCGCCAGTAGGCCTCGCGGCGCGCGGCGTTCTCGGCCGCGTCGGGCTCGGCGCCGTCGCGGTAGAGGGGGTCGCTGCTGAAGAAGCGGGTCGGCACCAGGCCGGTGCCACCCGAGGCGCCGGGGTAGAGGGGCTCGTCGTCCGGCGGCCGGTTCAGGTCGATGACATAGCGGCTGTAGCGCGGCACGATGAGGCTGGTGCCGAGCGCTGAAGCCAGCGGCGCGTAGAGGCGCTCCAGATGCCAGTCGCTGTCCTCGCTGGCCAGCGCCCGCGGCACGAAGCGCTCGCGCAGCTCGGGCGGAATCTCGGTACCCACATGGGGCAGGCTGATCAGCAGCGGCACGCGGCCCTGCTGCAGGCGATAGACGCTCATGCTTCTCCCTGATGCACCCGCTTTAGCAGCGGGTTATGACCAAAGCATGCTGCCAGCTCGCGCGGATGGCCACCATCCCAGACACAGAAGTCGGCGCGGTGGCCGGTGACGAGCTGGCCGCGGTCCTGCAGGCCCAGGGCACGCGCGCCGTTGACGGTCAGGCCGCGCAGGGCCTCCTCCGGCGTCAGCCGGAACAGCACGCAGGCCATGTTGAGCATCAGCAGCGGCGACAGCGTCGGCGAGCTGCCGGGGTTGTGGTCGGTGGCGATGGCGATGGGCACGCCGGCCTCGCGCAAGGCCTCGATGGGCGGCAGCCGCGTCTCGCGCAGCGCATAGAAGGCGCCGGGCAGCAGCACGGCGACGGTGCCCGCCTGGGCCATGGCCTGGATGCCGGCCGGGCTCAGGTATTCGAGGTGGTCGCAGCTCAACGCGCGATAGCTGGCGGCGAGCTGGGCGCCGCCCTGGTCGCTGAGCTGCTCGGCATGCAGCTTGACGGGCAGACCCAGCCGCCTGGCGGCGTCGAAGACGCGCGCGACCTGGGCCGGGCTGAAGGCGATGTGCTCGCAGAAGGCGTCGACGGCATCGACGAGGCCGGCCTGATGCAGGTCGGGCAGCCACAGGCAGGCGGCGGCGATGTAGTCGTCGGCGTCGGCGAACTCCGGCGGCAGGGCATGGGCGGCCAGGTAGGTGGTGCGCACGTCGACGCCCAGACTGGCCAGCTGGCGCGCGACGCTCAGCATGCGCGCCTCGGTGGCGGCGTCCAGACCGTAACCGGACTTGACCTCCAGCGTCGTCACGCCTTCGGCCATCAGGGCCTGGGCGCGCTTGCGGGCCGCCGCCAGCAGCTCGGCCTCGCTGGCGGCACGCGTC
>Ga0164290_1002119_pt1 | contig 16918 bp, 17 predicted proteins | sample Micstemetagenome_FD_108782 | JGI IMG/M metagenome (GOLD analysis project Ga0164290, IMG submission 108782) | Contaminated culture microbial community from soil near Moab, Utah, USA - Microcoleus steenstrupii SON62 (Illumina Assembly) | ecosystem: Environmental > Terrestrial > Soil > Soil crust... | reverse complement strand
ATTTACGTCATCTGAGGATGCTCTTTTGGAGGAAATTGCCGGTTATACCGCCCAAGAACACCCTCAGGCACATATGCTGAGTGGACAGGTCCAGGGAAAATTTTTATCTTTCCTGAGCACTATTCAGCGTCCAAAATACGTTTTAGAGATAGGTACTTTTACCGGGTACAGCGCCCTTTGTCTGGCTGAAGGTCTTCAACCAGACGGAGAGCTCCATACCATTGAATGCCGCGAGGAAGATGCCAGCACAGCCAGGAACTATTTTAGCAAAAGCAAAAGAAATCATCAGATACATTTGCACGTAGGCAATGCCGCAGAGATTATACCAGCATTGGAATATCAATGGGATTTGGTTTTTATAGATGCGGATAAAACCGGCTATATCGGTTATTATGAGCAACTGGTACCACGTCTTAATAAGGATGGACTGATTATTGCAGATAATGTGTTGTTTCATGGACAGGTATTGGAAGACCCGATCAGCGGAAAAAATGGGAAAGCCATCCATGCATTCAATGAACATGTGCAGCAGGATGAAAGAACGGAACAGGTATTATTAACCATCAGGGATGGGCTCTTACTGATTAAAAAGAAAGAAGCATGAAAAAATGGATCTTATTACTGACAGTTTATTGTTGTGCCTGTACAATCGGCAGGGCGCAGACGCTTTCAGTGAAAGAAAAAACAGAAGCCTATATCAATAGTTATAAAGAACTGGCTATCGAAGAAATGCTGCGTACAGGTGTACCCGCATCTATTAAACTGGCGCAGGGTATTTTAGAATCGCAGTTCGGAGAGAGTCCGCTGGCCAAAAATGCCAATAATCATTTTGGCATTAAATGTAAAACTGAATGGACAGGTGAAAAAACCTATCATGACGATGATGCCAAAGGAGAATGCTTTCGTGTATACCCTACTGCTGAACAATCATACCGCGACCATTCTGATTTTTTGAAAAACAGACCACATTATTCTTTTCTTTTTAAACTGGAACCTACTGATATTACCGGTTGGGCCTATGGACTTAAACGTGCAGGTTATGCTACCAGCTCTACCTATCCTGAAAAATTACTGAAGGTTATTGAAGATTATAAACTGCACCAGTATACCATGCTGGCCATTGCTATTAAAGACAATAGAAATGCTCCTGTAGTGGCGCCCGCTCAGCAGGTTACAGCTACTATAGACATTTCAAAAACACCTGTTCACTGGGCAAAAGAGGAACAGGATAAAACAAAAGAAGACAAGACTCCAGAAATTGACAAGAACAAAGAAAATAAGGTACAGGAGAACAAGATAAAAGAAGAAGTAAAAACTGCTCCGGTTCAGGCTTCTGCAGAAGATATTGCCGATAAAACTGAAGACACTATAGTTCCTGAAAAGAAAGTAGAACCTGCTGTAGAGAAAAAAACCGCTCCCTATCCCGATGGTGTATTTACCATTAACCACACAAAAGCCATTTATGCCAAAGAAGGTACATCTCTCCTCGCATTGGCACACCGGTACGATATCAGTCTGAGTAAATTATTTGATTTCAATGAGTTGCCGGAAACCGATATACTGGAAACAGACCAGTTATTATTTATCGAGAAAAAACAAAAAAGAGGTGCATCCGATCTGCATGAAGTGGTAACTGGTGAAACCATACATGCAATTGGTCAGAAAGAAGGTATTCGTCTCGAAAGCCTGCTCGAATACAATAAGCTTAAAAAAGACAGCCAGCTTTCAGCAGGTCAAAAACTATATCTCCGTTCTCCGGCTGAAATTAAAAGTGCCGCTGCAAAAGCAAAACCCAAAAACACAAAATAATTCAAGATGAATGTGATCACTGTTCACGATAAAGATTTTGTTCCCTATTTACCCGAAGACCTGATTCGTGAAAAAGTTAAAGAACTGGCGAAACAGCTCGATACAGATTATGCGGGCAAAAAACCATTATTCATCGCTATCCTGAACGGTTCTTTCATGTTTGCAGCTGATCTGTTCAAAGAATTATCCATTGAAGCAGAAATTTGTTTTATCAAATTGGCTTCTTACAAAGGAACCAAGTCTACCGGTCAGGTGATTACCGCTATCGGACTTGACACAGAGATCAATAATCGTCATGTGGTTATACTGGAAGATATTATTGATACCGGTAAAACCATGAGCGAATTTTTACCACAACTTTTCAATCAACAGCCCTTATCACTTAAAGTAGCCGTGCTTTTACACAAGTCCGATGCCATGAAATACCCTATACAGATGGATTACTGCTGTTTTACCATCCCCAACCGTTTTGTACTGGGTTATGGGCTTGATTACGATGGATTGGGCAGAAATATCAAAGAAATCTACCAGCTTAAAACCGAAGCATAACAAGGCTTTAACAGCAACATCCATACCTGGGTATCTTGATTTAGCGTTATATTGTAATGGAAACCCCTTCGCCAAATGAATAAACGCATTTGGATATTACTGTGCTGTCTTGCCTGTTGTCTTTTCTCCACTGCGCAATATTATATTCGTGGTGAGGTAAGAAACGAACATGGGGTATTACTCGAAGGTGTTAAAATAAAGCTCAAATCAAAACCACGACAATTGTTTTCAAGTGGTAGTTCCGGAGCATTCGGCATTTCAGTAACACAAATCAAAGACTCCCTATCACTGCATTTAGAAGGTTATGAAAAACTTTCTGTACTGGCTGACAGCAGACAGTTTCAACGGCTTCAGCTAAAAACATTACCAGGCACTTTAAAATTATACAGGAATAACAGGGCTTCTATTGTTTCCAACGCTAACACCAATGCTTACCTTCCATATGCAAAACAGGGAGAAAGTTACAGTGGCCTGATTGAAAATGATTTTATCAAAGCAGCCGCATTCCCCGAAACAGGCTTTTCACTCAATATTGATAATGCTGCTTACAGTAATATCAGGCGTTTTATTTCGAACCAGATGTTTGTACCGGCAGATGCTGTTCGTATTGAAGAGATGCTGAATTATTTCAGCCTTCCGATTATTGAAAACCTATCCCAAAAAAACATAGACCAGTTCAATTTTAATTTTAAACACACGGGTTGTCCATGGAACCAGACTAATCAGTTATTGTTTCTTCAGATAGAAGCACCCACCATACCATTGGAAAATGTACCTCCATCGAATCTGGTATTCCTGATCGATATATCGGGATCAATGGACAAACCCAATCGTTTACCTCTATTACAATCTGCTTTCAAATTATTGGTGAATAACCTGCGCGATTGCGACACTATTACTATTGCCACTTATGGAGGCGGTGTGGGTATTGTACTTCCGCCAACCAGTGGAGCCTTTAAGCAAACCATTAAAAACGCAATAGATTCATTATCTGCTGGTGGAGACACACCCGGATCTGGCGCTATTGAACTGGCCTACCAGTTGGCCAAAGACAATTTTATACCCCAAGGCAATAACCGTGTAATACTTGCTACTGATGGAGATTTTAATGTGGGACAGTCATCCGAAAAGGAATTGGAAGAATTGATAGTACGCTATCAGCAAACAGGTATTTACCTTACCTGTCTGGGAGTTGGCATGGGTAATTATAAAGACAGTAAACTGGAATCATTATCGAAAAAAGGAAATGGCAATTTCGCCTATATAGACCAGGCAAGGGAAGCTGAAAAAGTTTTAGTAAAGGAATTCACCAAAACCATTTTTGCGGTTGCCGATGCTGCCGCCATCACAGTTCGTTTTAATCCGGCTACTGTAGCAGATTACAGGTTGATTGGTTTTGACAATAAAAAAACTGCCCTGGAAGACAGCAGCAGCGTATTGGAAGGTGGTGAAATCGGTAGTGGCCATAGCATCATGGCCATTTTTGAAATAACACCTGGCAAAGACAGTGCCGCATCCGTTCAACAATTGCTGGCTGCTATACAGCTCAGTTATAAAAAGCCTGGTACCAATAATATTGTTCAGCAGTTTTTTTCAGCTAATTATCAGGGAGTAAGTATTCAGCAGACAGATAGTATGTATCGTTTTGCGGCAGCAGTTGCCATGTTTGACTCCGTATTACGAAACTCGAAATACACAAAAGATTATCAGTTAGAAGATGTGCTAACACTTGCAAAATCAGGTATCCGCCGGAACGATCTTCTCCAAAATGAATTTGGCAGATTAATAGAGCAGGCCATCCTGCTCTATCATCCGCCAAAGAAAAAAAGAAAATAAGTTGGTATTAACTGAAAGCTTCCTTCACCCTTTCAAAGAAACTTTTATCGCTCTTATTGGGATTGGGTTTGAAATTAGGACTCTCACTTAATTTTTCCAGCATACGCTTTTCTTCATCGCTTACCTGCTGGGGTGTCCATACATTTACATAAATCAATTGATCGCCTTTATTGTAACCCTGTACTTCCGGGAAACCCTTCCCTTTCAGTCTGAATATTTTTCCACTCTGTGTACCGGGAGGTATTTTAATTTTTGCCCTGCCATCAATAGTAGGCACTTCTACCTGTGTACCAAAAACGGCATCAGAGAATGATAAATAAAGATCGTATGCCACATTCAATCCATCGCGTTGTAATTCAGGATGTGCTTCTTCTTCAATCTGAATAATAAGATCTCCTGCAAACCCACCACGTTCTCCTGCATTCCCTTTACCATTCATGCTCAGTTGCATGCCTTCCTGCACTCCTGCCGGGATATCTATACTGATGGTTTCTTCTCCATATACCCTTCCCTCTCCCTTACAACTACCACATTTCGCCGTTACGGTAGAGCCCTCACCATTACAGGTTGGACAGGTGCTTACTGTTTGCATTTGTCCGAGGAAAGTATTGGTTACCCTTCTTACCTGACCAGAGCCGCCGCAGGTTCCACAATTCTGTACACTGTTTTTATCTTTCGCACCATTTCCGTTACAGGTATTACATAAAACATGTTTCTTCACTTTCACATTCTTCGTAACCCCTTTTGCAATCTCTTCAAAATTCAGTTTGAGTTTAATACGAAGATTACTACCTCTTTGTCCGCGAGCCCTGCCTCCACCACCACTGCTTCTTCTGCTTCCGCCACCAAAGAATCCACCAAACATATCGTCACCAAAAATATCTCCAAACTGACTGAAGATATCATCCATGTTACTGTATCCTCCTCCGCCGCCACTTGTACCCGGACCAAACGCAGCATGGCCATAACGGTCGTATTTGGCTTTTTTATCCGCGTCACTGAGAATTTCATATGCTTCAGCAGCTTCTTTAAACTTTTCCTCGGCCTCTTTATCACCTGGGTTACGGTCGGGGTGGTATTGCATAGCCACTTTCCGATAAGCTTTTTTAATCTCATCGGCAGAAGCTGATTTACTCACACCCAATATTTCGTAGAAATCTCTTTTAGCCATTGTGTTTTATTTGTTGATGTCGGATGTCAGATGTCTGATTTATTTTTCAAATCAGACATCTGATATCCGACATCTGACATCTCCAAATTATTTCCCTACCACCACTTTCGCGAAGCGAATGATTTTATCATTTAAAAAATATCCTTTCATTACTTCATCCAATACCTTTCCTTTCAGCTCTTCGGTTGGGGCAGGAATTTCCGTAATGGCTTCATGTTTCTCCACGTCGAAATCTGCATGAATACTTTCCATGGCTTTTACCCCTTTGGATTGCAGATTGGAACGAAGTTTATTGAAAACGAGTTGAATACCTTCCCGCTGAACGGTAATATCATCACTGCTTTGTAATTGCTTCTCTGCACGATCGCAGTCATCCAACACATCAAGCAGAGAAACGATTACGTCTTTACCCGCAGTCTGTATCAGTTCAATACGTTCTTTAGCTGTTCTGCGTCTGAAATTGTCGAATTCGGCCATGAGGCGCAGGTATTTATCTTTTTGCTCCTGTAATTCGGCCTGTAATTTATCCAGCTGGCTGTCATCCGTCACAGGTTCATTCAGGTGTGAGGTACCTGCGGCATTTTCATCTGTATTGATATCAATACCCTGATTCAGCTCTTCATTTACGTTTGAGGTAGTTGTTGCCTGTTCTTCCATGGTTATTTTACTTAATACTTATTGTGGCTTACCTGTCAAAAATTTTGCCGATGCAAAGAAACGGGAAAAAATGGCAGTTTGTAGGGCTAAAAAGCGGGTCTTGTCAGTTGAAATACAGCTATTTCCCGATTTACAGGTCGCTTTAACAGCATGGGCTCTGGGGGCTATGGATTATCTTCGCGCCATGACAAATGTGTATCTCAGGAAAAAGATCGCTCCCAGGATCGCCAATGGCCATCCCTGGATATTCGGGAATGAAGTGGAAAGGGTATCAGGACCAGTGGAAGCAGGCGATATTGTTGATGTTTTTTATGCCGACGGAAAATTTGCCGGCCGGGGATATGTGAACCCCAAATCGCAGATCATGGTGCGTTTGTTAAGCCGTAAAAAAGAAGAAATCGATGAGCAGTTCTTTTATAACCGGATAGCTGAAGCATGGAGCTATCGCCAGAAAATTGGTTATACCGAAAACTGCCGGCTCATTTTTGGCGAAGCCGATTATATGCCGGCACTAATCATTGATAAATTCAATGACTATTTTGTATTACAAACCCTTTCGCTGGGTATGGATAAATGGAAACCTGCTATTGTAAAAGCACTCGAATCCCTATTCTCCCCCAAAGGTATTTATGAGCGTAATGATGTACCCGTTCGTGAACTGGAAGGCTTGCCACAACACAAAGGTTTTTTATCTGCCCCTTTCGATACCAATATCATCATCAATGAAAATGGATTGAAGTTTCATGTTGATATTGAAAATGGACAGAAAACAGGTTATTTTCTCGACCAGCAGGATAACCGGCGCGCTATTCAGCATATAGTAATAGGAGCCGAAGTATTGGGCGCATTTACCTATACGGGTACTTTTGAAATTCATGCGGCGCATTATGGCGCTAAATCTGTTTTAGGTTTGGACATTTCTGAAAATGCAGTGGCACAGGCAAACCGCAATGCGGCTTTAAACGGACTTGAAAATATCTGTCGCTTTGAAGCCATGAATGCATTTGATGTGTTGAAACAGTGGGGTAAAGATGGAAGACAATATGATGTTGTCATGTTAGACCCACCCGCTTTCACCAAAAGCAGGGAAAATATTCAAAAAGCAATTACAGGTTATAAGGAAATTAACCTGAGAGGAATGAAGCTCATACGCAATGGAGGTTTCCTTGTAACCTCTAGTTGTACCAATCTGGTACAGCCCGATCTCTTCTTACAAACCATTGAAATTGCTGCTAAAGATGCACGCAAAAAAATAAGACAGGTTACCTTTCAGGCACAGGCCAGCGATCATCCGATTATCTGGGGAATGGAGAATACGAATTATTTGAAGTTTTTGATTGTAGAAGTTTCTGATAAATAAAAATTCAAAAGCCAAAATTCAAAAAAATGAGTAGATAAATGATCTTCGCTTTTTGAATTTTGGCTTTTGAATTTTGAATTAATCTCCTCACTTCCAATCCGGCCATCTGCCGGGTGTATATGGGGCCTTGTTCAGTTCCAATTGTTTTTCGAGCGCCAATATTTCTTCATCCAGTTTACGCATAGCTGTCAATACACTGCTTAGACCTTTGGATGCAATGGCATAGTCGTTACGATAAGTTGTGGTGATAGCAGATGTTGAGTTCCACACACCTCCTTCCACATCTCCTACTCTGGCTGCTACAGATGGTGGCGTTTCAAATTCGCGACGCGATTTAGTAGCATCACCTGTCAGTTGTATCCCGATTTCGTTCAGTTTAAGTGTAAGTGCATATGCTTTCTCCACCACTGCTTTGGGCGATGCTGCTATATCCTGTGCCGCTGCATTTATATTTGCTAACCTGGTGCGCATGGTTGCATAAATATCAGTTGTAGCACTCACTGCTTTTCTCAATGAAGCTACCTGCTTGTAGAACGACAGGTTATCTTCCATATTTACCGGCAGGCTGCTTTGTTGCAACAGTTTACAGGTGAAACTAACAGGGCCGGCTATTTCGGTGAGTTGGCCATCTTCATATTTCGATAATGAAACAGTGTATTCACCCGGCATGGCCAGGTGTCCTTTTTCTTCTCCACCAAATAATTGATCAGGTGCAGGTATTGTTCTGCCAACCACAGGCGCAGGTGTGGCATACCTGAAATCCCATACAATTTTTTGCAGCCCTTTTTTAGCTGGTGCTTTTAGATGCCGCACCACATCTCCTGCTTTATCGCGAATGGTAAATAATAAATAAGGGTCGGGCTGATTATCTTCCAATCTTAAACTGTCGATAGAAGGATAATACACTTTTTCTCCTTTTTCATTCTTCGCTTTTTCATTTTCTGTCCGGATATCTTTCAGTTTTTTACTCTCGTTTTTAATATAGTAATTAAACACGGCACCAACTGGTGGATTGGGTGTACTGAAATAGCTACTACCCAAATGACCTTTATCCCTTAAACCCAGTGGAAACCTTTCAATATACATCAGGCTTTCTTTCACAGGAAAAATCACTGCATCTTTAGCCATCGTTTCTTTTTTGAAGGAACGTAATACGCTATAATCATCGAGAATATAAAAACCTCTTCCGAAAGTAGCCAGTACCAGGTCATTCTCTCTTCTCTGAATCTCAATATCGCGAACAGCAGCAACGGGTAGACCTGCTTTTAACTGAATCCACTCCTGCCCGCCATTACTGGAGAAGAAAACACCAAATTCTGTTCCTGCAAATAGCAGATCGCGATCTACATGATCTTCCGCAATACTGTACACACTTCCTCTCTGTGGCAGGTTAGACTGTATAGGTTTCCATGTTTTACCGGCATCGGTTGTTTTTAACACATAAGGCTTGAAATCGCCATAACGATGATGATTGAAGCATACATAAGCTGTATTTACATCATGCAGCGATGCAATAATCTGATGTACATAACTCATTTCAGGAACACCGGGCAGTTTATCGAACTTCGTCCAGTTTTTTCCTCCGTCGGTGGTTAATTGTATAAGGCCATCATCAGTACCTACCCAAAGCATTTCAGGGTTGAGTTTTGATTCGGCTATCGATGTAAGCTGACCAAAAATATCTGTACTGCCATTTTTTGCGATGGCATCTACAGACCATACTTTACCCATCACTTCAAATTTATTCCGATCAATCTGTCTGGTCAGGTCCGGGCTGATTACTTTCCAGCTATTGCCGCGGTCATCTGTTCTGAATACTTTATTGGCACCAAAATACAAGCGTGCATTATCATGCTGACTAATCAGTAATGGTGCATCCCAGTTCCAGCGGTAGGCAGCTTCATTTTCGCCTTCTGATGGTTTAATGCCGTAGTACTCGCCGCTTTTTCTGTCGAAGCGAACCAAGCCTCCATACTGGCTTTGTGCATAGATGATATCGGGGTTTGACTGGTCTACCTGTGTTTCAAAACCATCACCAATGGATGTGATATACCAGTCGCTGTTAACAATACCATTTCCAGATGTTGTTCTGCTGGGTCCGCCCAAACTCAGGTTATCCTGAGTTCCACCATGTACGCTATAAAATGGATAGGCATTATCGGTAGCCACTTTATAAAATTGTGTTACAGGCAGGTTCGATTTAAAATCCCAACTCTTTGCAAAATCCCATGTTTCATAGATACCACCATCGCAACCCACCAGCAGGTGATCTGTATCATTGGGATCTATCCAGACAGCATGGTTATCGATGTGTTTATTGATTTCTCCTAAATTGTATACTGTTTTACCTGCATCATCACTTACTTTATAATACACATCGGTAATAAAAATGCGGTTAACATTTTGGGGATCGCAAACAATTTCCTGGTAATAATTTCCTGATGTTGCAAAACCACTTCGCTTTTCCCAGCTCTGTCCTTTGTCTTTGGAAAGATAGATTCCTCCTTTGTTGTCTTTTCCTTCCACCACCGTGTACAATACATCCGGATTTACAGGACTGATGGCCAGTCCAATCCTCCCCAGTTCACCACCTGGAAAACCGCCTTCTACTTTTTTCCAGGTATCGCCCCCATCTGTTGTTTTATATAAAGCAGATTAAGGTCCGCCGCCGATATAAGTAAATACCTTTCTCATACGTTGGTGAAAGGATGCGTATAATACATTCGGATTACGTGGATCCATTACCAGGTCGTTACATCCCGTATAACTGCTCACTGTTTTAATGGCATTCCAGGTTAAACCACCATCGGTAGATTTATATACGCCCCGTTCTCCACCTTCACTCCATACCGGACCATAAGCAGCTACATAAATAATATTGGAATTGGTTGGGTCTACGATGATTTCCGCAATATGCTCTGAATTTTTCAGTCCCATATTTTTCCAGGTTTTTCCAGCATCTTCCGATTTATAGATACCATCACCATAGGAAAGTGAACGCTGGTTATTATTTTCACCTGAACCTACCCAGATTACATTACTGTTATTCGGATCAATTGTTACACAACCAATCGAGTACGAACCCTGTGCATCGAATATGGGTTGAAACGTAACTCCATGATTTGTTGTTTTCCATACACCCCCTGCAGAACTGGCAACATAGTATTCACTATGATTAGCTGGGTTTACCGCAAAATCTGAAATACGCCCTGAAGTTACTGCAGGACCGATAGACCGAAAACGCAGGTTGGAAAATGTGGCTGTATTAAATTCCGGAGAACCGGCAGCTTTATTTTGTGCCACACTCATTACCGGCAATACCATTACCAGTATCCTTACAATGGATTGAATAATCAGTTTCATATGATTAGCATTAGCTTGGTTAATCATCCCGTTACAAACGGGACAGCATTAAATATAAGGAAAAAAATTACGGAAGGAAGCCCGAAATGACGAATGAATAATAATGCAGGAACTGTCTGTTATTTCACTACCTGAAACTTACCAGACTCCACAATACGATTACGCTGATCGCGTAATTGGTAAATATAAAGACCACGGTAATACTGGTCATCGAGGTTGATGACTACTTTGGGTTCAGTGATACGAACTTCTGTCATACGCTTGCCGAGGAAATTACAGATTAAGAGGCTGTAAGTTTTATCAACCGATTTGTCAAACTCAAAGTTAATAACGGTGGTAGCAGGGTTGGGATAGAAACGGGTTACTTTGGATTGCAGTTCGGGGAACTCCGTGAGCTTACCCACATTAAACACCGGGTCGGATGCAAAGCTGCTTCCGAGGGTCATGCATACCAATAAAAGTATTGTGTACCTTTTTCCCATGGGTTTAATAATACTCTAAATTAGTTAAATGATGTGATTTTTACAAAAAGGAGTGTTAAAACCCGGGGAATAATGAATATTGAATGTAGAATATTGAATGTAGAAGTGGTGAATTGGGCTTTTTTGTGTTCCTCTACTCTTTTTCTGCTTAACTGCTATAGATAAATAGGGGGGCTTGAAAAAGACAGGAAGAATAATGAATATCGAATATCCAACTTCGAAATTCGATATTGGATATTCGATAGTATACTGTTCTTACAGACTATTAAGTGTTTCCTGGATAGCCGCAAAATTCGGAAGATCACCGGGTGTGGGACATACTTCTGCATATCTAACCACTCCTGCAGCATCAATTACAAAAGCAGCACGTTTGCTTACACCCTGCATTTCAAAAGCCGGGAAAGTATCGTATAAAACGCCAAATGCTTTGGCTGCTTCTTTATTAAAATCGCTCAGCAACTGAAAATTCAGTTTTTGTTCATCGCGGAATTTACCCAATGAAAAAAGTGAATCTACCGATACACCAAACACCACTGCATTGGTATTATTATACAATGAGATATTATCGCGAACATTACATAACTCGGTTGTACACACACCTGTAAATGCCAAAGGAAAAAAAAGTACTACTACATTTTTTCCTTTTTGGTCTGCCAATGATACTTTGTTCTTGTCTGTGTCGAAAAGAGAAAAATCGGGTGCCACTGCACCGGCCTGAATACTCATATGATTTGATTTAATTGTTGAACGATACTATAAAAAACAATAATAGGTGAAAAAAGTTGAATGCAATTTACAATTGCATTTCAGGAACGTGATCGGGTATGATCAGCTTACCTGCTGTTTTGGCCCTTATTTCCTCCACACTAACACCGGGAGCGCGTTGCAGTAATACAAACCCTTCTGCAGTAATATCAAGTGCGGCTAATTCTGTCACTACTTTTTTTACACAACCCACACCTGTGAGTGGCAAACTGCATTTAGGTAATAATTTACTTTCTCCTTTCGGATTGGTATGCATCATGGCTACGATGATATTTCTGGCACTGGCTACCAGATCCATGGCACCGCCCATGCCTTTTACCATTTTACCCGGTATTTTCCAGTTGGCTATATCGCCTGTTTCACTTACTTCCATGGCACCTAATACTGTCAGGTCAATTTTTCCGGCCCTGATCATGCCGAAACTTTCAGCACTGTCGAAGAATGCACCACCGGGTATTACTGTTACGGTTTCTTTACCTGCATTAATCAGATCAGCATCTATTGCTTCTTCTGTGGGGTATGGACCCATTCCCAAAATACCATTCTCACTCTGAAAAATAACCGTCATACCATCAGGAATAAAATTAGACACAAGCGTGGGTATGCCGATGCCAAGATTTACATACATGCCATCCCGCAGTTCCTGTGCAATTCTTTTTGCGATACCAAATTTATCTAAAGCCATGAGATAAGTTATTTTAATATTTTGTTAGGGTAGATCAAAGTGAGTAGTCAGTAGTGAGTAGTGAGTAATTTGTTTCTCCTAACTCACTACTGACTACTGACTACTCACTAACTTCACTGTCTTCCGCTCAATTCTTTTTGCATAATTCTTTCCTTCAAATATGCGATGTACATATACACCGGCAACATGAATTTCATCGGGATCGAGTTCTCCCGGCTGCACCAGGTGTTCTACTTCTGCAATCGTAATATTGCCGGCCTTGGCCATTGATGTAGAGAAATTGCGTGTTGTTTTTCTGAAGACCAGGTTACCCAATGTATCGCCTTTCCAAGCTTTCACCATTGCAAAATCTGCATGAAGTGCCATTTCCATCAGGTGTGGTTTATTATTGAATACACGTACTTCTTTTCCTTCTGCTATTTCGGTACCGTAACCGGCGGGTGTAAAAAATGCAGGGATACCCATACCGGCCATTTGTATACGCGTAGCCAGCGTTCCCTGCGGAATAAGATCAACTTCCAGTTCTCCACTCAGCAACTGTCTTTCAAACTCCGCATTCTCTCCTACATAGCTGCTGATCATTTTTTTGATCTGTCTTGTCTTGAGTAATAAGCCCAGTCCGAAATCATCCACACCTGCATTATTCGAAATACAGGTAAGTCCTTTTATTCCTTTCTCTACCAGTGCTGCTATAGAATTTTCCGGTATACCATTCAGGCCAAATCCACCTAACATCAGTGTAGCGCCATCCTGTATATCATTAATAGCTTCCGCAGCATTCCTGTATACTTTATTCATAGATCAGTTGCATTTATTTTTTGGGTTGCCCTCTTTCAATTTCATACCGCTTTAAACGTTCTCTGTTTGAGAGTGCATCAAGTGAATCGAGAAGGCGTTTAAAAGAAACAGGCCGGCCTTCATAATAGCGGTAACTGGCAAAATATCTTTCCCGCGAAACACCATGTATTTTGAAAACCATTTCATACAATTTCACGTCTTCCTTGTTCCGGATGGCATTGGTATCCTGTATGATCTTTCTGTTGAACCATTCGTCGGCTTTCATCATATCCCACATAATCAGTTTCATACTATCAACGGGTATAATAGCTGTTTTCGTTTCATTCATGCAGCTCATCTGCATTAGAAACAGGAAGACTATACATGCACCGATTATTACTCTCATCGCAGTTCTTCTTTATATTTTGATGCGTTGATCACATCCAGTTCACTCAGTAATTCAACCGCTTTGGCTTTTTCTCCGGCAGGCGCCTTTTTAAATACACCCACCAACTCCTGGTACTTACCCTGCATAAAGAATTGCTGAATCATGGTATTCGGATTTTCCTTACCAAATGTTTGCAACTGTATCAGCGCATTGATAATACCCGCCCTGGCTTCAGCTTCTTTATCGTATAAATTATCAAGCCCCTTTCTGTAATAACCGTAAATGATATCGTGTATGGTATTATACCTTGTATTAATCAGGTTTTCGTTGAGCCAGTATCGGTTTCTCAACCCGTCAAAAATTCTCCAGCCCGAAATACCCCTTCCTTCCGGTGCATTGTTTACAATATTCTGTGCTCTCCTGAAATAGGCTTCTCCTGCTTTGGGTGCAAAAGAATCGTAATCGAGTCCGAGAATGGTATACGCATAAAAAGCAAAAATGGCCGTTAAATTGGCTACAGTTGCATCGGTACCCTGTACCCTGTTTTCATTAAACTCTACTGGCTGGAATTCTACATATTTAAATGCCACATCTGCATCCTGAAAATTAATCATGGCTGCCTGGTACGATGAATGATACACGGGTCTTGCTGCCTGAATATTTAAAGAAGCTTTATAAATATTCGGCTCCAGAACACTTTCAATATTGAGGATAAAACTGCACTCTATCTTTTCATTTTGTTTATAGTTATCATTCGTCCATTTTCTGTTGTTCAGCAAATTGGTCAACTGATTCTGCAGGGTGGTAAATATTTTTCTGTCGATATTGGTCGTTACCCTGTTCGATAATACGGTTACCCTTGCCTGCAGTTCCTGGGCACCCGCTTCGCATACAATGCATGCAAGCAATAATAGACTGATGATTTTTTTATACATGCAGGTGCTTTATGATAAATGAAACAATATCTGTCGCTACTTCTTTCTTTGATTTCAAGGCCACTTTCATTTCTTCTCCCGACTGATGAAAGATGGTTACCGTATTGGTATCAACACCAAAGCCTGCATCTTTATCGTTCAGTGAATTTAATACAATACCATCCGCATTTTTTGCCTTGAGTTTACTGAGCGCATTCTCTTTTTCATTATTGGTTTCCAATGCAAAACCCAGCAGAAACTGACCCTTCTTTTTTTGCTGACCCAATTGATGTAAAATGTCTTTGTTCTTTACCAATTCAATGCTCCATTCATCCTGCTTTTTCTTGATCTTCTCCTGTGAAGCCAGTACAGGCTTATAATCTGCTACAGCTGCCGACATTACTGCAATAGCCGCACCATCGAATGCTGCCACGGCTGCGTTATACATATCATCTGCCGATACTACGGGCTTTATAGTAATACCTTTATAATTTGTTTGCTGACTTGTTGGACCTGTAATCAAGGTTACATCTGCGCCACGCAGGTATAATTCTTCTGCAATGGCAAAACCCATTTTACCCGATGAATGATTGCCGATAAAACGAACGGGGTCAATGGCTTCATAAGTGGGGCCCGCGGTAACCATTGCTTTCTGTCCTTTCAGTTCATCGGTTCTGAAAAAATTTTCTATCAGGTACTGGCCTATTTCTTCCGGCTCGGCCATTCTTCCATCACCAAATAAGCCACTGGCCAATTCACCCTTACCTACTTCTATCAGGTGATTACCATCTTTTACCAGTTGCGCCAGGTTTCTTTTAGTGGAGGGATGATGCCACATGTCTTCATCCATGGCGGGTGCTATTACCACCGGACAGGTAGCAGAGAGATATACAGCCAGTAATACATTATCACATAAACCATTGGCCATTTTAGCCAATGTATTACAACTAAGCGGAGCTATCAGCATTACATCGGCCCAACGACCCAGCATTACATGGTTCGACCAGGCATCGCCTTCTACCAGGTCATGTATCACTGTGTTTTTAGATAATGTGGAGAGTACAACAGGTGAGGCAAATTCACGGGCTGCGGGTGTCATCACTACTTTTACTTCAGCACCCGCTTTTATTAGCAGGCGAACCAGTGTAATGGTTTTATACGCAGCAATGCTTCCTGTGATGCCGATGAGTATTTTTTTTCCTTTTAGCATGGTCGTTGAATAGTGAGTAGTCAGTAGTGAGTAAAGAAGGCTGACGACACTTGGGTCTTAACCTTACATTGAATCAGCCTACCTCACTACTCACCACTCACTACTGACTACTCACTACCCTTCCTCAAAGTAACAAAAAAACGACAGTCATAATAACTGTCGTTTTCATAAAATTATTTCAGGATAAGCGCCTTATCTGAAAAGGTCGTTATCGTTGTTTCTTCTGTGGTAGATTTTACCTTCCATGAATTCCTGTGTTGCGAGAATGGCCGGATTGGGCATTTTCTCATAGGCACGTGAAATTTCAATCTGCTCTTTGATCTCATGAATCTCTTCCAGGCTGTCTGTATGACTGGCAAACTCTTCCAGTTTATTGTGTAGCTCTTCTCTCAGCGACACATTGATCTGGTTGGCTCTGCGCGCAATGATAGCGATAGATTCGTAGAGGTTACCTGTTTTCGCTTTGATCGATATCAGGCTTTTTGTTTCAACCACACTAGCGGTATTAGCGCTCATTTGCCTTCTTAGCTTGCTCATTTTTCTGGTTTTTAATATAATTTGTTTATTGTAATTTGAATTTATTTACTTCATCCAGGTACTTACTGTCTGCATAGCGATCCTGGAAATCCACACATTCTGAAATCACTTTTTCAAAACGTTCTTTCTGTTTCTCTTCATAACTCATCTCAGCATAACGGAAATAAGCTTTTATCACCTGCAGCTTGTATTCATCTGCTCTTTTTGAATCGGGAAAATTATCCGATACATTGGCGAATGCTATGGCTGCTGCTTTATAGAAACCGAGGTTATAATAGAGCTCTGCTCCTTTAAACTCTTTGGCTTCCAGTTTCTCTCTGCACTTATCAATAATATCCGTTGCATCCTGCACCCTTTTCGAACTCGGGTGTGTATTAATAAATACCTGCATCAACTGCATGGTTTTATTGGTATT
>Ga0164290_1002118_pt1 | contig 16956 bp, 20 predicted proteins | sample Micstemetagenome_FD_108782 | JGI IMG/M metagenome (GOLD analysis project Ga0164290, IMG submission 108782) | Contaminated culture microbial community from soil near Moab, Utah, USA - Microcoleus steenstrupii SON62 (Illumina Assembly) | ecosystem: Environmental > Terrestrial > Soil > Soil crust... | reverse complement strand
GCTTGCGGCCGTTGTCATTGCAGCGACCGCCAAGGCGAATCCCAGGGCGGCTTTCATCAGCATTCTCATTTCTTGCTCCTTTGGCGAAGATGTATGAATTCGTGGTTCCAATCTACAAGAGCGGCCGGTTGGGTCTTTGACGTAAGACAAACATCCTGGCGACTGCGTGTGACGTCGATATCCTCCGCGGGCAGGCTGCAAGATGGAGGGTGCCGCCCTCTGATACAGACAGTGCGCGGCTCTACTTCCGGCATGGCTGTAACCGAGTGGAGGGCGATGAAAAGCGACAGCGCGCCGGGACGAGACCGATCATCGGCTTCGTACGTCCTATTGTTGGAGGAACAGGACGGCTGCGATGATGCATGACACGCCCACGGCGATCGCCGTGCTATAGCCCTGCAGAACGCCCACCCGATGGAGCGCGATGGAGAATCCGATAATGATCGGGGCTGCCACGGCCAGGCCCAGTTGCGCATCCGACATGAAGTGCTCCTTTTCGCCCTGTTTTCGCGCGCCAAACTGCGCTTGTCTTTGTGCGAGGACAAAGAAGGCGACGGCAAAGCGAGATATCCCTTCCTCCAACGGAGATGGATCGATGGCGCTGAGTGACGAAGCGGGCAGGGACGAAGAGGCTGACGGTGAACTCGTTTTGTGGATTCTCGTATGGAGCGAACTCGTCGCCTTCGGAGTCCTGCTCTGCGGTTTCCTCGTGATGTCGTTCCTCCATTCGGAGAGCTTTTCGCTGGCCAAGCTTCATCTCGACGCGCGCCTGGCCAGCATCAACACCCTCGTACTGATCACCAGCGGATGGCTGGCGGCAGAAGCTGCTCGTTCGGACTCGGAAAGAATCCGTAGGCTGACCCTGGTGGCCTCAGCCGCCCTGGGTTTCGTATTCGTCGCGATCAAGCTCCTGGAGTACCAGGGAGAGCTGCGGTTCGTCGGCGATGCGACGTTCAACGCGTTCTTCGAACTCTATTTCATGATCACCGGATTCCATCTCGCCCACGTGATCTTCCTTGGCGTGCTGATGCTGCTGATCGCGCGCAGGCCGGAGCGCTCGAACGTCAGATTGGTGACCACCGTATGGCACGTGATCGACATTGTCTGGCTCGTCATTTTTCCGATCGTCTATCTGGGGTAAGAACATGGAACGCAGGGAAACTTGGTTGATGGGTCGCGCGTCGGTGCTGATGCTGGTCGCAGTCGCGGCGGCCCTGATTTCAGCGCAATGGAAACACGAAGCCGTCCCCTTCCTGGCCTTCGGCGTGATTCTCATCCTGACGATCGTGAAGTCGCGCTGTGTAGTAATGGACTTCATGGGCCTGCGCCACGAGCGGCCTCTGCTCGCCAGCGCGCTCGTAGGCTGGGCCGGGCTGTTTTCGCTTGCGGCTGCAATCAAGGCGGCGCTGGCCGCCCTTGCGTTCTGACGATCTTTGCTCGCACCCGATTGCTGCCCGACATTCAACCCGGCCGGAAGGCCCGGACGAAATCGGGATCAGTGTCGATATGGCCCCCTCCGATCAGATCGAGACAATAGGGCACGGCTCCGAACACCGAAGTCAGACAGATGTCGATTGCGGCGGGCTTGCCGGGGAGGTTGATGATCAGCGTGCTGCCTCTGATTCCCGCCGACTGGCGTGACAGGATTGCGGTCGGTGTCCGCTCGAGGCTCACCCTCCGCATTTGCTCCCCAAAGCCCGCCAGTTCCTTGTCGAGAACCCGTGCCATGGCTTCCGGCGTCTCATCTCTCGGCGCGGGTCCGGTTCCGCCCGTCGTCAGGACAAGACCGCACTTTCGGAAGTCCGCCAGATCCACCAGTGCGGCGGATACGCTCTCGACACCTCCGGGACGATTTCCGAAACGAGTTCATAATCGCTCGTCAGGGCCTTATCCAGCCAGTTCCTGATGGCCGGGCCGCTGAGGTCTTCATAAAGGCCGGCGCTGGCTCTGTCGGATATCGTGAGCACCCCGATTTTCATCGATGGAAGCCCTCTTGCTGTCCAGGGTCTCCGCGCCACGGATCGGCCAAGGGCGGAACGGGAAGGTCCAGCACATCGATCGCCCGGGCGCTGATATGATGGACAATCTCATCGGTACTTGCCGGACGATGGTAGAAAGCCGGAACCGGCGGCATCACGGTCGCGCCCATCTCCGTCACCGAGACCATGTTTCGGAGGTGGCCCAGGTGAAGTGGCGTCTCTCGGGTCAGCAGGATGAGCCGCCGCCTTTCCTTGAGCTGGACGTCGGCCGATCTGGTCAGGAGATTGTCAGTGTTTCCCGTAGCGATCGCCGCAAGGCTGCGCATCGAACAAGGCGCTACGATCATGCCATGCACGCGGAAAGAACCGCTGGCGATGGAAGAACCTATGTCGCGATTGTCGTGCCAAACCCCGCACAGTGACTTGAGACGAGCCAGCGCGGCCGGCCCCGCCTCCAGGCTGAGGGTTCGCTCAGCTGCGGACGACACGACGAGATGCGTTTCCACGGAACTCCGGGTCGACAGGAGTTCGGCCACCTTCAGCGCGAGAACGGCACCCGATGCTCCGGACACGCCAAGCACGATTCTTCTAACCTCGCCCATTGCCGCCCCCAAGCCCGAGATCGCGCCACATCCCGTCGACCTTCGTGATGATCTCGGGCGACATCGTCAGGACGTCGCCCCAATCGCGGTCGGTCTCGGGACCGATCTTGTTGGTGGCGTCCATCCCCATCTTGCCCCCAAGGCCGGGCTTCGGCGACGCGAAGTCCAGATAATCGATCGGCGTATCCTCGATGACCATGAGGTCGCGGCTCGCGTCGAACCGGGTAGCAACCGCCCACATTACGTCGGCCCAGTTCCTCACATCGACGTCGCCGTCCACCACGATGATGGTCTTGGTGTACGAGAACTGCGGCAGGAACGTCCAAAGTCCCATCATCAATCGACGAGCCTGGCCCGGATAGCACTTGCTGATGGATACGACGATCGTCCTGTACGAACAGGCTTCAGGCGGAAGGTGGAAGTCGATCACTTCCGGAAACTGTGCCTGGACGACAGGCCTGACGAGCTCTGTCATCGCCTCTCCCAGGACGGAAGGTTCGTCCGGGGGTCTTCCCGTGAAGGTCGATAAATAGATGGGCGACTTTCTCATCGTGATCGCGGAGAGCGTGACGACGGGGAACCGTTCGACCGAATTGTAATACCCCGTATGGTCGCCGTATGGTCCCTCGGGGGCGGTCTCCCAGCTTGAGACATGGCCCTCCAGCACGATTTCCGCATTCGCCGGCACCGGAATGGGAACTGTCGCCGCCCGGGCGACGAGTTGCCGCTTTCCGCGTAACACGCCTGAGAAGTCCAACTCGCTCATCCCGTCCGGAAGGGGCATCACCGCGGCAAGAATCGCGGCGGGGTCGGCTCCGATGGCGATCGCAATGGGCATGTCGCGCCTCTCCGATTGCCAGGCGCGATAATGGCCGGCACCGCCGCGATGCGCCAGCCAGCGGACCAACAGACGGTTCTTGTCGACCTTCTGCATTCGGTAGACGCCGACATTGACGTCCCTGCCGTCAGGTGTCGTCGTGATGACGAGAGGCCAGGTCACGAGCGGAGCCGGCTCGCCCGGCCAGCATGTCTGGATCGGCAAAAGCCCGAGGTCGACTCGGTCATGGGTAAGCACGACCTCCTGGCACGGAGGTCGGGACGACAGTTTGCTTCTCGCGTTGAACGCCGCCGCGGCATGGGGAAGCTTCGCGCGTAGGTCGGAAAACGTCTTTGGAGGGTGCGGATGCCTGAGTTCGGCGAGTACGCGCGCCAGCCCTCCCAAGCCGTTCGGTCCGAGGCCAAGGCCGGCCTCGATCCGCCGTCGGCTTCCGAATAGGTTGGCCAAGAGAGGAATGGCGCTCGGCCGACCGTCCTCGTGAATGGTCCTTTCAAACAGAAGCGCCGGTCCGTCATCCGACAGTACCCGGCGATGGATTTCGGTCACCTCGTGGACCAGCGAAACGGGCTTGGAGATACGCTTGAGATCGCCATGGGCGGCGAGCGCTTCCATGAAGTCCTGAAGGTCCAAATAGCGGCGGGGAGGGTTCCATTGAAGCATGGCCCCATTTCCCCCGTCGCGATCACGTCCGTCTTTGCTCCAGCACAAACAACTTCGGCGACGGTGTCGGTATTCATTGCTTTCCGCGCGGAGAATCCATCCATGTACCTGACTGGCTTCATGCAAATCCCCGTGGCCCTGGTTCCGTTGCCGCTTATGGAGGCAATCGCGAATCTGGCCTACCAACGAGTCCTGTCCAGACATCCGACGCTATTCGAACGCCTCGATGAATTCAGCGGCCGCAGCTTCGGCTTCGTACCTACCGATCTGCCCGTTGCTTTTGTAGCCAAGCCACAGGATGGACGGATCGTGGTCCGCCGCAAGCCGATGCGGGATACGGTGGATGTTCGGGTCGAAGCACCGTTCGGCGTCCTGCTCCAGCTCCTGCAGGGGGACGCGGACGGCGACGCGCTCTTCTTCTCGCGTGACATCCGCGTCGAAGGCGAGATGGAAGCGCTTCTCGCTCTGAGGAACTCTTTGGACGATGCCAGTGTCGATCTCGTCGGTGACCTCCTCGGCGACGGCAGTCCGCTCGCCACCATGGTCAAGGCGCTGATGATTCACCTTTCGTCGGGTCGGCCGAAGGAGGCTGGCACATGGAACTGATCTGCCCGGCCGGCACGCCCTCCGCCTTTACGGAAGCGCTCGCTGCCGGAGCCGACGCGATCTATTGCGGCTTCCGTGACGAAACGAACGCGAGGAATTTCCCGGGACTGAATTTCACCAGGCCGGAACTCGAGCGCTGCGCGGCGGCGGCACGCAGGCAAGGCGTGAAGACGTTCGTCGCGCTGAACACGTTCATGCGGGCCGGGTCCGAGGACATTTGGTACAGGGCGGCCGACGACGCCGTCCGAATCGGCGTGGATGCCCTGATCCTGGCCGACTTCGGACTCATGTCTTACGTTGCGGAACGACATCCCGGGCAACGTCTTCATGTCTCCGTGCAGGCCTCGGCGTCGAACGCCGAAGCCGTGAAGTTTCTCGTGGAGGCATTCGGAGCCAAAAGAGTCGTCCTGCCCAGGGTGCTCACCGTTTCGGAGATCTCGCTGCTCGCGCGGCGCGTCGATTGCGAACTCGAGGTCTTCGCCTTCGGAGGCCTCTGCGTCATGGCGGAAGGGCGGTGCTCGTTGTCCTCCTATGCGACCGGGAAGTCGCCGAACATGAACGGCGTATGCTCGCCGCCGAGCCATGTACGCTACCGAACCGAACGGAGCGAAATGGTGTCCGAGCTCGGAGCCTACACGATCAACCGTTTCGCTGCGGGACAGGCGGCCGGCTATCCGACCCTGTGCAAAGGGCGCTTCAACGTCGGCGATACACAGGCATATGCTTTCGAAGACCCGGTTTCTCTCGACGTCCTGGAACACCTCGAAGCTCTGAGGGCGGCGGGCGTGGTCGCGCTCAAGATCGAAGGGCGTCAAAGGGGGAAGGCCTACGTCGCGGAGGCTGTCTCCACCATGCGCAAGGCCGTGGCGGCGGTCCCGGCGGAACGGCGGCAGTACGCCGCAGCGCTCGCTCGGTTGAGCGAGGGTCAGCAGACGACGTCAGGTGCCTATGACAAAAGATGGAGATGAAGCGATGAGCCGGACGACGCGAATTACGCTCGGCCCAGTGTACTATCTCTGGGGCGAAGACAAATGGCGCGACTTCTATCTCCGTGTCGCCGACGAGGCCCCGGTGGACAGGGTCGTCATCGGCGAAACGGTCTGCTCCAAGCGGTCGCACTTCCACCAGGCCGCCCTTGCGGACGTGCTGGAAAGACTGGCCGCCGCGGGCAAGGAGGTGGTCCTGTCCACGCTCGCGCTGGTGACTCTCGACCGCGAGATCAAGGCGATGTCCGCAGCGATGGAGGACCCGCTATTCCCGGTCGAGGCAAACGATCTCGCGGCCCTGCAACTCGCTTGTCATCCGCACATGGTCGGACCGCTGGTGAACGTCTACAATGCTCCAACCGCGCGCCTTCTTTTCAGACGGGGTGCCATGACGATCTGCCTGCCTCCGGAATTGCCCTTTGCCTCAGTCAGCGCGATCTGCCGCGACCTGCCCGGCAAGGACTTCGAAGTCATGGCGTTCGGACGTTTGCCGCTGGCCATTTCGGCAAGATGTGCGCATGCGAGAGCGAAAGGTCGATCGAAGGACAATTGCCAGTTCGTCTGCGGGGAGGAGCCTGACGGTCTACCGCTGATGACCCTCGATCGCCAATCTTTCCTTGTGTTGAATGGGGTGCAGACGGTCTCCCAGACATGCCAGGTCTTGCTCGGCGAACTGCCCGACATCGAGGCGGCGGGCGTCTGCGGTATCAGGTTGTCGCCGCAAGACTGCGACATGGTCAGGGTTGCGGACGTTTACAGGGCGGTACTCGACTGCCAGATGGACGTAGGCGCCGGACTTGCCGAGCTTGGTCGAATCTATCCGTCGGCCCCGTTCTCCAACGGCTTTCATCACAGCGTCGAAGGCGCGAAATGGGTGCAGGCGCTCAAGACCGCGTGAGTCGCACGCATCAGCCAAGCGAGGCACAGAGCGGCTCAGTCGGCGAGCCACGCACCGGGTGCGGACACTGAGATTGCGCTGGTGGGAGACACTCGCGCCTACCTGCCACCGTCCACGTTCAGCCACAGCGCCGTGGCAAGTGATCCCATACCGAGGCTCGAGCCGAGAGCGAAGACAATCAGGAGCAACCCGACGGGGCTTTCCGATGCGAGTCTGGCCGCCATGGAGCCGGGTTCCATCAGGATAGCGGCCATGGCGACGGCCGCTCCCATCAGGAAACCGTTGGCGAAATGCTTGATGAGAAATGCGATCAAAGACGGCATGGGGCACACCTCTGCCGTTCAAACCGTCTTCGCGACAATTTCGTTCCGTACCGCGATCCCGAAACTGCGGTCGTTGATGCCGGGGTTTCGTTGGCCCGGCATCGGCTTATGAGGCCGAAGAGAGTCTCCGCGCATGGCCGACCGCCTTGCTGTGAGATGTTTGCATTTCCGCAAAGAAGACTCCGGTCTGTTCAGGCATTCCTCTGACCGGGGTTCGTGCGGCCGCCGCACACCTGTGAACAAGACGCCCCTTGGGGCGAGAGGGACAATGGATGTCGGAACACCTGACCAAAACCGGAGCGCGGAACGTCTTCTATGGCGGCTCCGCATTCTTTTTCGCGATCTTCGTCGCGCTGACGGCGCACAGCCACTATTACATCCGAACAACGTCGACCGACGAAAGCACGCTCACCGACGCGGTCGCGCGCGGCAAGCACGTCTGGGAAAAGAATTCCTGCATCAACTGCCACTCGCTGCTCGGCGAGGGCGCGTATTTCGCCCCTGAACTTGGCAATGTCTGGACACGGATGGGCGGTGATGACGACGTCGAAGCCACTCGCGAGACATTCAAGTCGTGGATGGCCGCCCAACCCACCGGAATTGAAGGACGCCGCCAGATGCCGCAATTCCATCTGACCGACGGCGAGCTCAACGACCTGTCCGAATTCCTTCGGTGGAGCAGCAAGATCAAGACCCAGAAATGGCCGCCGAACGACGCCGGCTGACCGCATCAAGGAACGACATTATGAAATACGAAACCCAAAAGGTCGCGATGCTGTATTTCTACGGCGCGCTCGGCCTGTTCATCGCCCAGGTGCTATTCGGCGTCCTTGCGGGGACCATCTATGTCCTGCCGAACACGCTTTCCGAACTTCTCCCGTTCAACATCGTGCGCATGGTGCACACCAACGCGCTCATCGTCTGGCTCCTCATGGGCTTCATGGGCACGACCTACTATTTGCTTCCGGAAGAAGCGGAAACGGAGCTCTACAGCACCAAGATCGCGGTCGCTCAGTTCTGGCTGTTTCTCGGTGCGGCGGCCATTGCTGTCGTCGGCTATCTCTTGCGGTATCATGAAGGGCGGGAATTCCTCGAGCAGCCGTTCGTCATTAAAGTCGGCATCGTCGTCGTGGCCCTGATGTTTCTCTACAACATCACGCTCACGGTCCTGAAAGGCCGCAAGACCGTCATTACCAACATCCTGATCTTCGGGCTGTGGGGCGTCGCCATCTTCTTCCTGTTCGCCTTCTACAACCCGGCGAATCTGGCGCTCGACAAGATGTATTGGTGGTATGTCGTCCATCTCTGGGTCGAAGGCGTCTGGGAACTGATCATGGCGTCGATCCTCGCCTTCCTGATGATCAAGCTGAACGGTATCGACCGCGAGGTCGTGGAGAAATGGCTCTACGTCATCGTCGGCCTGGCGCTCTTCTCCGGCATCCTCGGCACCGGCCATCACTTCTATTGGATAGGCGCTCCCGGCTATTGGCAGTGGATCGGCTCGATCTTTTCCACCCTCGAAGTCGCTCCGTTCTTCACGATGGTCGTCTTCACCTTCGTCATGACCTGGAAGGCGGGCCGCAAGCATCCGAACAAGGCGGCGATCTTGTGGTCGATCGGCTGCTCGGTGATGGCCTTCTTCGGCGCGGGTGTTTGGGGCTTCCTGCATACGCTCTCGTCGGTGAACTACTACACCCACGGCACCCAGGTCACCGCGGCGCACGGCCATCTGGCCTTCTTTGGAGCCTATGTGATGATCAATCTCGCTGCTATGGCTTACGCCGTGCCCGAAATCCGCGGCCGTGCACCCTACAATCAGATGCTTTCGATAGTCAGCTTCTGGATCATGTGCACAGCCATGTCGGTCATGACTTTCGCGCTCACTTTCGCGGGTGTCCTCCAGGTCCATCTGCAGCGCGTCCTCGGCGAGAGCTACATGGATGTGCAGGACCAATTGGCAATGTTCTACTGGGTCAGGCTCGGGTCGGGAGTTTTCGTCCTTATCTCGGCGCTGATGTTCCTGTGGGCGCTGTTCGTACCCGGCAAGGAACGCAATCCGGCATCGATTTCCCTGCAGGCAGCCGAGTGAAAAAGGGCTCCGCCGGAACCCGGCGGAGCCACTTCAAACAAAACAGGACAAGACCATGACAATGCTTTCGACCGCCTGCGTCAAGACCCCGTTCGAAGTGCCGCCCTATATCCCAAACGGGAACGAGTGCCGACTGTTCGAGCTGGCCTGGACCAGACAGCTTCCGCTGCTTCTCAAGGGGCCGACCGGCTGCGGCAAGACGCGCTTCGTCTCACACATGGCGACCCGGCTGGGATTGTCTCTGTCTACGGTGTCATGCCACGATGATTTGGCGGCAGCCGACCTGACCGGCCGATTTCTGCTCAAGGGTGGCGACACGGTGTGGGTCGACGGCCCGCTGACAAGGGCGGTTCGCGAGGGCGGCGTGTGCTATCTCGACGAGGTCGTGGAAGCGCGGAAGGACGTCGCGGTCGTCCTGCATCCCCTGACGGATGACCGCCGGATACTGCCGCTTGAGCGGACGGGTGAACTCGTCGAAGCGCCGCCGGGCTTCATGTTGGTCGTATCCTATAATCCCGGCTACCAGAACATCCTCAAGGCGCTCAAGCCGTCGACCAACCAGCGCTTCGTGTCGATCGAATTCGACTTCCTCCCGAAGGCCCAGGAAGTGGCCGTCGTGTCCATCGAGAGCGGACTGGACGAAGCAAGCGTCGCACCGCTGGTCGAGGTCGCCAGACGGCTTCGGGCTCTGAAGGGTCATGACATCGAGGAAGGCGTGTCGACACGGCTGCTGGTCTACTGCGCTTGCCTGATAGACAGCGGCATGGACCAGAAGGAAGCCATTCGCGCTGCGATTATCGAACCGCTTACCGACGATGCCGACGTCAAGATCGCTTTGTCCGAAGTCGTCAACGGCCTGATCGCCTGAGGCATCCAGATGTTGGAATTCCTGGAACTCGAAGAAACCGTCGGCAAGTTCTGGCACCGCCTGGTCGGATCGACGTCGAGCCTGCCCCGACATCCCGATCACGCTGTGACCTTCGAGGATGTGAAGCCATTCCTCGCGACCTGTTTTCGCGGCTTCGGCGGGGAGATCGCGGCGCAGCTGGGACCGGCCCATGCCAAGGCCGCCAGGCATCGGTTGCGCATGCGGCAGTTGGTCGGCCTGGGCGAGGAAAAGGCCGCCTGGGCGGCGCGGGACGACGGCACCGTGCTGTTGCCTCCAGTGATCGAATTATTTCCCGATGCAGCATTGAACCGCGACCTCTATGTCTGGCTGGCGGCTTACATGGCAACGATGCCGCTTATCCGGATCGTCGCATTCGACCCTTTGAATGCCGATCTTCTCGCATTGGACGCCGCGCGTACCGCGGTGAGCCAGGTACTGAGGTCGTTTCCCGGTCTCGCTCCCAAATACAGCCGGCTCTGCCAGGCATTGCTCGATGAGCGGCGGCGCGGAGTGCTGCCTGCCGTCGAGCGCCTTGTAGAAAACCGGATTGTCGGGATGTTGTCGACCGGCGCTGGATCGCTCGCCAAACATCCTCCGTCCATTTTCCCGCGTTCCGCGCCTCCCGGCTATCAGCGCATGCTGGTCGTTCCGCTTTGGCCTGCCTATGAGCCGCGTTCGGAAGTGCGATCCGGCGATGCTGACGAGGACACGGATGTCGGCGCCGTGAACGCCTCGGAGGGCGCGGGGAGGTTCCAGGGGGAACGCGAGAGGTCGAGAGCGACTACCGACCGCAGTCCCTTCATCCTGAACCGCTTCGAGAAAATCCTCGCGATGGCGGAGATGGTCAATGTCGACCGCCCTACCGACGACAAGGACGACAGCGACAAGGACGCTGCGAGAGACCTCGACGAGATAAAGCTCGGACGGCGCAAGGAAAGACCGTCGTCCAAGTTTCGCTTCGACCTCGACTTGCCGCCCGAGGCGGTCGATCGCAGTTCGATCGAGGGCGACCGCACATATCCGGAATGGAACTATCGCAAGGGCGAGTACATGCCGTCCTACTGCCGGGTCGTCTGCGGCACCGCGCCGATCGAAATCGAAACCGTCGCCCGCTCGGACGAGTCCAGGTCCCTGGTCCGGAAGGTTCGCAAGCAATTCGAAATCCTGCGGCCGCGCAACGAGGTCTTGAAAGCGCAGTTGGACGGCGACGAACTGGACCTCGACGCCGTTGTCAGGATGCGGACCGACGTCGCGGCTGGCGGCGAGGGGTCAGACAGAATTCATCTTCTGTCCAGACCTCAAGGCCATGACCTCGGCGTTACGACGCTCGTGGACGTCTCGCTTTCGACAGACGCGTGGTTCGACGACCATAGGGTGCTCGACGTGGAAAAGGAGGCGCTCTGCGTGCTCGCCAACGGACTGGCCGCCTGCGGCACGAACCACTCGATCCTCACATTCACCTCGCGGCGACGCTCCTGGGTGAGAATGGAAACAGTCAAGGAGTTCGGCGAACCGATGAGCCTGGATGTCGAACGCCGGATCGCCTCGTTGAAGCCAGGCTACTATACGCGCATCGGCGCTGCGATAAGGCACGCGTCGGCCGAGCTCGCCAGGCAACCCAACCGCTCCAAACTGCTTCTCGTACTCACCGACGGCAAGCCCAACGACGTCGACCATTACGAAGGACGATTCGCCCTTGAGGATTCACGCAAGGCGGTATTCGAGGCCCGGCGAGCCGGGCAGGCGGTTTTCGCCGTGACGATCGACAAGGACGCCCGCTCCTACTTGCCGTCGATGTTCGGACGGAACGGTTTCGCAATCGTCAGCGATATCGCCAAACTGCCGAGGATGTTGCCCACCATCTATCGCGGTCTGACACGCTGAGGCCCGTCGCATCGCAGCCGCCTCAGATGCCGTCCGGGACCTCGCAACCGGCTGGGATGGGGAGGGAGATGCCCCCGATCGGCTCAAGCTGGCGGTGCTGGCACGCGTTGAGGTCGCTTATCGTGAGCGCGAAAATGTCGAGGCGGCGAAAGGTGAGCTGCCGATGCTCACGCCACTACGCGACCTTGAAATCTAGATAGTCTTTAAGGTCATTTTTGAGGGGTCATGATAGTCGTCAGTTCTTGCTCCAAGTGCTGGACAGCTTTTTCAACTTCGTCGGCCGGGAGTCCCGCTCGGATCTTATCCTTGAGCTGCTTGTCCAATACGGCTTGAAGTTTAAGTGAGCAAGCGGCAGCCGCGTCGATATACGCTCGTTCGGAAACAGCAACTGGATTGCCTCTTGTGGCCAATTCCGCGATCACGGAGCTGTCGAATGTTGTATGGTCGTCAGCGTGGGCGAATTTGTTTCGAACCTCGCGTATATGATGAAGGGTTTGGCGATCGTCATCCGAAATGAGCCCAAACGCGTAGCAAATGTCAATTTTCGCCGAAAATGTGCTCAGCGGCGCATAACCTCTAAAGATGGACTTTTTGAATTTCTGGGTGAGACCAGATCTCATATGCCCCTCAAGTATCCATTCGAGAGGGCGATCGAGCCGCGCCGCCATAACGATTACGATTGCCGCCTGAGTGTGTTCAAACAGTTGATCGAGCAGATCTTTGCGCTCTGTTTTCATGGTCTCACTTTCTGGGGGAATCACTGACCATCTCCCAGCCGTTCGTTGGCACGTCGTTGTATCACCTCATATAGACTCGCAGGAGTGGCCTTCGGTCTGAAAGACGGGCGAACGCCGCAGCATTCGTACCCATACAGTACCCACGAGCACTCTACTACAAAGCATAAGTAGGGAAGGCGCCGTAAACTATTGTTTTAATTTGATTTTCTGGTGAGAGCGATGGGATTCGAACCCATGACCTACTGATTAAAAGTCAGTTGCTCTACCGGCTGAGCTACGCTCTCCCAGGCGGGGCGGACGCGCGGCGCGGCCCTTGGAAGTGCGGCGATACATAGTGTATCGGGCTTTTGCCGGTCAACCCTGAAAACGCGTGGCGAGCCGAGAAAATGCGGCAAAACCGCCGGCTCAACAAAAGGTGACTGGCGCGGCCATCCCGGCTTGATTAAACAATGCGGCGAATTGCCTGGAATGGAGATTGGGTTGGCCGCTGCCGAAGTGTCATATCTGAGCGCGCTCGGCGCCGGCGCGCTGTCGTTCCTCTCTCCCTGCGTTCTGCCCCTGGTGCCGCCCTATCTGTGTTACATGGCGGGCGTTTCGGTCGAGGAATTCCGCAATCCGCAGCTCGCGGGCGGTGCCGGCACCGCCTCGCGCAAGGCCGTGCTTTTGGCTTCGCTGTTCTTCACGCTCGGCTTTGCCACCGTCTTCGTGGCGCTCGGCGCTTCGGCGACATCGATCGGCATGATGCTGCGAACCCATCTCGATATCCTCGCCCAGGTCGGCGGCGTGATCATCATCCTGAAGGGCCTGAATTTCCTCGGCCTGCTCAGGATCCCGTTTCTCGCGCGCGAGGCGCGGTTCCATGGCGGCGGCGAGCCGGCGACCCTGACCGGCGCTTATGTCATGGGCCTTGCCTTCGCGTTCGGCTGGACGCCATGCATCGGCCCGATTCTCGGCGCCATCCTGGCGGTCGCGGCGTCACAGCAGACCGTGGGGCAGGGCGCATCCCTGCTCGGCGTCTATTCGCTCGGACTTGCCGTGCCCTTCTGGTTTGCCGCGGCCTTCTCGGGCCTGTTCATGGCCTTCCTGGTGCGCTTCCGCCGGTATCTCGGGTTGATGGAGAAGGTCATCGGCGTGCTTCTGGTCGTCACCGGTCTCGCCTTCATCTTCGGCTATGTCGGCGATATCTCCGCCTGGTTCCAGCAGACCTTTCCGATCCTCATGACGATCGGTTGATCACCCGTTCAACAATTCGTCGCATGCGAACGCATTGGGAAGCCTGCGCGCTTGTGCTGCGCCTTCCGCCCGCTTAAATCGGCGGATCGATCGACATAGGATGATTTCCAGCGCATGGCCGAAATCTCGCAACTCGTTCTGCCCTTCTTCGGCTTGATCCTGCTGGGCTATCTCGCTGCCAAATGGCGCAGGCTCGATGAATCGGCGCTTGGCTGGCTCAATATCTTCATCATCTACATCGCCCTGCCGGCCTTGTTCTTCAAGATCATCGGCAAGACGCCGCTCGAGGAACTCGCGCGTTTCGATTTCATCGCAACCAGCCTGGCCGCGACCTATACGATCTTTGCGCTGGTCTTTCTGCTGGGCAAGTACATGACCCGCAGCACGACGGGCGAGGCGACCGTGCAGGGTCTTGCAGGCGCCTATGGCAATATCGGTTATCTCGGCCCCGGCATCGCGCTCGCCGCGTTCGGCGAGGCGGCGGCATTGCCCTTGGCGCTTATCTTCGCCTTCGAGAACATCGTGCATTTCTCGGTCGCGCCCGCCTTCATGGCCTTCGACGGCAAGGACAAGCGCACGCCTGCCGTGCTCGCGCGAGACGTGGTCGTCAAGATCGCCACGCATCCCTTCATCATCGCGACCTTTGTCGGCTTCCTGGCGGCGGCGACCGGCTTTACCCCGCCGGCCTTCGCCCAGACCATGATCGACAATCTTGCCCAGGCAGCCGCCCCCTGCGCATTGTTCGCGATGGGCGTGACGCTGGCGCTCAGGCCGCTCAAACGCGTGCCGGCGGAAATCCCCTATATCGTGCCGGCCAAGCTCATCGTCCTGCCGGCGCTGATGTATGTCTATCTCAGCCTCACCGGCAATTACCCGCCCATATGGGTCGCGACGGCGCTGCTGCTCTCGGCCTTGCCGACCGCCACCAATGTTTTCGTCATCGCCCAGCAATATGGAGTCTGGCAGGAGCGGGCGTCCGCGACCGTGCTGATCACCACCGTGCTGTCGGTCGTCACGGTCTCGGGCCTGCTTTACCTGATCAAGTCAGGCATGCTTGCGACTGATCTCTTTCCTTAGGAAATCCGGAAACGACTTGAAGCCTCGGCCCGGCGCCACGCCTTCATGCATGACGAGATACCTCAGCGGCGGAATGGCCGACAGCATGTGCATGCCGGCGGCGCGCAGCATCTGCACCGGCAGGAATCCAGAAAGCAGCGAACGGTTGAGCAGGTCGATGGCCCCCGTTCGGCTCCAGATATCGGCGCGCCGCCTGCCGTCGTAGGCATCGCCGATGGCAAGTCTGGCGCCAGTCCTCCGCGCCGCAAGCGCCAGTTCGAGGGCGCTTTCGATATCGCGAAGGCTGAGATTGAGCCCCTGCGCGCCGATCGGCGGAAATACATGCGCGGCTTCACCGATCAGGGCCACCTGGCCCTTGCCGAATCGCGTCGCGGTGCTGGCCGAAAGCGGCCACGCCTGTACCTTGCCTTCAACTCTCACTTTGCCGAGGACCGATTGCATCCGGTCCTCGATACGGCGGTTCAGCACCTCCTCCGGCAGTTGCAGGATTTCGACGGCCTCTTGGGGCTTCACCACCCAGACAAGGCTCGAACGCTGGCCCGGCAACGGCACCTGGGTGAAGGGGCCGGTCCTGGTATGGAACTCGGTGGAGACATTGTTATGCGGCCGGTCATGGGTGAAATTCAGCACCACCGCCGTCTGCGGATAGGCGTGACTCCTGGTGTCGATGCCCGCCGCATCGCGGATCAGCGACTTTCTTCCATCGGCGGCGATCACCAGCCCCGCCGTGAACTCGGTGCCGTCGGCGAGATGTAGCGCCGCGGGTTCGCTGGAAAGGTCCGCGCGCCCGACGCTTGTGCCGAGCACCGTGACATTCGGCAATTCGCCCAACGCCGCGCTCAGGATCGCGAGGAATGGCGCGTTGGGAATGTTGTAGCCGAACGCCTCGAGCCCGATTTCCGAAGCCCTGAAAGTCACCGGCGGCGCGCGCAGCAGCCGTTCGGTGGCGTCGATGATCTGCATGGTTGAAAGCGCCGCGGCCTCGGGCTTCACACGGTCCCAGATGCCGAGCCCGGCGAGGAAGCCGAGCGAATGGTCCATCAGCGCCGTCGTGCGCTGGTCTGTCCGCCCGTCATCCGGTGCGATCAGCACGGTCGAAAAGCCGTTCTTCGCAAAGGCGAGCGCCGCGATCCGCCCCGCAAGCCCGCCACCCACGACCGCCACATCGAAACCCGCCATGACCACGCTCCTTGCGTCCAGAGAGGACTTTTCCTCGCTGGACAATAGGCTTTTTCCATGGCGGTTTCAAATGGTTGGGCGTCTCCCGCGACGATCTGTCAGGCGATTGCCCGTTCAGTCGCGCTTGCCGCCTTCGAAGACCCTCAAATGGGTGATCCGGTTGACGAGGCCGCCGAACCCGGACGCAGTGACATTTTGCGGTCCGCGATCGAAATAGGGGTGCTTTGTCGGTTCGCCGGCATCGACCGGCACGAAGGCGAGGTCGGACGGCAGGAGCAGGCGAGGGTAAGCGTTGATGGCAGGGCCGGAATGGATCGCAACCAGCGAGCCGAAGATCCTGTCGCACTTGTCTTTCTGCGAGTAGAGCGGCAGCAGCAACATTTCCAGCCCGAAGGTTTCCTCTTCGACAGCTGCGGTCTCGACGGCGATTTCCAGCGCATTCTGGTTGGCGAGCACGGCATCGACGGCGAGCTTGATCTTGTGGCGCGCACCGGGCGCCCACGCCTCGGAGAACTCCCGGCCGCGCACTTCCCGCCCCAGTATGAGACATATCCGTGTTCCGGCCAGCCGAAATCGGACGATGCCGTCGCGGCCCCTTTCGAGGATAAACAGATCCGGAAGAACGGTCTTGAGAGCGGCAGGATCAATCTCCGAGCGCATCGGAGCGGCTCGGCCCGCCCGTAAGTCATTGAAATAGTCGAAAACCGTTGCAGTCGTTCTGTGGCGCATGGCTATTTTCCAATTCTTCTTCGGCCGGCATTCCCGTAGGCGATTACGGCAATTTTCGACGTTGTTCCCACTCCATCAGCGAAATCCATGCCACGTCGGTGAGTTCCCACCGCTGGCGTCCGTTAAGGTTAATTTTTGGTTTCTATTGAGATTCGACGCGGAAAATGGCATAAGCAATCCATAGCAAGGGGCGTCCCTTCAGCACCAATTCAACCGGTCAGACCTCCAATATGTCGATCGTGCCGTC
>Ga0164290_1002117_pt1 | contig 16957 bp, 16 predicted proteins | sample Micstemetagenome_FD_108782 | JGI IMG/M metagenome (GOLD analysis project Ga0164290, IMG submission 108782) | Contaminated culture microbial community from soil near Moab, Utah, USA - Microcoleus steenstrupii SON62 (Illumina Assembly) | ecosystem: Environmental > Terrestrial > Soil > Soil crust... | reverse complement strand
GAGGATATCGGCGCGCTGGGCCTCGGCGGCATCTATGTCTCGGAAGAGGCTGGCGGCTCCGGCTTGAAGCGTCTTGATGCGGTCCTGGTATTCGAGGCGCTCTCCACGGCCTGCCCAGCAGTGGCGGCCTTCGTCTCGATCCACAATATGTGCGCCTGGATGATCGACCGCTATGGCTCCAGTGAGATCAAGGCGCGGCTGCTGCCCGATATCTGCGCGATGAAGACCATCACTTCCTATTGTCTGACCGAACCGGGTTCCGGTTCGGATGCAGCCGCACTCCGCACTAGGGCGACCAAGACAGACGCCAGCTATGTTCTCAACGGTTCAAAGGCCTTCATCTCGGGCGGCAACTATTCCGATCTTTATGTCGTGATGTGCCGCACCGGGGCCGATGGCCCGAAGGGGATCTCGACCGTTGTCGTGCCAAGTCCGAGCGAGGGGCTGAGTTTCGGCGCCTTCGAGAAGAAGATGGGCTGGAAGGCGCAACCGACGGCGCAGGTGCAGTTCGACAATTGCGGCGTGCCGCTTGACAATCTCGTCGGCGAGGAGGGGCACGGCTTCAAATATGCGATGGCCGGGCTCGATGGCGGCCGGCTCAACATCGCGGCCTGCGCGCTGGGTGGGGCGCAATCGGCCCTCGACAAGACGGTTCTCTACATGAAGGAGCGCAAGGCATTTGGCGGGACGCTCGCCGATTTCCAGGCACTGCAGTTCAAGGTGGCCGACATGGAGACCGAATTGCAGGCGGCACGCATCTTCCTGCATCAGGCGGCTTGGAAGCTCGACAACAAGGCGCCGGACGCCACGAAATTCTGCGCCATGGCCAAGCGCTTTGTCACCGATGTCGCCTTCGATGTTGCCAACAGCGCGCTGCAACTGCATGGCGGCTATGGTTATCTCGCCGATTACGGCATCGAGAAGATCGTACGCGATCTCCGCGTCCACCAGATCCTTGAGGGCACCAACGAGATCATGCGCGTGATCGTGGCGCGCCAGATGTTTGCGAATTGAGGTGGATATGCACCCGAACGAAGATGTCTCCATCCGGGTCGAGGGCCACGTCGGGCGTATCACGCTGACACGACCAAAGGCGCTGAATGCCGTCAATCAAGCGGTCGTGGACGGCATGCATGCGGCTTTGAAAGGCTGGGCGTCGGACCCGGACATCGCGCTGGTGCTCGTCGATGCCGAGGGGGAGAAGGCCTTCAGTGCCGGCGGCGACCTTGCATCCATCTATAACCACGCCAAATCAGGCGATATCGAGAGTGCCAACAGCTTCTGGCGGGATGAATACCGTCTCAACGCCTATATCGATCGCTATCCGAAGCCATATGTTGCTGTAATGGACGGCATCGTCATGGGCGGCGGTGTCGGAATTTCCGCCCATGGTTCGCACCGGATCGTGACCGACAACTCCATGGTCGCCATGCCGGAATGCGCCATCGGCCTGATTACCGACGTCGGCGGCAGCTACCTGCTGGCCCGGGCGCCCGGCCATATGGGCGAATATCTCGGCCTGACCGGCACGCGGATGAAGGGAGAAGACGCGATCTATGCCGGTTTCGCCGACATTTATGTGCGTCGCGCTCGTCTTGATGAGGCGAAGGCAGCGCTCGTCTCGACCGGTGATGTCTCGGGGCTGTCACGGTTCGGCGAGGCGCCACCGCCATCGGCGCTCGCCAGGGATCAGCAGGTGATTGACCGGCTCTTCGCTGCGGCATCGGTCCCCGAAATCATGGACGCACTCAGGACTGAAGGCTCTGAATGGGCGCTGAAGGCGCTCGACGCGATCGCGAAGGGTTCGCCGCTGTCTGCGATCATGATCCTGTCAGCCATCCGTGATGCAGGCTCGCTGGAGCGGGCGCTCCGCAACGAATACCGTTTTGTCTCGCGTGTCTTGGAGCACGGCGATTTCGTCGAGGGTATCCGTGCCATCGTCATCGATAAGGATCGCAACCCCCAATGGCGGCACAGGGATATCGCCTCTGTACCGGCTGAACTGATCGCGATGATGAGAAGCGAGGCCGAGGGCGGTGATCCGGACTTTATGAATTGAGGAGAGAACACCATGAAGATCGGCTTTTTCGGATTGGGCAATATGGGCGGCCCGATGGCCGGCAATCTCGCCAAGGCGGGCCACGAGGTCACGGGCTATGATGTCGCCGGCACAACGGCGGAGGGGGTGAAGAGTGTCGCTTCGGCGAAAGAGGCAGCGTCTGGCCAGGACGTCGTCATCACCATGCTGCCCAACGGCAAGATCCTTCGCGATCTGTATGACGAGATCGTTTCCTATGGCGCCAAGGGTTCGCTGTTCGTCGATTGCTCGACCGTCGATGTCGAAAGCGCCCAATATGCCCATGCCAAGGCGAAAGCCAATGGACTGGCGAGCGTCGATGCGCCTGTCTCCGGCGGCACAACGGGGGCTGCCGCAGGGACGCTGACCTTCATGGCCGGCGGTGAAGATGACGCTTTCCAGCGCGCGGCGCCGTTGTTCGAAATCATGGGGCAGAAGGCCGTGCATTGCGGGGCGGCGGGTGCTGGTCAATCGGCAAAGATCTGCAACAACATGATCCTCGGCATTTCGATGATCGGCGTCTGCGAAGCCTTCTCGTTGGCCGACAAGCTCGGGCTCGACCGGCAGAAAATGTTCGATGTCGTCTCGACCTCGTCGGGCTTCTGCTGGTCGCTCAACAATTACTGCCCGGCGCCGGGTGTCGGGCCGAAAAGCCCCGCCGACAATGACTACAAGCCGGGCTTCGCGGCCGAACTCATGCTGAAGGACCTGATGCTGAGCCAGGCAGCAGCTGATGCGACCAATGCCGCAACACCTCTTGGCGCGGCCGCCACGGCGTTCTATCAAGCTTTCGTCGAACATGGCGGTCGGGGCAAGGACTTCTCTGCCGTGCTGCTGCGACTGAGCGAAATGAAGCGTGGAGACCAGCCATGAGCGAACCCCTTGTTATCACCCGCGACGGCGGCACCGTGCTAGTTCGAATGAACCGGCCGGAATTGCTCAATGCCTTGAGCTCCAACGTCATGAATGATCTGGCCGAAACATTGGGGCCGCTCGACCGCGATCCCACGGTCGGCTGTTTCGTGCTGACCGGCACGGAGAAGGCATTCGCGGCTGGAGCCGACATTAAGGAAATGGCCGACAAAACCTATATGGATATGTTCCATGAGGATTTCTTCGCGGGCTGGGAAAGATTCCACAGCCTTCGCACGCCGAAGATCGCCGCTGTTTCGGGCTTTGCGCTTGGCGGCGGCTGCGAACTGGCGATGATGTGCGACATCATCTACGCCTCGAAGTCGGCGAAGTTTGGCCAGCCCGAAATCAAGCTCGGCGTCATTCCCGGCATGGGCGGCTCGCAACGGCTGACACGGCTCATCGGTCGCGCAAAGGCCATGGATATGATCCTCACAGGCCGTATGATGGATGCGGAAGAGGCCGAGCGCAGCGGCCTCGTCGCGAGAGTTTTCGAGAACGATAAACTGATCGAAGAGGCGATGAAGGCCGCAAGAACCATAGCCTCCTACGGCAGGGCAGCCACCATCGCCGCCCGCGAGACAGTCGATCGGGCCGATGAGGTGTCGTTGCGCGAGGGTCTGCTGTTCGAACGCCGGGTCTTCCATGCCCTGTTCGCCACCGAGGACCAGAAGGAAGGCATGGCCGCCTTCGTGGAAAAGCGGCCCCCCAACTTCAAGGGCCGGTGACGCCGGGTTTCCTTTTGGTGCTTTCGCCCCTATCCTCCGCATTGGAATTCCGGAGGAAAAATGACCCAGCAATTTCAATGGCTGAACGAGCCGCCGCATTGGCAGGGCGACGCCGCATCGCTTTCGCTGGCGACGGGCGACAAGACCGATTTCTGGCGCGAGACTTTCTACGGATTCATCCGCGACAGCGGGCATGCATTTCTGACGTCCGTCTCGGGCGATTTTTCCGCTACCGTCACGATCAGGGGCGATTACCGGGTGCTCTACGATCAGGCCGGGATGATGCTTCGAATCGATGAGGCACATTGGATCAAGGCCGGTATCGAGTTTACGGATGGCGTCATGCATTTCAGCGTAGTGGTCACATCTGATGTGTCCGACTGGTCGGTCATACCGCTCCATTCCGCCTCGGCCGATACGGCGGTTTTCGTGCGGTTGACGCGGCATGGCGGCGCCGTGCGCGTGCAATTCCATCTCGGCGACGGCCAATGGCAGATGGCGCGGCTCTGCCCGTTCCCGGCAGACGATGCGATGATCGGTGTGACGGCTTGCTCGCCGGAGAGGGAAGGCTTTTCTGCGCGCTTCGACGATATTGCGGTCGGCCCACCGATTGCGCGCAGGCTGCATGAAGGTTGACGGCAAGGATACCATCCCGGCCGCAGCTACGATTCATCGCAGATTGACGCCGGGAAGCGTCGGGAGATATGTATCCGCAACGGGACCGCTCGCGTTTGTGTTCTTCGCAGGCGGGGCCGATTGCGCATGGCGTGGTCGGCGGACAGGAATAGGATGAATTCTGGATCTGACGGGACAAAAAACAAGCCGAGATCGCGGCGGGGTGGTGGACGTCCGACGCTCTCGGATGTCGCCGATCTCGCCGGAGTGGGCACGATCACCGTGTCCCGGGCACTCCGCGAGCCGTCCCGCGTGTCGCCCGAACTGCGCGAGCGCATCGATGCCGCGGTCAAGAATCTTGGTTACATCCTGAACCCGAATGCCCGCGCGCTGGCGTCTGCCCGTGCCGATGTCATCGGGGTGCTCATTCCATCGGTGACCAACAATGTGTTCTCCGACGTGCTGCGCGGCATCCATGACGGGCTCGGCGATTCCGCCATGCAGATCCAGTTCGGCAATACGCATTATTCGGTGCGGGAGGAGGAGCGACTGCTTCGGGTGTTCCTCGGCCAGCATCCCAGCGCGCTGATCGTCTCCGGCATCGACCAGTCTCCCGAATCCCGCAGGCTGCTTGAAGCCGCGGGCTGCCCCGTGGTGCAGATCATGGAAACCGGGCCGGACCCTGTCGACATGATGATCGGCTTTTCGCATTTCGATGGCGGAAAAGTCGTGACGAAGCATCTTCTCGATCAGGGTTGCCGGCATATCGGTTTCATTGGTGCACGCATGGATCCACGTTCGAGTAGGCGCCTTGCGGGTTATTCCGAGGCGATGCGCGAGGCTGGACTATTCGACGAACGGCTGGTGACGACGACGACCTCACCCTCGAGCGTTACGATGGGATCGAAGCTCTTCGGCGACGCATTGGAGCGGATGCCTGAACTGGATGCCATTGTTTGCAACAATGACGACCTGGCGCTCGGCGTGCTGTTTGCATGCCATCGCGCCGGCATCGATGTTCCGGGGCGCGTCAGCATTGCGGGATTCAACGATCACGAGATGATGGCGGCCGCCTGGCCATCGATCACCTCCATTCGCACACCGCGCTATGAAATCGGCAAGCAGGCGATCGCCATGGCGCTTGCCGTAATCGGCGGCACGCCGGTCGGGAAGCGGGTCATCGACCTCGGTTTCGAGTTGATGGCACGCGATAGCACTGCTCGTTTTCCTTAGATAAAAACAATTCTGGTCTGGCCACATGGCGCTTTACAAGTGGAATTGGTAGCGCTACCATTTCAAAATGACGCTCGTCGGGAGGAGCCTACAGGGCGTCATGGACTTGGCGGATCGCATGGCAAACCCGTTTGACGGATACTTGCGCGGTATCGATGCGCAAGTCCTGCGGGTGCGTGCTCTTCTTCACCGGGTCCTGCCATGGAAACCACTGGGAGGAATTCAATGTTCAGATCTATCGTCAGCGGCGTTCTGGCTGCTGGTACACTTGCACTTATGTGTTCGGTTGCGTCCGCTGACCCGGAAGTCGTGAACGGCCCGGCAGCAGAGCCCGAGTGCTTCGCGCCTTGGTCTGCAGATACCAAATTCTTCAAGTTCCCGAAGAAAGACGGCCCGTATCGCATCGCGCTTGCGAACGGCTATATCGCCAATACCTGGCGCATCCAGATGATCCAGACCGCCAAGGCCTATGCCGCGCAGCCCGACGTTGCTGCCAAGCTCAAGGAATTCAAAGTCGTGTCTACGGGTGAGGACGTGCCGGCGCAGATCTCGGCGATCAACAATTTCATCGATTCAGGCTATGATGCCATCGTCGTCAATGCGCAGAACCCGACAGCATTCGGCCCGGTCATCAAGCGCGCCAAGGAGGCGGGCGTCATTCTCGTGGCGTTCGACAACATTCTCGACACGCAGGATGCGATCAACGTCAATGTCGATCAGAAAGGACTCGGAGTCCTCTGGGCGAACTGGCTGGCGAAGCACCTACCCGAAGGCGGCAAGATCCTCGAAGTGCGAGGCGTGCCCGGCACATCTGTGGATACCGACCGTCACAACGGTATCCATGAGACCTTCGACGCGACCGGCAAGAAGTGGGAAGTGGTGGAAGTGCTCGGCAAGTGGGACGACCCGACGGCCCAGAAGGCGACGGCTGACGCGATTGCCGTCCACAAGGCGTTCGACGGTATCACGGCGCAGGGTGGCGACACCGGCGTCGTGCAGGCGATGATCGATGCGGGCCACAAATTCGTGCCCTTCGGCGGCGAGACGGAAAACGGCTTCCGCAAGTTCTGCGCCAAACATGCCGCCGACGGGCTCAAATGCTCTTCGGCGGGAACTGGTCCGGCGCAGGTCGCTGTTGCGATCAAGACAGCGATCGCCGCGCTCGAGGGCCAGGTCGTGCCGCAGTCGGTCAAGCTTCCGCTGGCGATCGTCGAGGATCCGAACTTCAAGGCGGGCGAGGATTTCTATCCTGACCAGTCCGACAACTTCTTCGTCGGCAATTCCTTCCCGACCTGCAACATCAACTTCTCGGCTCAGGAAATCATGGGTCAGACGAAGGAAAACCAGTAAGCCGCTGGCCGGTCATAACGTATATATCGCATGCCGCGACTTGGGTTGCGGCATGCCACGAGCGGGCAGTCGGGGTTCCTGAATGACATTGCAACAAGACAGGGCGGACGAGCCATTCTTCCGTATGAATGGAGTGTCGAAGCGCTACGGTGGCGTTCGGGCGCTGGAGAATGCGGACCTCCTGGTCCAGGCCGGTCGCGTTCATGCCATTCTCGGCGAGAACGGGGCAGGCAAATCAACCCTTATCAAGGTGATGACCGGAGTCGTCGCGCCCGACGAGGGCACGATGCTGATGGATGGAAACCCGGTGTCGTTCCGGTCGCCGGCAGAGTCGGCATCCCATGGCATCGCCTGCGTGTTCCAGGAACTGTCGCTCATCCCTGATCTCAGTGTCGCCGACAATATCACGATTGCCAATCCACCCGTGAAATTCGGCATGATCGACCGCAAGGCGCAGCGCGCGATCACACTCGAAGCGCTTGCGCGGGCAGGGGCCGAAGATATCCATCCGCGCGCCATGGTGCGCGACCTGCCGCTCTCCCGTCGCCAGATGGTCGAGATCGCCAAGGCACTGGTCGGCAAGCCGCGCATCCTCATCCTCGACGAAGCAACATCGGCCTTGACGGCGAGCGACGTGACCAAGGTTTTTGCCGTTCTCAAGCGCTTGCGGTCGGAAGGCCTCGCCATTCTCTACATCTCCCACCGCATGCATGAGATCGCGGAACTTGCCGACGAATGTACCGTATTCCGCAACGGTCAGAAGGTCTCAAGCTACAGGGCGGGCACGAAGACTGACAACGAAGTGGTCGAGATGATGATCGGCCGCGAATATCACAGCGTCTTTCCGCCCAAGCCGGTGCGCTCTAGGACGGATACTCAGCCGGTGCTGGAATGCCGCAACCTCGGCTGGACTGACCGGCTCAAGGACATTTCGTTTGCAGCCGGCAAGGGCGAGGTCATCGGTCTCGGCGGTTTGGACGGACAAGGGCAACGCGAGCTGTTGCTGGCGCTGTTCGGTGTTCTGCGTGGCACGACGGGCTCTGTGTTGATCGACGGCAAGGCCGTGTCGATCAACAGTCCTTCGGCTGCACGTTCCGCGGATGTCGGCATGGCGCTGATTCCCGAGGATCGAAAGACCGAAGGGCTGATGCTGCCTATGACGGTGCGCGAAAACCTCTCATTCGCGAGCCTCGATCACCTGTCGAATGGGGGCGTCATCGATCGGACCAAGGAAGAAGCGTTGATCGACGAGATGGTCAAGTTGCTGGCGATCAAGACCGCCGGCATCGACATCACTGTGGGTTCGCTCTCGGGCGGCAACCAGCAGAAGGTGGTGATCGCCAAATGGCTGATGCGCCATCCCAGGATCATCCTGCTCAACGATCCGACGCGCGGCATCGATGTCGGCACCAAGCAGGAAATTTACCAGCTGCTGCGTCGGCTGGCCGATGCGGGGGCTGCGATCGTATTCTATTCCACCGATTACGATGAACTGATCGGCTGCTGTGACAGGGTGCTGGTGCTTTATCACGGCAAGGTAGTCAACCAGCTCGAAGGCGTCGGCCTGACCGAACATGCGCTGATCGCCAGCGCCTTGAATGTAGACAAGCCGCGCGTATTGGAGGTCGCCGAATGAGCGAGTGGCGTTACTGGCTGAACGAACAGCGCGGCACGCTGATGGGTCTGGCCATCTTCGTCGCGATGTTTGCGGTCTATATCCTCAACCATCCGGCCGGACTGACCGCAAATGTCGCCCAGACGGCGGCCAACAAGGGCGTGTTGCTGGCTTTCGTCGCCATGGCCCAGGCGCTGGTGGTTTTGACGGCGGGTATCGATCTCTCGGTTGGCATGATCTTCATTCTCACCAATTGCATCGCTTCCTATATCGTCGTCGGTTCGGTCGGCATGACCACGCTTGGTGTAGTCGGGACCCTGCTTGCGGGCACCGCCTGCGGCGCGATCAACGGTCTGTTGGTCATCTATGGCCGGCTGCAACCAATCGTCGCAACGATCTCGACCGGGGCAATTTATTTCGGCATCGCCCTGATACTGCGGCCATTCCCGGGCGGCGGCGTAAACGAGGATCTGGCCGATGCGCTGACGGGGCGTCTCTTCGGTGTGATTCCGGCGAGCCTCGTGCTGCTCTTCGCCGTCGTGCTTGCCGTCTGGGTCCCCTTCCGAAAATCTGTGCTGGGGCGGGCCGCCTATGCGGCCGGATCTTCCGAACCTGCAGCCTTCATGTCCGGCGTGCCGATCAAGCGCGGCAAGTTCGCGGCCTACTGCCTTGGCGGGCTCTTCGCCGGCATGGGCGGGCTGTTCCTGACCTTCTTCACCTATACTGGTGACGCCGCCTACCAGAGCGGCAGCGGCTATACGCTGTGGTCGATCGCGGCTGTCGTGCTCGGTGGAATATCGCTATTCGGCGGCCGCGGCAGTGCGATCGGCGCTATCTTCGGCGCGTTCGCGGCGCGCACCACCGGCGATATGCTGTTCGTCTTCGATGTCGATCCGCTGTGGCAACCGCTGCTGCAGGGTGTCGTTCTTCTCGTCGCGGTAAGCATCGGCGCGATCGCGCTGTTGCGCGTTCGCAATCGCCTGGAATGGTTTCAATGAGTGAGATTTCCGACCACCGCGCAGCGTCCCGCACGCGCCTGCCCGCCTTTATTCGCAAGGCCGATCCGGCCGTGGCGACGGCATTCGGTTGCATCATCCTGCTGCTTGTCGTCGGCAGCATCTATTCGAGCAACTTCGTGTCGCCGGACTATCTCGTACAGCAGTTGAAGGTCGCGTCTTTCCTCGGCATCACCGCGGCCGGCATGATGCTGGTGATCCTGCTCGGCCATATCGACCTCTCGGTCCCCTGGGTGATGACCATGGGCGCGATGATGGCCTGCGCGATGGCCGGATACGGCACGACGGGCCACGTCATGGCGATACCGTTCGGCGTGTTTTGCGGCGCCTTGTTTGGCTTGATCAACGGCTTCGGCGTGGCCTATCTCAGAATTCCTTCCATGATCATCACGCTTGCCACCAATGTCGTGGCGCAGGGGCTGATGGTGCTCTACACGGGCGGCTTCTCGCCCCAGGATTCCGCCCCGCCCGCCGTGCGCTGGCTCGCCACCGGCTTCATCATACCCGGCGTGCCGAATGCGATCCTCGTCTGGGCGGCGGTCAGTGCGCTGATGGTTTTCCTGTTTGCCCGCACTGCTTTGGGCCGGTCGGTCTATGGCATCGGCAACAGCGAACGCGCTGCCTATCTCTCCGGCATCAACACCAGGTGGATCGTCATGACCGCCTTTGTCATGTCGGGCGCGCTATCGGCCTTCTCAGGCGTGCTCGTCGCGGGCTACGCGTCGAAAGCGGCGCAATCGATGGGCGACGCCTATCTGCTGCCGTCGATCGCCGCTGTCGTACTCGGCGGCACCTCCATCCTCGGTGGCAAGGGTTCCTATCTCGGCACGATCGCCGGCGTGATCCTGATCACGCTGCTGCAATCGATCCTCTCCGTCATGCAAATGCCCGAGGCCGGACGGCAGATCATCTATGGCGTGGTGATCGTAGCGATGCTGCTGCTCTATGGCCGCAGCCCGGCGACCCGGTGACTGCCATGAAAGTCGGCGGCGGTCGAGCGCAGCAAAATGGTAGCGCGTCGAAGACAGTGGCGGTCGTTGTGATGGGCGTTACCGGTTGTGGCAAGAGCGCCGTGGGTACTGCTTTGGCCGAGGCTCTCGATGTCCGCTATGTCGAGGGCGACAAGCTGCATCCTCCCGAGAATGTCGCTCGGATGGCGCGAGGTGAGCCCTTGACCGATGGCTTGCGGAAAGGCTGGCTCCAAGCGGTCGGTGAACGGATCCATGCGTCCGTCGAGAATGGAGAGGGGGTAGTGGCGGCATGTTCCGCGCTCAAGCGCATCTACCGCGACCAGCTGAGGGCCAGCGAGCCCGGCATCGCGTTCATCCATCTCGACATCAGCCCGAAGACGGCCCGACGCCGGGTTGCCAACAGGCGCGGCCATTTCATGCCGGCAAGTCTGGTCGACAGTCAATTCGAGGCGCTAGAGCCGCCGGGCGCGGATGAGAATGCGCTCTCGATCAGCGCCGAAACGCCCATTGCAGAGATCGTCGCGGCGGCGCGAGCTTTTCTTGCGTCACGGCAATCCCAGGCGGCCCAGTGAGCGCAGTGCCCAGCGGCTGCCATCGCTTCTGATATCGGCCATGCCGAGATGTTCGATATCGATATGGCGGAATGCCTCCGGCGCGGCGCCCAGCACGGTGATGACAGCGGCCCGCACCACATTCGGATGGGTTACCGCCACCGTGTGACCATTCTCATCCCATCGAACGCTCAGCCAGGCGGCAGTGCGCGCCACCAGATCGGCATGCGATTCACCGCCATTGGGCACGAAATCCGGATTATCCATCCATTCGGCGAGGCTCTCGGGCTCGCTTGCCTGAACATCCGCAATGCTGATGCCCGTCCACCTGCCGTAATTGATATCGGCCAGCATCCGATCGACGAGGAAGTTTTCCGAGATCAGTTCGGCTGTCTGCCACGCGGCATGGGCGGGCGAACTCAGCACCCGATCGGGCCTGCCTAGCTGTGGCACGAGTTCTCTGATCTTCGCGAATTCACTGGAGCGCAGAGGCTCGTCAGCAGGAAAGGCGGACGGTCGCGCGGTAGTCTGGCCATGGCAGATCAATGTCAGGCGAACGGTCAAATCAATCGTCCGAATAGCGTTGTTCGGTCCATGGATCGCCATACATATGGTAGCCGTTGCGCTCCCAGAAGCCGGGCTGGTCGGTGGCGACGAACTCGATCCGGTTGAGCCATTTGGCGCTCTTCCAGAAATAGAGATGCGGCACGACGAGACGCAGGGGACCGCCATGCTCGCGGGTGATCGGCTGGCCTTCCCAGTGTGTCGCCAGTATTGCGTCCTCGGCGGCGAAATCCGCGAGTGGCAGATTGGTGGTATAACCGTCATAACTGGTCAGCATCACGAATTGCGCCTCCGGCTTGGGGATGACCGCGTCGAGGAGGTCACGGGTAGAAACGCCCTGCCACTCGTTGTCATAGCGCGACCAGGTTGTGACGCAGTGGATGTCGCTGACCTTCTTGCTCCGTTCAAGGCGCTCGAAGGTCTTCCAGCTCCAGGTCTTTTGATCCTCGACCAGTCCACGTACATCCAGCCGCCAGCTGTCGAGCGGCACACGAGGCTGCTGGCCGAGATCGAGGACCGGCCATGTCTTGACCAGGTGCTGGCCGGGCGGCAGGCGCTCCGTCTCCGGGCGCGAGATTCTGCCGGTGAGGAACTTGCCCTCGGCGGCCCAGCGTCGCTTCGATGTAGTCAGCTTGCTGTCGGCTTGTTTCTGGTCTTCGCTCATGCGGCATCTCCTTCGCATCGCGGCGATAGGACATCTGTGACCAACTGGTGTCAAGCCGGTGTCACGGGCCATCAAGAGCAAGTGATTTTACAGTGAGCGTGAAACAATGGGATTGGTCGTGGCGTACTGGTGAATAGGCGCTCATCAACGCCAGGAGGATCTAGACATGATTTCACGCAGAAATTTCCTGAAATCGACGGTGTTCGCGTCGGCAGCTGCCATGCTGGTGGGCGGGCCTTTGGCGTTGCTCGAGGGCGCATTTGCCGCCGGCATCCAGAAGGTCACGCATACCGATGACGAATGGCGCAAGCTGCTCAGTGAAGAACAATACCAGGTGCTGCGACACGAGGCGACCGAGCGGCCGTTCACCAGCCCGCTTCTCGAAGAGCATGGTAACGGCACATACACCTGCGCGGGTTGCGATTTGCCGCTGTTTTCATCCAGGACCAAGTACGACAGCGGCACCGGCTGGCCAAGCTTCTGGCAGGCGCTCGACGGCGCGGTGACGGACAAGAAGGACGCGAGTTTCGGCATGGTTCGCACCGCCAGCGAATGCGCCCGCTGCGATGGCCATCTCGACCATGTCTTCGATGATGGCCCGAAACCGACGAGGCTGCGCTACTGCATGAATGGCGTCGCGTTGAAATTCGTCGCGGCGACTGCCTGAGGCGGTTCGCGACAATCGAAAGGACAAGCCGATGATAAAGACTTCAAAATGGTTCGCCCGGGGCTTTGCCTGCGCCATGCTGGTCGCTGCCGGTGCGATCTTCTCCCCGCTGTTTGCCTCGGCGGAAGAGGGGATCAAGATTCCCCCGCCGCTTTTGGATGAGAAATCGAACGCCGCGACGGAGACGGCCGTCTTTGCGGGTGGCTGCTTCTGGGGTGTCCAGGGCGTGTTCCAGCATGTCGATGGCGTGCTCGACGCGACGTCAGGCTATGCCGGCGGCGAGGAAAAGACCGCGATCTACGAAGTGGTCGGCAGTGGCCAGACCGGCCATGCCGAAGCGGTGAAGGTGACGTTCGATCCGAAGAAAATCACTTACGGCAAGCTATTGCAGGTCTATTTCTCCGTTGCCCACGACCCTACGCAGCTCAACAGGCAGGGTCCGGACTCAGGCACGCAATATCGCTCGACGGTGTTTCCGCTGAGCAACGAGCAGGCGAAGGTCGCCAAGGCCTATATCGACCAACTCGATGCTGCCAAGGTCTATGGCGAGAAGATCGCCACCACGATCGAGCCGGAGAAGGCGTTCTACGCAGCCGAGGGCTACCATCAGAACTTCCTGACGCTGAACCCCGACTATCCCTATATCGTCTACAACGACCTGCCGAAGATCGAGAACTTGAAGAAGATCTTCCCCGACATGTACCGCACGGAGCCAGTGCTGGTGAAAGTGAACGGCTAAGTCGGCTTCACAAGCCTTGCCTGAAGAATGACGACGACGAGAAGAAAGAGGCCGCGGATCACCGACTGCCAATAGGCCGAAAGTGAAATCCAGCCCAGCCCGTTTTCGAAGTTCAGGATGTTGAAGACCATCGCCAGGAGAAGGGCGCCCGCAAGCGTGGCGCCCACCGAGCCGGAGCCGCCCGTCAACAAGGTGCCGCCGACGACGACCGACGCGATCGCGAAGAGCTCCCAGCCCACGCCCTCCGTGGGCTGGCCCGCGCCGAACTGCGAGGCAAGGATGACGCCCGCGAGCCCCGCCAGCCCTCCCGATGTCAGATAGACCACAAGCAGGGTGCGATCGACCTTCAGCCCCATCAGCGTCGCAGTTGCCTCACCATCGCCGATCGCCAGCACATGCCGGCCAAAAGCGTGGCGCTCGAGAAGCATCCAGCCGACTATATAGGCGAGGATCGTGATCCAGCCGGGAATGGGAAAGCCGAGGAAGTCACCTTGGCCGATCTCGGTGAAGCCGGTGTCGTAGGAGACCGACACCGACTGGTTGTTTGCCAGCAAAAGCGCCGTGCCATAGGCGGCGAGCATGGTGGCCAGCGTCGCGATGAAGGGCTGGATTCGCATTTTCGTGATGATCAGGCCGTTCATCAGGCCGACCGCTAGGCCTGCACCCACACCGCCGGCGAGCCCGGCCCACCAGGACTGTGTCGACAACATCGCTGCCACAACGCTCGACATCGCCGCCACGCCGCCGACCGAGAGGTCGATGCCGCCGGTCATGATGACGAAGGCCATGCCGAGCGCAATCAGCGCAAACATCGAGTTATAGCGCAGGAAACTCAGGATATTATATTGCGAGACGAAATTGTCGTAGCGCAGGGCGCCGAAGATGATCAGCGCGGCCAGCGCCAGCAGTACGCCCAGGCGGGCGAGGTCGCCGTTGGATTTCGGAGCAAAAGGGCCAAGGAAAGCTAGCATTCAGGGACCTCAGGCCTTGTTGGCGCGCTGCTGGATGAAGACGGCGATGATGATCAGGGCGGCCTTGACGACGCGGGCTGCGGCATCCGGCACGCCGTTGGCGAGCAGGGTATATTGCATGAGCTGGATGACGAAGGCGCCGATGATGGTGCCCATGATGTTGGCCTTGCCGCCGGTAAGCAACGTGCCGCCGACCGCGACCGCCGCAATCGCATCGAGCTCCATGCCGAGGCCGACGAGGTTGGCATCGCTGGCCGCATTGCGGGCGATGACGACCAGCCCCGCCATGCCCGCTAATCCGCCCGAGATCATGTAAACCAATTGTTTGACGCGGTGGACCGGAATGCCGGCGAGTCGTGCAGCTTTCTCGTTGCCGCCGACGGCGATGATCTGGCGGCCGACCACAGTGTAGCGGATCAGCGCGGCCGCCAGTATCGCAACCACGATCATCAGCACGACTTGTGCCGGGATGCCAAGAACCCGGCCCAGGCCGATATACTGAAACTCGGGGCTCTTGAAGACCTGCAGGTTGCCATTGGTAGCGACCTGAGCGATGCCACGTCCAGCGATGAACAGCACCAGCGTGGCGACGATCGGCTGGATGCGGAATTTGGTGACGAGGACGCCATTGAACCAGCCGAACACCATGACCACCAGCACCGGCAGGATGAAGGCGAGGGCGACCAGGACGCCGACACTGTCGATCGGGAAGATCTTGCCCATGAAGATCATCGGGGCGAGCGCGCCCGAGATCGCCATTAGCGAGCCGACGGAGAGATCGATACCGCCCGTTGCGATGACCAGAGTCATGCCGATGGCAACGATAACGATGGGCGCGACCTGGGTCAGGTTTACATACAGCGTCTGCAGCGCCAAGAAATTCGGCGTCACCGCGATGTTGAAGGTCAGGAGCAACAGGAAGGCTCCGAGCGTGCCGTAGCGGCTGACGAGCTGCAGCATCTGGCGGCGGGGCGGGGCGTCTGGCGAAGCGGCGGATGTCGTGTCTGTCATCGTCAATCTACCTGATGGGCCATGGCAGTGAGGAGCGCTTCCTCGCTGAGCCCGGTACGCGGAATGGAGGCGACGCTTCGGCCGTCAGAAAGCACCGTCACATTGTCGGCTGCGGCAAGCAGTTCCTCAAGCTCCGACGAAATCATCAGCACAGAGAGCCCCTCGTCGGCAAGACTGCGCAGGAGCTTGAGGATTTCCGCCTTGGCGCCGATATCGATGCCGCGCGTCGGCTCGTCGACGATCAACAGTTTCGGTTCGGTGCACAGCCAGCGCGCCAGAAGCACCTTCTGCTGGTTGCCACCGGAGAGTTCCTTTATCGGCTGGTCGGGTGAGGAACATTTGATGCTGAGCGACTTGATGAATTTCGCGGCGATTTCATCCTGCCGCGCGCGGTCGACGATGCCGGCCTTCTTCAGTCGCGGCAGCAGCGCCAGCGTCATGTTTTCGCGGATGCTCATATCCGGGATGATGCCATCGACCTTGCGATCTTCCGACACCAGTCCAATCCCGTCCGCGATCGCGACAGCAGGTTCGGGATAGCGACGGTTCTTGCCTTCCATGGTCATGTTGCCACGGTCGAGGGTATCCACGCCGAAGACGATGCGCGCGGTTTCGGTGCGGCCGGAACCGAGCAGCCCGGCGAGCCCGGAGATTTCGCCTTCGCGGACTTTCAGGCTGACATCGAGGACGCGAACGCCCGAGCCGACACGATCGAGTTCCAGGCGCACGGGACGGTCGCTCTCGTGGGCCACGGCGCTTTCCATAGCCTGGAAAGCAGCGAGTTCCTTGCCCAGCATGTTGCGCACCAGCGCCATCTTCGGCATGTCGGCCATGGGGCTGACGGCCACGGTCTTGCCATCGCGCATGATCGTGACGCGGTCGCATATCGCATAGAGTTCGTCGAGCCGGTGGCCGATGAAGCAGACCGAGACGCCCTGCGCCTTCAAGGTCCGGATGGTGTCGAACAGAACGGCGACCTCGCGCTCGTCGAGCGATGAGGTGGGTTCGTCCATGATGACGAGACGGGCGTTCTGGATCACGGCCCGGGCGATGGCGACCATCTGGCGGGTCGCGGCGCTGAAATCGCCGACCGGACGTTCGACGTCGATATCGAGATTGAAGGTCTGCAACACCCGGCGGGCGCCGTCACGCATGGCGCGGCGGTCGAGCAGACCGAATTTCCTCGGCTCGCGCGACATGAAGATGTTCTCGGCCACCGAACGCTGCGGCGCGAGGTTGATTTCCTGGTAGATGGTGGCGATGCCATGCGCCT
>Ga0164290_1002116_pt1 | contig 16966 bp, 17 predicted proteins | sample Micstemetagenome_FD_108782 | JGI IMG/M metagenome (GOLD analysis project Ga0164290, IMG submission 108782) | Contaminated culture microbial community from soil near Moab, Utah, USA - Microcoleus steenstrupii SON62 (Illumina Assembly) | ecosystem: Environmental > Terrestrial > Soil > Soil crust... | reverse complement strand
CTTGATCAGCCGCCATTCCATATCGCTTAGATCGAACCGCGCCATGCTCACCTCCGATCAACGGAAGTGAATCACCAGCCAACTCAAAAGGGAATCCCCTTTATGAGTACAGAATCTAGACGGCTTTACGCCTGGTTCCGCCAGAGCAGAATGCGATTGAGTCGAATCGGTGCCAAGGTGACGACCGGGCTTTACCGGCACCAACCAGCAATCGACATGCCGCGGCGTGCAGCGTTGGCGCTCTTCGCCGTCCCAACCCGACACTTTCGCGCCGTCCCCCTCGCGTGAACCCTCGCTTTTTTCGATGAGTGCCCGTCTTTCCTCGCTCATTTGCTCGGGTGGGTGACCGATTTTTCGTCCACAGCCTAACCCCATGCCCCGCCGCAACTAAGCGGTCCCGGGTAGACAAAAGTAACTAGACAAAATTGTCAGGACACATCGCGGGTCACCCTGAATCCCCTTGGCTGATCAGGCACTTGATTTTTTGCCATTAACTTTTCTGCGGCGGCTTTTTTTCGCAGTTTTCCGACATTTTTAAAATGCATTTCATCACCCGCCGGCGGCGCGCCAACGCCGGCGCCTCGCTCCAGTCCTACACCATGTCAAAGAACCAACTCTGACATATAGTGGACGAATTGGATAATTCAAGCCCCACTTCGCTCGTGCGGACCCGACTTTATCGCATCCCGCTCTAGGGGCGTGCTTACTCACTTGATCTGAAACGCCCACGGTATGTCGCTGGCGTTGCTGACAACAAAAATTTCCTGGAATGGCGAGGCAACTGCCTCAGCCGCCAACTCGCCTTTGATTGCGCTCCAGCGGTCCCTTGGCAGCGTAAGCAGAGGGGCTTCGATCAGCAGCGTAAAACCCTTGTATTTGGCCTTATTCTTATTGGCGAGGCACCGCTTAATGCCCGCTCCAATTGCAGAGAGGGGTCCAGTTGTCGCATACGCAACGCGGGGCTGTGCCATCTTTGCATCAAAAGCTTCCTGCGGGGCATCGTCGTTTACGCCGATAAACCCGCGGCCTCTCTTCTTAGAGATCAGTTCCTTTGCGAGGTGAAACCTCTCTCTTGCCTGCGCAATCGTCATCTCTATTCCAATTGGATCCTGAGCTCCTTCATGCCAAAGCCACGCGTCCGGCACCTTGTTATCGAGAGAAAAACGAATCCGGCCTGAGCCAATCTCCATGAAGTGAATCCACTTGGAAATCGGCACCACCTCATCTGCAAGCTTTTTCCATGCGTTCTTGCTTAAACGATAATCGTTGATGTCTATCTGGGATCGGGGCCGTTCAAACAGGGCCGTCAACTCTCCCTGCAGCCACTGAACGGGCACACCTTCTTCTGAGGAGATCAGTGCGTAGAACCCCGTTAGCGCGGCAACATCAAAAGAGCTAACGGACGCAATTGAAGCGAATGCTGTCATGGGTCAGCTCTCAAGCCAGCTCTTCTTCTACGAGCGCCTCGTTCAAGCGCTCGCGGTCGCTGAACCACTCCTCCGCCCCGCGCCAGCCGAGCTGCTTCAGCGCATAGCGATGCAGGGTGAGCGCCAGTTTCGCCGGCACCCGGTATTTCTGCTGGAGATCGTCGGCGGTGGCGCCGTGCTCAACCTCGACCACCAGGTTGTTGACGAAGCGGCCGACTTCTTTGAGCGGGCGCTCCTGACGATCGATCGCCAAGCAATCGAGCAACGCCCTTCCATAGGCTGGGTCAGTTTCCCAGCCGTCCGGCAATTCGAGGCCGCGCTCGCGCTCAATCTTGCTGATTGTTTCGATCTGCTTCTGGGTGAGGCCGGTCGGCTTGCTTTTACGCGCCATTAGTAGGCTCCGTCGGAAGCTCATACTACCAAATCTGGTAGAAAAAACAATGTTCTTGATTTGTTCCGATCCTAGCCGATAATCGTCGCATGGTCGATATCGTTCCCGAGAAAGCGCGCAAGGGCCGAGGCGCCATCAGCAACCCGGTCGGCCGCTTCGAACCGGCACAGCGCTTTGCCACCGACGATGGCTGGCAGACGCAGAGCGGCGACGAGGGCGAGGACGACGCCCCGCCCGTGCGCACCACGGTGATGCGCGACGCCACGCGCTCGGTGCTCACCAAAAACGATTCGCCCGATGTGCCCTTCGAGCGCTCGATCAACCCCTATCGCGGCTGCGAGCACGGCTGCATCTACTGCTTCGCCCGGCCGAGCCACGCCTATCTCGGGCTTTCCACCGGCCTCGATTTCGAGACCAAGATCCTGGTCAAACCCGACGCCCCTCGCCTTCTCGCCAACGAGCTGGCCAAGCCGGGCTACAAGCCGGCCGTCATCGCGCTCGGCACCAACACCGATCCCTACCAGCCGCTCGAGCGAGAGATGAAGATCACCCGCGGCATCTTCGAGGTGCTGGCCAGCTTCAACCACCCGTTCAGCCTGGTCACCAAATCGGCGCTGGTGATCCGCGACCTCGACGTCATCGCGCCCATGGCGAAGAAGGACCTGGTGCGCGTCTTCGTCTCGGTCACCACGCTCGACCGGCATCTGGCCAACAAGATGGAGCCGCGCGCCTCCACGCCCGCCCGCCGCCTCGCGGCGATCAAGGCGCTGAACGATGCCGGCGTGCCGACCGGCGTGATGGCGGCTCCGATGATCCCCGCGCTCACCGACAACGAGCTCGAAGCGATTCTTGAGGCGGCGAAGCAGGCCGGGGCCCGCTCGGCCGGCTACACGCTCCTGCGCCTGCCCTTCGAGATCAAGGATCTGTTCAGCGAGTGGCTGGAGGAGCACGCGCCGCTCAAGGCCAGGCACGTGCTCAACCTGATCCGCGAGACCCGCGGCGGCCAACTCAACGACCCGAATTTCGTCAGTCGCATGCGCGGCCAGGGCGTCTACGCCCAGCTGCTGCACAAGCGCTTCCGCCTCGCCTGCGAGCGGCTGGAGCTCAACAAAAACGACTGGAACCCGGACCTTTCTCTCTTCACCGTGCCGCCCCGGCCGGGCGACCAGCTCAAGCTGCTATAAGACCGGATGGCGGCGCCCCATGAGTACACGATGCAGGCCCGGGTCCGGCGGTACGCCGGCAAGGCCGTCTGGTATTTCGCCGTTCTGCCCAAAGAGCAATCGGCGGCGATACGCACGCTGTTCGGCGGCATGAAGCGGGGGTGGGGCTCGCTGCCGGTGGCCGCAACCATCGGCAAAACCCGGTGGACGACCTCGATCTTCCCCGAGAGCAAGGCCGGTACCTATCTCCTGCCGCTCAAGGCGGAAATCCGGGAACGGGAGAACATCCGCGCCGGCGCCAGCCTGCGTCTGCGGATCGAAATCCGCCTTTAGCGCTCAGACCGGCGCAACACCGACAGTCATGCCGCCGCAGACATAGAGAACCTGTCCCGTGACGAAGCCGCTCCGCGCGTCGAGCAGGAAGGCGGCGGCGTTGGCGATATCCTCTGGCTGGCCCATCCGGCGCACCGGCACGGCATCGATGATCGCCCTTGTGCGCGGGCTGTTGTGCGGATTGGCCCTGTCGAAGAGCGGCGTCTGGATCGGCCCCGGGCCGATGGCATTGGCGGTGATGCCGAAGCTGCCGAGCTCGAGCGCCCAGACCCGCGCCATGCCGATGAGCCCGGCCTTGGTCGCCGAGTAGACCGTGCGCAGTTCCTTGCCCAGGGCGGCGCGCGAGGCGATGTTCACCACCCGGCCGAAGCCCGCCTCCTTCATGCCCGGCAGCAGGGTCTGCAGGCACTGGATGGCGCACCGCAGATTGAGCGACACGGCGGCGTCCAGATCCTCGAGCGTCTGCTCTTCGACCGAGCCCGGGCGCACGACACCGACATTGTTGACCAGGCGCGTGATCGGACCGCCGCGCAGCGCTTCCTTGAGGGCCGCCGCGGTATCGTCCGGCTTGCTGAGATCGGCGACGATGCCGCCCTTCTCGCGATCGATCATCACAACGTCGTAACCCTCGGTCTTGCAGCGCTCGGCCGTCGCCCGGCCGATGCCGGACGCGCCGCCGGTGATCAGAACCCGTCCCTTGTTCATAGCGCCCCACTCAGGATTTCGCTGAGCTGTGCTTCGCTCAGCGTGTAGCCAAAGAACTCGCGATAGAACGACGCCGTCTCGGCCGCCAGATCGAGCGCCGGGAACCGTTCGGGATGAAAGGTCTTGGCTCCCCACAGCACGGTCAGCGGCTGCTCGGCCGTGCGGTTGGACCAGTGATGCGCGCCGACCGGCACGACATGGACGCGGCCGTTCCGCACCGCCTTGAGCTGGCGGAAGATGCGGTCCTGATGGACGAAGGCGACATCCTTTGGCTCGGTGACGATCAGGATGTCCGGGTCCCACAGCACGGCCTGCTCGAGCGAGAAGGTCCGGCTCTCGGCGGTGCGCCCGTCATCGGTCAGGCTGATGCCACCGGCGGCCGGAATCCACCACTCGGCGATCAGACGCGGCTGGGTCAGCGTGCTCGGCTGCAGGTAGAGCACGCGCGGCCTGACCTCGGCCGGAACGCTGCGCAGGCCCGCCGAGACACGCTCCAGCGTCTCGTCGAAGTAGCGGCGATAGCGCGCCGCGGCATCCTGCTTGTTGAAGACCTCGCCCAGCAGGGTCATGCAGGCCTTGACGTCCTCGGGTGCGCGCCAGGCGAGGAAGATCACCTTGATGCCGCGCGCCTCCAGCGGCGCCACGCTTTCGCGGTGCATGGTCAGCACCACGTCCGGCCGGGCGAGCAGGATCGCCTCGACGTTGGGCTCGCGGTTGGGCTGCTGCAGGGTCGGCGCACCCGCCAGATTCGGCGCAAAGACCGTCTGGTATTTCCAGTGCGGCCGGTCGAAATCGGCGAGGCCGTTGAGCAACGTACGGCCCTCGCACATCGTGAACACGAAGCTGTTGAGCACCGGCAGCGAGCCCAGGGTGACGACGCGCTCGATACGCGCCGGCAGGGACACGCGGCGTCGGGCCATGTCGGTGACCTCGCGCTCCGCCGCCAGCGCCGCGCCGCCGGGCAGCGCCAGAGCCGCCGCCATCGAGGCCAGAACGTCACGCCGCTTCAGCATCTCACCCTTCGCTTCTTCCCTGTCTCTCGTGCATCACCGGCACGCAGAGGACCTGACCCTGCGCCCGGCCCGCCGGCACCTGGATCACGTCGATCGCCGTGCCGTAGAGCGCCTCGAGCTCGGCCGCGGTGAGCAGCACCTCGGGCGCCTCGGGTCCACGCAGCTGGCCGTCCTTGAGCAGCGCCACCTGCCCGCCGACCGCAAACGCATGGTCGGGCAGATGCGTGGTCAGCAGGATGCTGTAGCCGTCGCGCGCCAGGGCGCGGATCACGCCGAGCAGCCGCGCCTGGTTGGCGAGATCGAGCCCGGCGCAGGGCTCGTCCATCACCAGGATTCCCGAGCCCTGCGCCAGGGCCCGGGCAATCAGCACGAGCTGGCGTTCGCCGCCGCTGAGCTCGTGGAAGCGCCGTTCTGCCAGGTGCGCGATATCGAGCCGCGCCAGGGCGTTGCGCACCTGCCGCCGATCCTCTGCCGTCGGGCTCGCCATGAAGCGCAGATGCGGCGTGCGCCCCATCAGCACGACGTCGAAAGCCAGAAACGGAAACACGGCCGCCGTGTCCTGGGGCACGTAGGCCATGGCGCGCGCTGCCTCGACCGGGCTGAGCTGCGCCAGATCGCGGCCGTTCACCGCGATACGACCCTGCGCCAATCGCTCCAGCCCGAGCAGGCAGCGCAGCAGCGTGGTCTTGCCCGTACCGTTGGGGCCGAGCAGGCAGAGCGGCCGGCCCGTCTCCAGGTCGAAGCTGACGTCGCGCAGCAGTAACGGCCCGCCCGGATAGGCGAAGCGCAAGCCTTCGGCGCGCAGGCTCAGAACCACAGCCGCCTCGTGCGCGCCAGAACCAGCGCGAAAAACGGCGCGCCGATCAGCGCCGTGAGGATGCCGAGCGGGATCTCGGTCGTGCCGGGCAGACGGGCCAGGTTATCGACGGCGAGCAGGAAGCCGCCGCCGATCAGCGCCGACATCGGCAGCACCGCGGAGAAGCCCGGGCCGACCAGCATGCGTACGATGTGCGGGATCAGCAGCCCGACCCAGCCGACGATGCCGGCGATGCTGACACAGGCGGCCGTCATCAGGGTGGCGGCCAGGATCAGCAGCAGGCGCACCCGCTTGACGTTGACGCCCAGGGTGCGGGCCTCGTCCTCGCCGGCAGCCAGCGTATTCACCTGCCAGCGCAGGGCGTGCAGCACGAAGCCCGCCACGGCGATGGGAACGAGCGCGCCGAGGAGCGTGGGGCCGCTCATGCGATGCAGCCCGCCGAGCAGCCAGAAGGTGATGGTCGGCAGCTGGTTGAGCGGATCGGCCACGACCTTGATCAGCGAGATCAGCGCCTGGAAGAAGGCCGAGACGACCAGCCCCGCGACGACCAGCACCAGCATGGCGTGGCGGTCGAGCGTGCGCCCGAGCCAGACGGCGAGGCCAACCGCGGCGAGGCCCCAGAGGAAGGCCATCGACTGGATGCCGAAACCCGGCAGGCCGAGGATGATGCCGAGCGCCGCGCCGAAGCCCGAGCCGGCGGAGACGCCGAGCACGCCCGGCGAGACCAGCGGGTTGCGGAACAGGTTCTGGTAGGTGGCGCCCGCACAGGCGAGCGCCCCGCCGACCAGCAGCGCCGCAGCGATGCGCGGGCCGCGTACGTCGAGCACCACCAGGTCGACCGCGTCGCTCCAGGTCTTGTCGACGAGATTGAGCCGATGCAGGAAGACCGAGACCACGGTGTCGACCGGGATCGGATAGGGACCGATGGTGAAGGAGACGAGGAAGAGGCCAAAGACCAGCGCGCCCGCACTCAGCAGCGACACACCCAGCGGCGCACTCCGGAGTGCTGCGATCGTGGTCATCGATCGCCGCACGCCCGTCGACAGTCTTGGACGAGGCTCAAAGATCGCTTCCCCTGACGGTCAGCGACCCTAACGCCGCCGCCCCGGAACGCGCAAGCCGCGGGGCCAGCCGCGGCGCGAAAGCCGGCGTCTAGAGCGGCCGGCGCAGATCGTCCGGCAGGAAGCGCTGGTCGATGATGGTGTTCCAGTCGACCGGCTTGTCGATCTCGCCGATGAGCTGCAGGCCGCCCGACATGGTGGCGAGCCCGTCCTTGTCGAACTCGCCGCGCTGCCATTCGCCCGGCATGTCGAAATACTTGGGGAAGAAGCGATCGACCTCCTCGCGCTTGGTCTCCCAGATCTCGGCGTAGATCGCCGCCGCTTCGGCGCGGTTCGCATAGATGAAGTCGACGCCCTTGCGCCGCACGCGGATCAGGGCCCGCAGCTTGTCGGGCTGGCTCTCGGCGAATTGCGGCGTGGCCACGCCGACCAGCCAGGTGACGCGCGGGATGACGTCGGCGAAAGCGAGGATCGGACGGTACTTGTCCGGCTGCAGGGTGAGGATGGGATCGGTGAGCGTGGCGGCGTCGATGGCGCCCACGCCGAGCATGGTCAGGCCCGGGCCGAACCCGCCGGTCGGAAGCAGCTCGACCTTCCCGGCGAGGCCCTGCTTCTCGAAGGCCATGCGCAGCAGCATCTCGCTGGTCGAGCGCGGTGCGGTGAAGCCGGCCTTGCGCCCGGCAAGATCGGAAACCGAGCGCACCGGACTGCCGGGCAGGGTGACCAGGGCAATCTCGCCGATATGGTTGCTTGCCGTGTTGACGATCCTGAGGTCGAGCCCCGATTTGATCGCGGCCAGCGCGGTCGAGGTCGCAATCTCCGCGTAAGGCAGGCCGGTCGCCATCATGTTGCGGAGCGCCGTGCCGCCGCCGGCCCCGGCGACGATCTCGTCGACATTCAGGCCTTCCTCCTTGAAGAAGCCCTTCTTCATGGCCACCGCCCAGGGCAGCGAGGCGGTAATCCGCCCGTATTGCGTGACCGCGAGCTTCTCCGCCGCGGTCGGCGCTGCCGGCAGGCCAGCCAGGACAAACACAGAGAGGAAGAGGGCAAAGCGAGCGAAGCGCATGGACGTGTCTCCCGGGGCGCCGCCCGCTTCATCGCGGGTCAGCGCGTTGCGGGCCGCAGCATGACGGCTTCACCGCGCGCGGAAAAGAGAGTCGCCATCCGCCGTGGGACTACGCCCATACAATTCAGGCGGCGTGGGGAAAGACCAGCCGCAGGGCGTTACCCTCGACGTCGATGGTCGCCGGCAGGCGGCCGTCGCTATCGCCGTCGGCCTGCAGGGGCTCGCCCGGCGGACCTTCGACCGCGATACGCTGCGCCCGCACCACCGTGACGTCCGGCAGGCGCGGCAAGCGGCCCAGGGCGAGGGCCGCGGCGTAGCGCAGGATGTGCAGCCGACCGGTCCGGCCGAACAGGCAGACATGCAGCGCCGGCTCCTCCAGCCGGGCGTCGGGACAGGCGACGAAGCGCCCGCCGTAGAAATGGCCCTTGGCGACGATCGCCGAGGCGGCGCGATAGACGCGGCCGTCGACCTCCACCCGGAACACCAGGCCGGGGTCGCGCAGCATCTCGCGCAGTGAGGCCGTGACATAGGCGAATTTGCCGGTCAGGCGCTTGAGCGCCGGATCGACCCGGGCCACGACCTGCGCGTCGAAACCGATGCCGGCCATCATGACGAAGCGCCGCGCCCTCTCGGCCGTGGTGATACGCCCCAGCGCGATGGGTCGCGGCACGCCGCGCAGGATCCCCGCGGCGATCTCCGCCGGGCTGCCGCCGAGCCCGATCTCCGCCGCCAGCACGTTCGCCGTGCCCAGCGGTACGATGGCGAGAGCCATGTCGCTGCCGGCGAGCCCGTTGATCACCTCGTTGATCGTGCCGTCGCCGCCGGCCGCGACCACGCGATCGAAATCGCCGCCGCGTGCCGCGCGGGCGAACGCCTCGGCGTCACCGCGTTTCGTCGTGGCCTGCAAGGTAACGGCGGCACCCTGTGCCTCCAGCGTCTGCATCACCGCCTCGAGGCGCCGGCGCCTTCGCTGCCCCGCCACCGGATTGTAGATGATCAGCAGCCGCACGAATCCAACCCCTCTGAAGTATTCGTGGATGTCATTCCTGTTACAGCCTCAAGAACTATAAATTAAATTACTGATTTTCTTGTAGATATATTGATCCACTACCACAACATCTCTTAGAAAATCACTGAAATTCTTCACGACTCGAGAGAGCGCACAAAGGAGATTGCATGGCGAGGCGAGCGGCGATGCGGGAGCCCGACGGCCTCGACCGCGGTCCCTCCGGCCCCGAAACCCGGCACTATCGCGCCGTCTGGATCTCGGACGTTCATCTCGGCACGCGCGGCTGCAAGGCGGCCTTCCTTCTCGATTTCCTCAAGCGCGTCGAGTCGGACTACCTCTACCTCGTGGGCGACATCGTCGACGGCTGGCGCCTGAGCCGCTCCTGGTACTGGAACCAGCTGCACAACGACGTGATCCAGAAGCTGCTGCGCAAAGCGCGCAAGGGCACCAAGGTGATCTACGTGCCCGGCAACCACGACGAGATGCTGCGCGACTACCTCGAGCTGCATTTCGGCGGCATCCACGTGGTCGGCGAGGCCATGCACCGCACCGCCGACGGACGCCGGCTGCTGATCATCCACGGCGACGCCTTCGACGGCGTCGTCCGCCACGCGCGCTGGCTCGCCTTCCTCGGCGATCGTGCCTACAACGCCGCCCTCCTCCTCAATCACTGGTTCAACAAGGCTCGCCTCTCCCTCGGCTACCCCTACTGGTCGCTCTCGGCCTATCTCAAGCACCGGGTCAAGAACGCGGTGAACTATGTCAGCGACTACGAGGTGGCGGTCGCCACGGAGGCGCGCCGGCGCGGCGCCGACGGCGTGGTCTGCGGCCACATCCACAAGGCCGAGATTCGCGAGATCGACGGCATCCTCTACTGCAACGACGGCGACTGGGTGGAAAGCTGCACGGCACTGGCCGAGCATCACGACGGAAAGCTGGAGATCCTGCACTGGGCCGAGATCCGGCATCTCAACCTGGTGGAGATGGCCTCGTGACGCCGCCTCCCGAATCTTCGGCCGCCGCGATCCCGCAACCGGCCAGCGCCGCGTCTGACGGCACGGAGGGACCGATGCGCGTCTGCATCGTTACCGACGCCTGGTCGCCGCAGGTCAACGGCGTGGTCCGCACACTGACCGAGACGCGGCGCGAGCTCCGGCGCATGGGGCATACCGTGCGCATGATCACGCCGCTGCTCTTTCCCACGCTGCCCTGCCCGACCTATCCCGAAATCCGCCTGTCGATCTTTCCGTCCCGCAAGGTGGCGCGGCTGATCGAGCGCTTCCGTCCGCACGCGCTGCACATCGCCACCGAAGGCCCGCTGGGCTGGGCAGCGCGCGCCTACGCGCTGAAGCACGGCCTGCCCTTCACCACCGCCTATCACACGCGCTTCCCCGAATACATCGAGGCGCGCTCCGGCATTCCGCTCTCCTGGAGCTACGCCGTGATGCGCCGCTTCCACGGCAGGGCCGCGCGAATCATGGTGCCGACCGACGTGGTGCGCCGGGACCTGGAGGCGGTCGGCTTCACCAATGTCGTGCTGTGGTCGCGCGGCGTCGATGTCGGGATCTTCAATCCCGCGCCGGCGGGCGACAATCCGCGCAACTTCCTCAGGGAGACGCGGCCGATCTTCCTCTATGTCGGCCGCGTGGCCATCGAGAAGAACGTCGAGGCCTTCCTCGCGCTCGACCTGCCCGGCACCAAATGGGTGGTCGGCGAGGGCCCGGCGCTGGCCGAGCTCAAGCGCAAATACCCGCAGGCCTATTTCGCCGGCGTCTTCCCGCAGCGCGAACTCGCCCGCTACTACGCCGCTTCGGATGTCTTCGTCTTCCCGTCGAGGACCGACACGTTCGGCCTCGTGCTGCTCGAGGCGCTGGCCTGCGGCCTGCCGGTGGCCGCCTATCCCGTGACCGGACCGGTCGACGTCATCGGCGGCTCCGATGCCGGGGCGCTGGACAACGATCTGCGGGCCGCCTGCCTGCGCGCCCTCGATATCCCGCGCGAGGCGGCCCGCGCCCACGCCCTGCGCTTCTCCTGGGCCGAGGCCGCGCGCCAGTTCGCCGAGCACCTGCGCCCGGTGCGGTAGTACCGCAAACAGGGGGTTCCCCTCGCCCTCAAACGCCGGTGCGTGCTATACCTCAGGCGTGAATCCGCAAACGGATACAATCGCTTGAGCGCGGACCCTGCTTCGCCGGCAACGACGCGCGCGCTGGTGCGCCGGCTGCTGCTCGACCACATCCGGCCGCATCTCGGCTGGATCGCGCTCGGCGTGGTCGCCATGAGTCTGGCCGCCGCGGCCACGGCGGCCAATGCCTGGCTGATGGAGCCGGTGCTCGACGACGTCTTCGTGCGGCGCGACCACACGATGCTCTACTTCGTGCCGCTGGCCGTGATCGGCGCGGCGCTGATCAAGGGCGGCGCCACCTATGCGCAGGCCCTGATCATGACCCGCGTCGGCCAGCGCATCCTCGCCGACCTGCAGGTCCGCCTGTTCGGCCACCTGATGCGCGCCGATCTCGCCTTCTTCCACGACACGCCGACCGGCGGGCTGATCTCCCGCTTCACCAACGACATCGGCATGATGCGCGGCGCCATCACCCAGGCGCTGACCGGCATCGCCAAGGATCTGCTGACCGTCGTCTTCCTGGTGGCGCTGATGTTCTACCAGGACTGGCGGCTGGCGCTCATCGCCTTCGTCGTCTTCCCGGTCGCCATCCTGCCGATCGTGCGTATCGGCAAGCGCATGCGCAAGGTCTCGACCAGCACCCAGGTCGAGGTGGGCGCGCTCTCGACGCTGCTCGATGAGACCTTTCAGGGGGCCCGCCACGTCAAGGCCTACGGCATGGAGGATCGGGAGACCAAACGCGCCGCCGTGGTCATCGAAAAGCTCTACGACCTGACGATCAAGGGCACGCGCACCCGCTCGGCCTCCCACCCGATCATGGAGACGCTGGGCAGCTTCGCCATTGCGCTGGTCATCCTCTACGGCGGCAGCCAGGTGATTGCCGGCAGCACCACGCCGGGCGTGTTCTTCTCCTTCATCACCGCCCTGCTGCTCGCCTACCAGCCGGTCAAGAACCTCGCCAACCTCAACGCCAACCTGCAGGAAGGCCTCGCCGCCACCGCACGGGTCTTCACTCTGCTCGACATGGAGCCGGCAATCCGCGATCGACCCGGTGCGAGCACCCTGCCAGCCGGACCGGGCGAGATCCGTTTCGAGAATGTCGAGTTCCGCTACAGCGCCGACAAGCCGGCCCTGCGCGGCATCTCGCTCGCCGTGCCCGCCGGCAAGACGGTCGCCCTGGTCGGCGCCTCGGGCGGCGGCAAGTCGACCATCCTCAACCTGATCCCGCGCTTCTACGACGTGAGCAGCGGTCGCGTAACCATCGACGGCACCGACGTGCGCGACGTGACGCTCGCCAGTCTGCGCGCGCGTATCGCCCTGGTCAGCCAGGAGGTCAGCCTGTTCCACGACACGGTGCGCGCCAACATCGCCTACGGCCGCGCCGATGCCAGCGACGCCGACATCCGCCGTGCCGCCGAACTCGCCGGGGCGGCCGAATTCATCGCTGGCCTGCCCGAGGGCTACGACACGCTGGTCGGCGAGCGCGGCGCCAAGCTTTCCGGCGGCCAGCGCCAGCGCGTGGCCATCGCCCGGGCCCTGCTCAAGAACGCGCCGATCCTGCTGCTCGACGAGGCGACCTCCGCCCTCGACAACGAATCCGAGCGCGCCGTGCAGGCAGCGCTGGCGACGCTGATGCAGGGACGCACCACTCTGGTGGTGGCCCACCGTCTCTCCACCATCGCCGACGCCGACATCATCTACGTCGTCGACGCCGGCGGCATCGTCGAACACGGCCGCCACGCCGAGCTCATTGCCCGCGGCCGGGTCTATGCCCGGCTTCACGCCCTTCAGGCCGGCGAGGCGGGCTTCAAGGGCGCGCGAGCCCGGGCCTGATCGCCGCCGCGCCGTGCTGAAGAACTTCCTCAAGCGCCCCGGCGTGCAGAGCTTCCTGTCGTGGCTGATCGCCGGCTACAGCGCACTGGTCTTCCGCACGACGCGCTGGGAATACGTCGACCACGAGCCATTCCAGCGCCTGGGCGAGGAAAAGCGGCCGCTGATCGCCTGTTTCTGGCACGGACGCATGATCCTGATGCCGAATTTCTGGCCGTTCGCCATGCCGCTCTACGTGCTGCATTCGCCGCACCGCGACGGCCAGCTCATGCTGCGGACGCTCGCCCGCTTTGGCATGCGGCCGATCATCGGCTCCTCCAAGCGCGGTGGCGCCCAGGCGCTGCGCGACATGGCCCGGGTCATCCGCGAGGGCAGCTCGGTGTGCATCACACCCGACGGCCCGCGCGGCCCGCGCATGCGGGTCTCCGCCGGTATCGTGCTACTGGCCAAGCTGACCGGCGCGCCGCTGGTCCCGACCTCGTACTCGACGACGCGCGGACGACGGCTCGAATCCTGGGACCGCCTGATGATCCCCCGTCTTTTCGGGCGCGGTGTGTTCATCGCCGGAGAACCGATCTTCGTGTCGCGCGACGCCGATCACGCCGCGCTGGAGCACGCGCGCCTCACGCTGGAAGCGCGCCTCAACGCGATCACCGCCGAGGCCGACCGGCGCTGCGGCCAGGCCCCGGTCGAGCCGGCCCCTGCCCCGGCCACGCCGGAAGAGGTGGCATGATCGGAGCGCTCTATCGCTCTCTCGCCAGCGCGGGCGCGCCGGCCCTGCGCCTCTGGCTCGTGGCCCGACAGCGGCGCGGCAAGGAGGACGAGGCCCGGCTTGGCGAGCGCCAGGGTATCGCGAGCCAGCCACGGCCACCGGGTGGGCTGGCCTGGATTCACGCCGCCAGTGTCGGCGAATCACTCTCCGTCCTGCCGCTGGTGGCACGGCTGCGCGAGCAATGGCCCGACGTCACGCTGCTCTTCACCAGCGGCACCGTCACCTCGGCGCAGTTGCTGGGCGAGCGCCTGCCGCCGGGGTGCCTGCATCAATACGCACCGCTGGATGTGCCCGGGTGGGTCGAACGCTTCCTCGATCACTGGCAACCTGGCGCGGTGCTCTGGGTCGAAAGCGAATTCTGGCCCAACACGCTCGCCGCGCTGCGCGCCCGGCGCATTCCCGTTGCGCTGGTCAATGCCCGGATGTCACCCCGTTCCTTCGCCCGCTGGCAGAAGGCCACACCGCTGATCCGTCCGCCGCTCGACCTGTTCGAACCTTGCCTCGCCCAGGACGAGACCATCGCCGCGCGTCTCACGGCGCTGGGCGCCCGTCAGGTGCGCTGTCTCGGCAATCTCAAATTCGACGCCGAGCCGCTACCGGCCGACGGCGCCGCGCTTGCCAATCTGCAGGCGGCGATCGCCGGCCGGCCGGTCTGGCTGGCGGCCAGTCTGCATCCGGCCGAGGTGCCGATCGTTGCCGAAGCGCATCGTATCGTGGCGTCGCACCATCCGGGCCTGCTTACTCTCGTCGTCCCACGCCACCCCGCCAAAGGCGGCGAGATGGCCGGAATGTTCGCCGCCAACGGACTGAGCGTGGCGCAGCGCAGCAGCGGCGCGTTGCCCGGCGGCAGCGACGTTTACATCGCCGATACGCTGGGGGAACTCGGCCTGTTCTACCGCGCGGCCCAGGTCGTGCTCATCGGCGGCGCGCTGATCCCGCATGGCGGCCAGAACCCGCTCGAAGCGGCGCGCCTGGGTTGCGCGCTCGTCCTCGGTCCGCATATGTTCAATTTCCCCGAGATCACCGCGGCCCTGCTGGCTTCCGACGGCGCCGAGCGGGTCGAAGACGCACCGCAACTGGGCGCCGCCATCGCCCGCCTGCTGGCCGATCCCTCGCTGGCCGGCCAGCGCGGCAGCGCCGCGCGCGGTGTCGCGGAATCCGGCCGCGGCGCCGTGGAACGTGTCGCCGCAGCCCTCGCCCCACTCTTTGCGCCCTTGAGCACGGCCTCGGAGGCGGCGCGTGCGCGCGCCTGAATTCTGGCATTCGCCGGAGGGTGGGCTGCCGGCAGCGCTGCTCGCCCCTTTGGGCGCTGCGTACGGTTCGCTCGCCCGTCTGCGCGGCTGGGGCTGCACGCCCTGGCGCGCGCCCGTACCGGTCCTCTGTGTCGGCAATCTCACGGTCGGCGGTGCCGGCAAGACGCCGACGGTCCTGGCCCTAGCCGAGCGCCTGAAGCAGCAGGGGCTCGAAGTCGCCTGCCTGTCGCGCGGCTACGGCGGCAGCGAACGCGGGCCGCTGCGGGTCGATCCAGCAAAGCACCGGGCCAGCGAGGTCGGCGACGAACCGCTTCTGCTCGCCAGCGTCGCTCCGACCTGGATCGCCCGCGACCGCCGCGACGGCGCGCAGGTGGCCATCGCCGAAGGGGCCGATATCGTCCTGATGGATGACGGGCTGCAGAATCCCGGCCTGCGCAAGGATCTTTCGTTCGTGGTGATCGATGGCGGCTACGGTTTCGGCAATGGCCGTCTGCTCCCGGCCGGGCCGCTGCGCGAGCCGGTCGAACGCGGGCTCGCCCGGGCCAGCGCGGTGGTGCTGATCGGCGAGGACACGCGCGGTGTGGCCACGTCACTGCCCGCCGGCCTGCCTGTCCTTCGCGCAAGGCTGGAACCCGACGAGGCCGCCTTGCATCTCCGCGGTCGTTCGGTTATCGCCTTCGCCGGCATCGGCCGCCCGGCCAAGTTCTTCCAGACCCTGCACGAGATCGGCGCCCACGTGATCGAGGTCACAGAGTTCGCCGACCATCATCCGTACAACGAAGCCGAGATCATGCGCCTCGCCGACAACGCCCAGCGCCGCAGCGCGACACTGGTCACAACCACCAAGGATGTCGTGCGCCTTCCGGCTGCGACCCGGGCCTTGGCCACGGCGGTCGGCGTACGGCTGCGCTTTGGTGAGCCGGAAACGCTCGACCGTCTCTTGATGCCCGTTATTGGAGCCGCGCGTGGCTAGTCGCGCCGCCTGGCGTCGTCCACTCACGCTCTATCTCGTCCGGCCGATCGAGACGGTGGTGCTGCATGTGCTGCACGCCATCCTCAGCCTGCTGCCGGTAGCCATCGCATCGGCGCTGGGCGGGGCTGTCGCTCGCAGCATCGGGCCACGCCTCGGCCTGAGCCGGCGGGCCCGCAAGAGCATCGCCCGGGCCTTCCCCGAACTCGACGCCGCCGCCGTCGAAGGTCTGGTGCGCGAGATGTGGGACAATCTCGGCCGGGTTGCGGCCGAGATGCCGCATTTGCCGCGCATGAAGGTCTTCGACAGCGATCCTCTGCCCGGACCGACACGGATCGAAGTCATCGGCCGCGAGCATCTCGACGAGGGTGTACGCCGCGGCAAACCCATCATCTTTTTCAATGCCCATATCGGCAACTGGGAGATAGGACCGCTGGTCAGCCTGCGCTGCGGCGTTCCCGTTCATATCGTCTACCGCTCGGCCAACAATCCCTGGGCCGACCGCCTGTTTCTCGCCGCGCGGCGCGACATCGTCGGCGGCATGATTCCCAAAGGGGCCGAAGGCGCACGGCTGATGATCAAAGCCCTGCAGGGCGGGCATTCGCTGGGCATGCTGGTCGACCAGAAGATGAATGACGGCATCGCTGTGCCGTTCTTCGGCCGCGAGGCTATGACCGCCCCTGCCTTGGCGCAACTCGCGGCACGTTACGACTGCACGGTCCTGCCCGCCTGGGTCGAGCGCCTCGACGGCGTGCGTTTCCGGGTGCGCATCGAACCGCCGCTGCCGATTCCGGTGACCGGCGACCGCCACGCCGACATCCTGGCGATGATGACCGCGGTCAACGCGCGGATCGAGGCGTGGATTCGTGAGCGTCCAGGCCAGTGGCTCTGGCTGCACAAGCGGTGGCCCGACTAGATTCTGTACTCATAAAGGGGATTCCCTTTTGAGTTGGCTGGTGATTCACTTCCGTTGATCGGAGGTGAGCATGGCGCGGTTCGATCTAAGCGATATGGAATGGCGGCTGATCAAGCCG
>Ga0164290_1002115_pt1 | contig 16971 bp, 12 predicted proteins | sample Micstemetagenome_FD_108782 | JGI IMG/M metagenome (GOLD analysis project Ga0164290, IMG submission 108782) | Contaminated culture microbial community from soil near Moab, Utah, USA - Microcoleus steenstrupii SON62 (Illumina Assembly) | ecosystem: Environmental > Terrestrial > Soil > Soil crust... | reverse complement strand
TTGGCGCCGATCAAAGGTGCCTGTCGCAGAAAACCGCCCCCGAAGATCGAAAATCTTGGTGCAAAACCCGACCAGCCGACCCTCGGAGCGCAACCAATCGCGACTTCTTCAGCAGCCTGTTAGAGCCGCCTTGGCGGCGCTCGGTATATTCAAATCCTGATAGGGTTTGCCAAGCTCGTAAACCGGTGTTGATTCGACATAGGGAAGCTGACTGACTGCCCCTGGCTCTTCGAGAAGCCGGCGCCTTTCACGGATCAGACCTTCGTTTCTGATGTGATATTGAGCTTCGATATAGGAGCGTAGGCTTTTCGTGAGCCGCGTGACGGCGGCATGGACCCCAGTGTCGGTTGGGATGTGCTTATCAGTCATCGTCCCTCCTTCGCGTTTCGACGATGACGCCGAGCCTCTCGAAGGCGCGGGCTAACACCGGCTTGGCGCAATTGTGGAATGTTCGCCGCCCCGCACGGTTTGGCGAAGGCCAGCCAAGCCCGAGTACGCGATTCTCGGGGTTCGGCAAATTGTAGAGGAGATCGAGATCAAAGGTATCGCGTGCCACCATTAACGTGACACGTCTCGGCACCTGAAGCCTTTGGTCCAGCCCGAAGCGCAACCGTTGAGTAAGGCTATAATCGATCCGCGTGCTACGCGTGATAGTCGCCTGTCCAGAGCGAAAACCAATCTCCGCAATATAAAAGGGCCTGCTCCATTTATTAGCCACACTTAAAAGCGGTCTGCACAGGCGCAGCCCGGGAATTGCTTGTGTCAGTTGCCGTGCTTCGAACCAGCGCCCGTTCTGGCGACGGGCCGCAAAAAGATCCGGCGCATAGATCTCGAGTTGGCCGGCTGTAAAATTTCCAGACGGTGTCAGACTCGCCTGAAGCTGCTCAAGTAACCGGCTAGTCCAAACGCTTAGCGGTTCATCCCGACCAAGCCAATCATCGGTTGACTGAATGTACGAGCTAATATCTTTTCCGCTCGACGCGGTTTGCTTCACCAAAAACCGCGCGCTGCCAACAGTCCAAACTTTAATCCCGGTCAACATCTCCACGAGCGGGCTCGGCAAAGTCCCAAAGGCAACGATGGACGCATCGTCTTCGTTGCCAATCAGACGAAGCGGCGTACCTATCCAAAATCCGCTACCGGTATCGACGACGTCGCCAACAAGTGCCAGCAAATCCAAAGTGAGTTGCGCGCTATCTTCTTGTCCTTCGATTCCAGCAATTTCTGATTTTGTCCAGATGAGGTCCAATGTCTTACGGACGCCGGTCAAAAGCCGAGTGGTATGCACCGCAGGATCAAGTTCGAGGCCGGACGTGCGAGCGGCATTTGCGTAAAGTGTGCCTCGAATATGCTCTCCGGAAACCGATATTTGTAGGGCTCGTGGTACTGCAACGCACCGGAGCTGTCGGGCAAGAAGTGTGGAGGCGTCACTTGACCCAAGCTTGCCAAGAGTGAGCGTCATGCTGCCCCATCTTTCGCAATATCTGAAAAGTCTCCACTTTTCAGCAGTTCGGTGATTCTGGTGTCCGGGATGGGGCCATCGAGTTTACCCCCATCCAGTTCAGACTCTGCTTCTTCGCTTGAAAGCCCAATAGCCGTCCAGAGCGGAGCTAGCCATCCATAGGTCAGTGATTGGAGGGCGGTTATACTGGATTCTGGTTGCTTTACGTGCGACAGAGCCGCGTGGCTCGCTACGATTGTTCGTTCTAAACGAATATTTCGCTTAGACATGAACTTCCGTAGAAGCCTGAGCGGCTCATCGGCGTTTACCGCTGCACCTTGAAGCGTGCGCCGTATGGACGCGCTGCATTCGACCGAAAGGCTGCCATAGACAGGCACTGCGTCTGACTCAACACGGGAGCGCCATTCGAGAAAGTCGAGGTCAAAGACCGGGCCATACTCGAAATACGCTAGTTCAAGAGGCAGCGAAGCCAAGCCGTCGAGGATCGTGCCAAAGCAAATTGTGCGTTGCGAACGGATTAATGCGTCCCGCGTTACATCTATAGTCGTGCGGTTGATCCCTTCAAAAATTATCACATTGACATCTTGAGACCCCATCTCAAGACACTGCTCGACCGCCATCCGTAGCAAGCTACTATCGGTAAGGCCAACCGGAACGGCAACGCTCCAGGCATGCTGTGCGCTGATAGCATTGGCGCAGGTGACGGCGACTGTGCTCGCCAGCGATCCCTTAAAGAAGATAACTTGGTTGCAGGACAGGGCGGCGACAATCTCGTCTGCGAAAATATGGGCGGCTGACTTCTTCAATCCTGCTCTTTGCAAGGCTTCGGTTACTGTCTCCAAGGTCTTCGCAAGATCAGTCAGCTTTTGCGGCGTAATTGACTCGTCGGACGATATCCTAAACGCTTGCGGACCGTGCAAGTACGGGGGGGTTCTGTTTTCCGTTACGCGAACGAATTTTTTTTCTCGCTCGGAAACTGAGCATTCGCGACCGCTCTGTTCGATTGCGTTGATACGGGACGCGAGGCCTTCAATCTCAGTGGTAGAGATGCGTATTTGATCGAGTTGGGTAATCTGCTTAGATAGTTGCGTTATCTTGTTTTCGAATTCATCTACCGGGAAAGCCTGTGGCCCCGGTAGCTCTGCAACCACCATAGAGAGCGCCGCAAGCGCATCCGCAAGTTTGTCGATTTCGACCTTCACCTCTGCTAGTGCGGCGTTCGAAACAGATGGGGGCGGAATTTGCGTCGGTAGGGCAGTTAAGCCTTGAACCTGCCGCCGCAAGCTATCCAGTTCGGTAACAACGGCGGTATTTTTTTCGTTTTTTGTTCTGATGTCGGATGCTACTTGCCCGACCAATTCGCGCAATCCAGCTATGGCTTCTTTATGTGAAACGATATCCGTTTCTAAACGGGTGAGTTTCGTTCTAGAAATCTCAGGCTCCGACTTGGTGGACTTGACCTGCGCGCTAAGAGCCTCGATCTGAGCTTGCAGCTTCTTTAGCTCTTCCTCGTTCTTGCGAAGGCGGTTCGGCAATTCGGTAATCTCTGCATCGCGCTGAATGTCAGCGGCGCTCTTCGATTTTGAGATGAGATTCGTAATTGCTTGATCGGCACTAAATGGGCTGAATTCGAATAATCGATGGATGTTTTCGCGCGAACAGACATTCTCAGTTGACATCTCCTGCAATGCAGTAAACAGCGCAACCGCAGGCTCCTGAGAGGGTACCGCTCCCTCGCCCAATAGATTCGAATTTTCGCCGGCTGTTTCCAGTCGGTCGATTAGTTCTTTAACCCGGTTCGGGTCGCCAAGCCGGCCCAATGCCCATAAGACCCAGACGAAATAGAGTGCCCGATGATCCTTGTCGTCAGCGTTCTTGCTTGCAAGACGTTTGGCTAAATGCTGCTTCTGCTGCTTGATCCCAGAAATGCTATTTTTTCGAAATCCAGGCACGGTGGGTAGTTGATCGACTATGTGTCGGTAGGAATCCAAAGGAACTTCGTCAAGGAAGCTGACAATCGCCTTTTCCCCTAATGTCCGAATGCGCGTTATGGCTTCGGCTGACGGACGCGGCCTGTGTTTCATGAAGGTATTGTCCGGTCGTTAGTGCGTTGGAGGTCACGCGCGACGGCTGCCTTATGCGCTGTGAGTTCGGCGGGGAAGTGCAGCGACTCAAACATCGCTGCGAGGGCCGAATCAGGAAGCATATCGACGGGCCTGTTCGCGCCGTCTGTATAGCGCCGTGCACTCTTACAAATCCAAATTATGCGTCGGCGAACTTCTATAGGCAGAGCTCGCGCTGCGCGCGCGGAATGCTGAATTGCGCCGCTATCGTAGAAAGAACCGAAAGAACCAAAGTCAATTTGGATATCCAGTGCTCTGTTTTGAATAACGGAGTTAGCCTGCAAAAGTTCGTCTTTGGTTGCCGCGATCATCGCTTCCCGGGCACCCGGGTTCGACAGCGAGTAGCGCTGCCATTCGATAGCGGGCGGAACACGCCATCGCAGTTGAGCGGTCACGCCACGGGGATAAAGAAGTTTGACCAGAGTAGCGCGCCCAGCACGCACGTCGTGGAGCGCGGCTGCAGCTTGGACTTGGTGAAGAGCAGCGCGGTGATGGGCTTTCGCATCGTTGGTGCTGAACTCAAGAACAACGCCGTCGATTTTGTCATCCGGTGAGCCCGTGAACCGCACCAGCACAGGCAAGGGACTGTCGTCGAGATACAGTGCCAATACACTCGTGACAAGCGATGTTCTCAACTCAAAGAGATGGCGACCCGAACCGCTGATGGAGACTGCGGCGCTTTCCTGTACGGCCGAGCACGAAAATTTTCTTCCGCTGTCATTGTCGAATTGTCCAAGGTTAAGGCCGACGAGCAGTGTTTCGCTGTCTGGTATAACCGGTTGCCCAAAAACGTTCATTCCGTAGGGTGCCGGAAGGACAATCCCGAAGAGGCGGCGTTGAGGACTGAAATTTAGACCGACATGTTTGTCGAGCCAGACCCTTACCTCGGAGTCCTCATCATCCGGCAGTGTGACCAATGAACATTGCCAGTCATCCTGCGGCGCAAGAGGCAAAGTAGAGAGCCTCCGGTGAACCTCCGTTAAGCGATTGGTTCGCCATACAAAATAATAGCTGTTGCCCCAGGTGAGGCTGTCGGCACGCCTTTTGTATTTCTGGCTAGACGTTTCAAATGCGTTGATTCGTGTCGGGTCGAGACCTGGAATTCGCTCTTTGACTGCCTGACGGTAATTTGGGCTAACTTCCGGACTGATCCAACTGGCACCGAATTCCTGCGCATCAAGAGCCGCTACTGCCGTGTGCGCTTCCAAGAGTAGCCTTGATAGATCGAGGAGCTTGGGCTGGCCTGTGCCGAAATCAACTAAGATGCGACCATGCTCGTCATCGGACTTGGGCACCGTGAGGCGCAGCCCCCAACGGCGCAAGCGCCTGCCACGGAGCATGGCCTCCGGTTCCAACTCGATACTGACGGCCAGCGGCGGGACGGCGTGGGTGGTTAACGACGATCCATAGGGATCACTCGGGGGTGTCCATGTAGTCTTGATGAAATCACTCGGATGGAACAACTCACATTCTGGCTTTCCCCAGCCTGAGCGGTGCGCGAAGTGATGCTGGCGTTTCCGCCCCTGACGGAGAAATACGTCAGCTGCGCATACTGGGCATTTGTAATATCGACGCGCGACGGCCTGACGCGTTCCGATCAGTTTGCCTGCCCTGTCCAGCGCGTGTTCCATGAATCTACCTAGCTTTCTCGCAGGAGAAAAACTGGCGGCGGATCGGAAATGGGGCTATCGGACCCCGTGCGCTGTAAGGTGACAAGGTCGGCAAGCGCCTCTCTCGTCCACGACCGATAGTCGGGTCGGGTGGCAGCTCGGGGGACCAGCCATCGGTCGCGAGCAAGCGCTCCTACTTCGGCAACGGTTTTGAGATTACGGTATGAGGCTCTCTGGACCTTATCAGCCAGAATCTTTTCAGCATTGGAGGCAATATCGCACGCGAACACCTCGCGCCCGATGCCATGTTTTAATAGATCGGCTTTGAATCCGAGAATATCGAACGCCGCTCGGATTGTTCGTAAGCGCCAGTTCGGTCCCTTCCCGAAGGTATGACCGTCGACATATTTGTGCTTTTTTTTGCGAAGATAGTTACGGAGCTCGGCAAACAGTGTGTCCGGTATATGAAAGTGGCCAAATCCCTGCGTATATCCAATCGGCTGCAGATATGGCTGACCATCGAGCTTCAGGCGGTTATAGATGGAAGACTTTCCGAGCGACGAGCTTGTAGTAACCATAATGAGGCGCGCGACCTTCTTACGCTTGGAAATGATGCCGCGCGTGTCCCGGTATTTTTTGTCGAAGTCGTCGCGCACTTCCTTCGTGCGGACAAGACACGCAACGAGCTTGCCGCCCAAAAGAAAACTATAGGGGGGGACGGCACCAAGAACATAGGCATCTAGGATGTTGACGAGCCGTTTACCGCGATCCGCTGCATTCCAACCAATGCGCTGATCCCTCACACGCAAATTGAAAACGGGATCGCCCAGCGCCAAAATACCAATTAGTTTACCGTTGTGATCGTCCCACACGAGATAGCGAAGTCGCCGCCCGAAGCCCGCAGAGACTGGGACGGACCATGAAAGGCTGGCAAGTCGAAACAGTTCAGATTGCCACGTTCCGGCAGAGATTAGTTCGATGCGTGGCGCAACTTTGACGGGGTCGACCTCTGCGCCATTGGCAAAATGGATACTGAGTTTTGGAAGCGCGAACCGGACAAAATCCTGTTGTTCTCGAAGAACAGATTTTCGCTGCTCTTTGTGAAGCGCGCGGATCGTATCTTTGGAGGTCGAGGGGGGCCTAAGTGATCCATCACCCGCGTTGACAAATCCAAGCTTCCTCAAATGAGCGCGGATACGGCGTTTGAGCTTTGCCTCTTCGGTGAATGCAGAGACGACAACTGATCTTTTCGATACCAACAGCGAAGCTCCCTTGCCAAACACATAAAACAGCAACGCGATGTAGATGTAGCTGGAGATAGTATGCTTGATCGTGTATCGACTGTATAGCCAGAGAACATTTTCCGATTTATGTTTATTGGCGTTCAAATGGCGCTGAGTGCCATCGATTTTATTTGATCCTTCCCTTACGCTTCCTAGGTCAACTGGGTTTCAGATGCGTTCTTTAAGGCAGCTTAACTTTCGAAACCCGCTATTCTAGATTTAAGAATAAGTGTCACCCCGTTATACGGTTGGAGTCGTAACTTCGAAACCCTTGGGCTGCCATGTCAAAAACTCTCGTTACCTACCGCCAACTTCGAAATCGATCCGAGGTAGTGTCGAGGCTAACAGCCGCCGCTACGAAGTGGTTCAAATCGCCAGAACTCGTCGAGCGCGTGGTCGAGGTGGCTATTCAATACCTGGAAATGTCGCTTAACCTTGGTCGTTCTCAAAGCATGCGAAAGCTCCGACGATCTATCGGACGAATGTCGCAAAGCACGCTGCTGAATGACAGGAAGTCAAGTGCACTTAGCTTAGATGCGAAAATCCTGATTGGCGGGTTTGATCCGGCATTCTTTAACGCGGTCCCTTCTATCGAAGGGGACGATCCAATCCCATTCGAACGGAGCCGCAGGAGGGCACTTGGTCAATTTGAGGATCCCGCATACCGAGCGTCTGTCTCAACTCGATACCTAAGGGGATTGAGTCAATCGATTAAATCGAAGGCACCGCGTAGAAACGATCCACTTGAGTGGTTCGTCGAATGTTTAGCTCAGATCAATGAACTCGAAAACAAGGGTCAAAAACTCAAGAGAACCAAGGATAACCTCCGGCGCTTCCCATTTATTTTTAAGATTGTTGAGTCGGCAAATCCATTCCTCGACAAGGGCACGCGGGTTCACCTTGCCGATATCGATCTCGCCATCCGCTACGTGGTTCAGAAGCCCACTCATAAACGCCAACTTGCTTCTAAACAGTTGTGATTAAACACTTATTATGAGTCTGGTAGACCGGCCGGGCAGACGGCCGCCTTTCAAGTATCGCGAATCTCCATAACGGTGGCCTCAGACCAACTCCATTGCAGTTGGTCGCAAGAGCGCCGTGACCAAAGCAATTCTCGACACACAGCTGAGCCAAGTGGACGCTACGACAGACGCTCATGCATCTGCCGTGTCCGGCCATGCGGGGCACCAGCTTCGGAACGTGGCACGCGAATTGGGTCGAATGGCTGCACGGGCGGCGATGCGGGGCGCATCCCACACATCGGGCAACGGTGCGACCCATGAATAAGAAAAGTCCCAAAGGCAGTGCAACTGCCGAGGCCCCTGTCCCCGCCCAATTTCATACCATTGATGAGGTCGCCCAATATCTCGCGGTCTCACCCAGAACAGTTCGTCGTTGGATTGACGCCAAGAGGCTCGCGGCAATCCGTATTGGCACCACGATTCGAATTTCGGACGTGTCGATCAAGTTCCTCATCGAAGCAGGGGGAGACAAGTGATTCGGCACGTCAATACCGTTTCTCTCAATTTCAGCCACTTGCGGGCTAATTCTCCGAACGGGGTGTCTGCGTATCACCACAGTGCTGACACCCCGCCCCCCGTCCTGTCCGCCGGTGTCCACGCGTGTCCACCGTCGCCTTCCATGTCCGCCGTTGACCCAACTCCCAATTCAAGAACTTTCAACAAGCAGGAGACATTCATGACGCAGCTCAGCTTCGAATTTGACGCAGAAAATACCCACACCACCTGCGAGGCGCCCGACATCCAGGAAACTTCGAGTTTCACGTCCACCCCGAACGACCAGCCCGATGGCGAAATCGCGGGCGAAACGCTTCCGAGATTTAATAGCGAGACGCCGCTCGAAATGCTCGTGAAGGCCTATGGCGAGAACTTTCCCGACCAAGCGAAAGCCGCACTTTCTGCTATGAAGGTCCTCGTGAAGGTTCTGACTATTGGTTCAGGCGTCGGCACCGATGCGCTTCGGTGCAATCTTCCGGATTTGAAATCGCGTATCGCAAAGGCGCAGCCCGGCCTTTACCGCATCTCCCATGGTGCTTGGACGCGTCATTTGCGCGTTATCTCGCGGGTTCTTGTTTGGGCGGACCTGATCGATCCGCCGACAAAGAGCCACTCGCCCCTCGATAAGGCATGGAGAGCGCAACTCGACCTCCTCGGCAACCAGCCCTTGGCCAACAAGTTGATCAACTTCGCGCGCTACAGCGGTGATCGCCAAATCGCGCCGGGCGAAGTCACGGCCGAAACGTTTTCGGCCTACAAAACTTTTCTTATCGACCGCACCCTCATCACCTCGGAATCGATACGTGTCGCGGGTGCGCGTCAAGCTTGGAACTACGGCGTTCGTAATGCGGGCGGTTGGCCTCAAAATGAGATCAATCCGCCGCCCGACCCTCGGATTTACGCGATCCCTATCGACGAATATCCCGCCTCGTTTGTTGCCGATATCGCCGCGATGGAGAACGCATATCGCAATCCGTCGCCTTTTTCTTCTAACTCGCGCAAGGTCGCTGCTATCACGATCAAGGAGAGATCGTTGATAGTTCAGCGTGCTGCCGCCCTTCTTGTCAGTTCCGGGGTTCCCATTTCGGAAATCGATAGCGTTCGGCATGTCGTTGAGCCGAAGCACTACGAGAAGGTTCTGACTGCGCTCTATTTGAAAGCCGGGAACTCTTGGACCGGAGGAGCGTCAACAATTGCTGGCGTGCTCCTGACGGTTGCTCGGACGTATTGCCTTCTGACTGATGAGCAACTGAGGGAATTGCGTCGGTTGAGGGGCTTCGTTCACTACCGGCACAATCCGATGAGTGATAGTCGTGTCAAAAAACTAATGGCCTTCGACGATCCGCAGCTCTGGGAAAAGCTCAGGAATCTTCCATGGCGCGCCTTTCGGTCGGCAGACAATCTCTTTGACACCCAGCCTTGCAAAGCGGCGCAGCTCCATGAAAAGGCGCTCGCATTGGAGATTTTGCTGGAGACCGCGATTCGGAGGCGCAATCTGTGCTCAATTAGCCTGTCGAAAAACCTTCAACGCGATGATAGAAAGCGCATCTCCGGCTTCTTCTTCTCTGAGAAAACAATGAAGAACGGGAACGCTTTTCAGGTGAGCATTAACAATACACTGGCCATTCGGATCGATAAGCATATCCGGGTCTTCCGTCCTAAACTTAAGAATCCCGAAAGCGACTTTTTGTTTTCTGGTGAGGGAGGGCGTTGCCGCTCTCCCGAGCGATTGGCGAAAGCGATATCAGCATTCGTCAATGACGAATTGGGAGTGAATTTCACCCCGCATCTCATTCGGCACATCGCCGCCCACAAGCTGATTGATGCCGACAGCGCAAATATCTACGTCGCCCAGCGCATACTGGGTCACAAAGACAGTAAAACGACCAATCATATGTATGGCAGCGGCATCTCCAGCTCCGCCCAACGAAAATACGCAAGCATCGTATTGGCATCCAGGTCCCCGACCGGGAAGCGTCGTCAGTAACTTTGTAAGTTTGTTCTTCCGTCGAAAGTTATCATTTGGAGGCGTCGCTATGTCGGATTTGGCGAATCCCAGAGGGATGCGTGGGCATCGTAGTGTCTTGGTGCCCATCGAAAGGCGAGTGGTCGATATCGAATTCTGGCCCGAGCAAGATCGGCTTGCATGGCTCGAGCTTCGGAAAGAGAGGGGCCCTTTCGCAGATGTTCATCGCGGATCACGCTGGGCACCTCTGACCTGGAAGATCAAGCACGATAGTGTTGGTCGCTACATTGGGTTTGAAATGTACGTCGGAGGTGTAGACTTCTCCCAAGCGCTTTCTCAACGTGTAACTGCCGATACGTTCCAGCGCTTCATGAAGCATCTTCGGGATCAGGTTTCATTGAACACGGTTCGACGCTACGCAGTCGATTTGCAGCAGGTCCTTCAGGCGCTCGATAGCAAAAGAGATTGGACTTGGATGAAAAGGGAATGTCTCGTTCCGTCTGAGGCCGAAGCGAATGCGGCGAGAAAGAAAAAGACAACATTCCACCCGCCCTCACTCTTTCACGCTGCCATTCGACGGATGAACGAGATTGACGATTCTTCGTTGGACGTTAAATCTTCTGTTGTTTATCGAAATTCGCTGATCGCCAGCTTCCTTGTTTGCTATCCAATTCGAAGGGCAAACCTCGCCGCGATGGAGATCGGCCGCCATTTGCGTATATTGGATGGGGTGATGCATCTGTCCTTCGAAGCCAATGAAGTGAAGGTCGGAAAGTCTATTTTTACTACTCTGCCTGAGGAGCTTCGTCCGTATTTTCAGCGATACATTGAAGGTGCGAGGACTGTTCTTCTCAATGGGCACCGCTCCAATATGCTTTGGATTTCGAGCCGCGGTTTGCCGTTGAGGGATGAAGGCATGCACAGCAGTTTTGCATCAATGGGGCGTGATCTTCTCGGATTCGAGCTTACCCCGCACATGTTTCGACGCGCAGGACCGACGTGGCTGATCGGTCAAGATGCTCGCAACACCCGATTTGCGGCACGCACCTTGGGACATGCAAATACGAAGTCAGTGAACGGGTATTACGATCTTTCTGACGGAAAATCGGCATTTCAGGCTTGGCAAAAGTTGCTCCGTAGGTCGCCGTCGGCAGGCGAACTGGATTAGGTGTGAGGTTTCGCATGCGTTGCGCAATATACGCCCGGTACAGCTCTGATCTTCAAAACGACCGGTCGATTGAGGACCAGATCGCACTTTGTCGGGGCAAAGCCGAGAGCTTCGGCTGGAATGTCGTGGCGATATTTTCAGATCGCGCGACAAGTGGCGCCAGTACCCTGCGCGCAGAATACCAAGAGCTTTTGGAGTGCGCTCGGGCCGGGAGAATTGACGTTGTTATTTCGGAGGCGCTCGACAGGCTTAGCCGTGATCAGGAGCACGTCGCCGGGCTTTTTAAGCAGCTGAACTTCAACGGCGTTCGCATCCACACACTTTCGGAGGGGGAAGTCAGCGAACTGCATGTCGGTCTGAAGGGAACAATGAATGCTTTGTTCCTGAAGGATTTGGCGGCGAAAACACACCGTGGCCTGCGCGGTAGAATCCAAGCTGGCAGGTCGGCCGGCGGACTGTCGTTTGGCTATCGGATCGCGAAGCGCTCAAGCCCTTCTGGCGATTCGCTGCGTGGGTTCCGGGAGATCGACCCTATCGAGGCTGAGATCGTCGTTCGGATTTTCAGGATGTTTGCCGATGGCGAAAGCCCGATTTCTATCGCCCGCTACCTGAACGCAAAGGACATCGCCGGACCGGGTGGTCGCAAATGGGGGGACACCACTCTTCGTGGGCATCACGCTCGCGGCACCGGCATTCTGAGAAATCGTCTCTACATTGGGGAGCTTGTTTGGAACAGGCTCCGTTATGTCAAAGACCCAAAGTCCGGAAAGCGGGTTTCGCGCCTCAATCCACCCGAATCATGGGTAACCGAAGATGTCCCAGATTTGAGGATTATCAGCCAAGATATATGGGACAAAGTTTCGGCACGGCTTGATGCTCAGCGAGCGAGCCCGGCGGGCCAAAAGATTCGGGCAAGCCAATTTTGGCTCCAAAAACGGCCGAAACATCTTCTTTCGGGGTTGGTCTTTTGCGGCGTTTGTGGCGGCCCGGTCGCAGCTGTCGGACGCGAATATCTAGCATGCTCAACCGCTCATCGATTTCAGTCGTGCTCGAATCGAACTTCGATTCGCCGGTCCCGACTCGAGCAGGTCATTTGCGATGCGCTCCAGGACGACCTGATGAAGCCGGAATTGGTCGCAGAGTTCGTGGCTGGGTATCTGGAGGAGTTCAATCGCGCGGCCGCGGAGGAACGGGCCGCCAGGACCTCCGCCGAGGCGGAGCTGGCAGAAATCCATCGAAAGATCGAGCGACTCGTGGATGCGATTGCTGACGGCGCCGATCACAAGCTTCTGGGGACGAAGCTCGCCGCTCTGGAGGCACGCGAAACTGCCCTGAAGGCCTCTCTCGCAACGGCTACGCCTGCCGCCATATCGCTCCACCCCAATCTCCCGGCGATCTACCGTGAACGCGTCCGGGCGCTCCGGGACGCGTTTTCGTCCCCCGAATCAGGTCTGGTTATCCGAAGTGCGCTGCGTGCGCTCATCGAGAGGGTCGAGTTTAGGCCGGCTAATCAAGCGACTGGAGGGGTCGAGATCGAGTTGGTCGGCGAAATCTCTGAGATGATTCGTCTCGCAGTTGGCGCCCAGAACGGAAAAACCCCTGCGTTGGATGACGCAGGGGTTCGCCGTTCGGCAAAAGTGGTTGCGGGGACAGGATTTGAACCTGTGACCTTCAGGTTATGAGCCTGACGAGCTACCGGGCTGCTCCACCCCGCGTTAAACCCAAATGCGTTAAACCCAACCGTCCAAACAACAACGCCCGCCGAAGCGGGCGTGTCGTACATGGCTGGAAGAGAGATCGAAGCAACGGTCCGGTCGGAAGGCCCGGCGGCGACTTACTCTCCCGCGTCTTGAGACGCAGTACCATCAGCGCTGAAAGTTTTCACGGCCGAGTTCGGAATGGGATCGGGTGGTTCACCTCTCGCTAAGACCACCGGGCCGTCGGACCGGACCATTGCTTCGAGATATGTTGAACGTTTTTTCGCCAAAGAAAATCGAACGAGGTTTACGTGCCATCGAGAATTCAAGCGAGCGATCGAGCCCAAATTGGGAAGCTCGACGCTGCGCGCGATATAACGACGACTAAGGAGATCAAGCCATTCGGATGATTAGGACCGGTAAGCTCAACGCATTACTGCGCTTACACACCCGGCCTATCAACGTGATGGTCTATCACGATCCTCAGGGAAGCCTTGTTTCGAGGTAAGTTTCCCGCTTAGATGCATTCAGCGGTTATCTTTTCCGTACATAGCTACCCGGCTGTGCCGCTGGCGCGACAACCGGTACACCAGAGGTACGTCCATCCCGGTCCTCTCGTACTAGGGACAGATCCTCTCAAGCTTCCTACACCCACGGCAGATAGGGACCGAACTGTCTCACGACGTTCTAAACCCAACTCACGTACCACTTTAATCGGCGAACAGCCGAACCCTTGGGACCTGCTCCGGCCCCAGGATGTGATGAGTCGACATCGAGGTGCCAAACGATGACGTCGATATGGACTCTTGGTCATCATCAGCCTGTTATCCCTAGAGTACCTTTTATCCGTTGAGCGATGGCCCTTCCACGTGGAACCACCGGATCACTATGGCCGACTTTCGTCTCTGCTCGACCTGTCGGTCTCGCAGTCAGGCGGGCTTATGCCATTGCACTCGAGGGCTGATTTCCGACCAGCCTGAGCCCACCATCGCGCGCCTCCGTTACTCTTTGGGAGGCGACCGCCCCAGTCAAACTGTCCACCACGCAGGGTCCTTATCCCGGATAACGGGACGAAGTTAGATATCAGAAAACGTAAGGGCGGTATTTCACCGTTGCCTCCACCAGAGCTGACGCCCCAGCTTCATAGGCTCCCGCCTATCCTACACATCCATTTCCTAATACCACTGCGAAGTTACAGTAAAGGTTCATAGGGTCTTTCCGTCTAACCGCGGGTACTCCGCATCTTCACGGAGAATTCAATTTCACTGAGCCGGTGCCGGAGACAGTGGGGAGATCGTTACGCCATTCGTGCAGGTCGGAACTTACCCGACAAGGAATTTCGCTACCTTAGGACCGTTATAGTTACGGCCGCCGTTTACTGGGGCTTCAATTCAAGCCTTTCAGCTCTCCTTTTAACCTTCCAGCACCGGGCAGGCGTCAGACCCTATACGTCCACTTACGTGTTCGCAGAGCCCTGTGTTTTAAGTAAACAGTCGCCACCCCCAATTCTGTGCCACCCGTCAATGCTTGCGCATAGGCGGGTCCCTCTTTTCCCGAAGTTACGAGGGTAATTTGCCTAGTTCCTTCGACACCGTTCTCTCAAGCGCCTTGGTATACTCTACCAGTCCACCAGTGTCGGTTTCGGGTACGGTCTATACGCTGGGGCTATTTCCTGGAAAGCATCATCCGCCCGCGGAATCCAATAACCGCAAACAAACTTACGCTTCCGTCAACACCCAGCAGGCCCTGGAATATTAACCAGGTTCCCATCGACTACGCCTTTCGGCCTCGCCTTAGGGGCCGGCTTACCCTGCGCGGATTAACCTTGCGCAGGAACCCTTGGACTTACGGCGACAGGGTTTCTCACCCTGTTTGTCGTTACTCATGTCAGCATTCTCACTTCCGATACCTCCAGCAGACCTAACGGTCCACCTTCACAGGCTTACGGAACGCTCCGCTACCGCGTGCTTGCGCACACTCGCATCTTCGGTGCCTGGCTTGAGACCCGTTACATTTTCGGCGCAGGACAGCTTGACCAGTGAGCTATTACGCTTTCTTTAAAGGATGGCTGCTTCTAAGCCAACCTCCTGGTTGTCAAAGCCGTCCCACATCCTTTCCCACTTAGCCAGGACTTGGGGACCTTAGATGGCGATCTGGGCTCTTTCCCTCTCGGCAATGGACCTTAGCACCCACTGCCTGCCTGCCGAGCTGTACTCCTCGGTATTCGGAGTTTGGTTAGGTTTGGTAAGGCTCGCGCCCCCCTAGCCCATCCAGTGCTCTACCCCCGAGGGTAATCGCTCGACGCTCTACCTCAATAGATTTCGCGGAGAACCAGCTATTACCGGCCTTGATTGGCCTTTCACCCCTAGCCACAGGTCATCCCCTGCTTTTGCAACAGAAGTGGGTTCGGTCCTCCAGTGCGTGTTACCGCACCTTCAACCTGCCCATGGCTAGATCGACCGGTTTCGGGTCTAATCCCAGTGACTATTCGCCCTATTCAGACTCGCTTTCGCTGCGCCTACGCCTAACGGCTTAAGCTCGCCACTGAAACTAACTCGCTGACCCATTATACAAAAGGTACGCAGTCACGGATCCGCACGGCGAACCGCACGTCCCGCTCCCACTGCTTGTAGGCATCCGGTTTCAGGTCTATTTCACTCCCCTTATCGGGGTGCTTTTCACCTTTCCCTCACGGTACTTGTTCGCTATCGGTCGGTAAGGAGTACTTAGGCTTGGAGGGTGGTCCCCCCATGTTCAGACAGGATTGCACGTGTCCCGCCTTACTCGAGGATCCCAGCATTTTCTACCCGTACGGGGCTATCACCCACTGAGGCCGCCCTTTCCAGAGCGTTCCGGTTCTTATGCTGTGATCACTGGCCTAGTCCGCGTTCGCTCGCCACTACTAACGGAGTCTCTGTTGATGTCCTTTCCTCCGGGTACTTAGATGTTTCAGTTCCCCGGGTTTGCTTCCACACCCCTATGTATTCAGGGTGGGATCATCCTTGCGGATGGGGTTGCCCCATTCGGATATCCGCGGATCAACGATCGCTCGCATCTCCCCGCGGCTTAACGCAGCGTGCCACGTCCTTCATCGCCTCTTACCGCCAAGGCATCCACCAAATGCCCTTGTCATACTTGATCTTCGTCTTTGTCGACGCTGTCCGGCTGTCTTGCGACGGCCGGTCAGAGTCAGTGTCGTCGTCAACCCTGGGTTCGTCTAGGCAACTTGCCCAGGGCGCTCAGTATCGCGCGCAGAGTCGAAATTCCCGGAATGGTTAGAACCGGAAACCCAACCCGACGCTCTTTTTGAATTCTCGATCAGACACGTTAACTCGTTCGTCGCAAACGAACCTGCACACTGGCTTGAGGGCGAACCCTCGCGCCGACAGGGTGGGAACCCCGCCATATTGCGCAGATACGGTCTTGCGAACGTATCAACATATCTCTCTTCACCATGTCAAACAGCACCGGAGCGGCGAGCGAACCCGCCAACTCCTTAACCAGGTTACCCTGGATCTGGAAACTTCCTGAAGATCCGACGAGCCCAAGGCTTTCGCCCTGGGTGCCGCCCGGTTTTGGCCGGGGCGGCTTTCTAGGTCCGTTGCAAGTTCGTGTCAACCGATAACGCCGACCATCGTACGAAGAAGATGGTGGAGGCGGACGGGATTGAACCGACGACCCCCTGCTTGCAAAGCAGGTGCTCTCCCACTGAGCTACGCCCCCTGCCGAACTTTCGTTGCGGTGGAGAAATGGTGGGCCCGGGAAGACTTGAACTTCCGACCTCACGCTTATCAAGCGCGCGCTCTAACCAACTGAGCTACGAGCCCGATTGCTCGTTTCTTGCGGATCTTGAGGAAGGGATGCGCCGGCGGCGGCGAGGTTCGAGAACCGAAGCTCTCCCGGATGATGCCTGCGATCGAAAGATCGGCAGGCAAGGCCGGTTGGTCTTTGGGGATTGCACCCATCGACCGAAGCCAAGGAACGGCGATCTTGAAGACGTGAGGGTCTTCGAAAGTTCGCGCATCCTTAGAAAGGAGGTGATCCAGCCGCAGGTTCCCCTACGGCTACCTTGTTACGACTTCACCCCAGTCGCTGACCTTACCGTGGACGGCTGCCTCCTTGCGGTTAGCGCACCGGCTTAAGGT
>Ga0164290_1002114_pt1 | contig 16984 bp, 8 predicted proteins | sample Micstemetagenome_FD_108782 | JGI IMG/M metagenome (GOLD analysis project Ga0164290, IMG submission 108782) | Contaminated culture microbial community from soil near Moab, Utah, USA - Microcoleus steenstrupii SON62 (Illumina Assembly) | ecosystem: Environmental > Terrestrial > Soil > Soil crust... | reverse complement strand
GTCAGATATTGCACGTCCCAGTAGCGGCGGTGGGCTTCGAGCTTGCCTTGCTCAATTGGCTTCGGCTCGTACTGCTGGACGATGGCAAAGAGGTGGTCGCCGTCGATCGTGTATTTGCCGTCTGGAAGATTCGCGTTTTTAGGATCGCTCAGGAAGTCGAATGCAGCGTGGAACGGGGCAGGCAGCCAAGGATACTTTTGCTTAGCGCCAGCGAGGCGATCGAGGATCATAGCGGGTTACTCGAGGAGTGGCGAAGCGTCGGTATAGAAGCTTGAAGACTATTTGACCAGGTCGAGCGTGCCCCACAGGCTGGGGTCTTCATCGATCGGGAACTCCGGACCGATGGCGAACGTTTGGGTGCCGAGCTCGCGGTCGACCAGGGCGTAGGTGAAACCAAGCTGCGGCTGATCGGCTGGGCCGTAGCCAGTCAGAATGTCGGCAGGAAGAAATGCCTCCAACATGTAGCCATCGACGCGACGATCGCTACGGACCAGGATCTGCCGCGGTTCGATCTCGCGCGGGCTTTCCTTCGCACGATTGATGGCGAGTAGGGCTGCGACAGGTTCATCCAATTTGCGGCCGCCGCCGGTGGGCATGAAGGCAAAGCGATGGCAGAAGCGTCCCGCTCGATGGATGTTTTGAGTGTTGCGAGTGTCGATCCAAACCTGCAGGCCGTCGCTGTCTTCGATGCGCGAATCGCGGCACCAGGGCGGCTGTTTTTTGCCTTGCACCTTTACGCTGATGCCCAGCCCAGCCTCGCTCCAAGCCATCCGCACATCGGCTAGCTGCGGCTTGCCTTCGAGCATCGAGAGTGTCGGCAACGTGCAACCCTCCGGCAGTGACAGTGGCCAGCGCTTCGGCAGATCGCCGACATGCTGACACGGAACGGCGAAGCGGTAGAGGAACGTCGAAGCGAGAAGTGGTTCATCCATGGAATCAGGTGCTGCCTATTAGTTGCCCTTGGAGCCGCCAAGCGCTGAGAGATGTTCTCTGAGGAAGCCGCTCAAATTGCCGCGCTGCAAATGTTCGGTGGAGACGAAGTGCAGTTTGATCACGTCGCGATCGGGCCGACCGTCGTCGAGCTCTCGCTGCCCCGCCAGTTCGACGATTTTGCCGAGCGCGAACTTACCCTTGGGTCCAGTCAACTGCACCACTACCGACTGTGGACGCTTCGTGTAGATCGTCGCCCACGGCTCGCGTTGTTGCGGGACGATCAGATGAACCACCTGCTGGTTGTTCCAGAGGAACTGGCCGCTCGGGGCTGCCTGTTGCAGCATCTCGCAGAGTTCCTCGAGGATCTCGCCGTCCCAGTGCGGCGCCTTTCCGGGTGGAAAACCCTTGCGGAGGAAGTGCCACTTTTGACCGAGCACCTTCCAGGGAGATATTTCGTCCGGCTTGACCGACGCTTTCTCGGTGAATCGCTCGAAGCCAGCGATGGCTTCTTCCAGGAACGACCAGAACTCGGGCGTGTCGATCTCTTCGTACGAGTGTGCCCGGATTTCGATCTCCTGCCACGGTCCGCGGAGCGTCTTCACTTTCACTCGCGGTTCGTTGCCGTAGATCGGCAGTTCCGTCAGTTCGTTGAGCGTCTTCAGCTTGATGCGGTTCTGCAGTTGCTCACGTTTGAAGGTGCCGCGGTAAACGCGGAACTTGAGCTTCACCAGCCACGCTTCGCCGGTAATCGCGTGGAAGAACCAGCCGTCGGTTTTCTTGGGAGCGCAGATCTCGACGACGCTGCGCTCGCTCCAATCGGTTTCGCTGAACTCACCCAGTTCGTGGATGCGGTCGACGACATCGGCCAGGATGCGACCGTCCCAGCGGCAAGGCTCGCCGCTGCGGCCGACGCGGTCTTGAGTGTGCCACTTGCGCCCGTCGGCTTCCCAGGGCATCTTGGCAGTCTTGCCGACCTCGGTGATGTCGAGATCGCCTTCGCGCTTTTCCTGCAGGGCATGAGGATCGTAGGCCTTGCGCTCGACGAGCGGGCCGGCGGCGAGGACGGGCGCGAGGGCCTCGCCGGTGTGGGAACGGAGGGGGATTGCGGATTGCGGATTGCGGATTGCGGATTCGGTTGAGGCCGAAGTTTCAGCTTTGGGCGACTTCTTACCTGCCGCTTTCGGCTTTCCGCTTTCCGCTCTGGCAACGCTCGCGTGTTCCACAATCATTTCCGGCGTGCCGCACACCACGACTTGCCCACCACCTTCGCCGGCTTCGGGACCCATGTCGATCAGCCAGTCGGCCGACTTAATGATGTCGAGGTTGTGCTCAATCAATACGACGGTGTTGCCCAGGTCGACGAGCCGCTGCAGCACCTCAAGCAGTTTTGCGAGGTCATCGAAATGCAGACCGGTCGTCGGCTCGTCGAGCAGGTACAGCGTGCGGCCGGTGTCAGGGCGCGAGAGCTCCGCCGCCAGCTTCACCCGCTGGGCTTCGCCGCCGGAGAGAGTTGGCGCTGGCTGACCGAGGGTGAGATAGTCGAGCCCCACGTCACATAGCGTCTGGAGGATGCGCCGGATTTTGGGGATGTTCTCGAACAGTTTGACTGCTTCGCCGCAGGTCAGGTCGAGCACGTCGCTGATGCTCTGACCGTGGAAGGTGACCGCAAGGGTCTCCGGGTTGTATCGCTTGCCGCGGCATGTCTCGCACTCGACCCAGACATCGGGCAGGAAGTGCATCTCGATCCGCTGCTGACCGTTCCCTTCGCACGCTTCGCAGCGACCGCCCGAAACATTAAAGCTGAAGCGGCGGGCTGAGTAGCCGCGGAGCTTGGCTTCGGGCAACTGAGCGAACAGCTGGCGGATCAGCTCGAACGCACCGGTGTAGGTCGCCGGATTGGATGTGGGACTGTTGCCGAGCGGTTGCTGGTCGACGCGGATTACCTTATTGATGTGCTCGAGCCCACGGATCTCGTCGTGAGCACCGGGAATGAGCGAAGCGCGGTGCAGCCGCCGGGCAACGGCCGCATAGAGCACGTCTTCAATCAGCGTGCTCTTACCGCTGCCACTGGGGCCGGTAACGCACGCGAGCGTGCCGAGCGGAATGCGGACGTCGACGCCCTTCAGATTGTTATGGCGAGCGTTGATGACATCGATCGTCGGCAGCCGGGCGAGCAGATCGTCGGCAGTGAGACCGGCGATTGCGGATTGCGGATTACGGATTACGGATTCTCCGGCATCCTTTTTCTTCGCCGCTTTTCGCTTTCCGTTTTCCGCTTTCGGTTCTTCAATTGCGATCGCCGGCAGCACCCGCCGATTCGTCGGCACCCCGATCGCCTTCCGCCCGCTCAGATACGGACCGGTCACGCTGTTGTTCTGCTTTGCCAGTTTCGCCGGCGTACCTGAGCCGACGACTTGACCACCGAACTTGCCAGCGCCAGGGCCAAAGTCGACGATCGCGTCGCAGTTCTCGATCACTTCGCGATCATGCTCGACCACGACGAGCGTATTGCCCAGGTCGCGGAGCTTGTGCAGTGCGGCGAGCAGCTTCCGGTTGTCGCGCGGGTGCAAGCCGATCGTCGGTTCGTCGAGCACGTACAAGACGCCGCACAAACCGCTGCCTAGCTGGCTGGCGAGGCGAATGCGCTGGGCTTCGCCGTTGGAGAGCGTGGCTGCAGGACGCGAGAGCGATAAGTAATCGAGCCCTACGTCGTTCAGGAACTGTGTGCGGTTAGTAATCTCTCGCACCAGTTCCCCAGCAATCTTTCGCTCGCGATCGTTGAGCCCCCAGTTCTCAATTCCCTGCTGCAGGGGGCCAAGCGGTTGGCGGCAGAGCTGATCGATTGTTCGGCCGCGGAAGCGAACGGCGGCCGAATCGTCACGCAAGCGGCTGCCGCCGCAGGTGGAGCAGTCGACTTCGGCGACGAGCTGCTCGAGACGCACACGCATCGACGGCGACAGTTTCGACGCCTCTTCCAGAGCCGGATAGAGCCCTTTGTACTGGAAGCGGAAGATCGGCTTTGCCTTTTTCTTGCCGGCTGCGTCGGCTGGCAGTACGTCAAACCACTGCTCCCCCGCGCCGTGCATGAGCACACGTCGCTGACGATTGTTGAGTTGCTCGTACGGCACATCGAGCGGAATCCCAGTGCCAGCCGACAAAGCTAGTAGCATCGCCTGAGCCATGGGCTGAGCAAGATTCGGCCACAGTGCGAGAGCGCCTTGGGCAAGTGTGAATTTCGGATCGCGCAGCAGGATTGCCGGATTGGCGCCGACTTGCGTACCGAGTCCTTCGCACGCTTTGCACCAACCGAGCGGGCTGTTGAACGAAAAGCTGTGTGGTGTGAGCGGTTCGAAGCTGCGGCCGCATTGCCTGCAGGCCATATGCTGGCTGTGCACCGCCGTTTCCCAGCGCGGTTCGGGAATGTCGTCACTCACGACCGCGACATGCATCACTCCCTTGCCCAGCGCCAGTGCGTTCTCGACACTGCCAGCAATGCGCGAACGGTTCTGCGCTTGCACACTGATGCGGTCGAGCACCACTTCCACGCGGTGTTTGCGGCGGCGATCGATCTGCGGCGGTGCGTCGAGCGAGTGCGTCACTCCATTCACGCGGATGCGATGGTAGCCGGCAGCGCGCAGTTCGTCCCACAGACTCGCATATTGCTGGCCGACGTCGATTTCGACCGGCGCCATCAGGTACAGCTTGGCCCCGGCGGGGTACTCGACGATGGAATCGACTACTTGATCTGCGGTCTGCGTACCCACTGGGATATCGCAGTCCGGGCAATGCGGCTGACCCAGGCGCGCCATGAGGATGCGCAGGTAGTCGTAGATCTCCGTCACCGTGCCGACGGTCGAACGCGGTGTGTGTCCGAGATTCTTCTGCTCGATCGCAATCGACGGCGACAGGCCGTCGATGTGATCGACCTGCGGCTTCTGCATCTGGGCGACGAACTGCCGGGCGTAAGCGCTGAGGCTTTCGACATATCGCCGCTGTCCTTCCGCATAGATCGTGTCCATGGCGAGCGAGCTTTTGCCGCCGCCGCTCGGCCCACAGAACACCGTCATGCGGTCGCGTTCGATCTCGACATCAACACCCTTTAAGTTGTGCTGGCGAGCGCCCTTTACTGACAGATGCGTGGCTAGTCGCGGCGGCAGGGCCGTTTGGGCCTTTTTCGGCTTGCCGTTCTTCCCCTTCGCCGAGCCGTTTCCGTTGGCGGAGTGCGCAGCGTCGCCGAAGAGCACCTTGGCGAGGGCTCGGCCGGTGTGCGAGCGTGGATTGCTTGCAATTTCCTCCGGCGTGCCGACGCCGATGATCTCACCGCCCGCATGGCCACCTTCCGGCCCGAGGTCGATGATCCAGTCTGCCGTCTTGATCACGTCCAAATTGTGCTCGACGACCAGTACCGTGTTGCCGGCATCGGCGAAGTCGTGGAGCACTTTCAGGAGCAAGTGAATGTCGGCGAAGTGCAAACCGGTCGTCGGTTCATCAAGCAAGTAGAGCGTGCGGCCGGTGCTCTTCTTCACGAGTTCGCGAGCGAGCTTTACCCGCTGCGCCTCGCCGCCGGAGAGCGTTGGCGACGGCTGACCCAGCTTCAAATAATCGAGACCCACATCGTGCAGTGTCTGCAGCTTATGGCGGATGTGCGGAACGTTCTCGAACAAGGTGAGCGCCTGCTGGACATCCATCTCCAGCACTTCGGCAATCGACTTGTCCTTGAACTTCACCTGCAGCGTTTCGCGATTGAAACGCTTCCCTTCGCATACGGGGCAGGTCACCCACACGTCGGCCAGGAAGTCCATCTCCAGCTTGTTCGAGCCGTTTCCTTCGCACGCCTCGCACCGGCCTCCTTCCACGTTGAAGCTGAAGCGGCCTGGCTTGTAGCCGCGGCGCTTGGCTTCCGGCATTTGCGTGAACAGGTCGCGGATCTCGTCGAACACCTTGATATAGGTACCTGGGTTCGATCGCGGTGTGCGGCCGATCGGTGTCTGATCAATCGCGATCAACTTGTCGAGATGTTCGATTCCCTCAATCGCGTCGTGTTCGCCCGGTTCCCCTTCTCCTTTGTTCAGGTCCCGGTGCAACGCCTCGACCAGAACATCATTCACCAGCGAACTCTTGCCGCCGCCGGATACGCCTGTGACGCAGACGAACTTGCCGAGCGGGATTTCGGCTGTGACGTTTTTCAGATTGTTGTGCCTGGCGCCGACGATCTTTAGCGTTTGACCATTTCCTTCGCGGCGCTTCTCCGGCACCTCGATCTTCTTCTTACCGGACAGGTACTGCCCCGTCAGGCTGCGATCGTTGCGGAGGATGTCCGCCGGCTGACCTTCGACGACCAGTTCGCCGCCGCGCACGCCGGGGCCGGGACCGAAGTCGATGATGTGGTCGGCGGCCCGCATGGTGTCTTCGTCGTGCTCGACGACGACCACCGTGTTGCCCATGTCGCGCAGCCGATGCAGCGTGGCGAGCAGCCGATCGTTATCGCGCGGATGCAAGCCGATCGACGGTTCGTCGAGGATGTACAGCACGCCCACTAGGCCGGAACCGATCTGCCCGGCCAGACGGATACGCTGGGTTTCGCCGCCCGAGAGCGTCGGAGCGGTCCGGTCGAGTGTCAGGTACTCGAGCCCCACATCAATCAAGAAGCCAAGCCGGGTGCGAATCTCCTTGAGCACCTCGGCGGCGATGATTTGGCGTGTGTCGTCGAGCACTAACTGCTCGAAGAACTTCGCTGCCTCACTGATTGCCAGCCCGCAGACTTCAGGCAGCGTTCGCTCTGGCCGCGGGCCGAAGTCGGAATGACCGCTGCGAATGCGGACGGCGCGCGCCTGCGGCAGCAGTCGCTGGCCGTGACACGCAGGACACTCCACCATGCTCATGTATTTCTCAAGCTGGCGGACCTGCATTTTGCTCTTGCTGGCTTTGTGTTTGGCCGTCAGTTCAGGGACGACTCCCTCGAACTTGCCGCCGTACATCATCGGTGCGTTGCCGCCGCGCCACTGATACGTGATGTGCACATCGCCCGTACCGTACAACCAAAGCTTCTGCAATTTCGGCTGCAGATCTTCCCACGGCGATTCCAGCATGGTGCCGGCTTCGAGTCCGTGCAGCCGCTCCACCGTTTCGGCAACGCCTTGATAAATATGCCGCTTCCAGCGACCCATATCGGTCCAGCGGCCGACAAGTTCAATCGCCCCTTCCTTGAAGGAAAGCTTGGGGTAGGGAACGAGCAACTCGGGATCAAAGGAGTAGCTCACGCCCAGGCCGTCGCATTGCGGGCACATGCCTTGTGGGCTGTTGAAGCTGAAGAGCTGGGGGCTGGGGGGCTCAAAGCTCAGTCCGCAGTGCGTGCACGCGTAAGAGGCGGAGAAGAGAATGTCTCCCTCACGGGCCGCCCGTCGTTTGCTACGCTTCTCGGTTGCGCGAGCCGTGCTGGCTTCGGCTGCCTCCCCATCGCCGATCAGGTTCTCGCGCCCTTCGTCAACCTCTGCTGCCGGAAGAGCAGGGCGCTCTGAGGCCCCAGCGACGGACTCGTCCGCGACAATCATGTTCCCCTGACCAACGCGCAGCGCAAGCTCCACCGCTTCAGCCAGACGCGGTCGCATGTCAGCCTTCACGACGAGCCGGTCGACGACCACCTCAATGTCGTGCCGCATCTGGCGGTCGAGCGACAGTTTGTCACTCAGCTGCACGACGGCGCCATCGACGCGGGCCCGCACAAAACCTTGCTTCAGCAGGTCTTCGAACAGGTCGCGATACTCACCCTTCTGCTGGCGAATGAGCGGCGCCAGGATCAGTAGCTTGCTGCCAGCGGGCATCTGCAGGATGCGGGCGAGAATTTGCTCGCGAGACTGGGCCGTGATCACCCGGTCGCACTTGGGGCAGTAACCCTGTCCCACGCGCGCGTAGAGAACGCGCAGATAGTCGTAAATCTCAGTCACCGTGCCTACGGTCGACCGTGGATTGTTGCCCGTCGACTTTTGGCTGATCGAAATTGAGGGGCTGAGGCCGCCGATGTAGTCGACGTCCGGCTTGGGCATCTGCCCAAGGAACTGCCGGGCGTAGCTGGACAGGCTTTCGACATACCGCCGCTGCCCTTCGGCAAACAGCGTGTCGAACGCCAGCGAGCTTTTGCCGCTACCAGAGACGCCTGTAAGGCAGATCAGCTTGTTACGAGGCAGAACGAGAGAAACATCACGCAGGTTGTGCTCGCGCGCACCCTTGATGACGATATCCGAAACAGGCATGAGCGATGGGTTGGGCCGTGGGAAGGGTCGATCCGTGACGAACCTGATATTTTAGGAGTCCACGGTGCTCGCGGGACAGGGGGACGAAGTCAGGGAACTGCCTGCGGTCCTCCAGTACGCACGTGCGCGATACCGCCGCGCGACTCTCCTAGCCAGATCGTGCCAATGTGTGACAACGCCGTGAACGGCGAGGACGCGTAGCAATCGTTCGCTCGGCCAGGGGCAAGTCGGCGGGAAGTTGAGCACCTTTGCACAAGCGGCGGATGAGTTGGACGGGAATCACCCCGCAAGCGCATGATTGATTGACACGAATTTTTGTGTTTAATAATTGATAAATTATTGCGCACCAAGAAAGTAGGCTTGGCAATCGGGTCAAGTTCTTGATGCACGGCGGCACTCACTCGTGCTTTCGTCGTTTCAACTTACGGCGAATCTGGATTGGGCCAGTCGGCAGGTGCCTGTTGATCAACTCAGCCACTTTATCAACAAGTACGGGCCCCCTGGAGGTGGGTTTAGTGTTGATAAAGTGCCAGGGTTTAACAACAGGCAGCCGAGTGTTGGGTGATAATCGGATTGGCGTAAGCGGATGCTGGTGGTTGCCGGTCCGCCCGTCGTTTGGTGAGTTGCGATGCTTGCTGCTGGCCCCTCCTCACCTCGGGTCCGTCCTGGATAGTGCGAGCCAGACACTGCGGGCAGACAACGAGATTGGCAGCCGGGCCTTCGCGGTGATTCCCTCTCGCCCCATTTTGGAAATCCTTGGTAGGATACAACGTTCGCCCCCGCAAGCGGTTAGCCTTGCATGGGCGCCTCATGGGCCAAAGGAGTGGCCGAGCGTGTTGAACCTGGAAGCATCCGACCTGGTCTTACTGGCGATTGGGGCTTACTTCGCCCTGACCTCGCTCGTGCGCCTGATGCGCAACCGACGCGATGAGCTTGTGCAGCAACTCACCGCCGAGGCGGAGGAGATGCAGCGGCGGAAGAAGGCGGAGGAGAAGGCGAAGAAGAAAGTCGACAGCAGAAAGCGGAAAGCGGCCTAAGTGTAGTAGGCACACTCCGTGTGCCGTCGTCGCTGAACCTTTTAGACCATTCCGTCAGCTAGTACAGTTTTGAAAAGAAGATAGATACACGGCACACGGAGTGTGCCTACTACTTTGCCATGACCACCAAGCGTTTGTATATCGAAACTGTCGGCTGTCAGATGAATGTGCTCGACAGCGAAATGGTTGTGGCCAGCCTGCGCAAGCGTGGCTACGAAGTGGTTCGCGAACTCACTTCGGCCGACGTGATCCTCTACAACACCTGTAGCGTCCGTGAGCAGGCCGAGAACAAGACGTATAGCGCACTGGGACGGATTCGGACCTACAAAAAGGCGAATCCGGAGAAGATTGTCGGCGTGATGGGCTGCATGGCGCAGAAGGATCAGAAGCTGGTCTTCGAGCGTGCGCCGTATGTCGACATCGTGGTCGGACCGGGTCAACTCAGCCAGATCCCGGACCTCATCGATAAAGTCGCTGGCGGCAAGGGCCAGCAGATGGCCGTCAGCATGGGTCGGCGGGACGGTGCGGTGGACGAGATCAAGCGGAGTCACGAGACATTCGATCCGCTCCGAGATCCAACGATGCGGCCGACGCCGTTTCAGGCTTATCTGCGCATTCAGATCGGCTGCGACAAGTTCTGCACGTACTGCATCGTGCCGATGACGCGCGGGCCGGAGCAAGGGCGCGATCCGCAGCAGATTGTCGATGAGGCCAAGATTCTCGCCGATCAGGGCTGCGTCGAGATCACACTGCTCGGTCAGACGGTGAACAGCTACAAATACACGGACGGTAACAAGACAACGCGGCTGAGCGATTTGTTGCATCAACTGCACGAGATCGAAGGACTGCAGCGGCTGAAGTTCGTGACGAACTATCCGAAGGACATGACGGACGATCTGCTACAGGCGATTCGCGACTTGCCCAAGTGCTCGCCGTATTTGCACGTGCCGGCGCAGAGCGGTTCGAACGTGGTGCTGCAGCGAATGAAGCGTGGTTACACGGTCGAGGACTATCGCGAGATGATGGGGCGCATTCGCGAGACTCTGCCACACGCGGCCGTGACGAGCGATTTCATCGTAGGCTTTTGCGGCGAGACGGAAGAGGATTTCAGGCTGACGTACAACCTGGTCGCCGAGTGCCGCTTCAAGAACAGCTTCATCTTCAAGTACAGCGAGCGGCCTGGGACGAAGGGGGCCGAGCGGTACCCCGATGACATTCCGTACGACGTGAAGAACCGCCGTAATAATGAACTGCTGGAACTGCAGAATCGCATCAGCGAGCAGGACAATCAGCGGTTCCTCGGCGAGCGAGTGGAAGTGCTCGTCGAAGGGCCGAGCGAGCGGGCGAAGAAGCATGGCGAGGATCAGGGAGACATCGTTCAGCTGACCGGCCGAACGTCGTGCGATCGGATTGTTGTATTCGATGGCAATCCGCGATTAACGGGACAGATTGTGCCCGTCGCCGTGTATGAAGTCGCTCCGCATACGTTGTTTGGAGCCGTGGTGACGCGGCATGTGGGACCGGCGGTGCAGAGCATCGGCGCCAGCTTGAGCGTTTAGGATCGAGGCAGCTCCGTGGACGCTTCCGCTGGCCGTCGCGCTCCACGTCGCAACCGCAAGCCGCTTCGGCAACTGATTGGCGCGATGAGCCGCGTAGTTGGCGATGTTCGCCGGCGCCTGGCGACGCCGTCAGACCAGTTATCCGCGGATGATTTCGCGCAGATGATGGCCTGCGGATTGGTTACCGTGCTTGCCAATCGCGAGCACTTCCTTCAAGCAGCGGCCTGGCTGCTGAGGTGTGCCCCCGAGTGGCAACGCGGAGCTTTGCGGGAGATTTTTTCGGCGGCGGGCCTGGCTGCGGAGGACGCCGATCCGCCTGATTGCGTTTTAACTCCGCCGGAAGTCGAAGAACTGCGGCAGGTGTGCGGCGAGGTGGATTGGGATTCACCGGACGGTTCGGATTTCGAAGCCGAGCATCTCTACGAGCAGTTTCTCGCTGCTCATGCGGCCGATCAACGACGGCGGAAAGGTGTGTTCTTCACCCCGCAGCCGATCGTGCGGTTCATGCTGATGCAGGTCGATCGGCAATTGCGGGAAGAGTTCGGCCGACCCGCAGGCATCGCGGATCCCGAAGTCGTGTTGGTTGATCCAGCCGCTGGTGCGGGGGCGTTTCTGACTGAGGCGGTGAGTTTCATTCATCAGCGGTTCTGCGAAGGGCCTTCGTCTGCCGCAGACTGGAGCGAGTACGTGGCTGAACGACTGCTGCCACGATTGACTGGCATTGAACTGATGCCGACGTCGTGCCTGCTGGCTCATCTCCACATTGCAATTCGGCTGGCGAAGACGGGTTATGATTTCGCCAGTGACCGTGAGGTCCGAGTTTCGCTCGGCAATACTTTGCTTGGACCGACGGAGTCGAAGGGTCGGATCGATGGCCGCTGCGTTGTGGTCCTGGGTAATCCGCCATTCTCGTACTTGTCGGAGAATGACAGCCCATGGATCCAAGGCCTCATCCGCGGGACGAACGGCGCGGCTGGCTACCTGGAGTTCGACGGCGAGCGGCTTGGCGAGCGGAAGACGTGGCTGCACGACGACTATGTGAAGTTCCTTCGGTACGCACAATGGCGAGTGGAAACTGCAGGCGGCGGCATCATCGCCTTTGTGACCAATCATGGTTACTTGGATAACACGACGTTCCGGATCCTCCGGCGGCAGTTGATGCGAACGTTTTCGCGGATCACCTTGATTGATCTACATGGCAATCGGAATAAGGGAGAAATTTCGCCGACCGACGAGCGCGACGAGAACGTCTTCGGATTGGATCAGGGCGTGGCGATTGGTTTGTTTCGGACTGCGGCGAGCGATGCCGTGACTACGACCGTGGAACATGCCGAACTTTGGGGCGCAGTCAGCACGAAGCTGGCGAGGCTTGCAGAATGGAGCGATCGCGGTGAAGCCTATCTGACGGTTCGTCCTCTGTCACCTGACTTCGCTTGGACTCCACGAACAGTCGCCGACCGCCCTGAGTACATGCGTGGGGTTCCTTTGCCCGAGGCAATGCCGGTCTTTACGACGGCGCCGGTTACCGCGCGAGACGGCCTGGTTGTGGCGTTTACACGCGACGAGCTGCTTCGCCGGATTGAGCGTTTTTGTGACCTTCGCGTTCCGGACGAGGTCATCCGCGGCGAACTATTCCCCACTGCTCGCACCGCTCGATATCCGGCGGGAGACACGCGCGGCTGGAAGCTGGCTGAAGCGCGGCGCCGCCTGGCGGCCGAGACAGATCTGCAGCCGTTCGTTCGCCGCTGTTTGTATCGGCCCTTCGATTGGCGGTACGTCTTCTGGCACGACGCGATGATCGATTGGCCGCGGAGTGCGGTGATGCGGCACCTGCTCGATTGGCCTGTGGCGGCTGATGGTGATGAGCGAGCGAACCTCGCATTTATCGCCCGGCGGCAGATGTTGCCATCTCAGCCGTGCACTTATTTTTGGGTAACTGACTCACTGACGCTCGACGGCGTGATCCGGAGCGACAACCGGGGCAGTGAGGCGGTTTTTCCCCAATGGCTGCTCGGCGAGGATGACCAGCGACAGCTGAACTTGGCTGATGATCTTCTCGCAGCAGAAGCCGGCGACGGCTTTCTGTTCTGGGCGTATGCTTTGTTTCACGCTCCGGGGTATCGCGAGCGATACGCGGATGACCTGCGACGTAATTTCCCGCGAGTGCTGCTTCCGACCAGCGACGATCTGCGAGCGGAGTTGATGGCCTTCGGCCATCGATTGGTGGCGTTGCACTTACTGCGAGACGCTGACCAGCACATTGACCAGATCACCGGTCAGCACGCACTTCTCGTGATTCAGATTGCGCCGCGGTTCCCGCAGTATGCAGACCGCGCTGTTTGGCTCGGTCCGGAGACGACCATTGCACACTGCACCGCGGCCGCTTGGGAGTTCCGCGCGGGAGGCCATCAGGTGCTGCGGAAATGGCTCGCCGATCGTCGGGGCCGGACATTGTCCCTTGAGGAAGTTTGGACCTACCATCGGATCGTGGCCGCCATCGAGCAAACCCTGGCCTTGCAACCAGCCATCGAGCAAACGGTCGTGAAGCACGGAGGATGGGAACATGGCTTCCGTTAGTCGGCAACAGCCGCCCGATCATCAATTTGCCCACCACTTGCGGATTTCGCCGGTCGCACAGAAACTCGTTAGCGGGTCGCTCGCAGGCGTTTAGGAGAGGATATGAATAAGACACCGAAACGAATTGGCATCCTGACCGCCGGCGGCGATTGTCCGGGGCTCAACGCCGTGATCCGTGGTGTGGTGAAGAGCGCCATCACCCACGGCTACGAGGTTCTCGGCTTCCTGAAGGGTTACGAAGGTCTCGTTGACCCGGTCAGCTACGTGCCGCTGACGCACAAGAACACCACCGGCATTTTGAATCAGGGCGGCACGATCCTGGGCTCCACGAACAAGGGCCGCTTCGCTGCGACCGTGGGCGTGAACGATCGCCTCGAACTGGATCCGGAGTTGGTCGCGGGCGTGAAGACGACGGTCGAACATCTCGGACTGAGCGGACTCATCTGCGTTGGTGGCGACGGATCGCTCGCCGTTGCCCAGCAGTTCCATGAGCAAGGCATTCCGGTGGTCGGAGTGCCCAAGACGATCGACAACGACCTGTCTTCGACGGCGTTCACGTTCGGATTCTTTAGTGCCGTGTTTTGCGCTACCGATGCGCTTGATCGGCTGCATACCACAGCGGCCAGCCATGAGCGGGTGATGGTGCTGGAGGTGATGGGGCGGCATGCCGGCTGGATTGCGCTATACGCTGGTGTGGCGGGCGGCGGGGATGTGATTCTGATTCCTGAGATTCGTTGGACGATGGATGCCGTCTGTCAGGCGGTGCTCGCGCGCGAGCAGCGGGGCAAGAAGTTTACGTTGGTGGTGGTTGCCGAAGGCGCCGAGCTTCCCGAGGGTGGCTGGGTCACTCAAGAGCGCCGCTCCGACCAGAAGCAAGTTCGCCTCGGTGGCGTAGGGAATGTGATTGGCGTTGAGATTGAGAAGAGACTGGGCAAAGAAACTCGCACGGTCGTGCTCGGCCACCTGCAACGTGGCGGTTCGCCCACAACGTTCGACCGGGCGCTTGCGACGCAGTTTGGGGCCCACGCGGTCCGCCTGATCGTCGAACGGAAGTTCGGTCACATGGTGACCTACTGGCCGCCGGATATGGGCAGCGTGCCGATCATTGATGCAGTTTGCCTCTCGTCCGTGGATCCAAACTGCGCCACGGTGCAGGCGGCGCGAGCGATGGGAATCAGCTTCGGTGATGGCAACACTGAGCCGCCATTCAAGTACACCGGCGAGAGCGAGGCGGAAGTCGCTGATGGCAACGGCGCTCGTTGCGAGGTCCGATCGCCCGATGCCCAGAAAAAAGACTCGTAAGCGGCTAGGACTAGTATTATGGTAGTCCTCAGCCACGGCGCAGTTCTCCCCCCGCCTCAGAATGTCGGCTTCGGACCGGCCTCAAAACTCTCTCCTGGTAAGTTGGCCATGTTGAAACCATTCTTGATGTCGTTGACAGTTCTCGGAAGCATCGCTCTGTCGGCCGCCATCGCGGTTGCCGAAAGCAAACAATTCACGATCACGGTGAAGGCTGGCAAGCATGATCGCGAGAATACGCCGGTCAAAGTTCCGCTCGCGTTGCCCGAGGCGCTTGCCCAAGGCAGCACGGTAAAATTGACGCTGGACGGCAAAGAACTTCCCGCCCAGCTCACTCAGCCGAGCTTGCTCGCGAAGCCTGCCGCCGTTGCTGACGATTCGGCTGTCGAGTTGGTCTTCGTGCTGCCCAAGCTCGCTGCCGGCGAAACGGCTTCGCTGAAAGCCGAAGTTTCCAGCGACGCCGAGAATGGGTCGAAGAGCAAAACGTTCTCCTGGAACGACACCGCCGGTAAGCACACCGATCTGACCTACAATGGCCGGCCTGTGCTGCGCTACATGTACGCCCCGCTCGACGAGAGCTCGAAAGACGCTCGCCATGCGACGATGAAACCGTATCATCACGTCTTCGACCCGGCGACCGGTAAAACGCTGCTCACGAAGGGCCCGGGAGGTTTGTTCCCGCATCATCGCGGTCTGTTCCTCGGCTTCAACAAGATCAGCTACGGCGAAGGGGGCAAGCAGAAGGCCGACACCTGGCACTGCAACAACGGCGAGTTCACGGGTCACCAAAGCTTCGCCTCGCAGGAAACCGGCCCGGTCCTCGGCCGGCACCTGGCCAACATCAACTGGTTCGGACAGAAGGCGGATCACTTCGCGAGCGAGCACCGCGAGATGACCGCCTACGCACTTCCCGGCGGAACTCTGATCGAGTTCGCCAGTCGGCTGGAGAGTGAAGTGGGACCGATCAAGCTCGATGGCGACCCGCAGCATGCCGGCTTCCAGTTCCGGGCCACTCAGGACGTCCCCGAAAAGACCAAGGACAAGACCTATTACCTGCGTCCCGACGGCAAAGGCCAGCCAGGCAAGTTCCGCAATTGGCCAGCGGACAAGGGGCATGTCGATCTGCCTTGGAACGCTCTCTCGATCGTCGTCGGCGATCAGCGGTACACGGTTGCCATGCTCGATCGTCCTCAGAACCCCAAAGAAGCCCGCTCCAGCGAGCGCGACTACGGCCGATTCGGCTCGTACTTTGAGTACGAAGTCGAAGAGAACAAACCGCTGGAACTGAACTACCGCGTTTGGGTTCAGGAAGGGGAGATGGATGTCGAAGGTGTCCAACGGCTGGCCGACGATTTTGTGGAGCCGGTCGAAGTGACGGTCGAGTAGGCTGATGTGATGATCAAGCCGCCACCCAAACCCAACCGGCCAGCGATTAGCGATGCTCGTAGCGACCCGTGGATCGCACTGGCGGCTGCCATTTTCGGGATGCTGCTCTTCCTGCCGATCCCACTGGGGTTGATTTACTATGCATGGGAGACCAGAGGTCCCTCGGGCCCAGACGACGGCTGGCTGGGAATGGGCCTGGCCATTTGGTTGTTGCTTTATGGGCCAATCGCCTTGATTGGTCTTGGTTTTAGCCTGGTCGGGTTGGTTTTCTATGGAAAGGCGGCGGACCGCGATGGTCGCGCGGGCGGACGGGTGCTGAATTACCCACTGCCGGACCGCACGAGCGAATGACCAAGATCCTTCTCATCACCGGCGCCAGCCGCGGCATCGGCGCGGCCACCGCCCTGCTCGCAGGCGAGCGCGGCTACGACGTATGCGTGAACTATAAATCAAGCGCAGCGGCCGCCGATGAGGTGGTGGCAGCGATCCGCAGCAAAGGCCGGCGGGCCATTGCCGTGCAGGCCGATGTGGCTCAGGAAGCGGAGGTCGTTCGGCTGTTTGAGACCGTCGACGGCGAACTCGGCCGGCTGACTGCGCTGGTGAACAACACGGGAATCCTCGAGCAGCAGACGAAGGTCGAGAACCTCACCGCCGACCGCCTGAACCGGATTTTTGCTACCAATGTGACGAGCGCCTTCCTCTGCTGCCGCGGGGCGGTCCGCCGGATGTCGACGCGTCAGGGCGGGCAGGGTGGGGCGATCGTCAATGTTTCGTCGATGGCATCCCGCCTCGGCGGAGCATTCGAGTATGTCGACTACGCGGCCTCCAAAGGGGCGATGGACACGCTCACCCGCGGCCTCGCCTTGGAAGTGGCCACCGAAGGAATTCGCGTCAACGCCGTCCGCCCCGGTGCCGTCCACACCGAGATCCACGCCAGCGGCGG
>Ga0164290_1002113_pt1 | contig 16990 bp, 14 predicted proteins | sample Micstemetagenome_FD_108782 | JGI IMG/M metagenome (GOLD analysis project Ga0164290, IMG submission 108782) | Contaminated culture microbial community from soil near Moab, Utah, USA - Microcoleus steenstrupii SON62 (Illumina Assembly) | ecosystem: Environmental > Terrestrial > Soil > Soil crust... | reverse complement strand
TGATTGTGCGCGGATGATTGCCGAGGCCGGTCTTCGACGCATTCGGGATGAAATGCAGGGGATAGGCGGCGCGGGTGTTCTCCGTCAGCGAACCATCGTTGAAATCGGGCACGCGGTTCTCATCGAGCACCACATTTTCCAACACGGTGCCGAAGCGCTGGGTCGTGGCGAAGATCTCGGGTTCGGATTCGGCCGAGAGCTTGATGGTCTTGGCGTAGCAGCCGCCCTCGAAATTGAAGACGCCGTCCTCGCCCCAGCCATGCTCGTCATCGCCGATCAGCGTGCGGTTCGGATCGGCCGACAGCGTGGTCTTGCCGGTGCCGGAAAGGCCGAAGAACACGGCGGTGTCTCCATCCTCGCCCATGTTTGCCGAGCAATGCATAGGCATGACGCCCCTGGCCGGCAGCAGGTAATTGAGCGCCGTGAAGACAGATTTCTTCATCTCGCCTGCATAGGAGGTGCCGCCGATGAGCACCACGCCGTTTGTGAAATCGCAGGCAATTACGGTCTCCGAACGCGTTCCGTGGCGCGCGGGATCGGACTTGAAATCCGGCAGGTCGATGATCGTAAGCTCGGGCACGAAGGCTTCGAGGTCTTCGCGCTTCGGCCGGATCAGAAGGTTGCGGATGAACAGCGAATGCCAGGCGAGTTCCGTGATCACGCGGGTGGGCAGCGCATTGGCACGGTCGGCGCCGCCAACGAGATCCTGCACATAGAGCGACTTGCCCTTCGCATGAGCCAGCATGTCAGCCTTCAGCACGGCGAAGTGCGCGGGCGACATTTCGCGGGTGTTTTCCCACCAGATATGCGGTTCGGTATTGGCATCGCGGACGACATGCTTGTCCTTCGGCGAACGGCCGGTGTGCTGGCCGGTGAGCGCCCGCAGAGCACCCTGGGCCGTGAGCATGGCCTCGCCGTTGCGGATGGCTTCCTCATAGAGATACGGCTCGGAATAGTTATAACGAACGGAAGCGAGGCCTTCGAAACCAAACGCTTCCAACCGATTTTCCGGGTTCGTCATTCCGAGTTCTTCCATGGCTCTATCCTTTCGAGATGAGGTCAGCCTGAGTTCGATATCAGGAGCTAAGGCATAGGATTTTTTAAAAGACAAGTGGGAAAGACGCGAATATACCAATGCTATCAATGTATTAATCGATTTAAACAAAAGTCCTATTTTTTAAATCGTTTGAAATTCGTCCGTGGAACGTCGAATCCAGACGCGGCGTCCCGTCACGGAACAGGGGTAAAAAACAACCCAGGGGCTCTTTGCCACAATTTGTTCCACCTTTATACTCATGAACTGCGTCGCACCGTGCCAATCACGGACAACAGACAAGGCTTTCCGGAGAACCTCATGCTGACAATCGCCCTCGTGGACGACGACCGTAATATCCTCACTTCGGTATCCATCGCGCTCGAAGCCGAGGGATACAAGGTGGAGACCTATACGGACGGCGCATCGGCACTCGATGGTCTCCTGCAGCGCCCGCCGCAGCTCGCCATCTTCGACATCAAGATGCCGCGCATGGACGGCATGGAACTGCTGCGCCGGCTGCGCCAGAAATCCGACCTGCCGGTGATCTTCCTGACCTCGAAGGACGAGGAAATCGACCAACTGTTCGGATTGAAGATGGGTGCGGACGATTTCATCACCAAACCGTTCTCCCAGCGCCTGCTCGTGGAGCGGGTGAAAGCCGTGCTGCGACGTGGTGCTGCGGGCCGTGAACCCGGCGCCGCCGCCGGTGCGGTGGCAACCAAGCCCGGCACGGTGCAATCCAAATCGCTCGAGCGCGGCTTGCTTGTCATGGATCAGGAGCGGCATACCTGCACCTGGAAGGGCATGCCGGTGACGCTGACTGTGACAGAATTCCTCATCCTGCATGCGCTGGCGCTGAGGCCCGGCGTGGTCAAGAGTCGCGACGCGCTGATGGATGCGGCCTATGACGAGCAGGTCTATGTCGACGACCGGACGATCGACAGCCACATCAAGCGGCTTCGCAAGAAGTTCAAGATGGCGGACAATGATTTCGACATGATCGAAACGCTCTATGGCGTCGGCTACCGGTTCCGCGAGGGTCCGGGAGCCTGACGAGGGAGCGCCTGTCGGGTATGAACAGGGTATAAATGGCAGTTGCGGATGCAGATCTGGTGAAGCAGATGACGTCGCCTCCGAGGACACGGGCGCGGCGGCGGAGCCGTTGGACGCGGCCGTTCCTGTTCATCCGGCGCATTCTCGGCCATGCGGTCTTTTCGAGCCTGACGCGGCAGATCCTGTTCTTCAACCTCGTCGCGCTCGTCGTGCTGGTCGGCGGCATCATGTATCTCAACCAGTTCCGCGAGGGACTGATCGATGCCAAGGTGGAGAGCCTGCTGACCCAGGGCGAGATCATCGCCGCGGCGGTGTCGGCTTCGGCTTCCATCGATACCAATTCGATCACAATCGATCCCGAGAAGCTGCTGGAACTGCAGGCGGGTCAATCGATCACACCGGTGCCGAACGACGAGGATCTCGAATTCCCGATCGATCCGGAGAAGGTGGCGCCGGTTCTGCGGCGCCTGATCTCGCCGACCCATACCAGAGCCCGCATCTTCGACCCCGACGCCAACCTGATCCTCGATTCGCGCTTCCTCTATGCCCGCGGCCAGGTGCTGCGCTTCGACCTGCCGCCGGTCGACACCGAATCCACAACGTGGTCGGAGACAATCGCCGGCATCTTCAACCGGCTGCTGCAGCCGTCCAACCTGCCAGTCTACAAGGAGAGCCCCGGCGGCGACGGGCTGATCTATCCCGAAGTGAAGAACGCCCTGACCGGCGTGCGCGGCGCGGTGGTGCGGGTGACGGAGAAGGGCGAACTGATCGTTTCGGTCGCGGTGCCGGTGCAGCGTTTCCGCGCAGTCGTGGGCGTGCTGCTGCTCTCGACCCAGGCCGGCGACATCGACCAGATCGTGCATGCAGAACGGCTAGCGATCATGCGGGTGTTCGGCGTGGCGACCATGGTGACAGTGATCCTGTCGCTGCTTCTGTCTTCCACGATTGCCAATCCGCTTCGGCGGCTGTCGGCCGCGGCAATCCGGGTCCGGCGCGGTGTCAAATCACGCGAGGAGATTCCGGATTTCTCGTTCCGTCAGGACGAGATCGGCAATCTTTCCTCGGCGATCCGCGAGATGACCAATGCGCTGTATGACCGGATTGCGGCGATCGAGAGCTTCGCGGCCGATGTCAGCCACGAGCTCAAGAATCCTCTGACCTCGCTTCGGAGTGCCGTCGAGACGCTGCCGCTCGCCAAGACGGAAGACTCCAAGAAGCGGCTGATGGACGTGATCCAGCACGATGTGCGGCGGCTCGACCGACTGATCTCGGATATATCGGATGCCTCGCGGCTCGATGCCGAATTGGCGCGCGCCGACGCGCGGCCGGTCGATCTCGAGAAGCTGCTGGCCGGGCTCTGCGAGATTTCCAGTCAGGTTCGGTCGCGCGGCAAGACCGTGACCGTGACGTTCGAGGCGGACCGCAAGACGGTGGGCAAGGGTGGCTTCAAGGTGGTGGGCCACGAATCGCGCATCGGCCAGATCATCACCAACCTGATCGAGAATGCCCGCTCCTTCGTACCTGAAGAAGGCGCCAGGATTGCCGTCAAGCTATATAAGAGCGGAGGCAATTGCGTCGTCGAGATCGAGGACAACGGCCCCGGCATCGAAGCCGAGAATATCGACCGGATCTTCGAGCGCTTCTATACCGACCGGCCGGGCATCGAAGATTTCGGCCAGAATTCCGGTCTAGGCCTGTCGATTAGCCGGCAGATTGCCGAGGCCCATGGCGGTTCGCTCGATGCAGTGAACGTGCTGGGACCCGATGGCGAGCGCAAAGGCGCGCGTTTTACGCTCGTGCTGCCCGAGAAGGGGCAATCGTGAATCGGGTGCTGGCGCACGGCACGGCAATCGTCGTGGGCGGGACGGGCGTGATCTTCACCGGGCCGGCCGGATCGGGGAAGTCGTCACTGGCGCTACAGACTATGTTCAGCGCCCGAATCGCGGGGCATTTTGCCGCGCTTCTGAGCGACGACCAGGTTTTTCTCGAATCCGTTAACGGAGAAGTGACTGGATTTTGCCCGCCGTCGCTGGCTGGCATGATCGAACTCAGGGGCAGTGGGATCGGGCGCGTGGAATTCGTGCCCGAGGCACGCCTGCACTGCGCCATCCGGCTGATCGAGGTGCATGCCGACAACAGAATTCCCGAGGAGAATCAGCGATGGAGGGCTGACCAGGGCATAGAACTGCCGCTGATCACGCTGGATCGGCGTGTGCGTGATCCCTTTCCCTGGCTTGCCGCGCTGCTGCCGGGCTTTCCGCGCAACATGCCGGGCTGAGGTGCTCAACGAATCGTTACAAATGGCGCATTTTTGACTTGAACTTCCGGGTTTCATCGCCATGATGGCCGCCCACGCAGTGGACGAGACAGTTCAAACTCGCTATCAGCACCGCCCACAATGATAAAAAAAGAAACCGGAGCCCAATAAAGCATGATCGGACTGGTGCTTGTCACACATGGACATCTGGCGGATGAGTTCCGTTCCGCCCTTGAACATGTGGTGGGTCCGCAGAAGGCGATCGAGACGATCTCCATCGGCCCCGATGACGACATGGACAACCGCCGCCAGGACATCGTGGACGCGGTCGCCGCCGCCGACGACGGCAATGGCGTGATCATCCTGACCGACATGTTCGGCGGCACGCCCTCCAATCTCTCGATATCGGTCATGAGCCGAGGCAACACTGAAGTGATCGCCGGCATGAACCTGCCGATGCTGATCAAGCTTGCCGGCGTTCGCGGCGAAAACAACATGCAGAAGGCGCTCATCGAAGCCTCCGAAGCCGGCCGCAAATATATCTATGTCGCAAGCCGGGTGCTCTCCGGAAAATAAGGACCTTCATGGCGAACGGCGGACTTGAGCGCGAAATCCTGATCATCAACAAAAGGGGCCTACACGCCCGCGCATCCGCGAAGTTCGTCCAGACGGTCGAGCTGTTCGACGCGGAAATCCATGTCTCCAAGGACGGCATGACCGTGGGCGGCACCTCGATCATGGGCCTGATGATGCTGGCCGCCGCACCTGGTTCAACCATCATGGTGACGGCATCGGGCGCGCAGGCGGCCGAGGCGCTGAACACGATCGAGGCGCTGATCGCCGACAAGTTCGGCGAAGAGATGTAAGGCGCGGCAATCGCCTGCACGAGCGTCCTCGAGAACCGCCCTTGCCTGGCCGCCGTGACCCTGCCGCTCTACGCCGTCGCTGCCGCCTTCGAGATATCCTGGACGTACTGGCCAAATAGGCCTTCATAGGCCGTGTTCGTCAGAGACACGATCGTTCGTCCCCGCAGGAAGTCAATGCACCACCAATGGCCGTAAACGCCACCCCAGGACACCGAACCTTCGCCCCAGCCCGACGACGCCGCTGACGGATCGACAAGGACCGAGCCCAGCCATGAGAACCCCCAACCAGGACCCATCAAGGCTTCATCGACCACGATCCGCGACCGTCTGGCCGCCGCCCGCAAACGCGCCGGGAGAAAATCACCGGTTCGGAAGGCTTCCAGCAAGGCAAGCACGTCGCTGGCGCGCCCCGCCATACCAGCGCCGCCCGAAGGCCAGGCGGATGAACGTCTTATCCTTTCGGGGTCGAACCGCACGCCGGGACCTTCCACGAAGGGCAAGGGAATCTCGACGACCGAACCCATCCGCAATGGCACCGGCGCCGCGTCATGATAGGGGACGGCGAGATCGTCATCCCGCCAATGGAATTTTGCAGTCAATTGCAACGGCTCAATGACGAGCGTTCGGACTGCGTGGTCCAGCGCCTTGCCGGTAACGGCCTCGATCACCGCACCCAAGACATCTGTTGCGACGGAATAGCGCCAGAACGCGCCCGGCGGCGAGGCGAGGGGCACGCTGGCGATGCGTTGGAGGTTATCCGCGAGTGAACCCTGCGCCTCGTCGAGGCCGTCCGACACGCCGGCACGGGCATAGCTGCCGTCGTGTGGCTGTTGAAGCCGGTAGTCCAGGCCGGCGGTATGGGCCATCAGATTTGCAATGCTGATCTCGGGAATCGAGCCATCTTCACGTTGCGGACGGAAATTGGGCAGATATTGGGTAACCGGATCGTCCGGTGACAGGCAGCGAGCGTCGATCAGCTTCATCACCGCCATGATCGTAAACGGCTTGGTGACGGAGGAAAACCGGAACGGCGTGTCAAGTTGCATCGGCCGGCCAGTTTCGCGGTCGGCCAGGCCCGCCGCGCGCTGATAGACGCGTTGGCCGTTCTCGGCCATGAGCACGACCGAGCCGACGATCCGGTTTTCGGCGATGGCGCGGTCGATCGCTGCGTCCAGGGCCTGCACACTGGCGAGTGGCAGGGCCGCGGTGTCTGATGTCATCAGATTCATTGTTCCAAACTCCAGATCCAGTGGATGATCCGACAAGGATGGCAAACATTGATCATGAAGTTGAGATGGCTTAAGCTGGAAGCGTCATGAAGCTGAGCTTAACAATTGTCTGATCTCTTTTCCCTTTTGCCGGCCTTCCGGATGGTCGCCACATCAGGCGGCTTCACAGCTGCCTCAGGCCGGCTGGGCATGACGCCCTCCGCAGTGTCCCAAAAAATCAGGCAACTCGAATCGCATCTTGGCGTCAGGCTCTTCGAACGCACAAGCCGCAGCGTCCGGCTTACCGAAGCCGGGCAGATGCTGCTCGACGATACAGAACAGCCATTCGGCGATCTCGGGGATGCGCTCGACCATGTTCGCACTGCCGGTAAGAAGCCTGCGGGCGACCTCAGGATCAATCTCTCGCATCTGGCGGCTCAGGTCTGCATACTGCCGCGACTTGCCGGTTTTGTGCGGCGCTATCCCGATATCACGCTGGAACTGATCTCGGATGATAGACTCTCCGACATCGTCGCCGGCGGATATCATGCAGGCATCCGCGTCTTCGACTCGCTTGAAATGGACATGATCGCCAAGCCGATCGGACCGCCGATGCGCCGCACGGTCATGGCATCATCCGCCTATCTAGAGGAAATGGGCACGCCGATGCATCCGAGCGAACTGATTGCCCATCGCGTGATCCGCTACCGGTTTCCCGGAAGCCAGCGGCTACAGCCGCTGATCTTCAACGTGGACGGTCGGGCAATGCAGGTCAGCCCAGCCCCCAGCATTGTCCTCAACGATAACGATCATATCGCTCTCGCCGTAAGGGAGGGATTGGGTCTTGCCCAGCGCTTCCACGCAGAGCGAAGCTCGGAGGTCGCGGCAGGACCAGTGGTCGAGCTCCTGACAGACTTCGAGCCACCCGTCTCGCAATTCCATATTTACTATCCCTCACGCGGCCAACCGCCCAAGCTGCAAGCCTTCATCGACTGGTTCTGCCGCTAAATGCAGAGGATGCCCCAATCACCGGGGCATTGTGCCGGACTTTTCGGCCTTGCCCCGGTTCACGGCGCTTTCGACACTTTCCGCATAATGCACCAATGGTGGCTTGATGCCGTGGGCAAACAGTTTCTTTCGCACGTCGTGGTTGGTGCCGGTGAGGTAGACGTCGACATCCCGGCGGCCCGCCTTGTGGGCCAGGCTTTCAATCGTGTTCGCCGCCGTCGAATCGAGGAAGGGGACAGCGGCGAAATCCACGACGAGCAGCCGGTGGCTATCGGCAATGCGATCGAGAACCGAGCCGATCGAGGCGGCGGCGCCAAAGAAAAAGGCGCCCGCGATGCGGTAGACGACGACATCGGGGTTGCTGGCTGCGGCTTCGTCATAGGGTTTGCGGCTGCCGTTGGCGTCGTCGGCCTTGTCGTCGGGCACGAAAGGCGTGTGGCTTTCGATCGAGGTGGTTTTCGACATGCGGTGGATGAACAGCACCGAGCCGAGTGCGAAGCCGATGACGATTGCCTCGGTCAGGTCGCGGAAGATCGTGAGAAGGAAGGTGGTCATGAGGACGGCGGCATCGCCACGCGATGCGCGGATCAGGGTCGCAAACGCGTGTTTCTCGACCATGTTCCAGGAGACGACGGCAAGCACGCCCGCAAGACTCGCCAGCGGGATGTAACTCGCCAGAGGCGCCGCGATGAGCACGAACAACAGGAGAAAGACCGCGTGAAGCATGCCTGCTATGGGGCCGTGGGCGCCGGCGCGCACGTTCGTCGCGGTCCGGGCAATGGTTCCGGTGACGCAGAAGCCTCCGAAGAGACCCGAGGCGACGTTGGCCACGCCTTGGGCGACGAGTTCGCAGTTGGACCGGTGACGGCGTCCGGTCATGCCGTCCGCCACGACGGCGGAGAGAAGCGACTCGATGGAACCGAGCAGGGCAAATGCGATGGCGCTTGGCAGCACGGCCTGGATCTTGGCGAGATCGAGAGCAGGCAACGACGGCATGGGTAGCGTGCTCGGAATGCCGCCGAAGCGCGTTCCGATCGTCCCCACGTCTAGATTCATCAGTGCAGCCGCCAACGCGGTTGCTCCAACGGCGACCAGCATGCCGGGCCAGTGGGGCCGGAACCGCTTCAACCCGACAATGATGACGATCGCGGCAAGGGCAAGGGCGATCGTCGCCGGATCGGCCGTTGGCAGGTCCTGCCAGAGAACGGACAGTTTTTCGAGTAGCGGTCCCGGTTCGGCCTGCGAAAGCGTCAGGCCCAGCAGTTCCTTGATCTGGCTGGCGAAGATGATCACCGCGATGCCTGATGTGAAGCCGACCGTGACTGGATAGGGGATGAACTTGATGTAGGTGCCGAGCCGGAGGAAACCGATCGCGGACAGCATCAGGCCCGAGAGCATGGTGGCGATGATCAACCCATCCATGCCGTGTTGCTGGACCGTGGCGGCCACGAGCACGATGAAGGCGCCGGCCGGTCCGCCGACCTGGAATCGGCTGCCGCCGAGCGCGGAGACGAGGAAACCCCCGATGATGGCCGTGAACAGGCCCTGCGCCGGCGACGCACCGGATGCGATGGCGATGGCCATGGAGAGCGGCAGTGCGACGATCGCGACGGTGAGGCCGGCGACGGCATCGGCGCGGAAATTCGTGAGCCCATAGCCCTCGCGAAGCGTCGTGACGAGCTTCGGCGTATAGAGCTCGGCGAATGTCGGCTGCGGGTCGAGGGGCTGAGAGGCTTTACTGGCTTGCATGATCTACGGCACCCTTGGAATAAGGCGGCGGGATCGTCGGCAGATGTCGGCGGTCGGCGTCGCAATTGCGAATTGCTATGGCTTGGGTGACGGCTCCTTGAGACGGACGCCGCGGCCGCCGGCCAAGCTCTGACTGCCCTCGCCGATGAGTTCGACGCCAGCAAAGTTGAGCGCATCGACCACCTTCGACAGGCTATCGACAACACCCCGGACATTGCCCTCGCTCGCCTCCATGCGCTGAATGGTCGGCACCGAGACGCCCGAGAGTTCGGCGAGCGTCTTCTGGTCTATGCCGAGCAACGCCCGGGCGGCGCGCAGTTGGCCCGATGTCATCATCCGGTTGATCCTTCATCTATCATAATGCCAGTTTTGCATATCTATAGTGATGTTTCAAGCATCACTATTCAATGATGAGATATGAGGACGACATGTTCCATTGCAAAAATTGCGGCAATCACGGAAAACCAGAAACAAGGATCTCCGGGGCAGGCAGACAGATCAGGCAAGAATATGAGCGAAGATAGAGTTACATTGGGCGTGGATGCAGGAAGCGGCGAGGCTAGCAACGCGACCGAACTAGCCTTCATGCCGCTGCGAAGGCAACTGGCAGCGCATTGCAAGGCGTCCTATAGCCCGATCATCAACGAGTTTGCGATCGTGCTTAGGATAAGCGGCGCCATAGCCCATTTCGAGGGTGAGGGTGTGCAGAGGCTTCGGATTAACAGGAAGGACGCCTATGTCACGGCCGACTTCGTCATGCCTGAAGCCCGCTGGAAAGGAATCCCGCTCGAAGACATCAAGGCATATCTGGCGGCAGGGGCCGTGGAGGCGCTGCAAGCAATGTGCGCGCACCTGAAAAAACTGAAGATAGAGGTGAACGCGGCCAGACTGATTGAGGACGCGAATATAGCAACGGCAGCCTTTCTCGGTCAGGGTCCTGATCATATCATATAAAGACTTCTTTATATCCTTATTGCTTTTTTGATCGAAGGCTGGTAAACGGCTCGCCATTATCGAATTCGGCGTGCTCAGCCGCCAAATCCGCGACCGGCGAAACCCGGCGCAAGCAATCTGGAGATCATCAATGACCGCTGCCAAGGACTATCTTGTCGCCGATATCGGCCTGGCCGATTATGGCCGCAAGGAACTGACCATTGCCGAAACCGAAATGCCGGGCCTGATGGCCGCGCGCTCGGAATTCGGCACCACCAAGCCCCTCAAGGGCGCGCGTATCACCGGTTCGCTGCACATGACGATCCAGACCGGCGTGCTGATCGAGACGCTCGTGGCGCTCGGCGCCGAAGTGCGCTGGGCCTCGTGCAACATCTTCTCGACCCAGGACCATGCCGCCGCCGCGATCGCTGCCGCCGGCATCCCGGTCTATGCCGTCAAGGGCGAGACGCTCGAGGAATACTGGACCTATACCGACAAGATCTTCCAGTGGGCCGATGGCGGCCTTTCCAACATGATTCTCGACGATGGCGGCGACGCCACCATGTACATCCTGCTCGGCGCCCGCGCGGAAGCCGGCGAGGACGTGCTGTCCAACCCGACCTCGGAAGAGGAAGAAGTGCTGGTCGCCCAGATCAAGAAGCGGCTTGCCGCTTCTCCCGGCTGGTTCACCAAGCAGCGCGATGCGATCAAGGGCGTGACCGAAGAGACCACGACCGGCGTGCACCGCCTCTACCAGCTGCAGGAAAAGGGCCTGCTGCCCTTCCCGGCGATCAACGTCAATGACTCCGTCACCAAGTCGAAATTCGACAACAAATACGGCTGCAAGGAGTCGCTGGTCGACGGCATCCGCCGCGGCACCGACGTGATGATGGCCGGCAAGGTTGCCGTCGTCTGCGGTTATGGCGATGTGGGCAAGGGCTCAGCCGCTTCGCTTGCCGGCGCCGGCGCGCGCGTCAAGGTCACCGAGATCGACCCGATCTGCGCGCTCCAGGCCGCCATGGATGGTTTCGAGGTCGTGCAGCTCGAAGACGTCGTCAAGACTGCCGACATCTTCATCACCGCCACCGGCAACAAGGATGTCATCCGTCTCGACCATATGCGCGAGATGAAGGACATGGCGATCGTCGGCAATATCGGCCATTTCGACAACGAGATCCAGGTGCAGGCGCTCCGGAACCTCAAGTGGCAGAACATCAAGCCGCAGGTCGACATGATCGAGTTCCCCAAGGGCAATCGCATGATCCTGCTCTCGGAGGGACGCCTGCTCAACCTGGGCAACGCGACCGGCCACCCGTCCTTCGTGATGAGCGCCTCCTTCACCAACCAGGTGCTGGGCCAGATCGAGCTCTTCAACAACGACGGCAAATACAAGAACGAAGTCTATGTGCTGCCGAAGCACCTCGACGAAAAGGTGGCCCGCCTTCATCTCGAAAAGCTCGGCGTGCGCCTGACCGAGCTCTCGGACCAGCAGGCCGATTATATCTCGGTCGAAAAATCCGGTCCGTTCAAGGCCGAACACTACCGGTATTAAGACTTTATTAACCAATATACCAAATCTTGTAGCCACGGCCGTAAATTGCGGCCGTGGCTTCTTTTTTGGGCAAATCGCTTTGCTGGTCAGGCCCACGATAGTATTGTTTTCTATGTTGATTCGACCATGACCCATTTCGACCCCAGCGGCGGTGGACGAGATAGGAAATGGGCGACATGCATCGGCTTTCGGCGCATGTGCATCTGACGGCTCCGCATGACATTGGAGCTTTCTGCCGGAATGTCTCGTTCTGGCACGACGGTCGGACCCCTCGGGTCCAAGTGGCAACCTGACCGGGCTGCATTTGAAGACTATTTGGCGGAATAGCGGGGACTGCCTGATGAATTCGGGAATCGTGGACATTGCGGCGCAAGCGGACGGGGCAGCATTTCCACCCCGGACGGTTGGGAATAACGCGGTTGGACTGGGTCTGCTGCGCAATGCGCTGTGCTCCGCGACCGCACTCTTCCCAAGCGCCGCCTTTGCCGCGGCGTCCGAGGCCGAACGCCTACTCTCCTCTTCCAATACAATCGGTTTCGCCGCAGCCGCCGGGCTGATTTCCGTCTCGCTGATCGGCGCGTTCATCCTGATGCGCAAGCGCACCGTGATGGAGAACGAAAACCGCCAAATCCGAACTGCGCTATCCGATGCACAGAGCCGCATCTCGCGTTTCGAAGCGCTGATCGCCGACAAGAACCGGCGAATCGTGATCTGGGACGGCATGGATGGACATCCGGAATTCCTAGGCCAATTGCCTCCCGAAACCGGCGCACCGGTCAACGACCGCGATTTCCTGGCATTCGGCCGCTGGCTCAGGCCCCGCTCGGCAAGCGAACTCGAAAAAGCGATCGACAAGCTGCGCGCCGATGCGACAAGTTTCGACATCGTGGTGGAAACCAGCCGCGACGAGGTGTTGGAAGCGCAGGGCCGGGTATCCGGCGGACGCGCCTTCGTGCGGTTCATTTCGCTCAACAATCTGCGTGCCCAGCTGGCCGAACTGCAGATCGAACGCGATCGGCTGCAGGGCTCGATCCGCACCTTCCAGGCGCTCATGGATGCCGTCGACATGCCGAGCTGGCAGCGCAGCCCGGATGGCAAGCTCAGTTGGGTCAACGACGCCTATGGCGAGGCCGTGAAGGCACCGACGCCCGATGTTGTGGTGCGGGAAGGCCGCGAGCTGCTGGAGACCGTGAGCCGCGAAAAGATCAAGGCCGTGGCGACACCAGACAACCCGTTCCGCGACAAGGTGGCGACCGTGGTCAATGGCAACCGCACCTACTACGAGGTGGTGGACGTCAAGACGCCCTCGGGTTCGGCCGGCATCGCGCTCGACGTATCGCGACAGGAGGCGATCCGAGACGAGCTCAACCGGACGATCAAGAGCCATGCAGAAACGCTTGACATGCTGGCCACGCCGGTGGCGATCTTCGACGACCGGCAGAAGCTGCAATACTACAACCAGGCCTTCCGCCAACTCTGGAATCTGGACGTCGCCTTCCTGGAATCACAGCCGGCGCATGGCGAATTGCTCGACCGGCTCAGGGCTGTATCGCGACTGCCCGAACAGTTGAACTGGAAGACCTGGAAAGAGAGCATCCTTTCCGTCTACCGCTCGCTTGATACCCATACCGATGTCTGGCACCTGCCGAACGGTCAGACGCTGCGCGTCTTCGCGACGGCACGGCCGCAGGGCGGCGCCACCTGGGTATTCGAGAACCTCACCGAGAAGGTCGATCTTGAAACCCGCTATAATACGCTGCTCAAGGTCCAGGGCGAGACCATCGACCATCTGGCCGAAGGTGTCGCGGTATTCGAGCCCGATGGGCGGATCACGCTCTCCAACCCCGCTTTCCGGGCGCTCTGGGGCATTTCGGCCGACGAAGCCGAACCGGGCACCCATATCAAGGCGATCGAGGCCGCCTGCCTGCCGAGCTACGAGGGTGCGGACGGCTGGAAGACCTTTTCGCGAATCATCACGTCCTTCGAGGACATGCGCGAACAGATTTCGGGCAAGCTGGAACTCAAGACCGGGCTTGTGCTGGACTATGCGGTGATCCCGCTGCCCAACGCCCAGACCATGCTGACCTTCGTCAACGTGACCGACAGCGTACTGGCCGAGAGGGCGCTGAAGGACAAGAACGAGGCTCTGCGCAAGGCCGACGAACTGAAGAATGCCTTCGTGCAGCATGTGTCCTACGAGCTGCGTTCGCCACTGACCAATATTATCGGCTTCACCGACCTCCTGCGCACGCCGGGCATGGACCCGCTGACCGGGCGGCAGGCGGAATATCTCGATCATATCTCGAATTCGTCCTCCGTGCTGCTGACGCTTGTCAATGACATTCTCGATCTCGCCACCGTCGATGCCGGGATCATGGAGCTCTCGCCGGAACCCGTCGATATCAACGACCTGCTCGATGAGGTGTCGCTGCAGATCGCCCACCGGCTGCAGGAAAACGACGTGACGCTGAAGATCACCGCCGACCACGATCTCGGCACGGTGATGGCCGATCACCAGCGGCTGAAGCAGATCTTCATCAAGCTGCTCGCCAATGCCGCCAATTTCGCCCCCGACGGCTCGTCGATCGGGCTGAGATGCTGGCGCGAAGCCAATGATTTCGTCTTCACCGTCTCCGATTCAGGGCCGGGCATGACACCGGAAATGCTGGCGAAAATCTTCAACCGCTTCGAAAGCGACGGGCGCGGCGGGCGCAAATCCGGTGCCGGTCTGGGGCTCGCGATTGTCGAGAGCTTCGTGAACCTGCATCATGGCTCGATTTCGGTCGATTCGGCGCCGGGAACCGGAACCCGCGTCACCTGCCGCATTCCCGCCGGCGAAGCGGCGCACCTGAGCGCCGCGCAATAAGCAACTGGACCTAAATGCCCACCTTCAGCTACTTTCTTCAAGACGACGAAGCCACCAGAGCGCTGGGCGAAGACCTCGCCTTGACGGTGAAGCCCGGCGACTGCATCGCGCTTTCGGGCGATCTCGGCGCCGGCAAATCCTCGCTCGCACGCGCCATGATCCGCGCCATCGCGGGCAATGACGAACTCGACGTGCCAAGCCCGACCTTTACGCTGGTGCAGAGCTACGAGCTCCGCTATCAGGTCGCACATTTCGATCTCTACCGGCTGGCAGACGAGAGCGAACTGGCCGAACTCGGGCTCGACGAAGCGCTGGAGCGCGGCGTGGTGCTGATCGAATGGCCCGACAAGGCCGGATCGGCGCTGCCCGAGGACGCGATCCGCATCGAGATTTCGCATGAGGGCGACGGGCGGCGGCTGAACCTGAGCATCGGAGAAGGCCGGTTCGCGGATCGGCTGACGCGGGTCAATGCCATCCGAGCCTTCATGGACGAGAACGGTTACAAGGGAGCGCGGCGGACATTCCTGATCGGCGATTCGTCGTTCCGCGCCTATGAGCGGGTGAAGGCAGCTGACGGCAAGCCCCTGATCCTGATGGATTCCGCGGCGCGGCCGAACGGCCCGCCGATCCGCGACGGCAAGCCCTATTCGCAACTGGTGCATCTGGCCGAAAATGTGCGGCCCTTCATCGCGATCGGCAAATATCTGAAAAGCATCAAGCTTTCGGCTCCCGAAATCTATGAGACTGACATCGAGAACGGCATATTGATGATCGAGGATCTCGGCTCGGAAGGCGTGCTCGACGCTTCAGGCAAGCCGATCGCCGAACGCTACGAGGAGGCGGTGCGCGGGCTTGCGGATTTCCACAAGCAGCAGCCGCCGGCACGGCTGCCGGTGGGCAATGGCGAATATCATGACCTGCCGCATTTCGACCGCGACACGCTGAAATTCGAGGCCGAGGTACTGCTCGACTGGCACATTCCCTGGCGGCGCGGCGGCCAGAAGGCGAGTGCCGCCGAAGCGCGCGAATATCTCGAGATCTGGGACCATCTGATCGACGAACTCAAGGGGCTCGAGACCAATCTCGTGCTACGTGACTATCATTCGCCGAACATCATGTGGATGGCCGCCCGCAAAGGATTCGATCGGGTCGGCATCATCGATTTCCAGGATGCGATCATCGGGCCGTCGTCCTATGATGTCGTGTCGCTGGCGCAGGACGCGCGGGTGACCGTCGAGCGGCCGCTGATGGAGCGGCTGATGGAAATCTATATGAGCGCGCGCGAAGCGCAGGGGCCGTTCGACCGCAAGGCGTTCCTCAAGTCTTTCGCCATCATGTCGGCCGAGCGTGCCTGCCGGCTCAACGGGTTGTGGGTGCGGCTCTGGCAACGTGACGGCATGGAAAGCTACATGCGCCACATGCCGCGCACGCTCTGGCATCTCTCCATGGCGTTCGAGCATGACGTCAATGCGCCGCTCAGGGACTGGTGCCGCCGGGCGGGCGTAACGACCGTCAATTCGCCCGAAGCCGCTGTCGCATGAGCCAGGTGATTCGGCATGCCATGGTGCTGGCGGCCGGGCTCGGCACGCGGATGCGGCCGATCACCAATACGACGCCCAAGCCGCTCGTGAAAATCGCGGGAAAACCGCTGATCGACTATGCACTCGATACGTTGAAGGACGCAGGCTGCGAGACGGCAGTGGTCAATGTCCATCATTTTGCCGAGCAGATGGAAGCGCATCTCGACGGCTATGACGGCATGAAGATCCTGATCTCCGACGAGCGGGAGATGCTGCTGAATTCCGGCGGCGGGCTGGCCAAGGGGCTGAAGTTGCTGCCAGATACAGAAGTATTCGTAATGAATGCCGATCTGTTCTGGATCGGCGAGACGCACGGGCGGCCGACGAACCTCGAAATGTTAGCCGGATTCTTCAATTCTGATCTCATGGACATGGCCATGCTTTGCGTGCGGCCAGAGGACACGACCGGGCATGACGGCAAGATCGACTTCGCCATGGATGGCGATGGGCGTCTCGTCCGCTACCGGCCCGTGGATGGCGCGATGCCTGACGGCGACGGCGTGGTCTATGCCGGAGCGATTGCCATGCGGTCATCGTTGCTCGCCGATGCACCGGAGGGCGCCTTCAATCTCAACATCTATTTCGACCGCGCGATTGCGGCGGGCAGGCTTTATGGCCTAATACTCGACGGTCACTGGGTGACGGCGGGCACGCCCGAGGCCATCGGTGCGGCAGAAGAGGCTGTGCGGCGATATGGATAGTGCTGAACGCGTGTAGAGCTTGCCCCTCACCCTAGCCCTCTCCCCGTAAGGACGGGGCGAGGGGACGCTGTAGGGCACGAGCATCATTTCTTCTCAACGTCGAAAGTAGCCACGACATCACCACGAGTCCCTTCTCCCCTCCTTATGAGGAGAAGATGCCGGCAGGCAGATGAGGGGCTTT
>Ga0164290_1002112_pt1 | contig 17005 bp, 13 predicted proteins | sample Micstemetagenome_FD_108782 | JGI IMG/M metagenome (GOLD analysis project Ga0164290, IMG submission 108782) | Contaminated culture microbial community from soil near Moab, Utah, USA - Microcoleus steenstrupii SON62 (Illumina Assembly) | ecosystem: Environmental > Terrestrial > Soil > Soil crust... | reverse complement strand
CTGGTTGGCGACGGGCTTGCCGTTGGCGTCCTTCAGGGCCTCGTCGGCGTTGTTCGTGCCGGCCGGGTCGCCGCTCTCGATGGCGAAGCGGCCCATCTGGGCGTAGGTCAGGCCGTTGCCGCTTGCCGCGGCGTGGTGCTGGATGATGTCGGCCATGCTCAGGGCGGTGGCGATGCTGTTGACCGGGGCGTTCGGGATCGAGGCGTCGTCGGGCGTGACGATGTTCTGCGCGGCCAGCTGCTGACCGACAAAGCTGCGGATGTAGATCCCGGCGCCTGCGGCGACCACACCGGCGAGGGCAAAGGCGATGCCGACCACGATCACCATCTTCGGGAAGAGCTTTAGGGCGTTCATTCCGATCTCCTAACTATCCCTGACGCGTGTTTCGCGTCGTTCCTCGTTCACATGCACAGCATAGCAGGCATAGCCCTTCTGTTGAGCAAAGTGTTCGTAACCGGCAGTTATTTTTCGTGAACATCGTCACAGGAAAGAGCTACGATCCATAATTTGCAATGTAGGCTCCCGCAGTGGCCGCGCAACAGGTTGAAGCAACGAGACCGCCCGCTCGCGTAGCGTTTCCGCGGCTGCCCACAGCTGCGCCGCCCGCTCCGCAGAGCAGGTCGGCTAGAGTCGGCGCAGCAGCTTGCAGAGCGCAGTTTAGGGATAGCGACCACGCTACGCTCACCAATGTACATCGGAGCGACGTTCGCAAACCAAAACTGGGTTGCTTGGCGTTGTGGTGATGACGTCGAGGTAGAACGCTTCTTTACACTTCGCGTCGAGCCGGGCTTCGTACGAAGTAGCTTGGGCCAGGCGCTTTACCCTATTCCGGTTAGTTATGGTTTTTGAGGGGTGATGCAAAATCCCCCATGCTGGAGCGACTTGGCTACCGGGGCTGGCAGCCGCCAGCGGCCAGGAGGGGCTCGACCAGCTTGCCGCCCAGCCTGAGGTCAGCTGTGTCCTGCTCGACCTGACCATGCCTGGCCTGAGCGGGGAGGAGACCCTGCCCAGATACGCCAGCGCCGCCCCAACCTGAGTGTGATCGTCGCCAGCGGCTACAGCGCCCAGGAGGTACGGGAGCGCCTGGGCAAACTGCCCGTGCTGGCCGTGCTCCAGAAGTTGTTCACGCTTGCGGTGCTGCGCGAGGTGATGCAGAGTGTTCGTGACGAAATGCCTTCGGTACCTTTGCTGCGAGCACGCGACGGTAACACACGCCCGCGCCGGCCAGTCTCACGTCGTGGTATCAAGAACCGCACGCACAAGCCGGGCGAGCTCGCTTCCCGTAAACGGCTTTTGAAGCACGTCGGCCTGCCCTACCATCTCCTCCGTGATTAGCGTGTGCTCCGCATAGCCCGACATGTAGATCACCCGCAGCCTGGACATACGGGTGCGAAGCTGGGCGGCGAGTGCAGTCCCGCTGAGCTCTGGCATCACCACATCGGTGAGCAGCAGGTCAAACCCCATCCCGCGCTGGGCGAGCTGGAGCGCATCGAGCCCATTTTGGGCAATTCGCACGGTGTAGCCAAGCGAGCGTAGCACCCGCTCGACGAAGTAGCGGACAGCCGGCTCATCCTCCACAACCAGGATGGTTTCGCTGCCACGTGCGAGCCCGGTGGCCGCGGCACTGTACTCCACCACTTCCAGTGGCGCATCCACGACCGGCAGATCGATGGTAAACGCCGTTCCCTCGCCAAGCCGACTCCGAACCGTGATCGTACCTCCATGCTGAACCACAATTCCGTAGCTCGTCGCCAGCCCCAGCCCCGTGCCGTGGCCCTGGGCCTTCGTGGTAAAAAACGGCTCGAAGATATGGCTCAGAATATCCGGTGCGATGCCCGCGCCGGTATCCTGCACGACGATGCGCACAGTGGGTGTGGGAGCTGCTCCCTCCTCGCTCCCCACAGCTGCCTCTGCCGAAATAAGTCGTGTGCTGATACGGAGGAGACCGCCATCGTGCATCGCATCGCGGGCGTTCACCGCGAGGTTCACAAGCACCTGCTGAATCTGGTTGGGGTCGGCCAGGATGGGCGCCGGGCTGGGCATAAGGTTCAGGAGAACTTCCACATTCTCGCCAAGCAGCCGGTGGAGCAGCGGTGCGGTCTCCCGAATTAAGGTGGTGGCGTCCACGACGCGGGGGGCAAGGATCTGGCGGCGGGCGAAGGCGAGCAGTTGCCGGGTAAGGGCTCCGGCACGCTCGGCGGCAGCGCTCACCTCCGCGAGGTCGGGTTGGGCCGGGTGGTCCTGGGGCAGATCGTCGCGGATGAGGTCGGTGACGCCCTTGATCACGGTCAGCAGGTTGTTGAAGTCGTGGGCCACCCCACCCGCAAGCTGCCCGACGCTTTCCAGCTTTTGTGCGTGGAGCAGCTGGGCCTCCAGCTCCTTGCGCTGGCTAATGTCACGCAGGATGGCGGTGTAGAACCGCTCCTCATCAACCATAATCTGCGAGATCGACGCCTCAATCGGGAAGCGCGTCCCATCGGCGCGCACAGCCTCCAATACCCCAGGGGCGTGCATCGAGCGGCGCGTCACCCCGGTCTGCCCAAACGCTGGGATATGCTGCCGATGCGCCTGGTGCACCTCAGGTGGAATAAAGCGATCAAGTGGCTGGCCCAGAGCATCGGCGGCGGAGCAGCCAAAGATCTGCTCGGCCGCCCGGTTGAACAGCACGATCCGCTGCTCGGCATCCACCGTGATGATCGCGTCCATCGCCGAGTCGATAATGCCGGCAAGCTGGGCCTCGCGGTGGGCAAGCGAACGCTCCGCCGCTTTGCGTGCGGTGATGTCGAGGCCGCTGAACGCAACGCCCTTGATGGCACTATCGCTGGGGTGAGCAATAGGCGTATAGGCCACCTCGTACCAGATGGATTGCCCCGAGGGGTAGACAATCTGGCGCTCGTGATAGGCCGCCTCACCACGGAGGCAGCTCTGGTAGTGCGCGATAAAGCTGTCGCGGCTATTCGGGCTGGCGTAGTCGAGCAACGAGTCGCCCTCGGCAACCTCGCGCCCCCAAATCGCTCGGATCTGCTCGGCGGCGACGTGGTTAAAGGCGAGGATACGGTAGTCGTGGTCGAGAAGAAAGTGCGCCTGTGGGGCACTCTCAAAGAAGGCCCGCAGGTTGGCCTCGCTGTCTCGCAGCGCCTGCTGGGCGGCCACGCGCGCTGTCACGTCGCGGTTGATGCCGACCAGCCCGATGACCTGCCCCGCCTCGTCGCGCAGGTGCCGCACCGCCGACTCAATCATCACCTCGTGCCCGTCGCGATGGGGCTGGGCAACCAGGCCTGTCCACACGCCCTGCTGCTCCAAAATAGCGAAGGCGTCACGACTCGTACTGCCGTCGAGGTAGCGGGTGGAAACAACCTCCCCCAACCGATGTCCCCGCACCTCGTGCGCGGCCCAGCCGTAGATGCGCTCAGCCGCGGCATTCCACTCCAGGATGAGCGAGGCCGTGTCAACGATGATGATGGCGTCGTTGACGTTGGCGAGGATCTGCTCGTAGTAGGCGCGCCGCGCCTGCTCAGATGCTAACGCCTGCTCCACCATGGCGAGCCGGCTCAGGAGGGTGCGGAGGGCGTCGTCTGAATCAGGTGCCGGGAGAACCCCTTCGTCCATCTCCACACCTCCAACTGAAATTTCAGGCGGTGAGGACCGTGCTCGAACGACTGATTGTACGCGGCATCACTAGCGTGCAGCAAGGGCCCACGCCCGACCAGCACATCACATGCTGTCGGTGCGCTCGTTGGTATCGTGACAGTGCGGGGTTGCTGGGAGCTTATAACGTCGCGCGCACGCAGATCCAGATCGCCCAGGCGTGTGTCTGCTCGGCGCTCAGCTCCGTGCTGATAGGTGTGGCGCCAATGGTGGCGCTCACCCAGCAGGGCACGGATCTGGACGGGATGGAGACTGCCTGCTCACCGTAGCAGGTGCCCGCCGCGCCGGCCGTGCCGGCCGGGCCTTCCGTGTTTGTGGCGGACCAGCGCAGGCTACCGGCAACGAACGAGCGGTATAAGAGGTCGCGGAAATGAATATCCCTAGCGAACGTGAGCACGTAGCGCTCTGTCCCCATCATCGGTGACGGGGACGGCGCAGTGTGTGCGTAGCTGCGCACAGCACCCGTCCATCGCGCTTGCTCAGATAGACACTTGCCGTGCAGTTCCCTCAAATCACGGGCTCGTCAAGCGGCGAGTTACTGCCACCTGTGACGTTATGGGTGACGGGCGAGGGCCTGCCGGATCGCGGTGGCGGTCTGGAGACTGGCGTGTCGCTCGCGCTGCACCGCTGAGGGCTGCTGCCCAAGGGCCTGGTAGAACTGCCGGAGCACGCGATCCACCTCCGCCGCGTCCGTTGTCCAAAGGCCCATAAAGCGCCGCGAGTGGCGGTCGGGCCGAAAGCCCTCCGCGTCCCGACTGAGAAGGGCGGCGCAGCAGCGCGGTCCACTGGCGATCACACACCACTCCTGCACCAGCGGCCAGCTCGCGTCCAGCGGCAGGACGGTGACACCGACAATGGGGTCCGGGAGGGTGTCGGGCACGCCAAGAGCGAAGACCTGGGCGAGCTGCGGTGCAAGCCTCATGTAGCGCGCCGCCTCGGGCCGAAGGAGGGCCAGGCGCTGAAACGTTGCAATCAGCACCGTCTCCGGGCCGGAGAGCGCGGCCTGCTCCTCAATCGCGTGGCTCAGCGCAATCATCATACTCCGACTGTGGATGCGGAGCTGGGAAGGGGCGAGCTCGCCGGTAAAGGTTAGGGCGGCGAGTCCGCGGGCAAGTGGCTGCATGGTGATCCTCGTCGTCTGCCTTGCCATCGGACGGCCAGGCGGCGTGCTCCCTAGTCCCCGGCGATAGGCCAGTGCACCCAGACAATAAAGCGGTCGTCGGGCTGTGCAACACCGAGGTAGCCCTGCTGGAGTGCATCGGCCAGCGAGGGGAGGCCGTAGGCGCGAAGGATGAAGTCGGCACAGATCCGCAGGCCCTCCCCACTCCCGCCAGTAGTGAGGCCGCCAGAAAAGAGGGCGTGCAGTTCCCCGCCCGTAAGCGCGTGCAGCCGCTCCCGCTGCTCCTGGGTGATACGGTTGGCGACACCAATCCGCAGCTGTGCAGGCTGGGCAGCAGAAACGGGGAGCAGGGCTAGGGCGACCTGCCCGTCGGCGGCGTGACGGACGGCGTTGTTTAGCAGGTTGTAGAGCACCCGGTCGAGGGCGGAGAACTCCAGACAGCGCTCGGCGATGTGGCCGTGAAACGCGCTATCGACGTGGACCGTCGCACGCGCCTCCGGCACGGCGTGCGTCGCCTGCTGCCACTTCTCAATAACCAGGTTGATGTGATGCAATCGCACCGCCTCGTCGTGAGCCGAACCAGCGGGGTCGATGCCAGTGATGGCGTTGCGGAGGATCTTCAAATGATCACGGGTAAGAAACCAGAGCCGTGGGAAGTCAGCCTCGCTCAACATGCCAAGCTCACCGAGCTGGAGCAGGATCGCCAACGCCTGCAAGGCCCCGCCGCGGAGGTCGTGCAGGACTTGCTGTGCTCGTACCGCCTTGACCTCTGCGCCTGGTCGGAGCCGCAAGTCCTTGAGCGCAACAATGACCGCTGACCAGTGATAGTCGGCAAGCAGCTGCCGCAGAGCTGCAAACGTCGGTGCAGTGGTGGCAAGCGGCTCCAGCTGCTGCCGGAGGGCAGACAGGAGCTCATACAGCTGGCTGATGCACGCGTGGCTCGCTACGTCAAAAGCGTCGAGCGGCACATCCATCGCGTCGCCGATGTAGCGCTGCTGGCGGTAGGAGACGAGCCGATCCGGGGCGAGCGAGGCGAGGTCGGTAGCACGCAATAGAGACATGCGAAAAGTCCTTAAACGTGACCCGATGCGCGGGACAACGAGTAGGCACACAAACGCTGCCGGCGCATCGAACGCAGCACGTGGGAGCAGCGCCACACGACGCTGTGTGATGTCGCTCCCACGTCTTCTTTCCACTGTACACTCCAGCTCATACCAGGGTGTTGCACGCCGTGTCAGGAGAATCGCCAGAAACGTACACCGCACGCGCTTTCTCATCGCACCGAGCGCAACACCACGCGGCTGATGGAGCTGGGGGCCGTAGCGCGTCTGGTGGAGCAGTTTCTGGGTTTTCTGCCCCAACGCCATCGCCGCGCTGATCATCTTCTTGCTCGGCGGTATTGTCGCCCAGTTTATAGGGCTGTGCATAGCTCTGCTGTAACAGTCGGGGCGCAGGGATGTCGCGCGTACAGCACGGTGATTTGTTTATGTCACGTTACTTGACGCGCACCTAGCATGTTTCTATACTTCATCTAACATACCTTAGATGATCATCCTCAATGGCTCAGTATGGCTCAACCGGACTTAGCCCCCGAACAGCTCGATACCGCCCTCGCCGACCGCTTCGCCGACCGCTTCGCCGACCGCTTCGCCGCCAAGGCCGGACGCTCGGGGAGTGCCAAAACCGCGCGGGCCTACACCGACGCCGCCCGCGCGTTTCGAACCACGCTTCAGCAGGTGGGCCACGATCTCGACGCCGACGCCCCGGCCGTCGCCCTCGTCGTCCAGGCATGGGCCGCGCAGGGTGAGCCAGCGCCGAGCACGTTCAATCAACGGTTGGCGATCATCTCCAGCCTCTACTCCTATGCGGAGAAGCGGCGCTTGCTCCCCGGCAACCCGATCCGCCTCGTCGAGCGGCGGCCGGTGCAGAGCTATGCTGCCGCCGCCCCGCTCGACGCCGCGGCGATCCGCGAGCGGCTGGAGGCGATTGACCGCGCCAGCCTCGTCGGCCGCCGCGACTATGCCCTGCTCACGGTGTTCCTGGCGACCGGGCGCCGGCTCGCTGAGGTGGCAGCACTCACGATGGACGACCTGACTATTCAGGGCGAGCGGGTGCAGTTGGTGTTTTGGCGCGCGAAGGGCGGCAAGGTGCTGCGCGACCAGCTCGGGGCGGGCACGAGTGCGGCCCTGCTCGACTGGCTGAGGGCCTGCTACGGCGAGGATCTCGCCGGCGTCACGGACGGGAAGCCGGTGTGGGTGAGCCTGGCACGGAACGGCACGAAGGGGCAGTCACTCTCGACGCGCGCCATCGGGCTGATGTGCGAGGCGCGGATCGGCACGAGCAAGGTGCACGCGCTCCGGCACACCTTTGCCCACGCGATGGAGGACGCCGGGGCGAAGGTCAGTGACATCCAGGCCCGGCTGGGGCACAGCAATCTGGCGACGACCGGGCGCTACCTCGCCGCACTCCGTGCCGCCGAGAACCCGCAGAGCGAGGCGCTGGAGGCACTGTTCGGGGTAAACTGAGGACAGCGCCAAGTGACTCCATAGGTGTCAGGTGTAACACTTATACCCTGGGGTAAGCCCCCGCTAAAGCAGCCTCTTGTCCAGGCTGAACAGCTTCCCTTGCGGCATTGTGGGCAGTCGGCATACCCACCTCGATTGCACGAGCGTCACCTGAGAGACCCGCAGCGACTACTCCGCTTGATGATTGCTGCCTGCTTGGCCTATCTTTGGATTGTGTATCTGGGCACGCTGGCCCACATAGTAAGGATGGGCTTCCATCATCTATGGCACCGAGCGCCGTGACCTCAGCTTATTCCAGCTCGGGCGCCGCCTGTTGGAGCATTTTCTGAACGAGGCCATGTCCATCCCAGTCGCCTTTATCGTCCTCTTGCTCGAAGACGAGGAGCTCGCTTGGATGGAATCTGCCAGGTAGTAAAACTCCTTTACCGGCCGGGCAAAGGACGAAGCGGTCGCCCCGTTATTGTTTGGAAGCCGTTGCCCCAGCAAAACGCTGTCTGATACGACGCCAGAAACCGCCGAGGCGCTCCTGTAACTCGACTGCCTGTTTGGCTTCGCGCGGCAGATGCTCGCGCCAGTAGTGACTCGTCTTCGCTAGGGCCGTGACCACGTTCTTGATCTCCCCTTGCAGGGTGTAGGCAGCGCTCGCCGGGATGAACAGCCGAGAGCCCTCGCTGCGGGCTAGCACGTTCTCCTCCACGATCGCCTCGCCAAGCCAGCGAGCCATCCCAGGCGAGGCGCATTGCACTGCCACCCACCCTGGTGTAGCAATCTCGGCAGCCAACCCGCTTACCGCAGCGACCCCGCGCACGATTTCGGCGACGACGGCCTGGTAGGCCTGGTTCGCCAGATCGGCCCCCTCGTCAGGTTGGAGTAGTGTTGCGCGGTGCGGCGGGCCGCCTTCGCGCGGCAGAGCGCAAAATGAGTCCCACATGTTCCCCCAATCAACCTGCCCGTTATCGGTGTAGCGCATCAGCGCCGAAGCCATCGGGGCCGAGCGATCCTGCGTCGAGCGCGTCATTGCGTCCTCCGTACCTTCCATCAGAAGTGTGTCCGTTACCTGCCCGCCCAGTGCAGGCACGACTGGATTTACCACACACCGGCCTGCACCAACGCTCCCAGCGTGATCGCGAGGCCGGCCAACGTAACGACGGCCGCGCTCACAACTGGCAGGGTACGCAGCAGCCTCCCATCGGTCGGGAAGTGCTCGAAGAGACTGCGCGCGTAGACGAGGAGCAGACCGATGCCGGTGAGCACGGCGGCAAGTCCCACGCTAAAGGCGACGATCAGCAGCATGCCGAGCGCTACCCGATTGAGCGCGATTGCGCCGAGCAGCACCACCAGCGCCGACGGGCAGGGCAGCAGGCCGCCTGACACGCCAAGCGCCAGCAGACTACGCCAGGTCACCGGCTGTCCGTCGCCCCCCGGCGGCAGGTGGCTATGCCCATATGGACCGTGGTCGTGGTCGTGCCCGTGTCCATCATCGTGCTCGTGGGCGTGAACGTGCGCTCCCCCTGATACAACCGCAGTGCGGCCGGCTCCTCGCCGCAGCAGGCCCACCAGGCGGCTGCGAAACAGCGTGATGCCGATCCCCACCACCATTAAGCCGCTTGCAAACTCAAGCCAGGGGTAGATTTGCTCCGGCAAGATGTAGTTCGCGACAAACAGCGTGATGAAGCCGAGCGCGAACACACCAAGCGTGTGCGTGATCGTGGTCGTCAGCCCAAGGAACACAGCGTGCCGGGCCGTACCGCGCGCCCCGATCAGATACGCTGCCACAATCGTCTTGCCGTGGCCGGGCGTCAGCGCGTGGCCGGCGCCGAGCAGCAGGGCTAGGAGCAGCGCCAGCCCGATCACCGGCGGCGTCAGTTCTGGAGTTGCGATCAGGGCGGCAAAGGAATCCTCGCCACGCTCCTGGCTCGGCACCGGCTCGCCCAAGGGCTGGGCCGTATTGGAAGCAGCCGCGGGCACGATAGTAAAGCTCGCCACGCGCACGTCAAGCGGGCTGCTCAGCAGATCTTCGGGGTAGGCCTGTAGTTCGTCGGTCTGGTCCTGCGCCGGCACAGTTGCGTCGCGGAGCGCAACGCCCTCACTTGGTACAACGACGATTTCGCGCCAGCCCAGCCGCTCGTTGAAATTGTCGTCGCGGTAGGTCACTGCCAGCGCCGCCCCGCCGGAGACCGGCGCATCGATGTCCAGGAGCAGGCGGAGGGTCGGCAGACCACCTTGCCCCTCGGGGAAGCTAAGCGACTGCTCGGTCACCTGCACCTCCACCGGCTCGCCATCGACGGACAAGCTCAGCCCCGCCAGCAGCGCCGGGATCTGTCGCGCTAGATAAGCGACCTGCTCGGCCTCGCTGACCTGGCCGTCGCCGTCACCATCGATCGCCTGACGTTCCTGGAAGGCCGGGATCTCCGCCATATCGACGACATAGCGCAGATGGATGGCGTCGCGCGTCACCTCCAGGCGGCTGTATTGGTTGACGGTGAAGTTGCCCAAGGGGTGGGCTGCGGCGCGGGCCGGCGGAACGCTCAGCGCCAGGGCGACGGCGAACAGCACCAGAAACAACCAGCGATACATAGCAGGCCTCGTTTTAGTTGCCTACGGCTGTCGAAAGCTCGGCCAGCGCCTGCCGGGCGCGCAGGGCGTGCAGCGGCGAGAAGTGCGGGTTGATCGCGAGGGCCTGCGTCAAATACTCGTGCCCGGCCGCGTGGTCGCCCTGGGCCTTGGCGATCATCCCGGCGTGATACAGCATCAGCGCATCGCGCGTGCCGAGACGCAGAGCCTCCTCGGCGTAGCGGCGGGCCTCGGTTGGCTCATTCGCCTTCAACAGTGCCCAGGCCAGCGTATCGGCGGCGGTGATGCTGGGGCGGCGCGTGTAGGCGGCGCGGGCGAGCGCGAGCGCTGCCTGGGGGTCGTTGCCGTGATCGACCTCGAACAGCGCAAGCTCCAGATCGGTGTCCATCCCGTTGGCAGCGGAAAGCTGCTGCATCGCGCGCACCAGCGCGTACTGTTGGGCGGCGTCGACCGGCTTCCCGGCAGCCTCCTGGGTTTCACCCAACGCGATCACAAACTCCGGCAGCGGCATCCGCGCGACCAGCCGGGTATACTCGTCGATCGCGTCGTCGTAGCGACCCTGGGCCACACGGACGCGGGCAACCCCCGCGGTGGCATAGACGTCGTCAGGAGCGAGTGCCAGGGCTTGGCGGTATTGACGCTCGGCCTGTTCCAAATCGCCCCTGGCAAAGAAGAGGTTGCCGAGCTGCGCACGCGCCCACAGGCTGTTCTCGGCCGCCGGCCCGCCGGCGGTTACCGCCCGCTCCATCGCATCGATCGCGCCCGCGACGTCGCCGTGCAGCTCGCGCAGGTAGGCGATCCGGGTGTAGGCGCCGAGGTCGGGCCGCAGATCGACCATCTGCTGGAGCGTCTCCACCGCCGCGTCATACATGCCGAGCTCGATCTGGGAGTCGGCGATCACGCCGTACACGCGGGCGAGCATCGGGTTGAGCGCGCGGGCCTGCTCACCCAGGGCCAGCCCTTCGCGGAACTGGTGGCGGGCGTTCGCGAGCGTCGCCTTGCCAATCAGGGCGTCGACAAGCTGCCCGTCACGCTCAAGAGCGGCATCCAGTGCCGCCTCGGCCTTAGTGTAGTAGGTCGGGTCGCCCGTCTCGCGGCCACGCTGGATGTAGGCAGCGCCAAGGGCGGTGTAGGCGGCTACGTCGTCCGGGTTCGCGTGGACACGATCCTGGTAGGTCCAGATCACCTGGTCGGTTCGGTTGATCGGCCGCTGGTCGGCGGCGATGCGCAGCTGTGCCACCGCCAGCGGGGGAGCGGGTGGCGTGGCGCTGCGGCTGACCAGGACAACGGCCAGCGCACTCACCGCCGCCAGCAGCGCGAGCATCCCGGCGCCCAGCGCGCTGCGAGAACGAGCCAAAGCCATAGTCAACTCCGTGAGGCCAGTGCCAGCCTCGCTTGTGGCCAGCAAACAGTTCCGGTTACTGCGATGGTGCGGAGGGCTGGCCAGCCAGCGCTGTTGCGGCGCTAGCTGGCGAACCCATCCGTCCGGTCAGCGCGTTCACTACCCCGTCTAGCGTGGGCCACTCTCGGCGTTGCTGTGACGATGAACGTGCTCGTAACCCTGGTGCGGCGTGCCGACGTAGGGGAACGTGGCGAGGAAGGGCACGTCGTTGGCGTCTACGCCATCGCCGATCATGTTGTTCGGGCTCAGGTTGCACAGATTGAATGGCGGCTGGGCCAGGATGTCGCCGTAGCCGCAGGCCACCGCGCGCAGCTCGATGTCGGTCACATCATCCTCTAGGCGCCGGCCGTTGGGGAAGCCCGCGAGGTCGCCGGCCGGCACGCCGAGCCGGTTGCCCTCACCCACGTCGGCCGTCGGCGGGATGCCAGTGTTGAGCCGCAGCAGGTCGGCCTTGGTGTCGCGGATGAAGTTGAGGCCAGGCACGCCGATGAGCAGTACTGCCACCAGATCGGCGCGGCCAGTGGTCGGGGCGTCGGGCAGGCTCGGGTAAAGCAGGTTGACCAGCTTGGCGAGCTCGGGGTTCTGGTAGTACTTCAAGAACTCGCTATCACGCGACGGCTTCTGGGCGTTCCAGTAGTCCTTCTTGCCAACAGGGATGATCACCTCGTTGACCAGCGGGTTGGCGAGGCGCGACACCTGGACGAATTCGCCCTGATACTTCTCCTCGCCCTGGCTAGTCAGGACGCGCTCCTTCTGACGCAGCGCGCTGGCATAAATGCCGATCACGCCGTTGGGGTCGGTCGGCCCGCTCGGCACGCGCCCGTTGCGGGTCAGCTGCTCGATCGGCACCTGGATGGCGATAGTGTGGACGTTGAAGCCGTTCAGGCCGTCGGCGCCCTCCTCCGTGTCCTGCGTGATGAGGTGAGCGGAGTTGAAGGGCCGCAGGCCGGCGAGGTCGAAGATCGCGCCCGTGTCGATAAAGAAGGGGTCGTCGCGCGGGCCGCTGAAGACCTTCACGCCATCGGGCAGATCCATCACAGCGGCGTCGGCCAACTCGGTGTAGTCCGGCGTGGAGCGCGGGCCGATGTTCGCCGGCGGCACGGGGAGGTTTTCGCCCAGCATCTCCGCATCGCCATCGTCGTCGATCCGGGTCACGCTGTAGAACTGGCGGAAGTTGAAGTCGGGGTCGTCGAGCGAGGTGATCGGGCCGGTGTTGTAGAGGAAGGTTTCTTCGTTCCGGATGCGCGTCTCGAAGCGGAACTGGTAGATGATGTCGGCCGCGCCGGTGCCGTCGAAGTCGACGTTGATCTGGTAGATCGCGTGCTCGTCGAAGTTGTAGAAGTAAGGGCCGGCGGAGGGCTCCTGAAGCGGGATGTAGTTGGCGATGATGGTGACCGTATCGGGGCGGTCGGGGCTGACAAAGGCATACACATCGGTGTTATCGACGGTCGGGTCCTTGGTGATCAGCGGCGCCTCGCGGTGGCTGGAGGCGCGGCTTGGTGGGGCACCCAAAAACGGAGACAGCGCGAACAGCCCGAGCAACGCCGTGATCACGACGAGCCGTGTACGGGTCATAGCGAGAGTACTCCCTTGTACGCATCAATACTCAACGTCAGTGTTCGTGGTAGGCCATCGAGTGCCGCTCTGGCCAGCTGCTCCTTTCACGATCTGTTTCGAATCGCTGATGTGCCCATCGACATAGGCCTGGACCACGCAAGCCTGTGTGAGTGCAGCGGCATGCACCTGGGATGGGTAGCAATCAGCAGGTCAGTGACGGCTGGGTTGTGTGACGGCCTGGTGGACAACAGCTGGAGGGGAGCAAGGGTGGGGAGCGCTGGGGCCGAGCCAGTGGCGAGGGTAATGAGCGAAACGGTTGTATAGGCTACTGCGCAGCTCACGCACGGATAGATCTCTCGCGTCTCGCGTGGTTGAGGTGAGTGATTCGTTCCAAGCGTTCAGAGGGCAAGCAACTTTGAGCGAAGCACGACCGCCTGGAGGGCGACCGGTGTGGCGGTCATGCTCAGCGGTGATTGGCGAAACTCGCCGGAGCCAGCCCTCCGGTGATGCCCGCCGCTCCCTTCAACAGGTTCCGTCGCGAAACTGCACCCTGCTCGTGCTGGTCGGCCGTTGTTGGTCGTCGCTTTCTGCTACGTTGGGGCCGCTACCTCCCTCCTTGCTATATCTTGATCTTGCCTCACAGGGTTGTTGGATAAGATCGTGTTCTGCCGCTTCAGGATGCTTTATAGGCCCCTGCGAGTAGTTGATTACAGTGAGGGCATACATACGGTGCTGCTGCGAGCCGCGACAGGATTGTGAGCTACACGCTCCCCCGCATTCAGTGTCTTTATATGCAGCACAACCGACGGGTCACCCCTCGCCTATCCTTCATCTACCAACCACCCTATGCTGCCCGGAGCAATGTTGACGCTTGTGGACATATCTGGTATTGTCACCACATCTGGCAACAACTGACAGCGCGAGGCGTAGGTGATCTACCAGGCCGCCGAAGACTTTGCCATCTTGCTTGAGCGCGCCGGCCTCACCCAGGCGGAAACAGCGGCGCAGGCGCAGGTCAACCGCCACAACCTGGCGCATGTCGCGGCCGGGCGCCGCAATGTCAGCGGGGCCTCTGCCGCGCGCATCGCATCGGTCTACGCGGCCCGGGCAGGGCTGACGCAGGCCGACGCCCTCGCCCAGCTTTTTGTCGCCGTGCGCGAGCGGAAAAATACTACCGACCGACCACGGGACGCCTCGGGGCGCTTTGTAAAGGCGGGGGGAGAGGCCGAAACCACAGGATCGAGTCAGACGGCCGGCGGGGAGCGGGCCACCGCAAGGAAGGGTACGTGACCATATGGCGCGCATCATTGCGATCATCCTGCAGAAGGGCGGCACGGCCAAGTCAGTCACGACGGCTAACCTCGGCATTGCGCTCGCTGAGCGGGGCCAGCGTGTCCTGCTCGTCGACCTCGACCCGCAGGCATCGCTCACGGAGTCACTCGGGCTCAAGCCGACTGACCTGACGAAGAGCCTTTATGAGGTGTTGATTGGTGAGGCGGCCATCACCGGCGTCAGCGTGCCTGTTGGTGGGATCACGCTGGTGCCCTCCGTGATCGACCTCGCGTCGGCGGAATTGTTGATGAGTGCGGAAGTGGGGCGCGATCAGATTCTGACTGAGGCCCTCGCCCCCGTGATCGACCAGTACGACTGGATTCTGATCGACTGCCCGCCCTCGCTCAGCCTGCTCACGCTCAACGCACTCACCGCCGCCGACTCCTACCTCGTGCCCTGCGAAACGCAGTTCCTTGCCCTGCGCGGCCTCGATCACCTCACGCGCACCATCGAGCGGGTCAAGCGGCGCACCAACCCGCGGCTCAAGCTTCTGGGCGTGCTGCCGACCAAGTATAACCCGCGCACCACGCTCGACAACGAAGTGCTGGCGGAGCTGCGTGCCCGCTTCCCGGGCAAGGTGTTCGAGCCGGTCAAGTTCAGCGTCCGCTTCTCCGAGTCGACGGTCGCCGGCAAGGCCCTGCTGGAGTACGACCCGAAGCACGCTGGCGCGCAGTCGTACCGCGATCTTGCCGAGGTGATCAGCCGTGCCTAAGCGCCCCACCCTCAGCAGCCGGGCCCAAGAGTTTGCCGCCAGCGACGCCTCTGCCGCCCGCCCCGACCCGACGCTTCACGGCGAGGCCCCCCCGCAGGTCACGGTTATCGAGCTGCCGCTGCGGGAGATCATGCCCAACCCCCACCAGCCGCGCCTGCGCTTTGAGGAGTCGGCACTCGAAGAGCTCGCCCAGAGCATTCGCGAGCACGGGGTGATTCAGCCAATCATCGTGAAGGCCATTCCTGCGGCCAGGTGGGAGGGCGCGGTGCGGCGCTACGAGCTGATCGCCGGCGAGCGCCGCTGGCGGGCAAGCGAGCGGGCAGGGCGAACGACGGTCCCCGCCATCCTGCGGGAGGACGCCTCGACCACCGACCTGATCGAGCTGGCCCTGATCGAGAACCTGCAACGTGCCGACCTTGCCCCGTTGGAGGAGGCGGCGGCGTTCGCGCAGATGCAGCAGGAGCTGCGCTACACCTATGACCAGATTGGGGCGCGCGTCGGCAAGAGCAAGGGCTATGTGATGAACCGGATGCGCCTGCTCCGCCTGGACGACGACCTGCGCGATCTGGTCGCGGAGCGGCCCAGCACACTCAGCCACATTATCCATCTGGAGAAGCTGTCAGCGGACCAGCGCGGCGATCTTATCGCCGCGGTGCGCGATGAGGAGCTTTCGCTCGCCGAGGTACGGCGCGAGGTGGAGCGACGACGGGCGCCCATCTTAGTGGACGAGGTGCCCGCTGAAGTGACCCCCGTCGCCCCTACGGGTGAGCACGCCGGCGAAAGCAAACCTGGCCTGGCCGAACCAGCGTTTTTGCGCAAAAACGACCTCTTGGGTCACGCAGCACCTCCCGCAGGCGCCGCGCCGTTTTTGCGCAAAAACGAGCAGCAGTCGCCAGAGGCGACCCGGGCCGTACTGAAGCGGGATATCGCGCACATCCGGGCCGTAGTTCAGCGGTGGCAGCAGCTTCCCGACCCCCCAGCCGAGGAGCGACCGGAGGTGCTCGCCGCCCTCGACGGCCTTGTGGGCGATCTGGAGGACGCAATGCGGCGGCTTCAGGGGCGCGAGCACAACATGTGACGTTACGACCAGAGGAGTTTGTATGTTACAGACTCCTACCAGCGGCCCTGCCCCCTGGCGCGCCACGCGGCACCCGGCGAGGCACGCCAGGGGCCTGCATGATACCGACCCCTTGTTGGAGACAATAAGAGTCGTAAACTCTCTCAAGCAGTCCTTTCAGTTTGTGACAGCGTTAACAAAGCTCTAACACAAACCCCTCGACTCAGGCGAGCTGCGGTGCTATACTTCCTCTTGTGTTCGACGTCTCACTCCCGATGGGAGGCAGACCCAACAACTGAGAGGCGCTCAGGGAGCGACAACTTGCGAAACGCGCCGGTTTCACCGGAGACGTCGCCAGGAGGAGGGGCAACCCGCCGCCTGGTTTTTTGTTCCCCTGATCCTCCGCCCTCCTTCACTGGCGGCTTGCCGCTAACGAAGCTCTAGCACAAACGTCTTGCATCGCTTCGAACGACCTGCTATACTATGAGGGTGTTGACGGTCTCACTCCTTTGGGAGGCAGACTTCCACAACTGAGGCAGTCCACGGGCTGACAATTTGCGAAACGCGCCGGTTTCACCGGAGACGTCGCCAGGCAGGAGGGGCAACCCGCCGCCTGGTTTTTTGTCGCCCTGACTTCCTCGCTCGCGCACCTGAACAACTGAATCGTGATGATGTTCGTGGCCCATTCGGTGGTGGGTCTGGCCTCGGCCAGGCTTCATTCACCCAACGCAGAGTTTGATCCTGGCTCAGGACGAACGCTGGCGACGTGCCTAATGCATGCAAGTCGCACGCAGGGAGCTTGCTCCGCTGCGTGGCGCACGGCTGAGGAACACGTGGGTTATCAACCCCGGAGTGGGGGATACCGCGGAGAAATCCGTGACAATCCCGCATACGATCCGCAAGGATGAAAGGCGCAAGCCGCTCTGGGACGAGCCTGCGGCCCATCAGGTAGTTGGTGTGGTAACGGCGCACCAAGCCAATGACGGGTACCTGGTCTGAGAGGACGACCAGGCAGACTGGGACTGAGACACGGCCCAGACTCCTACGGGAGGCAGCAGCAAGGAATTTTCCCCAATGG
>Ga0164290_1002111_pt1 | contig 17031 bp, 14 predicted proteins | sample Micstemetagenome_FD_108782 | JGI IMG/M metagenome (GOLD analysis project Ga0164290, IMG submission 108782) | Contaminated culture microbial community from soil near Moab, Utah, USA - Microcoleus steenstrupii SON62 (Illumina Assembly) | ecosystem: Environmental > Terrestrial > Soil > Soil crust... | reverse complement strand
TGTTTGGCGGCCGCATCTACAGCGATCCCATCTATGCGGCCGCCGTGCCGGAGCCGACACCCTGATCAGGGTTGCTGCCACTGCGGCGGCGCGCACTGGGGTTTCGACGGCCAGTCCGACGGCGCCGCGGCCTGCAACTGCACCGTCTGCCGCCGTGATGCGCGGCGGCCGATGCGTCGGCGACTGCAGGCTCCAGGCGCCTGCACGGGAGAGGCGTAAGGCCTTGAAACCCCGCGCCGCAACGCCAGATCCGCGCTGCACACTAACGGTGCCGCCTCAAGGAGTGTCGCGATGAAGTCCTCCCGCTTGCTGCTGCTGTGCCTGGCCCTGCTGTCCGCGCTGTGGCTGGGCGCGGCCCGGGCCCTGCCGAACGTCGACGAGGTGCAGGCCGCCGTGCAGCGTGGCGACCATGCCGGTGCCGAGAGGATGATGCGCGAGGTCGTCGCGGCCAAGCCCGACAGCGCGCGGGCCCGCTATGTGCTGGCCGAGATCCTGGCGCATGAGCGCCAGTTCAAGGAGGCGGCCGAACACCTGGGCCAGGCCCGCGCCCTGGACCCGGCGATCCGGTTCACCGACCCGGCCAGGTTCAATGCCTTCGAGCAGCTGCTGCAGCGCCAGCAGGCGGCGCAGGCCCAGGCCGGCGTGCCCGCGGCCCTCGAGCCTCGGCAGGCGCCACAGGCGGCGCCCGCCGAGCGCGTCGAGCGGGCCGGCTCCTTCGGCGGCGTGCCGATCTGGCTGTGGGTGGCCGGCGCCATCCTCCTCATCGGCCTGGCCGCGCGCTTCATGCGCCGTCGCGGCGCCGTGTCGAACCAGCCGGCCTTTGCCGGAGGCGTGCCGGCGGCTGGCACCGGGCTGGGCGCCGGGTTCCCGCAGACGGGATCGCGCGGCCCGGGCATGCTGGGTGTGGGCCTGGGCGTGGCCGGCGGCGTTGCGGCCGGCATGCTGGCCGAGCGACTGCTGCAGGGCGACCATGGCAACCGCGACCTCGCGCGCGACGCCAGCGCGAGCGGTGCCGGCGGCTTGATCCCTGGCGCCTTCGACGGCGGCGGCCTGGCCGACGAGCTGGTGCAGCGCGACATCGACTTCGGCAGCGGCGACGGCTGGGATGCCGGTGGCGCCGACTTCGGCAGCGGTGGCGGCGGCGACGACTGGTAAGCCCTGCAAGCGGCTGTCATACCGGGGCCGATAATCGCGCCCCATGACGCCAGCCGCCTTCACCGGCCAGTTGCTCGCCTTCATCGCCCGGCTCATCACGGGCGCGCAAGGCCACTGGAAGGGCTGCCCGCCAAAAGCCGAGCAGCGCATCTACATCGCCAACCACCAGAGCCATTTCGATCTCGTCCTGATCTGGGCTGCCTTTCCGCATGAGCTGCGCGCCACGACACGGGCCATCGCCGCCAAGGACTACTGGACGACGAGCGCCCTCAAGCGCTGGCTGACGACCGAGGTCTTCAACGCCATCTACGTCAGCCGCACCCGCGCCAACCCCGACGAAGACCCGCTGGAACCGCTGGCCGAGGCCCTGGCCCATGGCGACTCCCTGGTCATATTCCCGGAGGGCACGCGCTCCAGCAAGGGCAACCCCATGCCCTTCAAGAGCGGCATCTCCCACCTGGCCCAGCAGTTCCCGCATGTGCCGCTGATCCCGACCTGGATCGACAACGTCCAGCGCGTCATGCCCAAGGGCGAGGTCGTGCCCGTGCCCATCCTGTGCACGGTGACCTTCGGCGCGCCCATCCAGCTGCGCGAGGGCGAGAGCAAGGCCGACTTCCTGTGCCGCGCCCGCGAGGCCGTCATGGAGCAGCGGCCCGACCCGACCCTGGTCGGCCGGCCGGTGGAGGCCGACTGATGCGCTGGCTCAAGAGTCTCAATGCCAGCGAGCAGGTGGCCCTGCTCTTCGTCGTGCTGTTCGGCTTCCTGATGCTGCTGACGCTCGGCCTGTTCCTGAACTCGCTGCGCGAGCGCGAGGACGAGGAGGCCCGCCGCGCCTCCGAGCTGACCTGGGAGCGGGTGCGCCGCGACCTGCGCGCGGCCTGGATCGGCGGCTGCATGTTCTGGGTGGCGTGGATCTCGGGCCCGCTGGGCGCGACCCTGCTGTTTGCGCTGTTCTCCTTCCTGGCCCTGCGCGAGTTCATCACTCTGGTGCACACCCAGCGCAGCGACCACCGCACGCTGATCGTCGCCTTCTTCGTGCTGCTGCCGGTGCAGTACATGATCTGCGGCACGCGCTTCTTCGACCTCTTCACCGTCTTCCTGCCGGTCTACGGCTTCCTGGTGCTGCCCATCGTCAGCGCCCTGGCCGGCGATCCGCAGCGCTTCCTGGAGCGCAATGCCAAGATCCAGTGGGGCGTGATGGTCTGCGTCTACGGCCTGTCGCATGCGCCGGCCCTGCTGCTGCTGGACATCCCCGGCAACACCGGGCGCGGCGCCTTCCTGCTGTTCTTCCTCGTCATGGTGGTGGCGGCCTCGCAGATCGCGCAGGAGATCGCCACCCGCACGCTGCGCCGCCGCCCGGTGGCGCGGCAGATCAGCCGCAGCTTCTCGATGCGGGCCTGGTGGGTCGGCACGCTGACCGGCTCGCTGGCCGGCCTGCTGCTGTACTGGATCACGCCCTTCAAGGCGGGCCAGGCCCTGGCCATGGCCTTCCTGACCGCGGGTGCCGCCGGCTTCGGCGGCCTCGTCATGAAGGCGCTGAAGAAGGATGCCGGCGTGCTGTACTGGGGCAACCGCAGCTCCATCACCGGCGCCGTCGGGCTGCTCGACCGCATCGCGGTGCTGTGCTTCGCGGCGCCGGTGCTGTTCCACTCCGCCCGCTGGTACTACCGATGAGGATCCTCGGCATCGACCCGGGCCTGCAGACCACGGGGTTCGGCGTCATCGACGCCGAAGGCCCGCGGCTGGCCTATGTGGCCAGCGGCACCATCAAGACCAGTGGCGTCGATGTGGGCGACCTGCCGGCGCGGCTGAAGATCCTGTTCGACGGCATCCGCGAGGTGTCGGCGCGCTACCAGCCGCAGTGCGCGGCCGTCGAGATCGTCTTCGTCAACGTCAATCCGCAATCGACGCTGCTGCTGGGCCAGGCGCGCGGCGCGGCGCTGGCGGCGCTGGTGTCGGCCGAGCTGCTGGTCAGCGAGTACACGGCCACGCAGATGAAGAAGGCCATCGTCGGCCACGGCCAGGCCAAGAAGGAGCAGATCCAGGCCATGGTGCAGCGCCTGCTGAACCTGCCCGGCGTGCCCGGCAAGGACGCCGCCGATGCCCTCGGCCTGGCCATCATGCATGCCCACGCGCGGGTCAGCTTCGAGGCCATGGGCCGCCACACGACGCTGACGCGGCGCCAGCACGCGCAGTTCAAGGGCAGCCGCACCTACTGAAATGCAAACGGCCCGCCGAGGCGGGCCGTTGGAACGCGGGTGAGGGTCGCTCAGGCAGGCTTGCGGCGGCGGGCCAGGAAGCCGACGATGCCCAGGCCGCCCAGCATCAGGGCATAGCTTTCGGGTTCGGGCACGGCGGAAATGCTGTAGCCGCCGCTGCTCTCGACACCGCCTGACGGCAGGTAGTGCAGGAAGGCGTCGCTGAGGTCCATGCTGCCGGAGTTCATGTTCAGCGTGTAGCCGGCGCCGGCGTGGCTGTAGGTCAGGCCGAGGAAGACGCCGGCGCTGAAGTCGGCCGTCGCGCCGGGATTCAGCGAGAAGGTCTGCGAGTTGAAGTTGAGCGAGAAGGCCGACAGGGCGATCTGCTCGAAGTCGGCACCGGTGATCTGGCTGTCGTCGAAGGTGTAGCTGCCGGCGAAGCTGGCGCCGCTCAGGGGGCCGGCGTCGATGCTGCCGCTGAAGCTGTAGGTGGCGGCCTGGGCCGACGTGGCGATCAGCGCAGCGGCGGCGATGAGCAGGGGACGGAATTGCATGATGTTGTTGTCCTTGCTGGAATCAGAACTTGAAGGAGGCGGCATTGATCGCGCTGCAGAGCACGGCCTTGAGCTTGACCATCGGGCGCGAAGCCGCCGGGCCGGCAGCGCCGTCGGGGTCGTAGCCGATCAGTGCGCCGTCTGCCTGGTTGGCGCAGGTGACATGGCCGGTGGCCAGCGGTGCCGCGCTCGCGATGCCGACGCTCTTCAGCAGATCGGTGAAGACCAACAAGTCGACGCCGGGCTTGAAGTCGGTGAGGGCGTCCAGGCCTTCGCTGCCGCTGCGATACACGTACTGGTCGCGGCCGCCGTTGCCGGTCAGCGTGTCGCGGCCCAGGCCGCCTTCGATGACGTCATCGCCCGGCGTGCCGACGATGGTTTCGCTGCCGGCGCCGCCGGAGAAGGTCTTCACCAGGTTCAGCCCGATCAGCATCGGATCATGGTCCGACGCCCGGAACACGTTGGGCTGGTACCAGTCGTTGCCGGCGGCCTTGTCCTCGAGGTTGTAGTCGGTCCACTCCGGCTCGTCGGCATTGATGTGCCAGCTGGTGGCGCCGACGACCTTGGCGGCGATGGACGGCGTGCCCAGGCCATGGTCCAGGCGGCCGGCGCCGGCGTCGAAGACATAGCTGTAGTCGGCCGGGTCGAACATCGACACCAGGTCGACGATGCCGCCGTCGGCCAGCAGCTGCATCGGGTCCTCCTTGGCATAGGCGTTGAAGTCGCCGATCAGGATGACGTTGTCGGTCTGGGCCGTGGCCTTGACGGTGGGCAGCCAGGCCAGCAGGCGGGTCGCCTGGTCCTTGCGCGTCTGGTTGTGGCAGCCCTGCAGGTCGCCCTGGTCGGCGTTCAGGCCGCTGCCGCAGCTGCCCTTGGACTTCAGGTGGTTGACCACGACGGCGAACTTCTCGCCGTTGGCGGCGACAAAGCCCTGGGCGAAGGTCGGGCGGCTGTTGACGGCGTTGGTGTCCGACATCGACGCGCCGATCAGGCCCAGCTTGCCGGGTTTGTAGATCATCGCCACGCGGATGGCGTCGCTGCCCGTGCCGGCGGCCGGCAGCGGCACGGCGGCGTAGGTGTTGGCGCCGAGGGTCGCGTTCAGGCCTTTGACCAGGTCCTGCACGGCGAAGTTGCTGCCGCCGTTCTGGATCTCCATCAGGCCGACGACGTCGGCGTTCATGCCCGACAGCATGCCGAGGATCTTGGTGCGCTGGCGGGTGAACTCGGCCAGGCTGTTGGCGCCACGGCAGTCGCCGCCGCAGCTGGGGCTGCCAGCCACGAAGGCACCGCCGCTGCCGCTGGTGAAGTAGTTCAGCACATTGGCGCTGCCGACGCGGATGTTGCCGCCGACGGCCGGCGCCGCGGCCGGGCGGGCGATGGGACGGGCGAACACCGGGGCGGCGGTCGGGTGGATCTTGTAGCTCAGCGGGCCGCTGGCCGAGTCGGTCGACGGGCCGAAGTCGACCACGCCGGTCACGCCGTCCACCGTGTCACCGCCGCGCACCGTGCCGTCCTGCCAGAGGTAGGGCGTCGGGTTGGGGAACTTGGTGGCGCTGCTGTCGTCCAGCACGACGCTGCGCGCCAGGTTGGCCTGCTGCAGCGCCAGGGCGGCCGGGCCGGGGCGCAGCACATTGGTGGGCGTCAGCGTGCGGCCGCCGGCCGCCACGGTCAGCTGGCCCCAGCTGCCGACGAAGTTGGTCTGGGTGACGGTCAGCGGGTCGGTGATGCGCACGAGCATGCCCTCGTAGCGCTCCATGTCGGACTGGCTGGCCAGCGCGGCCAGGCTGACGTCGACCGGCTGGGGCAGCTGGTTGCCCGTGCTGACGATGCTGATGGCGCTGACGCTGCTCAGCTCGGTCAGCGGGTTGGCCTGGCTGGCTGCGCTGGTCGAGACCGAGTACTCCTGCACCTTGGCCGAGACCGTGACCCGGTCGCCGACCGCGACGGTGGGTGTTGTGCTGGTGAAGACGAAGATGCCGTCGGAAGTGGCCGGGTCGCCGTCGCCGAGCGCGTCCTGCAGGTAGAAGCCGTTGTTGACCAGCTTGGTGACGATGCCGCTGGTGGTGACGCTGGCGCCGTCCATCGGGCTCTTGGCGCCCGGGCCCTGGATGGCCGGGATGGTGACGATGCCGCTGACCGCCAGCTTGAACGAGCAGCTGGCCGTCTGGGCCTCGTCGTTGTCCCACTTCAGGCTGAGGTTGTAGGTGCCGGCGGCCAGCGTGTTGGACACGTTGAAGGCCTGGGTGGCGGCCACGTCGTCGGCACTGGAGGCGACGAAGGCGCCCAGCGTCACGCCCGCGGGCAGGTTGCCGACGACGGTGGCCGCCATGACGCGGCTGTCGGCGTCCTTGGCGCTGACCGCGAAGCTGGAGGCCGTGCCGGCGACGGCGACCTGGTCGGGGCAGCTCGGCAGGATGGGGGCATTGCCGCCACCACCGCCGCCGCAGACGTTCAAGGGGCTGGCCGTGTTGCGCGGCGCGGGCGTGCCGCGGCTGAAGTCGGCGACGTTGCTGTCGGTGTCCGTGCAGCCGTTGGCGGCGCGGAACAGGCTGTTCGTCGTCGTGGCGGCGATGGAGGCGGCGCCCTCGGCAAAGTTGGCCGTGCCGTAGCCCAGCAGGTCGATGATGAGGGCCTTCTGCGCGTCCGAGCAGACGTTGGAGCCGCCGTTGCAGCCGATGGTCGCGGCCTGGTCGGCCAGGATGATCTTGCCGTTGCTGCCCGACAGGTCGACCGAGCCGGTCGCGTCGGCGGTGATCAGTTCGGCGCCGTTGGCGCTGGTGGGGCCGAGCTTGACGAGGTAGTACTGGCCCGGCTGCAGCATCACATTCGTCAGCGGCACCGCGACGAAGTTGCCGGTACCCGTGGCGCTGGCGTACTGCACCGACTTGCCGTTCAGCGACACGGCCACCGAGCCGGCGTTGAAGATCTCGACGTAGTCGTTCTTGTAGACGTTGCCGTTCCCGCCATAGATCTGGCTGATGACGAGGCCATTGGCCGAGGCCAGCGCGACGGGCGCAGCGAAGGCCGCAGCGAGGAAGGACACCAGGGGTTTGAGACGCATGACGGGTTAGTAAAAATTGCCCAAAACGGGGCGCATCGTATTGATGCTTCGTGACGATTTGATCCACCCCGTTCAAGGGGGTGCGCTGAGCGATGATCGCGGCCCATGTCGCCTGCACTGCTTTTGATCGGGGTTCTCACGTACTTCGCCCTGCTGCTGGTGCTGGCTCGGTGCGTCGCGCACGGTTCCGGGGCTGAGGGTTTCTACGTGGGGGGCAGGGAAAGTCCCTGGCCGGTCGTCGCCTTCGGGATGATCGGCACGTCGCTGTCCGGCGTCACCTTCATCAGCGTGCCGGGCTCGGTCGCGGCCAACGGCTTCACCTACCTGCAGATCGTCATCGGCCAGCTGGCGGGCTATGCCGTCATCGCCTTCGTGCTGCTGCCGGCCTACCACCGGCTCGGGCTGGCGTCGATCTACGGCCTGCTCGGCGAACGCCTGGGGCCTGCAGCGCAGCGCCTGGGTTCGGCCTTCTTCATCCTCAGCCGCACCCTGGGTGCGACGGCCCGCCTCTACCTCGTCGTCGCCGTGCTGCACACGCTCATCCTGCAGCCGCTCGGCGTGCCGTTCGCGGTGGGGGCGGCCGTCGTGCTCGTCATGATCCTGCTCTACACGGTGGAGGGCGGCGTCAAGGCCCTGGTGTGGACGGACACACTGCAGACGGCCGGCATGCTGACGGGCCTGTTCGTCTGCATCGCGCTGCTGTGGCGGCCGGATGCGCTGGCGTTGCTGGACGCGGCGGACCTGTCGCGGCTGTGGGTGGCCGACCCGCTGTCGCGCGACTTCTCGGTCAAGGCGCTTCTGGCGGGCATGTTCATCGCCATCGCCATGACGGGCCTCGACCAGGAAATGATGCAGAAGAGCCTGTCGGTGGCCCGGCTGCGCGATGCGCAGAAGAACCTGGGGGTGCTGGCCGTGCTGATGCTGGTCGTCGTCGCCGCCTTCCTGCTGCTGGGCGGGCTGCTGACGCTGTTCGCCCAGGCCAACGGCATCGCGGCCCAGGGCGATGCGCTGTTCCCGACGGTCGTCATGCAGCACCTGCCGGCCTGGGTGCAGATCGTCTTTGTTCTCGCCCTGGTGTCGGCCCTGCTGCCCAGCGCCGACGGCGCGCTGACGGCGCTGACGGCCAGCACCTGCCTGGACCTGCTGCGTGTCGACAAGGAGGACACGCGCACGCGGCAGCGCGTGCACTACGGCTTTGCGGCCCTCTTCCTGGCCCTGGTGCTGGGCTTCAAGGCCCTGGACAGCACCAGCATGATCTATCTCATCCTCAAGCTGGCGGGCTATACCTATGGGCCGCTGCTGGGGCTGTTCGCGTTTGCGATGTTCACGCCGCGGCAGGTGTCGGGGCGGGCGCTGGTGGCGGTCTGCCTCGCGGCGCCGCTGCTGTGCGCGGCGCTGGACTTCGGGCAGCCTTGGGGTGGGTATCGGATCGGCTTGGAGCTGCTGTTGCTCAATGGCTTGCTGACCTGGGCGGGCCTGTCGCTGCTGGCCCCGCGCAAGGCCGGCCTCACGCCAGCCTGATCCACACCGGCGCGTGGTCGCTGGACTTTTCCCAGCCGCGCACCTCCAGGTCCACGCCCGCCTCGCGCAGCCGCGGTGCGAGGGACGGGCTGAGCAGCAGATGGTCGATGCGCAGCCCGGCGTTGCGCTGGAAGGCGTTGCGGAAGTAGTCGAAGAAGGTGTAGATCGTGGCCTCGGGGTGCAGGTGGCGCACCGCGTCGGTCCAGCCCTGGGCCATCAGGCGCTCGAAGGCGGCGCGCGTCTCGGGGCGGAACAGCGCGTCATCGACCCAGCGCTCGGCCTTGTAGGCGTCCCGCGCCGTCGGGATGACGTTGTAGTCGCCGGCCAGCACCACCGGCTGGCCGCTGGACATCAAGGCGGCGGCCCGGTCGATGAAGCGCTCGAACCATTGCAGCTTGTAGTCGAACTTCGGCCCGGGCGCCGGGTTGCCGTTGGGCAGGTAGAGGCAGGCGACGCGCAGGCCGGCGATGTCGGCCTCGAGGTAGCGGCTCTGCGTGCCGTCGGGGTCGTCCGGCAGGCCGCGCTGCACTTCGACCGGCAGGCCGGCACGGGCCAGGATGGCCACGCCGTTCCAGCTCTTCTGGCCATGCCAGATGGCCTCGTAGCCGAGCGCCTGCAACTGCTCGCGCGGGAAGCGCTCCTGCGGCGACTTCAGCTCCTGCAGGCAGGCGACGTCGGGACGGGTCTGTTCCAGCCAGCGCAGCAGCACGGGCAGGCGCGCGTTCAGGCCGTTGATGTTGTAGGTGGCGATGCGCATGGTCGTCGTCGCGGCTGAGGTGCTGCCATGCTACCGGGCGGTTATGCCGGCCGGTACCGGCGCCGAGCGGCGACACTGGGCGGTGTCCATGCCGCCCGTTTCGCCTCCGCCCCTGTCCCGCATGCTCGCCGCCTTCGTGCGCGAGCACTGGCGCGCCTATGCCGCCGCGGGCTCGATGCTGAGCTGCATCGCCGTGCTGACCGTCTGGATCCCGCGCCAGGTCGGCCATGTCGTCGACGACCTCGTCGCCGGCGGCCTGCAGGGCCATGCCTTGCTGCAGCAGCTCGGCCTGCTCGTGCTGGCCGGCCTCGTCATCTACCTGCTGCGCGTGGGCTGGCGCCTGACGCTGTTCAAGGCTGCCTTCCAGCTCGGTGCACGCCTGCGCACGCGGCTGTTCGCGCGGCTGGCGCTGCAGGGGCCGGCCTACTTCCAGAGCCAGCGCACCGGCGACCTGATGGCGCTGGCCACCAACGACATCGACACTGTCGAGCAGGCCGCCGGCGAAGCCATGCTGGCGGGCTTCGACGGCACCCAGACCCTGGTCCTGGTGCTGGCCATGATGCTTCTCGCCATCGACTGGCGCCTGGGCCTGGCGGCCCTGCTGCCCTTTCCGTTGATGGCCCTGGCCTTCTGGTGGATCTCCAACCACCTGCACCAGGCCGCCCAGGACTCGCTCGCGCGCTTCGGCGACCTCAACCAGCAGGTGCAGGAAAGCCTGTCCGGCGTGCGCACGGTGCGCGCCCTGGGCCTGGTCGGGCGCAGCGAGGCGCAGTTCAGCGACCTGGCCGACCGCGCCGCCGAGGCGAGCTTCCGCTCGCAGCGCTGGGAGGCCGCCTACGAGCCGGCCGTCGGCATGACCCTGGCCGCCGCGACCGCCATCGCACTGGCCATGGGCGGCTGGCTGGTGGCCCGCCAGGAGATCAGCATCGGCCAGCTGACCGCCTTCACCATGTATCTGGGCCAGCTGATCTGGCCAATGTTTGCGGCCGGCTGGGTGCTCGCCCTGCTGGAGCGCGGCCGCGCCGCCTGGGCGCGGCTGGCGCCGGTACTGGACGCGCCGCTGACCCTCGATGACCAGGGCAGGGCGGCGCTGCCGGCCGACACCACCTGGCGCGCCGAAGGCCTGGGATTCAGCTTCCCCGGCGCCAGGCGGCCGGCGCTGGAAGGCGTGGACGTGATGCTCGCGCCGGGCCGCACGCTCGGCATCGTCGGCGCGACCGGCGCGGGCAAGTCGACGCTGGTGCGCCTGCTGCTGCGCCAGGCCGAGCCCGATGCGGGTCGGCTGACCCTGGGCGGCGTCGCCCTGCCCGAGCTGCCCCTGGCCACGCTGCGCGCCCATATCGCCTGGGTCCCGCAGGAGCCCTTCCTGTTCTCGGCCTCGGTAGCCGACAACATCGCCCTGGCCCGGCCCGATGCGACGCCCGCCGACATCGAAGCGGCGGCCCGCCTGGCGGCCGTCCACCACGACATCGCCCGCCTGCCGGCCGGCTATGCCACCGAGGTCGGCGAACGCGGCGTCACGCTGTCGGGCGGCCAGCGCCAGCGCGTCGCCATCGCGCGGGCGCTGTTGTCCGACGCGTCGCTGCTGGTGCTGGACGATGCCCTGTCGGCCGTCGACACGGGCACCGAGACCGCCATCCTCGAGCATCTGCGCGAGCTGCGCGCCGCCCGGCCGGACCGCAGCGTCATCGTCATCGCCCACCGCCTGTCGGCGGTCATGGATGCCGACGAGGTCATCGTCCTGAAGCAGGGCCATGTCATCGAGCGCGGCACGCATGCCGAACTGCTGGCCCTGGGCGGCTGGTATGCCTCGCAATGGCGCTATCAACAGATCGAGGCCAGCCTGGATGCAGCCTGAGAAGCCCTGGAAGAGCGTCGGCCTGCTGCTCGATGCGGCCAGACCGGAGAAGCCGCATCTGCTGCGCGGCGGCCTGTGGCTGCTCCTCGCCGCCGGGCTGGAGGCCATGGGTCCCATCCTCGGCAAGCGCTATATCGACCACCACCTGCTGCCCGGCCGCTACGAGCTCGGCGAAATGGCCACGCTGCTGGCCCTGGTCTTGACGACCGGCTGGGCCGCGACCTGGATCCGCTATGCCCAGCTGTCGCGCATGGCCGGCGTGGCGCGGCGCTCGGTGCTGAGGCTGCGCGAGCGCGTCTACGCCCATGTGCTGGCCCTGCCCATGGCCTTCTTCGACAAGGCCATCACCGGCCAGCTCGTCAGCCGCGTCACCAACGACACCGAGGCCGTCAACCAACTCTACCGCCAGGTGCTCTACGTGATGCTGGATTCGACCATCGTCGTCTTCGGCTCTCTGGTGGCGATGGCCTGGCTGGACTGGCGGCTGATGCTCATCGTCGCGACCCTGGTGCCGGCCATGGTCCTCATCATCCTGGGCTACCAGAAGTTGTCGGCGCCGGCCGTGGCCCGCACGCGCCAGCTGCGCAGCGACATCAACGCCCAGATGGCCGAGAGCATGGCCGGCATGGCCGTGCTGCAGGCCAGCGGCGCGGCCGGGCGCTTCGGCGCGCGTTTCGAGGCCACCAATGTCGAGCACCGCCTCTCGCGCATCGCCGAACTGCGCGCCAATGCCTGGCTGCTGCGCCCGGCCCTGGACCTGATGAACGTGCTGCTGCTGGTCACCGTCATCTACGCCTTCGGCCGGCGCGAGCTGTCGGGGCTGGAGGTCGGCCTGCTCTATGCGTTCCTCAGCTACATCGCCCGCGTCGTCGAGCCGCTGATCCAGATCACCATGCAGTTCGGCCAGCTGCAGCAGGCCATGGTGGCGGCCTCGCGCGTGCGCGCCCTGCTGGAGGAGGACGAGCATCGCGGGCCGCCGCAGGACGGCAGCGCCATCGGCCGGGGCGGCATCCGCATCGAGGACCTGACGTTCGGCTACGACCCGGCGCGGCCGGTGCTGCAGGGCATAGCCGTCGACATCCCGGCCGGCAGCTTTGTCGGCATCGTCGGCCACACCGGCAGCGGCAAGAGCACGCTGCTGTCCCTGCTGCTGCGCTTCTACACGCCCCAGCAGGGGCGCATCACGGTCGACGGCCAGGCCCTGGCCAGCGTGCCCGACGCGGCCTTCCGCGACGCCGTCGGCTTGGTGCCGCAGGAGCCCTATCTGATGTCGGCCAGCGTGCGCGACAACATCGCGATGGGCCGGCCCGGCATCACGGACGAGGATGTGGAAGACGCCGCCAAGGCCGCGCGGGCGCATGACTTCGTGCTGGCCCTGCCCCAGGGCTATGACACCCGGCTCGGCGAGGGCGGCGCCCGCGTGTCCACCGGCCAGAAGCAGCTGCTGGCCATGGCAAGGGCGCTGGCCGGCGCGCCGCGCATCCTCTTCCTCGACGAGGCCACCAGCAACATCGACAGCGCCACCGAGCAGCGCGTCGGCGAGGCCCTCGCGGCCCTGCACGGCCGCGTCACCGTCGTCGCCATCGCCCACCGTCTGTCCACCATCCGCGCCGCGGACCAGATCCTCGTCCTCAACCACGGCCATCTGCAGGAGCGCGGCACGCACGAAGCGCTGATGGGCGTCGATGGCGGGCTGTACCGGCGCCTGGTCGAGCTGCAGACGCTGGAGGAGAGCGAGGCCGATCCCGAGCCGTCCTGACCTGAGTCAAGGCGCGGTTGGCGGCGGCCACCTAGGCTGCCGCCATGTCTGCCCCGACCTCCCCCCAAGCCCTCATCGCTGGCGCCGGCCCGGCCGGCCTGGCCCTGGCCTGCGCCCTGCACGACCGCGGCCTGTCGGTCCAGGTCATCGAACAGGCCGACGAGGCCTTGCTGGCCGCGCCGCCCGACGACGGCCGCGAGATCGCGCTGACGCACCGCTCGCGCCGCCTGCTGGAGTCCCTGGGCCTGTGGCAGCGCCTGCCCGACATCGCGCCGCTGCGCCGCGCCAGCGTGCGCTCCAGCGGCTCGCGCACGGCCCTGCCTTTCGAGGCCGCCGGCCAGGACCTGGGCTGGCTGGTGTCCAACCACCACCTGCGCGCCGCGGCCTGGGCCGGCGTGCGCGAGCGCGGCCTGCCGGTGCTGTGCGGGCGCACGGTCGTCGGCTTCGAGGCCGAGCCGGGCACGGCAAGGCTGCGCACCCGTTGCGGCGAAGCGCATGCGGCGCCGCTCGTCGTCGCGGCCGACAGCCGCTTCTCGACGCTGCGCCGCCTGGCCGGCATCGGCGCCCGCCACCGCGACTTCGGCCGCAGCGCCCTGCTGGTGCCGCTGGCCCACGAGGTGGACCACCAGGGCCTGGCCCAGGAGTGCTTCCTCCAGGGGCACACGCTGGCCCTGCTGCCGATGAACGGCCGACGCAGCTCGGCCGTGTGGACGGTGGTGAATGCCGAGCTGCCGCGGCTGGCGGCGATGGACGACGCGGCCCTGGCCGCGGCCATCACGGCGGCGGCCGACGGGCGGCTGGGGGCCATGCGGGTGGACGGCGCCCGCCACGTCTATCCCCTGGTGGCCGTGTGGGCCGAGCGCTTCGTGGCGCCGCGCTTCGCGCTGATCGGCGATGCGGCCGTCGGCATGCATCCGGTGACGGCCCACGGCTACAACCTCGGCCTCTACGGCATCGAGGCGCTGTCACGGCGGCTGGACCCGGCGCGCGACCCCGGCGAGCTGGCGCCCCTGCTGGCCTACGAGGCCGAGCACCGCCGCGAGGCCTGGCCGATCTATGCCGGCACGAATGCGCTGGTGCGCTTCTTCACCGACGACCGCGCGCCGGTGCTGGCGCTGCGGCGGGCCGTCATCGACATCGCCCGCCACCTGCCGCCGCTGCGCGCGGCGATCACGCGGCGCCTGGTCGACGCTTAGGAGCCTGCGCGGCAGAGGGCGTGGCCCGGCCCTTCGGGTTGAGCCTGGCAAGGGCGCATGCGGCGTTGCTCGTCGTTGCGGGCACGAGCCCGCGGCCTCCTCACGCCTTGCCTGCGCCCTTGCCAGGCTCAACGCGGGTCACGCCCTCTGCCGCGCAGGCTCCTAGCTTCCAAGACCGTCAAGGAACCGCGCAGCGAGCGCAGCGCCTGTTCCAGCGGCGTCTCGTTCGGCGCTGGCAGCAGGCGGGCCTCGCGGCTGGCCAGCACGTCCTCGCGCAGCGTGAGGCCGGCGCGCGCGAACTGCGGCTTCAGCACCGCGGCGCGCTCGCGCAGCAGCTCGCGCGTGGCCTGGTAGGCATGCTCGGCGAGATGGCGGCGCTGGCGGTAGCTGAAGGTGTTGGCCATGAAGAGCTCGGCGTCGCGCGGATCGGGCTCGAAGAGCACGATGTCCGTCTGCGGATGTGTCAGCTCATAGCCCTTGAGGCCGAGGGCCAGGCGCGAGTGGATCAGCGAGCGGAAGGTCTGCGACAGCACCAGCGGCAGGCCGCCGTCCACCAGGCGGTGGATGCGCGGCTGCAGGGCCTTGACGGCCGGGCGGCCGAGCTTGCTGGCGATCTTCTTCGCCCGGCGCGAGCGCGCGTCGCGCGGCGACAGGCGGTTGCTCTCGTAGGGCACCAGGGGGTTCAGGCAGATCAGCAGGTCCAGGCCGCGGTCCAGCAGCACCGAGGCATGCAGCGTCTTCTTCAGCGCGCCGTCGACATAGTGGCGGCCGTCGATCTCGACCGGCGGGAACAGACCGGGCAGGGCGGCGCTGGCCTGCACGGCCTGGGAGATGGGCACATGGTCCCAACCTTCGGTACCGAAGGGGATGGCGTCGCCGCTGTCCAGGTCGGTGGCGACCAGCACCAGGCGGTGCCGGAGCTCGCGAAAGTCGTTGGTCCGGCCGGGTTGGGCGAAGACCTGCGTCAGGGCCTCGCCGAAGCGCTCGCTGGACAGCAGCCCGGTGGGCAGGGCCCGCCCCAGGCGCTCGATGGCACCGAGCACGGAGCGGCCTTCCAGCAGCACCTCGCGGGCCGCGTCGCGCAGCAGGCCGGGCAGCAGGCGCAGGCGCTCGCCGAACTCGGCCCAGGCCGGCTGCAGCAGCTCGCCCGGGTCGAAGCGGTCGGGTGCCTCGGCGGTGTTCTCGATGAAGGCGGCGCAGAGCTGGCGAGGCGTCATGCCGTTGGCCAGGCCGGCGGCGATGAAGCCGCCAGCACTGACGCCGATGTAGCCATCGCAGGCGGTGAAGTCGAGGCCTTGAACGGCCTCCTCCAAAGCACAAAGGGCGCCAACTTCATAGATGGCGCCCAGTGGGCCTCCGCCCGCCAAGGCCAAACCGATCTTCGGTTGGCTCATGGTCGGAAGGGATCAGCGGGGAATGCTCAGGCCTGGGCGCCTTGCTCGGCGGCCGGCGCGGCGGCGGGCGCCGCCGCGGCCTTCCTGGCGGCCGGCGCGCGCTTGGCCGGGGCGGCCTTCTTGGCGGGGGTGGCGGCGGCCTTCTTCGCCGGGGCCGCAGCCTTCTTGGCCACGGCCTTGGCAGCGGCCTTCACCGGGGCGGCCTTCTTGGCAGCCGCCTTCTTGGCGGGAGCAGCCTTGGCGGCGGCCTTCTTCACGGCGGCAGCCTTCTTGGCGACGGTCTTCCTGGCGGCCTTGGCGGGAGCGGCCTTCTTCAGGCCGGCCGACACGGCCAGGTCGTCGATGCGCTTGATCAGGCTCTGCACGTCGCTGGCGGAGGGCACGTTCAGGCTCTTCAGGGCCTTGGCGACGCGGGCTTCGAAGATGGACTCCAGCTTGTCCCAGTGCTGGCCGGCCTTGGCGCCGACATCACCGGCCACGCCGCTGACCTTGCTGGCCACGGCGCTGAGCTTTTCCTCGGCGGCGGATTGGGTCTTCTTCTGCAATTTCAGTCCTTCCGAGACGAGGGCCTCGAAGACCTTGGAGCCTTCGCCCTGGGCCTTGGCGAAGGAGGCGAGACCGGCGGCCCAGATCTGCTGGGCGCTGTCCTTGACGTTCTTGGCCACATCGCCATCGAGCAGGCCGGCCGGGAAGCCGGTGGCCGCTGCAGCCTTCTTCTTGTCAGCCATCTTCTGGAGCTTCTTGACCATTTGGGTTCCTTGCGAGTTAGCGAATTGCCGACGGCACTTTAGCGGGCGCACCTCGCTGCGGCACGGCCATTCCTAGTGTGGGCGCTCTACGCCAGCCCTGGGGAAAGTGCGCAGCGGACCGCTGTAGACCCTGGTGAAGAATCAAGTCGACAGCGTCCAAATCCACAAGCAGGAGACCCACATGCAGTATTTCGTCACCGGCGCCACCGGCTTCATCGGCAAGCGGCTCGTCAAGAAGCTGCTGGCGCGCCGCGGCAGCACGGTCTACTTCCTGATGCGCGAGGAAAGCGCGGCCAAGCTGCCCGACCTGCTCGAGTACTGGGGCGTCGGCAAGACCCGCGCCATCCCCGTCTACGGTGACCTGACAGCCAAGAAGCTCGGCGTGGCCGGCGACGTCATCAAGAGCCTGAAGGGCCAGATCGACCACCTCTACCACCTCGCCGCCGTCTACGACCTCGGCGCCGACGAGGAGTCGCAGGTCGCCGTCAACATCGAGGGCACGCGCAGCATGGTGGAGTTCGCCCAGGCCATCGACGCGGGTCATGTGCACCATGTGTCGTCGATCGCGGCGGCCGGCCTCTACGAAGGCGTGTTCCGCGAGGACATGTTCGAGGAGGCCGAGAACCTCGATCATCCCTACTTCATGACCAAGCACGAGAGCGAGAAGCTCGTGCGCAAGGAGTGCAAGCGGCCCTGGACGGTCTACCGCCCGGCGCTGCACTCCTTGCGCACGCGCTTCTCGCTCTCGTGCTTGGTAATGAAGTAGGGGTGATCGAGGTTCTCGGCCTCGTCGAACATGTCCTCGCGGAACACGCCCTCGTACAGGCCT
>Ga0164290_1002110_pt1 | contig 17036 bp, 19 predicted proteins | sample Micstemetagenome_FD_108782 | JGI IMG/M metagenome (GOLD analysis project Ga0164290, IMG submission 108782) | Contaminated culture microbial community from soil near Moab, Utah, USA - Microcoleus steenstrupii SON62 (Illumina Assembly) | ecosystem: Environmental > Terrestrial > Soil > Soil crust... | reverse complement strand
GCGAAACTGGCCTCAGGCTATCCGTGACCCTCAGTTAATGGCCCCATGTCGGGCAAAAATTAAGGATTACACGATTTCCGAATTCGCGTATAAGCTTAACCATGCCCAAAACCGGGAGGCCCGCTGCAATCCCACGATTGTAACGGATTCGGATAGGGCAGCCGGAAATGCCGGTCAACGGCTTAGGGATATTTCACGAGCGTCGCCAATACGACGCCAAATCAGTAGCAAAGTGTCATTCGTGTTCTCGCGAAACCCTCTGCATGTCCCTAGGTACGCGGCATTACGCGGAGACTGCAGGTTGGAGCGATTTTGGGGGCGCAACTGGCATGCATGCACACTACCGGACGTACCGTAACGAGGCTGATAAAGCGAGCGCTACACAATTTCTACCTTCTATTCCGTTGCCGCAAAAACTTCCCAGCAAACCCGTTGCCATCGCCGATATGGCCAACATATTCGGGGTTACCCACCGCACGCTGCATTTCTACGAGGAAAAGAAACTGCTGCAGGCCGACCGTATCGGCGCGATGCGCATTTATGGCCCGCACCAGATCATGATCATGGCGCTGATCAATCTCTGCCGGGAAACGGGCATGGCGATCGTGCAGATCCAGGAATTGTTGTCCGAACTGGCTGAGACGACCTCGCAGGAGGAGGCCGATACGGTGTTCCGCGATGCAATGACCGCCCAGAAACGCGAACTGATCAGCAGCGAATCCCTGATCCGCCGGCAGATGCAGCAGATCGGCGAAATCCTCGATCACGAAAATCCCGATCACGACGAAAACAACGACAACCTGGCCTCGCGAACGCCATTTCTCACCGAGTTCGAACTACACTGTCTCGGCCTGATGTCGGAGGGCTATACACCGCTCAGGATTAGCAATGCGACGGGCCGGGGCATCGACGACATCCTGACCGTCGAAAACTCCATCATCCGCAAATTCGGCTCCACCAACCGCTTCCAGGCCGTGGCCAAGGCCGTGCTGCTGGGGTTGATTGGGGATTAGGGCGCGCCTGCCCGCCGCAGTGCCGAAACGAGAGACATTGGCTCAACGTCATCGTCTTCCGGCAGGCCAAGATAGATTTTTGCCGCATCACGGAAGTGATAGTCGCCGCTTTCGTCGCGACCCGCATTCGTCGAAGCGATGAGGCCCTCAAGTTCGGCAATGAGGTGAGGTAATAAGCGCTGGTCCCGCCGGCGAGCGAGGCCAGCCAGCGCCTCCCCTCGCGTGGCGGCATCCGGATCCGATATCCGCTCCAACAGTGCATCGCGAATTTCCCCGCCATCAATTTCGATCGTGCCGCCGATGGACGTCGTCGCCCAGTCACGTACGCGTTCGTCGTCGTCGCGCATCAATTCGAGGAGAACTTTTACGGCATCAGGATGTGTCGTTCCAGCGAGCGCGAACGCCAAACCATGCCGGATGTGCGCGCTTGCATGTGTCCGTAGTCATAAAAGTTCTGGATCAGCGCGACGATTGCCCAAATGACCGAGCGCAAATATCGCCTCCGCCAAGACATTGTCGCTTTGCTCCTCCCGCACGAGTCGCAGCAGGCGGTCGCAGCATTCTTCGGGAAAGCTGCGGTAAGGGGAGCCCAATTGGCCGAGGATCAGCGCGCCCAATCCCCTCTTGATCGGTTCAGCCGCGTCGCAGAGCGCTGTAGCCGCATCCAGCACCTCTCGTGTGCCACGCTCCTGCAGTGCCACGATTACGGGCCAGGCCGCGAAACCGTCTTCTGTACGCTCGAACTCCTGAAGCGCGGCCAACATTAGTTCGGGCGTTGGCCGAGGATCGGCCCGTGTTCGCGGATGAGAATTTTCAAATGGCGCATCCGGCATGTCAGGCATCCCGTCACTTCACGATCGTAATCGTCTCCGCCGCCCGCGTGATCGCCGTATAGAGCCAGCGCTCCCGCGTCTCGCGGAACGCCCAGCCCTCGTCGAACAGCACGACATTGTTCCACTGCGAGCCCTGTGCCTTGTGGACGGTCAGCGCATAGCCATAGTCGAATTCGTCGTAGCGCTTGCGCATGTTCCACGGAATCTCGCCGTCAACCTCCTCGAAAGCGGCTTTCAGCAGCTTGATCTTGGCGGCACCACGATCCATGTCGTCGTCCTCCGGCCGCACCAGCAGATTGATGCCCGGCTTGGTCGTTTCCCGCGAAGCCGACATGACCTGCCAGAGTGAGCCGTTGAGCAGGCCTTTGACCTGGTCGTTTCTGAGGCAGACGAGCTTGTCGCCGGCGGCCGGATAGCTGTTGGGGAAACCCTTGAGTTCGCGGAGCCGCTGGTTGTAGCGCTTGCGCGTCTTGTTGGTCCCGACAAGCACCTGGTCGGCGCCGAGCACCAGTTCCTGGGTCACGCCGTCGCGGCCGATGATCTGAGCCGTGCCGTGGTCGCCGTGCATGAGCTCCTTGCCCTCGCGTACCTGCATGGCAAGCTGGATGATCGGGTTGTCGCGTGCCTGCCGGTGGATTTCGGTCAGCAGGTAGTCAGGCTCCTGCTCGGTGAAGAAGCCGCCGCCCGAGACTGGCGGCAACTGGCCGGGGTCACCGAGCACAAGCACCTTGGTGCCGAAGCTCAACAGATCCTTGCCGAGCGCCTCGTCCACCATCGAGCATTCGTCAATGACGATCAGCTTGGCCTTAGCCACAGGGCTTTGCCGGTTGATGGAAAACATCGGCGACATCGACGTCTTGCCGGTCACCTCGTCTTCGACCTCTTCCTCCCCCTTCGGCCGGTAGATCAGCGAATGGATCGTCCTGGCATTGGAGGCGCCACGCGAGCGCAGAACCTGGGCAGCCTTGCCGGTGAATGCTGCAAACAGCACATCACCATCGACCTCGTCGGCGAAGTGCCTGGCGAGCGTCGTCTTGCCGGTGCCCGCATAGCCGAACAGCCTGAAGACCTGGCTCCGCGGCTCCTTGAGCCATCGCGAGACAGCTTTCAGCGCCTCATCCTGCTGGGTGGAAAATTGCATGGCGGGACTTGGCAGGATTCGGGATAAAAACGCAATGTGTAATCGGACGCCCGTTCCTCATGGCTTTTCAAGCACTGTGAAGACCGCCACTTTGTTTCCCACCGGATCCCGGAGATAGGCGACGTAGAAATCGTCACTATAATAACCGCGCGTGCCCGGCGCGCCCTCGTCAACCCCGCCCGCTTGGATGCCCGCCGAGTGCAGCGCCTGCACAGCCTCCGGTCCCGTCGCTCGAAAGGCTGGCATCATGCCGTTGCCCGGTGTCGCGACCCCGCCGTCAAACGGTTTGATGACATAGATGGTGCCCGGCCCATTATCCTCGTCCGCCACGCCTTCCAGCGAGTACCGGACGTGAGTCTCGCCTATGTCTTTCTGATAGCTCAAAGGCAACAACAGGGCGTCGTAGAAGCGGCCCGAGGTCTCGAGATCATTCGCACCGATCGTCATGTAGCCCAGCATTTCATTCCCCTTTCGGAGCACAAATTAAGAACATTCAGCAAAACTTGCAAGAAGCGGCGGATGCACTACATCAACATCGGCCACAGGCTCGCTACCAGCAGCACCGCCATAGTGATATTGAACCATTTCAGCCGCACAGGATGCGACAGCCAGTTCCGCAGGAGCGCACCGAAGGCCGCCCAGCCGCCCTGGCAGGGCAGCGCCAGCGCCACGAAGGTGAACGACACCACGACCACGCTGAACAGGGGATCGCTTGGGTTGGCGAAGGCGGCCATGGAGGACACAGCCATGACCCATGCCTTCGGATTGACCCACTGGAAGGCAGCCGCGGCCACCAGCGTCATCGGCGCGCCGCTCGTCTTGCCGTCGCCCAGCGCGCGCGACATGCCGATCGACCACGCGATCCACAGCAGGTAGAGGCCGCCGGCAACCTTCAGCACGAGATAAAGCGTCGGCCAGGACTGAAACAGCGCTCCAAGCCCAAGGCCGACCGCGATCAAGAGGCTCGCGAAGCCTAGTTCGATGCCGATCATGTGCGGAATCGTCCGCCGCATTCCGAAATTTACGCCCGAAGCCAATAGCATCATGTTGTTTGGCCCCGGCGTAATCGAGGTCGTGAACGCGAACAGGACCAGTGACAGAAAGACTTCGGGCGACATGGGCTCCTCCAGTAGGTCAATGTAGCTGGCCTAACCTGACCCGGTCCAATGAATAGGGATAAAGTCGCCACCACGCAAAAGCGATCGGATTCGTATAAATAACATGCAGTCCCGCCTTGCCCGGCGCCCCGCGAGTTCATATTTTGACGCCGCAGCAGACCGGGAGGATAGATGACCGAGAACATGCCCACCGTCACCTTTCCCAACGGCGTCAAAGTGCCTGCGCTCGGCCAGGGCACATGGATGATGGGTGAGAAACCGTCGGAGGCACAACATGAGATCGACAGCCTGAAAGCCGGTATCGACCTCGGCATGACACTGATCGACACAGCCGAAATGTACGCCGAAGGCGGCGCCGAGCGTATCGTCGGACAGGCGATCAGAGGCCGCCGGGACAGTGTATTCCTGGTCTCGAAAGTCTATCCCTGGAATGCCAGCCGCGGGGGCACGATCGAGGCCTGCGAGCGCAGCTTGAAGCGCATGGGCGTCGACAGGATCGACCTCTATCTACTGCACTGGCGCGGCGAACATCCACTGGCCGAGACGGTCGCAGCCTTCGAAACCCTCAAATCGTCAGGCAAGATCGGCGCCTGGGGCGTCTCCAATTTCGACACATCGGATATGGAAGAGCTTGACATGGTGCCGGCCGGCGACAATGTGGCAACCAACCAGATCCTCTATAATCTCGCCCGACGCGGCCCCGAATTCGATCTCCTGCCCTGGTGCCGCGCCCGCAACGTCCCCATCATGGCCTATTCACCGATCGAACAAGGCGCGCTCTCGAAGAACCACGACCTGATCCGCATCGCCAAGGCCTATCAGGCGACACCCGCGCAACTGGCGCTCGCCTTCCTCATCCGCAATGGCAATGTCATCGCGATCCCGAAAACGTCGAGCGTCCATCGCGCGCGTGAAAACCGCGACACTATCGCTCTTGAAGTAACGGATGAGGATTGGGCGGCACTTGATGCCGTCTTCCCGCCACCGAAGGCGAAAAAGCCGCTGGAGATGATCTGACGCAATTTCAGCAAAAGTGTGAAGCGGGTTATCCCCCCGGAATTGCGGAAATCAAGAATCCCTCAGCGGCGTCAAAGGCTTATAAGGCCGGCTTGAATCACATTCCCTGTGGCCCGCGATTCATCGCGGCGATGCCGGTGCGGCACACTTCGTTCAGGCCCAGCGGCTGCATGATGGCAATGAACTGGTCGATCTTTGACGACTTTCCGGTGATTTCGAAGACGAAATGTCCCACCGTGGCATCGATCACCTTGGCATGGAACGCCTCGGCCAGACGCAGCGCCTCGACGCGTTGTTCGCCATTGCCTGCCACCTTGATCAGAGCCAGTTCGCGCTCGATCGGCCGCTCCTGGCCGAATTCACGCGCCCTGACGGTCAGGTCGACAACCCGATGAACCGGCACGATGCGCTCGAGCTGCGACTTGATTTGTTCGAGCACATGCGGGGTCCCTCGCGTCACGATCGTGATGCGCGACAGATGCGACGCATGCTCCGTCTCCGAAACCGTCAGGCTCTCGATATTGTAGCCGCGGCCGGAGAATAGCCCGATCACGCGGGCGAGCACGCCGGGTTCGTTATCGACGAGCACGGAGAGCGTATGGCCCTCGGCGATCTCCGTTTCTTTTGCGATGAAATAGGCCGAACCGCTCGGCTGAAGATGCTTGTTCATTTGGTATGTCCCGATCCCGAGTTCTTTAAACGAGCTGCCGGCCCTTGGCGTCGATCGCGTTGGCGACCGCTTCGTCGGTGGCTTCATCCGGCAGCAGCATCTCGTTATGCGCCTTACCCGATGGAATCATCGGGAAGCAATTAGCGAGGTTCGCGACACGGCAATCGAACAGCACCGGCTTCTTGACGTCGATCATCTCCATGATCGCATCATCGAGATCATCGGGCTTCTCGCAACGGATACCGTGGCCGCCATAGGCTTCGGCGAGCTTGACGAAATCGGGCATCGCCTCGGTATAGGAGTTCGACAGACGGTTGCCGTGCAGAAGCTGCTGCCACTGACGCACCATGCCCATATACTGGTTGTTGAGGATGAAGATCTTGATTGGCGCATTGTACTGCACCGCGCAGCTCATCTCCTGCATCGTCATCTGCACCGAGGCATCGCCCGCGATATCGATGACGAGGCTGTCGGGATGGGCGATCTGAACGCCCAATGCCGCCGGCAGGCCATAACCCATCGTGCCGAGACCGCCCGAGGTCATCCAGCGGTTCGGTTCGTCGAAATGATAAAGCTGTGCCGCCCACATCTGGTGCTGGCCGACTTCGGTCGTGATGTAGGTGTCGCGATCCTTGGTCAGCGCGTAGAGCCGCTCGACCGCGTATTGCGGCATGATGACATCCTTGCTCTGCTTGTAGGCAAAGGAGTTGCGCGCGCGCCATTTGTTGATCTGCGTCCACCAATCATTGAGACGCGACTTGTCGGCGGTACGGGCATTTGCCCGCCAGACGCGCAGCATGTCCTCGAGAACGGAGGCGCTGTCCCCGACGATCTTCACATCGACGCGGACCGTCTTGTTGATCGAGGACGGATCAATATCGATGTGGATTTTCCGCGAGTTCGGTGAAAATGCGTTTATCCGTCCCGTGATACGGTCGTCGAAGCGCGCGCCGACACAGAGCATGACGTCGCAGTCATGCATCGCCATGTTGGCTTCGTAGGAACCATGCATGCCGAGCATGCCGAGCCAGTTCGGGCCGGATGCAGGATAGGCACCGAGCCCCATCAGGGTCGAGGTGATCGGAAAGCCGGTGAGTTCGACCAGTTCGCGCAGCAGCTTGGCCGCGACCGGACCGGAATTGACGACACCGCCGCCGGAATAGATGATGCCGCGCTTGGCCCCGGCCATCATGGCTATGGCTTTTTCGATCTCGCCGGGATCGCCCTGAATCCGGGGCTGGTAATGCGTTTCCATCGGCACATTGTCGGGCGCCTGGTAGGTGCCGGTGGCGAACTGCACGTCTTTCGGGATATCAATGAGCACGGGACCCGGACGTCCGGACTGGGCGATCCGGAAGGCTTAATGGATGATCTTGGCAAGCTGGTTGACGTCCTTGACCAGCCAGTTGTGCTTGGTGCAGGGCCGTGTGATGCCGACGGTATCGCATTCCTGGAATGCGTCGGAGCCGATCAGCGACGATGGCACCTGGCCGGTGATGCAGACGAGCGGGATCGAATCCATGAGTGCGTCCTGCAGGGGCGTCACAGCGTTGGTCGCGCCCGGTCCCGACGTGACGAGCATGACACCGACCTTGCCGGTCGAGCGGGCATAGCCTTCGGCTGCGTGGCCAGCGCCCTGCTCATGGCGGACAAGGATGTGTTCGATATCGTCCTGCTGGAAAATCTCGTCGTAGATCGGCAGCACCGCTCCACCCGGATAGCCGAACACATGCTTGACGCCATTGTCCCTGAGCGCCCTGAGAACGATCTCCGCTCCCGTCATCTGATTGTCTTCCTTGCCCGTCATATCAGTGTTCCTTCCGGTTGGCCGTCGCGATATCAAGTTTGAAGGCATAAAAAAAGGCCCCCGGAGGAGCCTCGTCTAGCGCATGGGAGCTTTCGCCGGATGGTTACACCATCCTGCCCATGCGCCTACCCACTACAAGAATGTTTGCAAAAGTTTTCATGGCGCGCAGAATTAGTCAGAAACCGCCGGTCCGTCAACCGAAAAATGTGCGCGGAAAAGTCATTGCGAAACTGTCGCCAGGCGTTGATAAATGTCATGGAACTTCCGGATATAGTATTGACTTTATTAGGCGATGGATGAATTACCGGCTGAAACGGGGTCATCATGGACGAGAGCGACAGTATAATCGATCGGATATACGAGGCAGCACTTGTTCCCGATATGTGGAATTCGGTCCTCGACAGTTTGTCTGTCATAGCAGGCGGCGTGGGCGGACTTCTGCTATCGGCACGCGACTATAAGGCAAATCGCACGATCTTGACCGAATCCTTGAAGGAATTCCACGACCGCGCCACCAACGAGCGCTGGTGGGAACGCAATACCCGCGGCAAGCTCCTGCTCACGCTGCCGGCCAACGAATTCCACTCAGACGCCGATCACTACTCCCTTGAGGAAATGAAACGCGAACCGCTCTACACGGATCTGCTCTGGCCGTTTGGGTTAGGCTATGCCACCGCGACGCATATTCAGGTGCCGAATGGCGATACGCTGATCCTTTCGCTCGAACGGTCGCTCGGTCGCGGGCCGGTGGAGCGGCAGGCGGTGGAGAAGCTGACTGCGCTCAGGCCACATATCGCCCGCTCCGCGCTCCTGGCATCCCGCCTCGCCTTCGAGCGGATCCAGAGCGCCAATGAAGCCTTTGGCTTGACCGGGCTCCCTTCGGCCGCGATCGATGTCCAGGGACAGCTTATCGATTGCAACCAGCTTTTCGAAAGCCGTCAGGACCAGGCACGGATCGGTGCCGCCAATCGGGTGCGCCTTGTCAACGAGGACGCAAACCGGGTTCTCGAGGAATGCCTTACCGCTATCCGCACCGGCAGCCCGGCATTGCCGTTCGCCAGCCGGTCGATCGCGCTTCCCCGCACGAAGGAGGGCGACGCGGCGGTTCTTCATCTGGTGCCGGTGCGGGGATACGCACGCGATATCTTCACTTCATCTGTCTATTTCGTCATCCTGACGCCGCTTGCGGGCGACAGGCTCGCGCCGGCTGAACTCATTCAGGGGCTTTTCGATCTCACCACGATGGAGGCCAGGGTCGCGCGCGCGCTCGCCACGGGAAAAGATATCGACAGTGCCGCCCAGAGCTTCGGCATTTCTCGCGAGACGGTACGCGCGCATCTCAAGAACATCTTCTCGAAAACCGGTTTTTCGCGCCAGACCGATCTTGCCGCCGCGATATCGCTTGTCAGGACGATCGAGTGACACCATCTATAGGCGGTGGCCGCTGTTGCGCCTACGTGGTTTGAACTCGAAGCGATTGAATGGCGAAGATCAACGAACATTTGACCGGCGATTGCCGTCCTATCGCGCATATCCTTGCGCGTGTTGGTGACAAGTGGACGATCCTCCTTCTCAACGTTCTTGGTGACGACACGATGCGCTTCAAGGACCTGCACCGCGCGGTGCCGGGCATCTCGCAGCGCATGCTGACGGTGACGTTGCGTAATCTCGAACGTGACGGCCTCGTGAGGCGTACAATCTATCCGACAATCCCGCCGAAAGTGGAGTATGCGCTGTCCGATCGCGGTCGGTCCCTGCGATGCGCGCTCGTTCCAATCGCCGAGTGGGTGACTCAAAATCGGGACGGGATCGAAGAGTCCCAGCAACAGTTCGACGGCGCTCTCTAAACAAATTCTGAAAGCGCTGAACCTGCACGATATTCGATGCTTACCTCGAAGTAAGTTACATCTCAAAAAGTGCCGTCTTGTCTCACTTATCGGTTACACATAGTTCTTTGCTTACCATTCGTAAGCAGAGGAAAACACCATGGGAAACAAGCCTAGAATCGGTATCATCGTTGGAACGACCCGCCAGGGGCGTTTCGCGGACACGCCAACCAACTGGATCGCGGCAATCGCCGGTAAGCGAGACGACGCCGAATTCGAGGTGGCTGATTTACGTGATTATCCGATGCCCTTCTTTGAAGAGAAGGGCTCGCCATTCTACGTAACGCCGGAGAACGAAGTCGCGCAGAAGTGGGCGACAAAGGTGGATAGCCTGGACGGCTATATCTTTATCACTGCCGAATACAATCACTCGATCAGCGGCGTGCTCAAGAACGCACTCGACTATGCCTACAGGGAATATAATCGCAAGCCGGCGACCTTCATTGCCTATGGCGGCACCGGCGGCGCACGCGCCGTCGAGCATCTTCGCAACATCCTCGCGGAACTCCAGGTCGCGACGCTGAAATTCCCCGTGCATATCGGAATGAATGAAATGCTCGGCATCATGCGCGAAGGAAGGACGATGGCCGACTACCCCTATCTCGACGAAAGCGCCGAGAAGATGCTCGACGAACTCCTCTGGTGGGCCAACGCCCTGAAGACGGCCCGCGAAGCAGCGGATAACCGAGCGGCGGCATAGCAAATAGCCGGGACGCGATGGCGGATCGCGTCCCGGCGCGCACGATGCGGAGGTCAGGCCGGCATCATATTCTTCATGTTCTCGCGAATTTCCTCCGGACTAAGCTGCTTTCCGCTTGGCGTGGAGAGAGACCAGCTATGGCCGAACGGATCCTCAAGCACGCCGTAACGATCACCCCAGAACTGGTCCGCGACAGGCATGATTTCCTTGGCACCAGCTGCGATCGCCTTGGAGAAAGCGGCATCCACGTCGTCCACGATCATATGGATTGTGACGGGCGTGCCGCCGATCAGCTTGGGCCCCTTGGCGCCCCATTCAGGCACCTCGTCCATCAGCATGAGCATCGAGTCGCCGAATACCAGCGCGGCGTGCATGATCTTGCCATTCTCGCCGTCCATGCGCATGCCCTCTTCGGCGCCGAAAGCCTTCTTGTAGAATTCCAGCGCATCGGCGCAGTTGGCGCAGACGATGTGCGGGTTAAGCGTATGCATGCCATTAGGCACGGATTTGGTGGAAATCGTCATGGCTATCCTCCATTTGAAACATGAGAATACCGACTGGTTGGTACATATTCAATCGGTTTCTCTCTCTGTACCTCCGACTGGTGACAAAAGATGTCAGGATCGGGTTGGACCATTCCGATACAACTGTCCCGAAACAGCTTGTTAACTCGCAATTGTTATATTGCGCTTTGCCTGCGCCCACGGAGTACCGCGTTGTTCAGCAGAGATATGCAAAACTCCCCGAGCGCCGGGATTCAGGAAAGACGCGAACCAGTCCAACCGCCACACCGCTTCATCGGCAACGTGATCGCCTGCGACGGCGCGCACGCGACCGTGGCCGCATCACTCAACTCGACCGAGGAAGCCGAGGCTGAACTCTGGTCAGTCGGGCGCCTCGTGACCATTCTCGTCGGCAAGAACCGCGTGATCGCTTTGACGCGCGCCATGCAGACCTCCGCTGCACAATGGCAGGAAGGCTCCGCGAATTCGTTCAGGGTCGAACTGGAACTGCTTGGCGAAGTCCGGGTGTTTCCCGATGGGCGCGAGCTGTTTTCCACCGGCATTTCGACCTACCCCTATCTCGGCGCTCGCGCGCATCAGATCCGGTCCTCCGATCTCGTGAGAATCTACGACCGGGGAGCGCTTGAAACCAGCGTCGTCGGCAAGCTCAGCCAGGATGACAGTATCGACGCCGCAGTTCACATTCCCTCGATGCTCTCAAAGCATTTCGCACTTGTTGGCTCGACCGGCACCGGAAAATCGACCGCCGTGTCACTTCTCATGAATAAGGCGATCGAAAGCGACTCCAAGCTCCGGATTCTGATTCTCGACCCGCATAACGAATTCGCGGCCGCCTTTCCCGAAAAGGCCGTCGTCATCGATACCGACAGCCTCGATCTGCCCTTCTGGCTTTTTCGGCTCGAGGAACTTGCCGAGGTGCTCTATCGCGGTCGTCCGCCAATCGCTGATGAGCTCGACGTTCTGCGTGACCTTATCCCCGAGGCCAAGCGCGCCTTTCGTGGCAACGACGGCACGTCCAGCCGCCGGCTCAGCGAGCGTAACGGCCTCACTGCGGATACGCCTGTACCCTACCGATTCGCCGACCTCATGGCGTTGATCGACGAGCGTATCGGAAAGCTTGAAGGCCGGTCCGAGAAACCTTATCTGCGGGCGCTGAAGCTGCGTCTGGCGGCCGCCATCAACGACCCACGCTATCGCTTCATGTTCTCCTCGAACACGATTAGCGATACCATCAACGAAACTATCTCCGAGATATTCCGCATTCCCGGCCACGGCAAACCGATCGCGACCTTGCAATTGGCCGGCATTCCCTCCGAAGTCGTCAATTCGGTCGCCTCCGTCCTTTGCCGCATGGCTTTCGAAATCGCGCTCTGGTCGAATGGTGCAGTCCACATTCTCGTGGTTTGCGAAGAAGCGCACCGCTATGTGCCTTCCGATCCCACGCTCGGCTTCTTCCCCACGCGCCAGGCCATAGCCCGCATCGCGAAGGAGGGCCGCAAATACGGCTGCTCGCTCGGCATCATCACCCAGCGTCCCGGCGAGCTCGACCAGACGATTCTGTCACAGTGCTCGACGATCTTCTCGATGCGGCTTTCCAATGAGATCGACCAGGATATCGTACGCAAGGCCATTCCCGGCTCGTCGATCTCAGCGATGAATTTCATCTCTTCGCTCGCCAATGGCGAAGCCATCGCATTCGGTGAGGCGCTTCCCGTGCCAATGCGGCTGAAATTCGAGCGTGTCAGGGAAAGCGTTCTTCCCCGCGCCCACGGCGCCGAAGTCAAGGACGCGGTAGACGATCCGTCGTCGATCAATCTTGGCAATGTCATAGAGCGGATGCGCCAAAGCGCCGGTCCCGATATATCCGATTTCCAGTCACGCGTCTCCGCCGCCGAAGCCACAGTCCAGGAGGCGGTATGGGGCGGCAGTCAATTCGGAACGCCGATCGACGATGCACCGCCCATTCAACCGCGCACCGAATTTGCTGCTGATCTCGAGCCCTATAATCCGGGCATGCTTCCCGGCGCCGCCCGAACCGCGCCGCTCGGCGACAATGCACGGCAAGACACCCGCATTGACCGGTACAGCGCGCTTTTCAAGAATTCATTGACCGAGAGCGGCCCTGCGCGATCCACAAATCCGGACGCGGCGCTCTACCAGCCGAGCCAGACACTGCGCGAGCGCCTTCTCGCCAAGCCTGGCAGCAGCCTGCTCAAGCGTTGACGCCCTGGGGGTGCAGGTGCTTGTACATGAACGTCGCCCCGTCCATCCGTTCTGAAACCGTATCGCGGCAATATCCCGGGATCACGCCCGCTGTGCGGTAGCCGAGCGAAGTATAGAGCGGCTCGGCCTTGTCCCCCGTGCGGGTATCGAGCGTGATCAGGCTCCGTCCGAGCGCTTCGGCGATCGTCTCGACTTCTGCCATCAAGGCACGGGCGACGCCGCGATTGCGAAAATCCGGATGCACCATCAGCTTGCGCAACTCGGCGCGATGCAGTTGGTTCGGCGGCATGTCATAATCCAGTTGAACCGTTCCTGCGATCCTGCCGTCTAGCCAGGCGACCAGCATGACAAGCTTGCCACCTTCGAGCGAAGGCAGGACCCTGCTGCTCCAGAAGCCTTCCGCGTCATCCCGACTATAGGGCAGGATGAAGTTGATGCTGGCACCAGCTAAGACGCTGGCATGCAGAATGTCGGCAAGTCCCGTGAGATTGTGCTTCATGTCCTCAGGGCCAAACCGCACGATATGGATGGGTCGTCTCGTTTCCATATATCCCTCACACCATGAAGAGCAGGTATCTCGCCCCGTTGTCGGAAGCGGTGGCAAATTCCGTCGCGCCGTATAGCTGATAGCGCAGGCAATCCCCGGCCTCGAGCTCATGCGCGCGACCGGCGATCGTCAGTCGCAGCCGTCCTTCGAGCAGGACGAGATGATGTTCGAGCCCAGGCTTCGATGCTTCGGGATACGAAATGCGCGCGCCGGGTCCAATTGCACATTCGATCACCTCGCCGGCGAGTGCCGCATTGGGTGGCGACACCAAGCGGCGCTCGAAGCTGGTCTTGGGATCACTCCAGACCCATTGCTCATCGCGGGGAACGACTGGCGCGAACTCCTCCTCCACCATCCGCATCAGTCGCGACATCGCCATGCCGTAGGCGGCGCACAGTCTTCCAAGCACACTTGCCGTCGGGCTTACCTCGGCGTTCTCCAGACGCGACAAAGTTGCCCGGCTGACCCCGCTGAGACGAGCGAGTTCATCGAGCGACCAGTTGCGTTCCGCGCGAAGCGTTCTCAGTCGCGATGCAATCTGATCATCAAACGTGCTGTTGGCCGCGGTTCCCATATAAGAAATATATTTCCAAATACGAGAAATGCAAGCCTCTTGATGCTCCTATACGGAAGATTTGCGATGCACGGTGCCGCTTGTATATGCCGGATCAGGCTGATCCGACACGCTCCCAGCTCTCGTCCATCTGGTTGCGAAACCATGTCATCTGCCGCTTGGCATATTGGCGAGTCGCGGCGGACGCCTGGGATAGAACCTGCTCACGTGTCATCTCGCCCCGCAGCATGGCTGCTATCTGCGGCACGCCGATGGCCTTCATGACAGGCAAGTCCCTCGGAAGACCGAGCGCCATGAGCGCCATGACCTCCTCGACCGCGCCACGGTCGAGCATGGTCTCGAACCGCCGGTTGATCCTGTTGTGCAGCACCGCCCGATCCGGCTCGATGATGATCTTCATTGCCCTTGCCGGATCGATCAGCGCCGTGCCAGGCCGGCCCTGAAACGCGGAGATCGAGCGGCCGGTCGCCTCCTTCACTTCCAGTGCCCTGAGAATCCGCTGACCATCCGCAGGCCCCAGTTGATCGGCCATGTCAGGATCGCGGGCGCCGAGTTCGGCATGCAATGCCCATGGCCCATCCTCGGCAAGCCGCGCCCGCCATTTGGCGCGGACAGGCGCTGGAATTTCCGGCATATCGGAAAGCCCGCCAGTCAGCGCCTTGAAATAAAGCCCCGTCCCGCCGACGAACACCGGAAGCCGGTCTCGCGCCCTCAGATCCTCGATCAGCGGCGTGACAGCCCGCAGCCATTCGCCGGTCGAATACGCGGTCGCCGCCGGAACCACGCCATAGAGGTGATGCGGCATGCCGCCCATGTCCTCGTCACCGGGCCGTGCCGTCAGCACATCGAGCGTGTCGTAGACCTGCATGGAATCCGCGTTGACCACCTCGCCGCCATGTTGGCGCGCCAGTTCCACCGCCAGTGCGGACTTGCCGCTGGCGGTAGGCCCGGTTATCAGGATCGCATCCATTCCAGTCGAAGGAATCTTGTTCATGGCCCTCGTTGCCACGCTTATCGCCAATCCGTCAAATCCTCTGCTAACGCCCGCGCTCGCCGACCGCGCCGCAGACGCCGTCAATGCATCGGGCGTCTACTGGCTGGCCGATGGCATCGCCTGCGACCTGCCGCTCCGTGACGAGCCGGGAGCCGAGGAGCAATTAGCACTCCTGCGCGAGGCATTCCGTGATGAACCGGTCGATGTCGTCGTCCAGGACGCAGAGACACGGCGCAAGAAAATGCTGATCGCCGACATGGATTCCACCATGATCGGCCAGGAATGCATCGATGAGCTCGCCGCCGAGGTGGGCCTGAAGGACATGGTCTCGGCAATCACCGCACGCGCCATGAACGGCGAGATCGCATTTGAGCCGGCGCTGCGCGAACGCGTCGCACTGCTCAAGGGCCTGGATGTCTCTGTCATCGCGGGTGTCATCGAAAAGCGCATCACGCTCACCCCGGGCGGCATCGAACTGGTGCGAACGATGAAGTCGAAGGGTTATTATACCGCGCTTGTCTCAGGCGGATTTACCAGCTTCACCCAAAGCATCGCCGCCATGATTGGCTTCGACGAGAACCGCGCCAATATGCTGATCGAAAAGGATGGCAAGCTTGTCGGCGAAGTCACCGAACCCATTCTCGGCAAGCAGGCCAAGGTCGATGCGCTGAACGAAATCACCGCTCGGCTCGGCATCACGCCCGATGAGGCCATCGCGGTCGGCGATGGCGCCAACGACCTCGGCATGCTGCATCTCGCCGGCGCCGGCGTCGCCCTCCACGCCAAGCCATCCGTGGCAGCTGAAGCCAAAATCCGCATCGACCATGGCGACCTGACGGCGCTGCTTTACCTGCAGGGGTATCGGAAGAGTGATTTTGTCATCTGACTGGCATGCGCAAATCCGCCTGATCCCTACTCTATCGGCACCGCCACCAGCCTAAGGTCGCCCTTCTGGTTGGCGATCATCAGATAGGCGTTGCGCCGGTCGTCTGATTTGAGCTCGTTGATCTTGCCAGCAACATCCTCGGGCGATTCCACGAAATCCTGGGCGATCTCGACGATCACGTCGCCCTTGCGGATCCCTTTCTCATACGCGGCGGTATTGGCAGGCACATCCAGCACCAGCACGCCCTCGACGCTTTCGGGAATGGAGAATTCCTTGCGGTTTTCCGCTGTAAGGGGCGAGAGCGTCAGGCCGAGCGTTTCGGCCGGCGTCACCGGTGCCGCCTTCGGCTGCGCGTCTTTCGGATCGACGGGGTCGACGCCTTCCGGCTTGGCGAGCCCGTTGTTGTCGAGCTGTTCGGCAAGCTTCTCGGCATCGCTCTTCTTGTCGTCCGCCGGCTGGCGCGACAGTGTCACCTTGAGTGGCACCTGCGCGCCCTTGCGGATCACCACCACGTCGAGCGGCTGGTCGAGCGGGCTTTCGGCCACGATACGCGGCAGGTCGCGCATCTCGAGAATATCCTGGCCGTTGAATTTCAGGATCACATCACCGGCAACGATCGGCCCTTTTTCCACCGGTCCGCCCGTGACGATGCCGGATATCAGCGCGCCGCGCGGCGCCTCCAGCTTCAGGTCACCAAGCATCTCATCGGTGACCGGCTGGATGCGAACGCCGAGCCAACCGCGATGCACATCACCGAATTCCTTCAGCTGGGAGACCACATGCGAGGCGATCTCGGTCGGCACGGCAAAGCCGATGCCCACGGAACCGCCACCGGAGGGCGAGTAGATCGCCGTGTTAATGCCGACAACATCGCCGAACATGTTGAAAAGCGGGCCGCCGGAATTTCCGCGATTAATCGCCGCATCGGTCTGCAGGAAATTGTCGTAGGGGCCGGCGTTGAGATTGCGGTTGCGGGCAGACACGATGCCTACCGACACCGATCCGCCGAGGCCGAAGGGATTGCCGATCGCCATCACCCAGTCGCCGATCCGCATTTTGCGGGAATCGCCGAACTTCACGAATGTCAGCGGCTTCTTCGGCTC
>Ga0164290_1002109_pt1 | contig 17041 bp, 17 predicted proteins | sample Micstemetagenome_FD_108782 | JGI IMG/M metagenome (GOLD analysis project Ga0164290, IMG submission 108782) | Contaminated culture microbial community from soil near Moab, Utah, USA - Microcoleus steenstrupii SON62 (Illumina Assembly) | ecosystem: Environmental > Terrestrial > Soil > Soil crust... | reverse complement strand
GAAGGATTACATGAAAGCATGGGCCACTGATCTTCATAACAGCGGTTATACTTCGTTCCGCTATGAGGATGAGACCATCCGTGTGTTTGGCATTGCTGCTTTGGTGCGTGCCAAAACAGTTTATACTAAAAGCAAAGATGGAAGAGTAGTGACTGGCTACACAATTTACACCGATACCTATATAAAAGAAGAAGGGCAATGGCGTTGTGTGCAGGTGCAGATAACACCGGTGCGGTAAAAGGCTGCGCAAGTACACCTTTTATTGTCGCTATTATACCCCGTTCAACATAAAATGAATAGCGAGCTTTGAAACTGAAATAATAAATATGCAAGACAGCAAAATTACCGGCAGCAAAGAGGTAACTAAATTTTTAGACGAGTTGAACCATCCTTTGAGAAAGGAGATCGAACAACTCCGGGCCATCATTCTAAGTGCAAACTCCGGCCTCTCGGAAAATATTAAGTGGAACGGTCCAAATTATTCCTTTGATGGTGAAGACCGGATCACGATGAGAATTCAGCCACCTAAACAAATTCAAATCATTTTTCACAGAGGAGCAAAAAAGCAGGCGCAGCCGCCGCAACGAATTATTACGCATGATTCCTCTCTTCTTGTATGGAAAGAAAATGACAGAGCCCTAATCACTTTTACCAACATGAATGAAATAAAAACCGATGCACCAGAACTAAAAGATATCGTACGTAAATGGCTTGTAGCAACAGCAAGTAATTAAGAAACCCAAAAAATAGATACAGTGAGAAAATTTATTGTTCTCTCCATGATCACCTTGGATGGGGTAATGCAAGCACCTGGCGGACCGGAAGAAGATACATCGGGTGGTTTTCAATTTGGCGGTTGGGTGGCACCTTATGGCGATGAAGTGGGCGATAAGGTGATGCAAAGGCTTATGAAACCATCGGATCTTCTTTTGGGCAGAAGAACATTCGAGATATGGGAGAACTACTGGCCACGCCATGAAAGTAAATGGCCGGGTATTAATGATGTTACCAAGTACGTGTTCTCAACCACAAGGGAGCAATCTGATTGGAAGAACACGATTTTCCTCAATAGCCTATCCGGCATTGAGAAGATGAAGGCTTCAGATGGTTCAGACATCCAGGTTTGGGGTAGTAGTGAATTGATCCAGCTGTTATTTCAGCATGACCTGGCAGATGAACTCTGGCTGATGATCCATCCACTGACACTTGGTAATGGAAAGAAGTTATTTACTGATGGGCCTATTCCGGCAGCATTTACATTAACAGAAAGCATCACCACAACAAGTGGCGTTATCATAGCTCATTATAGAAGGGCAGGTGAGGTGAAGACGGGGAACCTGGGAGATTGATAAAAGAAATTGATTTATTATGTGAAAGCTAATCCTGAAAGAAGATGGTGTTTTGCGCGGAAGACAAGATACGCGGTGCTGGCTTCACCGTATTTCAGCGGAAAGGAAGCAAACAATAAGCTGAGTCAATACCTGCATTTAGAAAAGGCTAATTGAATTATCTTTAAGAACCATGACACCAAACCAATTGCCTGGCGAAACAGTTGCTATACCCGGAGTAGCAAACCCAAAGCCGAAAGTCGCTTCCGACAATCGTAATTACATAAGCCGATATAAAAGCTTGCATTTATGGATGTTGTTGCCTATGCTGTTTATGCAGGCAGGCATCTTTAGAGATTATTGGGGTGACTTCACAGAGAATGCATGGAGTGTGCATGTGCATTATTGGACCGGTATGGTACATCTATCTGATCATTCAACCTTACTATGCAACGCATGGCAAGATGGCTAAGCACAGAACAAATGGTATCATCGGGATGTTCTTTGCCGGTGCAGTTTGCCTTACAGCGTTGAGCATGATGCAAAGAGATATTGTAACTACAGAAAGAGCAGCTGCTGCTCCGGCGCAGTTCGGGCCTTTTCAACCCTGGTTCTTTTTTGGAGTAGCAGCTATTGAAATTGTAATGATGACAGCGTTTGGCTTTGCAGTGATCAAGAGCATCATTCAACGCAAACAAATAGAAAACCATGCATGGTGGCTCATTTCTACAGTGTTCATTATCATGATGCCTGCCCTTGGCCGTGGTGTTCAGAATGTTTATGTGGCAATGAACATCAAAAGCTGGCCGAACATTGACATCATGTTTCCCATATACATTTCAGAGGCGATGATTATTGCTGGGGTTTTATTAGCTGCCTGGAAATATAAAAAGCTGACACACCCTGCTACTTATCTTGCCATTGGCATCAACCTGTTTAATTGTTTGTTGGAACCGATCGGAAGATCTGAAGCAGTGCAAATTTTTTTAAAACAGATGTTAAAGGGTTGAACCATAAAGAAGCCGCCTGGTAGTTCAAATGATGAGGAAATGATATCGCTTGCCAAATTTCTGTAACTTTCACTTTCACCCTTTTCATGATGATGGAGTCACCCGGAACCTATAACCGAAAACCTACGGCTACTGCAGAACAGCAGCATATAGAGCACAAGCTGGAAGAAACAGCTAAGCTGCTTGAAACAATATTTAACTCAGCTCCTAATAGCATAGCAGTCATGCACCCTGTTTACAATACTGATGGCAGGGCAGAAGATTTTACAATTGCCTTGTTTAATGCTTTTACGCTAAAAGTGGTGGGTAATATTGACTACAAAGGCAAACGGTATAGTGATTTGTTTCCAATGGTAAAGGCATCCGGCATTTTGGAAAAATTCATCGAAGTGTTTGAAACAAATACGCCTGCAAATTTTGAACGATGGTATGCTGGTGAAGGAATGAAGCATTGGTTTCGTTTTGCGGCTGTGCGCCAGGGCGAAATGCTGGTAATAACAACCGAAGACATTACGGACCGCAAACAGGCAGAGGAAATTATCAAGGAAAGCGAGGAGCGGCTTTCTAATATTGTTAACCAGGTAAATGCAGGCATTGCACAAACCACAACCCGAGGGCAATTTACCAATGCCAATGAACGCTTTTGTCAAATCACTGGTTACACAAAAGAAGAACTTCGTGAGCTAACTATAAAAAGCCTCACGCATCCGGAGGACTGGCCCCGAAACGAAGAATTGGTGGTAAAAGCCCTGACAGAAGGGAAAAACTTTTTCATTGAAAAACGCTACATCCGCAAAGACGGCTCAATTGTCTGGGTGAACAATAGTGTGAGTATTGTAACGGACAGCAAAGGTGAAAAGTTTATTACTGCCGTATCTGTTGATATTTCGGAGCAAATAACAAACCGCCAAAGGCTGGAGGAAAGCGAGGAACGCTTCCGCTCTATGGCAGACGCTTCACCGGTGATGATCTGGACACTTGATGAAGCCGGTAATTCGACCTACTACAATACCAGGGCTGCAGAATTTACCGGACATAATGAAGAAGAATTGCGGGAAGGAAAGAGCTGGCAGGTGGCTATTCATCCTGAAGATATTGAATATGCTGGCGCAGTTGTGAGCAATGCTGTAGCGAACCGCATACCGTACCAAATGGAATGCCGTATGCAAAGGGCCGATGGTGAGTGGCGATGGCTTTTAAATCACGGAACACCCCGTTTTGGGCGTAGTGGCGAATACTTTGGCTTTGTGGGTTCGTCTATTGACATCACGGAGCACAAGAGAAGTCAGCAGGAACTGCAAACTGCCCTTGAGCAAATCAGGCTATCCAAGGAAGCTGCTGAATTGGGCACCTTTGATATGGACCTGGAAAAAGGAACCATGCATTGGGATGATCGTTGCCGAACGCTGTTCGGTATTAGTCATCACGATGCTGTTACCTATGAACAAGACTTTGTAAAAGGATTACATCCTGACGACAGGGAACGGATCACAAAACTGATTGATCAACTATTTGATAAATCGAAAAGCAACGGCGATTATGATGTAGAGTACAGAACGGTGGGTGCTGAAGATGGTGTGGTGCGATGGGTGAGAGCGAAAGGTAAAGTATACTTTAACGAGCAAGATAAACCCGTTCGCTTCATTGGTTCCGTATTGGACATTACGGAAAAAGTAATGGCTATCCTGCGAACAGAGGCTTTAGTAGAGGAGCGTACAAAGGAGCTTGCACAAGTCAACGAGGCTTTACAAAAAATCAATAAAGAGCTCCATCGCTCTAACCAAAACCTTGAAGAGTTTGCACATGCTGCTTCGCACGACCTGAAAGAGCCTGTACGAAAGATTCATTTTTTTACCAACCAATTAAAAGAACAGTTAAGTACTCAATTAGACGAAAGCCAGGTGAAAGCACTTGCCCGCATAGAAAATGCCACCCAGCGTATGGGTCATTTAATTGATGACTTGCTGCTTTATTCACACGTTACTCAGCGTCCGCTTGAAACAGAAAATGTAGACCTCAATCTAAAAGTTCAAAATGCCCTGGAAGACCTGGAGTTGGATATAGCTGAAAAAAAAGCGGCGATCCATATAGAGAAGCTTCCCATGGTAAGAGGCTACCGGAGACAATTGCAGCAACTTTTTCAAAATTTAATCAGCAACGCCATAAAGTACAGCAAGAAAGATGTACCTCCGCACATAGAGATCTCTGCAAGGGAAGTGAGAGAAGAGGACCGAGCTTTTCACCTGATCACGGTGAAAGATAACGGCATTGGGTTTGAGCCGGAATACGCCGATAAGATCTTTCAAATGTTTACCCGCTTACATGGAAAGCATGAATACAGCGGTACAGGGGTTGGATTGTCTATTGTAAAGAAAGTAGTTGAAAACCACAACGGGTTTATACGGGTTGAAAGTGAGGTAGGAGAAGGCTCGGTCTTTAGAATCTATTTGCCTGTTTGAACACATAGAGAAGAGGTTAGGAATTGAACCTAATCGATGGTATTCTTCGCTTTGGACTCTGCCATGTCAATTTTTTAAAAATGTTCTCTCCTACCACAGCGGTCATCTGTACTGCCACATATAATTTGGTACGCCCTATAGCTCTCTAACTAAGTTGTATTTCCCGCAAGTGAAATTGCCTGAGATAATGATTGCCCAGAATTCACTACACAGATAGTGGTGAAGCAATAAAAGAAGCGAATCATTCAAAGAATAATATGCGGGATCTTCTCATCATTAAGATCATTTCCTGGCCTTACCCTATCTCCGTGGACAAGGATTTAGGTTTAGATGTAAAATTTCGACATAGTTGCCGTTTTTCATTACCACTCATAATTATTTAGTAAAATAACTAATTGAATAGTTTTTCTACTAATGAATTAGTAATACGTTTGTACAAAGATTTTATATGCAAAAATTGGCACAACGCGAAGAACAAATCATGCAGGCTTTCTGGGAACTAGGTAGAGCATTTATCAGGGATATTATTCCACTACTTCCAGACCCAAAGCCCCACTACAACAGCGTGGCTACTATGGTAAAGATCCTGGAGGAAAAAGGATTTCTCAAGCTCGAAGTTGTAGGCAATATGAACTGTTATTCTCCTTTGCTAAAACGAGAAGATTATCAAAAACAGGCAATGAATGAATTTGTTGGTAAATACTTTAATCATTCTTACCCCCGCATGCTGGCTTTTTTTGCGAAAGAACAGAAGATGTCAGAAGAAGAAGTAAACGAGATACTTAAACTGATCAAATCAAAAAAATGATTTTACCGTATATCCTCAAAGTGGGCATTATGCTTATGGGCAGTTTGTGTTTTTACAAACTGTTTTTGCAAAAGCAAACCTTTTATAAACTGAACCGCTTTGCATTGTTGGCCTGTTTGCTGCTCTCTTTCCTACTTCCGGTGGTACATATCCCTTCGGAATGGTCGCTGGTAAAAACAGAAACCCCTATTGGAAATCCTGTTTCAGAACAGCGATCAGCAATACCATTGCAAAGTCATTTTACTCAAAGCGATGCTAAAATAGAAGCTGCGCCAGCCAGTTCGTCGAATAAACCGCCGACAATTACATTAAACCAGGCGGTAAATTGGGTTGTTTACATCTATTGGTTTGGTGTGGTATTGTTTGCATTGAACTTCTTGCTGCAACTCTCTACACTGGTCTATAGGGCTTACACCTCGCCTGTTATAAGGGACGGACGATTCCGTTTGGCTGAAGTGACCGGAAATAAAGCCCCTTGCAGCTTTGCCAACACTATTTTTATCAATCCCTCTTTGTACGATTGGGAAACCTACAGCCAGATTTTGTTGCACGAAAAAATTCATGTGCAGCAGCGCCACACAGTTGACCTTTTGCTTGCTGAACTAATGCTCATTTTCCAGTTCTTTAATCCTTTTGCCTGGTGGTATCGTAAAGAAGTAGAAGCAAACCTGGAATTTTTAACCGACGAAAATATGCTGAAGGATAAAGGTGTTGAGCCTTCCCGTTACCAGCTGAGCTTGCTAAAGGTATCAGCGCCGCAGTATCCACTCCCCTTAACAACAAACTATAATCAATCACTTTTAAAAAAGAGAGTTATGAAGATGAATGCAAAAAAATCGAACATACACACAGCCTGGAAATACTGTTTTCTGTTGCCCCTTTTTTTACTGATGATGGCCGTTTTCAACGAGCCGGTTGCTCAAGCAGTCGCAGCGCAACAAACAAAAACAGAACCCTACCAGTTTGCCGGTGGCTGGACAGCAACAGTAGAGAAAGATTTCCTCTTTATGGCAATGGAAAACAAGGCTGTGCCCAATGACAGCATTACCACTTATTTTTCGCTGGCTACCATCAGCGGATTAACCTTAGGGAAGCAGGGAGATTTTTCGGTGATACGGGAAGCAGGCACCCTTACTTTTAGTGGAATAATTGAAAACGGCAGGGGCACCGGGACCTTCCGGTTCATACCATCTCCTTCTTTTGCGGCGGAAATGAAGAAGGAAAATATAGTGCTAACTGAACGTGAACAGGTGAATTTCTTCCTTATCAATGTCACCCGGTCGTATGTGCAAACATTAAAAAAGCAAGGTTATCCTGATATAGGAACATTGAACAAGCAAGGTTATCCTAATGTCACAAATGCTCAAATCAGTCGGCTTGCTGAGCAGGGTGTAGGCAAAACCGAAAAAGAAAGAGAAGAAAAAGTATTGCCACCCCCACCTGTTAGTGATGACCCGGTGAGTCACCTGATAAATTCAAAACTAACAGGCATTACAGAAGAATACATTCAAAGTTTTAAAAAGGCGGGATACACCGATATTCCCAACGGCACACTTATCAATTTTAAATCGTTGGGCATCACACCAGAGTACTTGAATCGTTTTGTAGAAGCCGGGTTTCGTGACATCCCATACAGCACCTTTGTTAATTTCAAATCAGTTGGCGTCACTCCCGAATACATCCATAGTTTTCAAAATTCAGGATACAAAGATGTGTCGTATGACAAAATCGTGAACCTTAAGGCAGCAGGGGTTCCACCTCCCCAAAATGGCCCTACGCTAAACCCTAAACCGGAGCCACACATTGTTTATCCGAAGGGCGGCTCAGAATTAGAATCGTTAGGTATTACAAAACAATTTATCAAAAACTTTGAGAAGGCAGGCTATACCGGCCTTACGTCTGCCACTCTTATTAACTTTAAGTCTGTTGGCATTACGCCTGAATACATAAAAAGCTTTGACCTGCCCGGGCTTAAGCCTCCAACATACAGCGATATCATTAGTTTCAAAATGGTAGGCATTACCCCCGAATACATCAAAGCCTTTCAGAGGGCCGGTAAGGCAGATGTTTCCTACTCTGAACTGGTCAACCTGAAGGCGGCCGGTGTGGAGCCACCAAAGAGATAAAAAAGTCCTTTGGATGAATGGGAAAGGCATAGACTATAAGTAAGAACATGCCTTTCCCATCTCTTATTTAACCTTCCTTAAGACATAAGGGTTGCTAGGCTTGTTTTTGCTTAGTACTGTCGGAACAATAAAGTAGAATCGGGGAAAACGCAGAACAGCAGGGAGAGCCGGGTGAATGTAAATAACCGCATGCATACTTTCTTTGCAATAAACTATAAGCTTCTGTCAGTGTCTTAATCGTTTATTTGTATCAATACAACTTCCGTCTATGATCTATAAAAAGGTGCTCTACCTGTTCATTTTAACGGCTGTAGCTGTAAATATTACTGCACAAAGTATAAGTAACATTATACCCATGCCTGTACGGGTGGAGAAGTTACCTTCCTCTAAAGTAAAGCTTACAACAAATAGTGTAATTTATTTCAGTCCGTTGTTTGAGGCGCAAACACAATATTTTAAAGAATTGCTTGCTAAACAGACCGGCATCTTGCTAATGGTTAAAGCACACAATTCATCGAGTTCATCCTCGTTGCAAAATGCTGTGCTACTGCAACAAGACAGCACAAACATTGACCGCCCTGAAATGTATCGCATTACCATTCGTGATGGAATCGTTCGGATGCAGGCTCGTGATGTTCGGGGCATAATAAATGCCGTGCAAACATTTTTACAATTAGCTCCATTAAAAAAATCATCCACTTTTTTACTACCTGCAGTGATCATCACCGATTATCCCCGCTTTACTTACCGGGGTATGCATCTTGACGTTGTACGTCATTTTTTCCCGGTTAGCTACATCAAAAAATATCTTGATTACCTGGCGTTCCATAAGCTCAACACTTTCCACTGGCATCTTACCGACGACCAGGGATGGCGCCTGCCCAGCAAACGTTATCCATTACTTAATGCAATTGGCTCATGGCGTGATTCTACCCTGATCGGCCATTTTAAAGACACCCCTGCCCGTTACGATGGACAACGTTACGGCGGTTTTTATTCCAAGGCCGAAATTGATGACGTACTGGCTTACGCAAAGGTTTTAGGCATTACGGTGATCCCGGAAGTAGATATACCAGGGCATGCCCGCGCCATTATAGCTGCCTATCCCGGGTTGAGTACAAGGCCTGATACCACATGGCAGGTGGCCACCACCTGGGGTATGTACAACCGTCAAAATAATGTGCTGGCGCCGAACGATAGCACATTTACCTTTCTTCAAAACATTTTCAGCGAGCTGTGTGAGCTGTTTCCTTCGACGTACATTCATATTGGTGGGGATGAAAGCAGTTATCTGTGGTGGAAAAGAGATCCCAAAACGCAGGCATTCATCCAGGAGAAGGGGCTCAAAAATGAGGCTGCCTTACTGACTTATTTCAGCAATTATGTAGCAGGTATTTTAAGAGAAAAGGGCAGGAAAACCATGGGATGGCATGAGATAGGCGAGGGTGATATAGACACCTCTGCCATTTTGATGAACTGGGCTGATGATGCAAAGGCCCTGGAGATAGCCCGCAAAGGATTTAGCGTGGTGATGACACCTGGTAAACCGTTTTATTTTGATCATTACCAAAGCAAGGACCCTAAGGACAGTCTTGCCATTCATGGCTACAATCCCCTTGAGGCAGTGTACTATTACAGTATCATTCCGCAAAAAATAAAGGACGCTGGGCTTGACAACAAAATCATTGGAGGCCAGGCCAACTTATGGACAGAATACATTGGCAGCGAAACGAAAGTTGACTACATGGTGCTGCCACGTATGGCGGCCTTAGGGGAAAATTTGTGGAGCGGTGAAGAGAAAAAGAATTACAAAGATTTTCTGCGCCGCCTGGAATCCAGTGCAATACCCCGTTACCGGGTATGGGGAAGTCACTTCTTTCGCAACTACAGGGAGTGGGACGTGAAAAAGGGAGGTTAAGCATTTATGCACCAGTGAGACTACGTGTCCATATCCCCTCTACACCTCCCCCTTAGGAGACTTGTCTTCGTTGATATGATTTTGTGGGAAAGGCGCCGGATTCGTCTTTACAATGATAGAGGAAACATGTAATCGTTTAGAAAAATAAAGCCCCCGAACCAAAGGGTGCGAGGTTTTTGTTCATTCCCCCGGTAAGGTTGTTAAAGAGATTTGCACCATATAGCAACCACATCGCTCGTTCAAATCGCTTACTTTCATTGCTGCAATTAGTACAAGCAGATAAGAGTTGATATGAAAAACGTTTTGCTATTTACATTTTTATTAAGCTCTGTTATACCTGGTGCCCAAAGCCTTACTACCTCGCAGTACAAAGAAGATTTCAATTTTTTCTGGAACACCATTCAAAGCAACTATGCTTACTTGAACAAAAAGCAAACCGACTGGCAAAATGTAAAAGCAGTTTACAACAGTGCTTTTGATACCGTCACTTCGCGCCGCAGTTTTGTGTTATTGCTGGAAAAAGTATTTCATGAACTGTATGATCACCATGCATCGCTGAATGTAAATACGCGGCAGTCGCAAAGGTTGGTGCCATCGGGCACCGATATCTGGGCTGAATACATCAATGGCAAACCCATTATTACAGAATTAAGAAAAGATTTTGGAGCGGAGAAGGCAGGGATTCGTGCCGGGATGGAGGTTGTTGCTGTGAACGATATACCGGTAGAGGATGCCATCCAGGCATTTTATCCAACAAGGCTTAGAAAGGAAGACATGGAAGCAAAGAACTATGCACTTCGTTTGCTGCTTGCCGGGAATCATACAGATGCCCGCAAGATCAGGACAAGGCAGGGCAAGGAAGAACAGGATTATTACCCTGACGCAGTGAGTGACTTTCTTAAAAATTATCCTTATTCGGATGCAGTGGAGGGCAAAATTCTTCAGAAGAACATCGGTTACATCCGCATCAATAATCGACTTGGCGATAATGGTATCATTCCTCTCTTCGATTCGGTGCTCAACAAATTGATGTATACCAAAGCTTTGATCATTGACCTGCGAGAAACGCCATCGGGCGGCAATACAACCGTGGCCCGTAGTATTATGGGACGCTTTATTTCGAAAGAATCGCCTTATCAGAAACATGCATTGCCTGCCGAAGAGAAGGCGTTTGGGATAAAAAGAAGCTGGGTTGAATTCGTTTCTCCTAAAAAGCCTACCTACACCAAGCCGTTGGTGGTGCTTTGCAATCACTGGACAGGCTCTGTTGGTGAAGGGATCACTATTGGATTTGACGGTTTGAAAAGAGCTGCCATCATTGGAACCAGGATGGCCGGATTAAAAGGAGCTATCTATTCCTATACCCTACCACATACGGGCATTGGGTTTTCTTTCCCGGTAGAAAGTTTATTTCATGTAAACGGAACCCCAAGAGAAAACTTCGTTCCCCCCATTCAAGTAGATTTAAAGAAAAGCAAGAGTGGTGAGGATGTAATTCTTTCGGAAGGTTTGATGTATTTTAACAAGAAGTGACTACAAAGTAGTATTCCCTTCTGCAATAAGACTCAAAACCATTCGCAACAGGATTTCAGCCGGCTGCATACAGAACCACCCATTGCCACTCAGGCCTCCACCGAAACACTATAGTGAAAATAGCTGTTGCAAGTTCTTAAAACACCTACCACATCGGACATTACCACCATTAGCCTTGCCTTACCTCACTAATAACTTCTATAAAGGTTGCTAATCATACTTCATAGCAGGATAACCCAACAACCTGCGCCATAAAGCCAATTGCCCAATAATGCTTGCCTCACGATAAATAGTAAAGCAGATCATTTCATAATAGGTCATCTTCATTCCACCCATATCTATAGTGCTATCCAGCTTCTCATCGTCAATCATGACCAAAGCCTGTCTAGCTTCAGGAGTAATACGGTTCCAGTCGCTGATGTATTCCGCAATGGTAGGGTAGCGGACATTATCCTGTATACCCTGGTGGTTTTTAAAAAGGTCTTCGCCTGTTTGTTTCAAACCCGATCCTGTTTCTGTTGTCATTCTAAAACGCTGATGAACTAATGAACCTGCCAGCCAGGCAGGGTGATTGGCCTGTGTATTTAACCGGTTGTGCATAGCATCTTCTGATAATCCCTCCAATGCCTTAGTAAAGAACCCTGTTTGATAATCGAAAAGAGTGAGCAGGCCCTTTGTGCGGTTGCTGTTTGTTTGCGTATCCATACGTATTGTGTTAATAAGCAGTAAAGCTACCTGACCTTTAGGAGCATTGCAGTGTCCATTCACGACAATAGCAGGGTGTGATTGCGTTAATTATGCTGTGTTGTATTACCTTCTCTCCATTTCGCCAGGACTGTAATGCAATAAACATTACTGCTTTTTATGCCTTGAAAAGAACTTCCAGATCACTTCATTGATGTCTATTTCCTGTGATGTCTTTCCCAGGTTGAAGCCAATGTTGAAAGGGTGGCTACCAGGCCAGGTATGGCCACCGCCAATAATTGACACAAGACTTACCGATACATTTTTTGTCGATGTTTCCAGAATACGAACTACAGTACTATCCGTACGATTTTGATCAATTATCCTGGATGATTCCTTTGCATTTGAAAGGCCGTTGTGTTTTCTCCAATAAGCATAAGTAGCAGGGGCAGATAGGTAGGCACTGTCTTTACCATCGTATTTTACTATCTGATCTTCATTTCCATGGATCATCAGCACAGACACGGGAACCTGCTTTTTGTGAAAGTATGCAACCGAATCAGGCAAGGGGCCTCCAACAGAAGCAATAGCAGCAAATCTTTCCGGAAGTTCTGCAGCTAACCGATGGCAGAAAAAGCCGCCTCTTGACAAACCCGTAGCATAAACCTGGGATGGATTGATCCGGTATTCTTTTAATAGGTGATCAAGCAGTGCATTGATAAAACCAATATCGGCCGACCCATTCTGGTATGACATATCAAAACCAACGTTCCAGTCCTGGCGAATGCCTTGAGGGTAAACTACAATGAAGCCGTATTTTTCAGCTGTCTTATTCATGCCTGAGTAAAACATCTGTTCGGTCATGGTCATTCCGCCTCCATGCAAGTTAAAGACCACAGGAAAGGATTGTTCTTTTTTCTGTGCATACGTTTTAGGCAGATAGATAGTATACCGTCTTTTATCGCCCCCATGTGAAAATGGTTTTGCCTGGGAATAAGATTTACTAAAAAGGATTACCAGTGTTAAGCAAAGGATTAGTTGTTTCATAATTGTTTTGAAATTTTCTCCAAAACAATAGAGAATGGCCTCCAAAACCTATCGAAATGACCATTTAGCAGTACGTAATTATCATCTCCGCGGCTGGCTATCAGCTAACTGTGTTTCTGAGACCAGAAGGCGTTGTACCGGTAATTTTTTTAAAAGCCGTATTGAAAGTAGAGAGACTATTGAAGCCACAGTCGGCAGCTAGTGATGCGATAGTTAAATCTTTTGTTTGAGGATTTTTTAAAAGTTCAACAGCATGATTGATCCTGTAACGGTTAACATATTCGTTGAAATTATAGCCTAGTTTGGAATTAATGACCAGGGAAACTTTTTGGGAATTTGTCCTTAATGCTTTGGCCAGGCTGCTGAGAGACAGGTCAGAATCAAGATAGCGTTTATCCTGCTGCATCAGGCTCTCAAGCTGATCAAACAGTGGTTCAATTTCATCTTTCGAAAAACTAGTTGTTTTATACTTTATACTATTGATTACCTGTAGATATTTCCTGGAAAAAGCCAGGTAAGTAATGATATAAACTGTAAGGGAGTATAAAATGGGGCCTATTATATAAGGAATGCTTTCTTCAAATAAGTTCAGAACGTACACAGCCCAAATGATCATCAGTCCATAAAACAGTATGTTCAGCCATTCCTTATTGGTTGCATTTTCTTTTGCAACATAGCCCAGTTTAGTAACAACCAGGTAGGCTAGCAGGTGACAATAAAATACAATAAATAAACTAATGACAACAGGATCGGGTAGATTCCTAAAACCATATGTTTGAAAAGGGATGGCAGCCACAAGAAACAATAAACCAGGTATAAAGTGAATCAGATCGGCCTTCACAAATCTGCTTTCTTTGGAAACCAATTGCCTGCTATATAAATAAAACAAAGGGCCGATAAAGAGGAGAAGGCAAAGACCTGTGTACACATACACTATCTCAAGAGACTTTGAAAATTCCAGTATCACAGATTTGCCAATCCTTACAGACAGCACCAGCATTAAAATACTAAGCAACCGGTTAGAATGCTGCAAAGCACCTTTGTAGTTCCATAAAAAAATAGAGATAAAAATGCCGTGAAATACGCCTAATCCGCTTAAAATAATTAGTATGATTTGTTCAAAGTTCATCAGGTTGTCTGAATCATGCTTAGCTTTTGCTAAGGATTACAGAATCTATTTGGTCTAATATTTCTTCAGAGTACTCCATATCGAATTTCCTGGCAAATAATTTATTATCAGGTTGGCCCATTAGGTCTTTAAAATCGGTTTCATCAAAAACAGCCGGGGATAATAATATGTTTCCCTTTTCCCAGTTTATATAGTGGAGGTTTGGTTTTAGTTTGATCGTGTCATCGTTTTTCATGATCTCTTTCAGGATTGTATGAAAAAACTGTTCATCTGCACACAAAGTATATTGATAATATTTATATAAGATACCCCTATGTTGCATTATATAGTCATATACTTTCGAAAGCGTTTGAAATTGGAGAGCTAACCAGGCCGACCCTTTATAATGCAATTGAAACGGGGCTTTTCGCTTAAAAAAAATTTTAACCATATCAGCTTGTACAAACTTTCGCTTTAATAAGACGAGCAATTTGGTTTTTATTTCATTAAGGGAGGTAAGACTTAGAGGTGGCAGCAGAATAAAGTCCTCTTTTTCCGTTGAAAGATCGAATTTATACCGCACCACTCTTTTCTGGTACAGATTGTCTGCCTCTGGTATCGGATCCTTTTCAAAACTGATAAAATCGTAACCTTTCGTCTCTAATAGGAAATCATTTATGAACTCATTAGACTTGATGGGATAGTCCTGGCCACTAAGCAATAGATTAATAGAATCTTTTCTAGCATCTGCTATAACTTCCCTTATACAGTTCATGGTGGCTTTTACTATACTGAAATCGCCCCAAATACAATTAACCCTTTCTTTAATAAACTTAATCCTATTCAAATCTTTAAACAGACAGATGAAGTCTTCCAGATTGCTTTTAAGGTCCACATGAATGTAGAAATAAGAACAGGGATCGCTTAACCGGCTAACAAGCCGATGCAATTGATCCGGATTTTTGTGAGCTATAATCAGGTAATTTTTAATAACCATCCAGCCCCAAAGTAACTATTTGTTAGACTAGTATTGCGAACATTAGTACCTAACACCTGGTGGGAACAAGAGACCTGTCTTTAAATATGATCTTTGTGCATCCTTCAGCCTGGTTCATTAGCCAAAGTCAGCCTGGTACTTCGTCTATTCTTTCTTGCCTGGACCGACTCAATTTTATACAGCAAACCATCGGGATGCATATAGAGCTATTGATGATACGGGTGCGGTTATTCTTTCTATTCTTTAAAAATAGTATAACCGATCAATTTATAGCCTACAGGTTTTGGGTAACAAAGTCTTTGCAATATTGCTTAATCATTTCTCTTACTTCCCTAAATTGTTGCATCACCTGTTCTTCTGTTCCACGTGCCTTAGCCGGATCAGGGAAATTGTAATGAAACTTTTTGGCGTTAGATGGAAAGTAAGGACACTGTTCTCTGGCATTATCGCAAACCGTAATTACAAAGTCAAAGTCAATATTCTCGTACTCATTCACATGATTAGAAGTATGCTTTGAGATATCAATACCGTCTTCCTGCATCGTTTGAACAGCCCCGGGATTGACACCGTGGGTTTCCACACCAGCACTATACACTTCTGCTTTATTGCCAGCAAAATATTTTAGGTAACCCTCTGCTATCTGGCTTCTGCAACTGTTACCGGTGCAGAGGACTAATATTCGTTTCATCATTTAATTTTTGTAACGCTGATTAATATCCAAAGGAGGTTTATGATGGTAAACCTGGCATCAAAACCAAATGCCATGTTTAAAGCAACGATGCCAAGGATAATAATTCCGAAACGCTTATGCCGCTTCAGGTAGTCCATCCATTTGTCGCCTTGCTCTGTTTTCTCATTCATTTTGTATCACTTTATTGACAACAATGGGTATTGCAACAAGCCTTCTGTTCTTGTGTTGGCTTCTCTGCATAAACCGTAATGCTTCTTATGCCGGTACGGGATTGTTTAAAGCCTGCTAATTGGTCTTCTGAAAGATATTGTTTCAATAGGTTATCAGGAACAAGAATGGCTTTGTCTTTCTGAATGGTAATGTTGGTAAAGCCGGCCGCTTCAATCAATTCTAAGTACACCTGTTTTTGAATGGCACCAGCCACACAACCTGCATACATTTCAGCAGCTTCTTTTATTTCTTTTGGCAGTTCACCTTCCAAAACAATATCTGATATAGAGAAATGTCCACCTGGCTTCAGCACCCTGTATATTTCCTTCATCACTCCATCTTTATTTGGAACAAGATTTAAAACACAGTTGCTAACAATTACATCTGCAGTATTTGCCGTAACGGGCATGTTTTCAATATCACCCTGCCTAAACTCTACATTGTGAAAGCCTCTTACTTCCGCGTTCTTTCTTGCCTTTTCAACCATAGCCGGTGTAAAGTCAATGCCTATAACCTTTCCTGTTTCTCCTGTTTCATGTCTTGCTATAAATGCATCATTACCCACACCGCTGCCTAAATCAATTACTACATCTCCTTTTTTGATCTTTGCAAACTGAGTTGGCAGTCCGCAGCCTAATCCTAAATCTGCGTCAGGGTTATAACCCTCTAACTGACTGTAATCATCGGCCATGATGTTGTAAACATCGCTTCCGCTGCAGGAAGCCGTTGCCCCACAGCAAGAAGCTGCATTTGATTCTTTATCCTGTAAGGCTATCTCTGAATATTTCTGCCTTACCATGTCTTTTACTTGTTGTTGCGTTTCCATTGTTATCTGTTTATGTTATCGTAATATTGCGATAGTTAGTATCAAAAAAAATGTCAACACTGCCTGTTACAATTTTCTTTATAGCTGTTGAACAATTGATTTAGCCAGGCCTGAGCTGCCTTCCATTCTTTTTCATCAATGCAGTAGCAAACCTTAGCCCCTTCAATCTCACTTTTGATCAAACCTGCTTCTTTTAATTCTTTTAAATGTTGGGAAACTGTACTTTGGGATAGCGGAAGCTCTTCTACTATATCGCCACACTGGCAGGTTGCTTTTGCTGCTAATAATTTTAAGAT